>Ga0073934_10003314_pt1 | contig 30092 bp, 30 predicted proteins | sample LarsenN4metaG_FD_76834 | JGI IMG/M metagenome (GOLD analysis project Ga0073934, IMG submission 76834) | Hot spring sediment bacterial and archeal communities from British Columbia, Canada, to study Microbial Dark Matter (Phase II) - Larsen... ... | reverse complement strand
GTCGGCTGGCTGATCGTCGAAGACCTCGCCATGGTGCTGGTGCTGGTGCTGCTGCCGCCGCTGAGCGGCCTGCTCGGCGGCGAGACCGCAAGCGGTGCCAGCAACGACATGGGCATGACGCTGCTGATCACCCTGGCCAAGGTCGCGGCCTTCATCGCGCTGATGCTGATCGTCGGCCGCCGCCTGTTTCCGCGGCTGCTGTGGCTGGTGGCGCGCACCGGCTCGCGCGAGCTGTTCACGCTGTGCGTGATCGCCGCGGCGCTGTGCGTGGCGCTGGGCTCGGCCAAGCTGTTCGACGTGTCGTTCGCACTGGGCGCCTTCTTTGCCGGCATGATGATGCGCGAGTCGGAGTTCAGCCACCGCGCTGCCGACGAGTCGCTGCCGCTGCGCGATGCCTTCTCGGTGCTGTTCTTCGTGTCGGTAGGCATGCTGTTCGACCCGGCGATCCTGCTGCAGGAGCCGCTGAAGGTGCTGGCGGTGGTCGCCATCATCATGCTGGGCAAGACGGTCGCCGCCATCGCGCTGGTGCTGCTGTTCCGCTACCCGCTGAATACCGCGCTGACGGTCGGCGTCAGCCTGGCGCAGATCGGCGAGTTTTCCTTCATCCTGGCCGGCCTCGGCATGAGCCTGGGTCTGCTGTCGGCGGCCGGACAAAGCCTGATCCTGGCCGGCGCACTGATCTCGATCGCGCTGAACGCCGCGCTGTTTGGCTGCATTGCCCCGCTGCAGAACTGGCTGCGCCGGCACTCGCCGCTGGCGCAGAAGCTGGAACGGCGCGACGATCCGCTGGCCGAGCTGCCGATGTCGGTCGACCAGGCGCTGCTCAGCGGCCAGGTGGTGCTGGTGGGCTACGGTCAGGTGGGGCAGCGCATCGCCAGCCAGCTCGACAAGCTGGCGATCCCGTACGTGGTGGCCGACGAGAACCGCGAGCAGATCGAAGCGCTGCGTGCCAGCCACATTCCGGCGGTATGCGGCGATGCCGCCGAGGCGGCGGTGCTGATCCAGGCACATGTCGCCCGCGCCAGCATGCTGGTGGTGACCGCGCCGGACATCTTCAAGACCCGGCAGATGATCCAGATTGCCCGCACCCTGAATCCGGCGATCGAGGTCATCCTGCGCACCGGGAACGAGGAGGAAGGCATGCTGCTGGAGAGCGAGCACCGCGGCCATGTATTCCTGGAAAAACAGGTGCTGGCCGACGGCATGGCGCAGCACATTGCCGGGCGCTTCCGGCCGGTGCTGCATTAAGGACTCAGAGCGTGTTCACGATCTCGCACGCTCACGCGAGACAAGGCAAAAACGGCTGAGGAAGCGGCTTTATCCAGATCTAAACAAGCGTGCCGAAGCCGTTTTCAACACCGTATCGCCCCATTGAGATCAAGTCGCAGCAGATCGTGAACAGGCTCTCAGTGCTGCTGCAGGAACTGCGGCACCTTGGCTGCGGTGACAGCCTGCAGTTTGCACAGCAGCGCGTGATTCACCGGCTGGCGACAGGCGCGGGCCACGGTCTGGCCGAGGTGCAGCAGCAGGTTGGCCGCCATTTCGGCATCGGCCAGCGCGCGGTGGGCGCGGCCGGTGGCCGGCAGCCCGGCCCAGCGTGTCAGCGTGCCCAGCTTGTGGTCTGGCGCCTGCGGCAGCAGCCGGCGCGACAGCAACAGGGTGCAGACAAAGTCCTGCGTCCGCGCCAGGCCGCACTGCGCCAGCTCGAAATCCCAGAACTTGCGGTCGAAGCTGGCATTGTGCGCCACCAGCGGGGTACGGCCGACGAAGTTGGCCGCATCGCGCATCACGCTCGCCGCCGGCGGTGCCGTGCGCAGCATGGCATTGCTGATGCCGGTCAGCTGCTCGATCATCGGCGGCACGCGCACACCGGCGTTCATCAGGCTCTGGAAACGGTCGACGATGGCGCCGCCTTCCAGCATCACGATACCGATTTCCGTGGCCCGCCCTTCCCGCCCCGGCGTGATGCCGGTGGTTTCGAAGTCGATCACGGCCACACGTTCGATCATGCCAGCGCTGCCTTGGCGGCTTCTTCCGGGCTCAGGCCGTCGTAGAACTGGTCAGTAAACCACTCGGCCTGCTCTTCAATGTGTTCCTGCGCCTGCGCCTGGGTGGCACCACCGGCGATAAGGAAGCCTTCGACTTCTTCGCACCAGGCCAGCAGCGCCAGGGTTTCGTCGTCCAGATCGTGGTCTTTCTTCTTGGCCATCGCCGTATCCTCTTGAATCGTCAACATAAAAAACAGCCGCGCATTGTACGCGGCTTTGGTGGCAGCGGCTTAACTATCTTGCGGCAGCGTGACCTGCCACGGCGCATCGGTGACCAGCAGATGACAGGCCAGCCGCACCGTCTGCGGCGTGTCCGGCCAGGTGTCGGCCGCCGCCTGCGCGGCATCGATCAAGCCGGCGCGCAGCAGCACATTGCGCTCCTTGCGGCCAACCTTGACCGTGGCCGGCTGGCCGGCGTGCGCGATGTGTACCGCGCAGGTGCCACAGGTGCCCTGCCCGCAGCGCCAGTGCAGCGGCACTTCGTGAAAACGCGCCACGTCGATCAGCAGGTCGCCGGCGCTGGCGTCGACCTCGGCCAGCGGCTGCCCGTCGCGCAGGAATTGCAGCGTGGTCACAGCGGATACACCGGCAGCAGGTCGCCCGGCTGCACGCTCTGCCCCGGCTGCAGGCGCACCAGCCCATCGGCCCAGGCGCAGGAAGTCAGTACTCCGGAACCCTGGTTGGCGAAACGCTGCAGCTGCTGGCGGCCGTCCTGCGTCACGATGCGCACGCGCAGGAATTCCTCGCGCTTCTGGTCCGGCTTGAGCCAGTCGAAAGCGGCCGGCAGCAGGCGCGGCTGCGGCCAACCTTGCACCGTCTCGCCCATGCGCGCGCGCAGAAAATCGCGCACCAGCACCGCAAAGGTGACATAGCCGGACACCGGATTGCCGGGCAGGCCGATGAAGTCGGCGTCGCCGATGCGGCCACTGGCCAGCGGCTTGCCCGGCTTGATCGCGATTTTCCACAGCTGCAGCTCGCCCTCGGCCTCCACCGCCGTCTTGACGTGATCCTCCTCCCCCACCGACACCCCGCCACAGGTCATCACCACGTCGGCACGCGCGGCGGCATCACGCAGCGCGGCGCGGGTGGCGTCCAGCCGGTCGGCGATGATGCCCAGATCGATCACCTCGCAGCCGAGCTGGCGCAGCGCCGGCACCAGCCAGTAGCGGTTGGAGTTGTAGATCTTGCCAGCCGGTGCCGCCTCGCCCGGCTCCACCAGCTCGTCACCGGTAAAGAACACCGCCACCTTCAGGCGGCGGAACACCGCCAGCTGCGGCTGGCCGATGGCGGCGGCGACGCCGAGGTCGGCATCGCGCAAACGTTGGCCGCAAGCCAGCACCACCTGGCCGACGGCGATGTCCTCGCCGCGGCGGCGGATGTTCTGCCCGGCGCGTACCGGCGCGGTGAACAGCACGCTGCCGTCCGCCTGCAGCTCGGCCTGCTCCTGCATCACCACCGCGTCGGCCTGCAGCGGGATCACCGCGCCGGTAAAGATGCGCGCCGCGCTGCCGGCGGCCAGTGCCTGCGGCAGCGCACCGGCGGGAATGCGCTGGCTGACTGGCAAGACGTTGGCCGCATCGGCGGCGCGCACGGCGTAGCCGTCCATCGCGCTGTTGTCATGGGGCGGCACGTCCAGTGGCGAGACCAGCTCGCGCGCCAGCACGCGGCCGGCAGCGTCCAGCAGCGGCACCTGCTCGATGGCATCGACGACACGGGCACGCGAAAGCAGCCAGTCACGGGTTTGGTCAACTGTTTGCATGATGGGAAACCGGAACAAGAGAAAGCCGCATCTTCTCACAGACGCGGCGAGGCGGACATCCGCCGCTTGGCGGATCAGGCGGCGCGCTCCAGCGGCAGCGTCGCCGGCGGTTCCTCGAAGCGCTGCCAGTGGGTGATCAGAATGGTGCTGAGGCCGCAGTCGCGCGCGATGCGCGCCTCGATCTCCTCCAGCACGCGATGGCTGTGGATGGTGCCGTCCAGCGTCACCTCGGCACGGCGGGTGGCGGCATCATCGGGACTGACAAACCAGATGCAGTAGTGGTTCATGACCTTCCTCCCGGCCCGCCGCGCGTACGGCAACGGGTTGATTATTGAAGGATATATCGGCCAAGCACTTGCCACTGGGCAAGTTTTTTCTCGAACGGTGTGGTCAGCGCCGGGCTGGACGACGGCAGCAGCAGGATGTCGAGGCCGCTGGCGGCCAGGGTCGGCGCCGCCTTGGCCGCGGTCTTGCCGTTGAAGGCCACCGCCTGCAGCGCCGGCAGCGTTGCCAGCAGCTCGGTCAGCGGGTTGAATGCCACATCGCGGATGTCGCTGTCGAGGCTGCCGCGGCGCTGCGCCGAGGCCACCACGTCCCACAAGCCGACGCCCAGCGTCTGCAGTGCCACCAGCCGCTGCGGGTAGGCCAGCTCGGTCAGCTCCACCGCGCCGATCGCCGACAGCAGCCGCCAGAACTGGTTGCGCGGGTGGGCGTAGTACTGCGCCGCCGCCAGCGAGGCATCGCCCGGCAGCGAGCCGAGAATCAGCAGGCGGGTGTCGGCATCAACGACGGGCGGAAAACTGGTCTTGCGCATGCGGCCAACCTTAAAACAGGCTGCCCTGTGCCAGTCCCTGCGCCTCGCGCACCGGGGCAAAGCTGCGGCGGTGCTCGGCCAGCACCCCAGCCTGCTGCAGCGCGGCCAGGTGCTCGGTGGTGGGATAGCCCTTGTGGCGGGCGAAGCCGTACTGCGGGTGCAGTCGGTCGAGTGCGATCATTTCCGCATCGCGCGCGGTCTTGGCCAGGATCGAGGCGGCGGAGATTTCCTGCACCTTGGCGTCGCCCTTGACGATGGCTTCCGCCGGCAGCGTCAGCGTCTTCGGGATCTTGTTGCCATCGATCAGCACCTTGCCCGGCGTGATCGCCAGGCCGTCGACGGCACGCACCATCGCCAGCATGGTGGCCTGGAAGATGTTCAGCTGGTCGATCTCGGCGGCCGAGGCAAAGGCGATGTGCCAGGCCAGCGCCTTGTCCTTGATTTCCAGCGCCAGCGCCTCGCGCCGGGCCTCGCTCAGTTTCTTGGAGTCGGCAAGGCCGGCGATCGGCCGCACCGGATCGAGGATCACCGCGGCGGTGAACACCGAGCCGATCAGCGGCCCGCGCCCGGCCTCGTCCACGCCGCAGATCAGCATGCGGCCAACTTGAGGATGGCCTGCGCCGCCAGACGCGCCGAGTCCTGCTGCAACGAGCGGTGCAGCTCGGTGAAGGTGCTGATCACCTCGTCGCGTGCCTCGGTGTTCTGGTACAGGTTGGCCACCGCCGCGGCCAGTTTGGCCGGCGTCGCTTCGTGCTGCAGCAGCTCCGGCACCACGAAGCGCTTGGCGAGGATATTGGGCAGCCCGACGTAGGGCAGCTTCAGCTTGCGTTTGACCAGCTGGTAGGTCAGCCACGACAGCTTGTAGCTGATCACCATCGGGCGCTTGGTCAGCGCCACTTCCAGCGTCGCGGTGCCGCTGGTGACCAGCACCACGTCGGCGGCGATCATCGCCATCTGCGCGTGGCCGATCAGCTTGCGGATCGGCAGGTCCCACGCCTTGTGCTCGGACAGCAGGCGGTCGAACTGATCCAGGGTTGGCCGCGTCGCCAGCGGTACCAGGAACTGCGCATCGGGAAACTGCTGCAACAGCAGGCGCGCGGTCTCGATGTATAGCCCGCCCATGTAGTCCAGCTCGCTCTTGCGGCTGCCCGGCAGCAAGGCAAACACCGGCACGTCGCGCGGCAGGCCGAGCTGGTCGCGCATCGCCTCGCGGTCCGGCTGCATCGCGATCTCGCCGGCCAGCGGATGGCCGACAAAGGTGGCGTTGACGCCGGCGGCGTCGTACAGCGGCTTTTCCATCGGGAACAGGCACAGCACCTGATCCGCCGATTCGCCGATCTTCACCACCCGCTCCGGCCGCCACGCCCACACCGATGGGCTGACGTAGTGCACGGTGGGAATGCCGGACTGCTTCAGCCATTTTTCCAGCTGCAGGTTGAAGTCCGGCGCGTCGATGCCGATGAACACGTCCGGCTTTTCCGCCAGCAGGGTATCGCGCAGGCGACGACGGATACGCAGCAGTTCGGGCAGGCGCGACAGCACCTCGACATAACCGCGCACCGCCAGCCGCTCCTGCGACACCTGGCTGACAAAGCCGCGCGCCAGCATGCGCGGCCCGCCGATGCCGGCGAAGGCGATGTCGGGATGCGCCGCTTTCAGCGCATCCATCAGGTGGGCACCGAGCAGGTCGCCGGAGGCCTCGCCGGCCACCATGGCGACCTTGAGCTTGGCCGGACGGGCAAACAGCTTGTCAGTCATGGTTAACGGATGATGCCCCGGCCTGCGGTGTCGAAGAATTGCACGAACAGCGCCAGCTCGTCCCGACCTTCCGCCGCCTGCGCGGTGATCTCGGCCTTGGCCTCGTCAAACGACAGGCCCTTGCGATACAGCGACTTGTAGGCATTGCGGATGTTGCGGATCTGCTCGGCAGTAAAGCCGCGGCGCTTGAGGCCCTCGGCATTGATGCCGGACGGTACCGCACGGTTGCCGTGTGCCATCACATACGGCGGCACGTCCTGTGCCACCGCGCTGGAGAACGCGGTCATGGCATGGGCGCCGATATGGCAGAACTGGTGCACGCTGGTGAAGCCGCCCAGAATCACCCAGTCACCGATGTGCACGTGGCCGGCCAGCGTCGCGTTGTTGGCGAAGATGGTGTGGTTACCGACCTGGCAGTCGTGCGCCAGATGGACATAGGCCATGATCCAGTTGTCGTTGCCGATGCGGGTCACGCCGCCATCCTGCGCGGTGCCGATGTTGAAGGTGCAGAATTCGCGGATGGTGTTGTTGTCGCCGATTTCCAGCCGTGTCGGCTCGCCCGCGTACTTCTTGTCCTGCGGCATCGCCCCCAGCGAGCAGAACTGGAAAATGCGGTTGTTCTTGCCGATGCGGGTATGGCCTTCGATCACCACGTGCGGGCCGACCCAGGTGCCGCTGTCGATGCTGACATTGGCGCCGATGATGCTGTATGCGCCGATTTCGACGTCGGGAGAGATCTGCGCCCCGTCGGCGATAATGGCAGTCGGATGAATGGCCATGCTTACACCTCGCGTTTTGCGCACATGATCTGCGCCTCGCACGCCACCTGGCCGTCGACCAAGGCACGGGCGTTGTATTTGGCAATGCCGCGCTTCATCGACAGCTGTTCCACTTCCAGCACCAGCTGGTCGCCCGGCACCACCTGGCGCTTGAAGCGTGCGCTGTCGATGCCGACGAAGAAGTACAGTTCGTTTTCCGGACGCTCACCAACGCTGCGGATCGACAGGATGCCGGCGGCCTGCGCCAGCGCCTCGATGATCAGCACGCCCGGCATCACCGGATACTGTTCGAAGTGGCCCATGAAGAACGGCTCGTTGATGGTGACGTTCTTCAGCGCCTTGATGCGCTTGTTGGCCTCGAACTCGGTGACGCGGTCTACCAGCAGGAACGGGTAACGGTGCGGCAGGTAACGCATGATCTCGCGTACATCGATCGATACGGCGCAGTTTTCGGCAGATACGGCTTCAGTCATTCTGTTCAGTCCTTGTTCTGTTGCGCTGTGCTCAGCGCTTTTTCAAGTTGTTTGACACGGGTCACCAGGTCGTCCAGATGGCGGACATGGGCTGCGTTGGCCAGCCACTCCTTGTGCGTCGCCATCGGGTAAACCGCGGTGTAGGCATCCGCCTTGCGGATGGATTTGGAAATCAGGGTGCCGGCGCCGACATGGGTGCCGTCGGCGATCTCCAGATGGCCGATGATGCGCGCCGCGCCGCCGATGGTGCAGCGCGCGCCGATGCGGGTGCTGCCGGCCACCGCGGCGCAACCGGCCATCGCGGTATGGGCGCCGACCGTCACGTTGTGGGCAATCTGGATCTGGTTGTCGAGCTTGGCTCCCTCGCCGATCACGGTGTCGGACAGCGCACCACGGTCGATGGTGGTATTGGCGCCGATTTCGACATCGTCGGCGATCACCACCACACCGGTTTGCGGGATCTTGAACCAGCGGTCGCTGTTCCAGGCGAGGCCGAAGCCGTCGGCACCGATCACCGCGCCGGCGTGCACCATCACCCGCGAGCCAAGGCGGCAGCCGTGATAGACGACCACATTGGGATAAAGCACCACGTCATCGCCGAGGCTGACATCGTCACCGATCACCACGCCGGGATGCAGGATGCAGCACTCGCCGATGGTCACGTTGCGGCCGATGCTGACCAGCTCGCGCACCTCACTGCTGGCGGCGATGTGGCAGCCGTCGGCCACCACCGCGCGCGGGTGCACGCCGCCACGCGCCACCGGCAGCGGGCTGAACAGCCGCGCCACCCTGGCAAAATACAGGTACGGATCCGCCGCCAGGATCAGGCTGCGGCCAACCTTGGCCGCCTCTTCCGCCAGCGCCGGCTTCACGATCACCGCCGCAGCTGCGCTGGACGCCAGCTGGCTGCGATACTTGGGATTAGCCAGGAAGGTGATATCACTCGCCCCGGCCTCATCCATCGGCGCCAGGCGCTGGATCTCACGATCGTCGCCACGCAGCTCGCCGCCCAAGGCGGCCACAATTGCAGATAGTTTCATGGTGTGCATCAAAAATGAAGCCGACACGAGTCGGCTTCAGGTAACAAGGCGGACAGTGCCGGCTTACTTTTCCAGCTCTTTCAGGACCTTGCCGGTAATGTCGTGCTTGGGGCTGACATACACCACATCCTGCAAGATCACGTCGTACTGCTCGCGATCGGCGATGGTCTTGATGATGCGGTTGGCCCGCTCCTGCACCGACGCGAACTCCTCGTTGCGACGCTGGTTCAGATCGTCGCGGAAGTCGCGCATCTTGGCGGCATACTCGCGCTCGGTGGCGGCCAGATCACGCTCCATCGCCTTGCGCTCGGCCTCCGGCACCTTGTTGCGAGCGATGCCGGCTTCCAGCTCCTTGCCCTTGGCCGCCAGGCGCTTCAGATCCGCCTCGCGCGCCGCGAACTCCTTTTCCAGCTTTTTCTGGGCATTGACCGCCGGCGCCGCCTCGCGATAAACGCGCTCGGTATTGACGTAACCCATCTTGAAGTCGGCCGCCGACGCCGGCACCGCCAGCATCAGCCCAACACTGCAAAGCACTGCTTTCAGCATCATTCTTGCCACCCTGAATCCTTAGAAAACCTGCCCCAATGTAAACTGGAAGCGCTGCAACTTGTCGGTTTCTTTGCTGCCAATCGGGAACGCGTAGCTGAACTTCATCGGCCCCACCGGCGACAACCACGACAGCGCTAGACCGGTCGAGTAGCGCGCGCCGCTCGATGCCGTTACCGAGGTATCCTTGTCATCCCACAGCGTGCCGCCATCGAAGAACACACTGCTGCGCAGGCTGCGATTATCCTTCATGCCGGGGAACGGGAACAGCAGTTCTGCCGAGAAGGACAGCTTGCGAGTACCGCCCAAGGCGTCGCCACTACTGTCCTGTGGGCCGAGGCTGCCATTGTCGTAGCCGCGCACCGAGCCGATACCGCCGATGTAGTAGTTCTGGAAGAACGGCAAGCGGCTGGTCTGACCATAGCCATTGGCCATACCGATTTCACCACCCAGCGCCAGCGTGAAGTTCTTCGACAGCGGCCAGAACCAGGTCTGGTTGTGCGACAGGCGGTAATACTGGATGTCGCCACCCGGCAGACCGGCATCGGCAGACACACCCATACTAACCCCACGCGTCGGCCACAAGGCACTGTCGCGGGTATCGCGCGACCAGCCAGCCGTAGCCAGCAAGGTCATGTTGCTGGCACCGTACTGCGCGACAAAGTCCTCATAGCGCTGCGGACTGTCTTCGTACAGCTTGATGGTGGTATTTTCAGCGCCGAAGCTGAAACTGATACGATCGTACTCGGTAATCGGCACGCCGAAGCGGGCGGCCAGACCGGTGGTCTTGGTACTGTACTGTGCACGATCCACTTTTTGCGGATTGTAGCTGCGGCTATACAGGTCGTAGCCAAGGCTGACGCCATCGACGGTGTAGTACGGATCGGTAAACGAGATCGACGCGTTCTTGCTGGTCTTGCCAGTGGCCAAACTAACCGACAGCGACTTGCCGGAACCCAGCACGTTGGCCTGCGACACCGAGGCGCTCAACTGCAGGCCCTCGCCCTGAGCAAAGCCGACACCGGCCTGGATGGAACCGGTCGGGCGTTCCTTCACCGTCACGTTCATGTCTACCTGGTCCGGGGTATCAACCACCGGCGGGGTTTCGATGTTGACGCTTTCGAAGTAGCCGAGCAGCTCCAGACGCTCCTTGCTGCGCTTGACGCCCTCGCCGTTGTATTGCGCGCTTTCCAGCTGACGCAACTCGCGACGGATCACCTCGTCACGGGTACGGGTGTTGCCGGCGATGCTAACGCGGCGTACCGAGGTGAGACGGCCCGGGTCGACGAAGAAGGTCAGCGTCACCTGTTTGGTCTTGGCATCCACTTCCGGAGCGACGTTGACGTTGGCGAAGGCATAGCCTTCCGCACCCAGCCGGTCGGACAGCGCGGTCACGGTTTCGTTGACCTGCTCACGGTTGAACAAGTCGCCCTGCTTCACCAGCAGCAGCTTGCGCAACTCCGCCTCCGGCAGTTTCAGGTCGCCGCCGAGACGGACATCGGCAATGCGGAATTGCTCGCCCTCGCGGATGTTGACGGTGACGAACATGTCCTTCTTGTCGGCGCTGATCGCCACCTGTGTCGATTCGATGTTGAACTCGACGTAACCCTGATTCTGGTAGAAGGCGCGCAGCTTCTCCAGGTCGGCAGACAGCTGCTGGCGCGAATACTGGTCGGAACGCGACAGCCACGACAGCCAGCCCGACGCGGTCAGTGCCATTTCTTCCAGCAGTTCATCCTGCTCGAACGCCTTGGCACCGACGATGCGGATATCGCGGATCTTGGCGGTAATGCCTTCCACGATGTCCAGCGTCACTGCCACACGGTTACGCTCCAGTCGCGTCAGTTGCGGCTGGATCTCCACCGAGTACTTGCCCTTGCTGAAATACTGGCGTTTCAGTTCCTGTACCGCCTGGTCGAGCAAGCCCTGATCAAAGATGCGCGACTCGGCCAGGCCGTTGTCTTTCAGCGCCTTGACCAGCTGGTCCTTGCTGAATTCCTTGGCGCCATTGATCTGCAACTGCGCGATCACCGGGCGCTCGCTGACCGCCAGGATCAGCACGTCGCCCTCGGTCTCGATGCGCACATCGTTGAAGAAGCCGGTGGCGAACAGGGCCTTGATGGCATCGGCGGCTTGCTGCTGGGTGAAGGTATCCCCCACCTTGAGCGGAAGGTAGCTGAATACGGTACCGGGCTCGGTACGCTGCAGACCCTCAACGCGAATATCCTTGATCACAAAACTGTCGGCAGCCCAGGCCGGCGACAGGAAAGTGGCGGCCAGCGCCGCCACAAGAAAGCGTTTGTTCATGGTTTTTATAATCCTAGCCGGCAAAAAGCCGGCCGAAGTCATTGAACAGGGCCAGCAACATGACTGTCATGATGAAAGCCATCCCCAAACGCTGACCGATTTCATATACTCGATCGGGCAACGGTCGCCCGCGTATCCACTCCGCGACATGATACAGCAAGTGCCCGCCATCCAGCACCGGCACCGGCAACAGGTTGAATACCCCCAGACTGACACTGATCAGTGCCATGAATTCCAGCAGCGGCACCAGCCCCAGATCGGCGCTCTTGCCGGCGTAATCGGCGATGGTCAGCGGCCCGCTCAGCGCTTCCAGCGCCACCGTACCGGTAAACATCGCGCCAATCATACGCAAACTGGATGCCATGAGGCTAGCCGTGCGTGCCAGCGCCTGCTGCAACGCCTCGCCTGCCCCCACCGTGACCTGCTGTTCGATTTTCTGCTGCCACGCCACATCGGGCAGTGCGCCGGCACCGATGCGGCCAACCTTTTGCCCGTTGTGCTCGCTGCTGTCCGGCGTCAGCAGCACCTCGCGCAGCTGGCCGTCGCGCTGGATGCGCAAGCGGATGGCCTGCCCGGGACGGGCCTGCACATAGCTGACCCACGCCGGCCACGACGCCAGCGGCTGGCCATCCGCGCCCAGCAAACGGTCACCCTGGCGCAGACCGGCCCGCGCCGCCGCGCCATCCGGCGCCAGCTCGCCCAGTGCCAGATGGTAACGCAGTGGCGACAAACCGAGCCGGGAGAGGCTCTGCTCGTTGAGCTGTTGCAGACCGAATGCCGGCAAATCCACCGCCAGCGTCATGTCCACGCCGTCACGGGCGATATACAGCACCATGCGGCCATCGAGGGCAATGGCGTCACTGAGCCCGCCACGCAGCGCATGCCAGTCGGCGATCTCGGTATCGTTGACCGCCCGTATGTGATCACCGGGCAGCACGCCGGCCGCCGCCGCCGCCGACTGTGGCCCGACGCTGCCAACATAGGGCAGCAGACGGGTCTGCTCGCCCTGCATCACCACAAAGAACAGCAACACCGCCAGCAGCAGGTTGGCCAGCGGCCCGGCAATCGAAATCAGGATTTTCTGCCACGGCGGACGCTGGTTGAAGGCACGCGGCAAGTCAGCAGCCGACACCGCTGCCTCGCGGCTGTCGAGCATGCGCACGAAGCCGCCCAGCGGAATCCAGCCAATTTTCCAGCTGGTTTCGCCGCGCTGCCAGGTCAACAGCGGCCTACCGAAGCCGATGGAAAACTCCAGCACCTTGACCCCGCAATAGCGGGCGGCGACATAGTGGCCAAACTCGTGAAAGGTGACCAGCACCCCGATCACCAGCAGGAAGGCCAGCAAGGCCATTATGCGGCCACCCAGGCCTGCACCTGGCGACGGGTATCCGCGTCACGCTGCAGCAGGGCTTCCAGCTCGTGGCAGGCGGACAGGTCCTGCGTCTGCAGCGCGCGCTCCACCAGACCGGGAATATCGAGAAAGGCAATGCGCTGCTGCAGAAACGCCTCGACGGCGATCTCGTTGGCGGCATTGAGCACTGCCGAGGCAGCCCCACCGGCGCGCAAGGCATCGAACGCCAGCCGCAGGCAGGGGAAGCGCTGCAGGTCCGGCGCCTCGAACGTCAGCCCGGACAGGGCCAGGAAGTCCAGAGCCTTCACCGGTGCAGCAATACGCTCCGGCCAGCCCATCGCGTAGGCGATCGGCGTGCGCATGTCGGGCGAACCCAGCTGCGCCAGCACCGAGCCGTCCTTGTAGCGCACCATGGAGTGGATCACGCTTTGCGGATGCACCACCACGTCGATACAGTCGGCCGGGGCATTGAACAGCCAGTGCGCCTCGATCACTTCCAGCCCTTTGTTCATCAGGGTGGCGGAGTCGACGGAAATCTTGCGCCCCATCACCCAGTTCGGATGATTGCAGGCGTCGTCGGGTGTGACGTGGCGCAGGCTGGCCGCATCGCGCTGGCGGAACGGGCCGCCGGACGCGGTCAGGATCAGCTGCTCGATGCCGTTGCGGTCGAGGTTGCCGTCATAGGCCGCCGGCAAGGCCTGGAACAGCGCATTGTGCTCGCTGTCCACCGGCAGCAGTTCGGCACCGCTGTCACGCACCGTGCGCATGAACAGCTCGCCGGCAACCACCAGCGACTCCTTGTTCGCCAGCAGGATGCGCTTGCCCAGCCGCGCCGCGGCCAAGGTTGGCCGCAGGCCGGCAGCACCGACGATGGCCGCCATCACCATGTCCGCTTCCGGCAGCGTCGCCGCCACTTCCAGCGCCGCCTCACCGTAAGCCACTTCGGTCGGACACGCCGCGTCACGCAGCCGCTGCTGCAACTGGCTGGCGGCAGACGCATCGGCCACCACCGCCAGCAAGGGACGGAACTGCAAGCATTGCGCAAACAGCTTGTCGACCTGGCGATGCGCGGTCAGCGCCACCACGTGATAACGCCCGGGGTGGCAAGCCACCACGTCGAGAGTGTTGACGCCGATGCTGCCGGTGGCGCCAAGTACGGTAATACCTTGAGAACGGTTCATGATTCAGACCAGCAAAAGACGGAGCGCATGGGACACCGCCAGCACGGCAATCAGGCTATCAATACGGTCGTACACCCCGCCATGCCCCGGCAGCAGCTGGCTGCTGTCCTTGATGCCGGCGCTGCGCTTGAACCAGGACTCTAGCAGGTCGCCGACCACGCTGACCGCGGTCAGGCCGATCGCCAGCGGCAGCAGCCATAACGGCGACAGCGGCACGTTGAGCCAGCCCCATTGTGTCACCAGCCAGCTGTACAGCGAGACGCCGACCACCGCGCCGGCGACCCCTTCCCAGCTCTTGCCGGGACTGATCGTCGGTGCCAGTTTGTGCTTGCCAAAGGCCTTGCCGGCAAAATAGGCGGCGATGTCGGCCACCCACACCAGTCCCATCACCGCCAGCAGCTGCAGGCCATCGGCGACAGTAGGTTGCGGCCGCCATGCCAAGAAGGCAAACCACGCCGGAAACAGCAGCAGCCAGCCCAGCAACATCGCCGACCAGCCGCGGGGCAGCGGCCAACGTTTGGCCAGCCAGCACGGCGCCAGCAGCAGCCACACCAGCAGCGACAGCGCCATCAGCGCCGCCGGCGCGACAAAGCCCTGCAGCCACAGACCGGCTGCCACCACGGTCGATACCGCCAGATAGGCGTAGCGTACGGCACCATCAAGGCGGGCCATGCGGGCGAACTCCCACAGCGCCAGCACGATGATCAGCCAGGAAAAACCGGCCCAGGCCACGCCATTGAACAGGAACAGCGCCGCCAGCATCAGCGGGAGCAGCACCAGCGCCGTCAGAATACGCGTCTTGAGCATGACTCAGCCTCGGCGTTGGGTTTCGGGCAGTTGCTCGCTGGTACGGCCGAAACGGCGCTCACGAGACCGGAACGATGCCACCGCCGAGGTCAATGCCTGCGCATCGAAATCCGGCCACAGCAAGTCGGTAAAGAACAACTCGGTATAGGCCAGCTGCCACAGCAAGAAATTGCTGATGCGCTGCTCGCCGCCGGTACGGATGAACAGGTCCGGCTCCGGGGCGTAGGCCATCGACAGGTTGGCCGCAAGGGCGGCCTCGTCCAGTCGGGTCACGCCCTGTGCCAGCAGCCGGTTGGCCGCCTGCATCACGTCCCAGCGGCCACCGTAGTCGGCGGCGATGGTCAGCACCAGCCCGGCGTTGCCGGCGGTGCGCGCCTCGGCCCGCTCGATACGCTCGACGATTTCGGAGGAGAAGCGTTCGCGCGAACCGATCACGTGCAGGCGGATGTTATTGCGGTGCAGCTTGTCCACCTCGCGCTCCAGCGCGGTCATGAACAGCCCCATCAGAAAGCTGACCTCATCCGGCGGGCGGCGCCAATTTTCGGTGGAAAACGCGAACAGGGTCAGGTATTCGACGCCCAAATCGGCACAGGCCTTGATGGTGTCGCGTACCGCCTCCAGCCCGCGCTTGTGGCCGGCAACGCGCGGCAGAAAACGCTTCTTGGCCCAGCGGCCGTTGCCATCCATGATGATGGCGATATGCCGGGGTACGGGCCGTACCTCGGGCACATCCTGCGTGGAACTCGCGAACAAGCGATACCCCTTATACGGCCAGCAGTTCGGCTTCTTTGGTCGCCAGTGCCTTGTCGATCTCGGCGGTATACTTGTCGGTCAGCTTCTGGATTTCGTCCTGGCCGCGGCGCTCTTCGTCCTCGGTGATGGCCTTGTCCTTGAGCAGGTTCTTGAAGTCGTTGTTGGAGTCACGACGCACATTGCGTACCGACACGCGCGCGCCTTCGGCTTCGCTGCGTACTACCTTGATCAGGTCGCGGCGGCGCTCTTCGGTCAGCATCGGCATCGGCACACGAATCAGGTCACCCATGCTGGCCGGGTTCAGGCCCAGATCACAGTCGCGAATGGCCTTTTCGATCTTGCCGGCCAGGTTCTTTTCCCACGGCTGCACGCCGATGGTACGGGCGTCGATCAGCGTCACGTTGGCCACTTGGTTGACCGGCACGTCACTGCCATAGTATTCCACCATGACGTGATCGAGCAGACCGGTATGGGCACGACCAGTACGCACCTTGGCAAGGTCTGCCTTGAAGGTTTCGAGGGTCTTTTGCATCTTGTGCTCGGCCGATTTTTTCACGTCATTAATCATGATTACTCCCGTTGTATCTCTAAAAAACAAAGCGGAAAACGGCTGACGCCGCTTCCGCCCTATCCATATTCATTAGGCTCAGCAGTGTACCAGCGTGCCTTCGTCTTCGCCAAGCACCACGCGCTTGAGCGCGCCGTCCTTGAAGATGCTGAACACCTTGATATTCAGCTGCTGGTCGCGGCACAGTGCAAACGCGGTCGCGTCCATCACCTTGAGGTTGCGCGAGATGGCCTCGTCGAAGGTCAGCGTCTGGTAACGCACCGCATCCGGGTTTTTCTTCGGGTCATCGGTGTACACGCCGTCCACCTTGGTCGCCTTCAGCATGATGTCCACGTTCATTTCCATGCCGCGCAGCGCGGCCGCGGTATCGGTGGTGAAGAACGGGTTGCCGGTACCGGCGGCGAAGATGACGACCTTGCCCTCTTCCAGATACTGCATCGCCTTGCCGCGCACGTAAGGCTCGGCAATCTGCTGCATGGTCAGTGCCGACTGCACGCGGGCGATGAGGCCAACCTTGGTCATCGCATCCTTCAGCGCCAGTGCGTTCATCACCGTCGCCATCATGCCCATGTAGTCGGCGGTGGCGCGATCCATGCCGGCAGCGGCAGGCGCCACGCCACGGAAGATGTTGCCGCCACCAATGACGATACCCACCTCGATCCCCATCGCCACCACTTCTTTGATCTGGCCGACAATTTGTTCGATGGTGGCACGGTTGATCCCGTAACTGTCATCACCCATCAGGGCCTCACCGGACAATTTCAGCAAGATTCGTTTATAGGCAGGAGCTTGGCTCATGATCACCTCGGGCGTGGGGTTAGAATTCAATTTGCAAAACGGCACCCTGCAAGCAGGGTGCCGTTGGACCGTTCAGTTAACGGGGATTACAGCTTGGCAGCAGCGGCCACTTCAGCAGCGTAGTCAACTACGGCTTTTTCGATGCCTTCGCCAACAACCAGCATCGCGAATGCATTCACTTTAGCCGATTTCTCGGCCAGCAGTTTTTCTACAGTCACGTCTGGGTTCTTGACGAAAGGCTGACCCACCAGGGTCACTTCGGCCAGGAACTTGTTCACGCGGCCTTCAACCATCTTGGCAACGATGTCGGCTGGCTTGCCGGATTCGGCAGCCTGTGCGGTGTAGATCTTGCGCTCTTGTTCCAGCGTCTCGGCCGGAACCTGGTCTTTCGACACGCAGATCGGCTTGGAAGCGGCGATGTGCATGGCAACATCACGACCCAGGGCTTCGTCGCCGTTCAGGTCAACGATGACACCGATCTTGGCGCCGTGCAGGTAAGTCGCGATGGTACCTTCGGTGCTGTAGCGAACAAAACGACGGATGGTCATGTTCTCGCCCAGCTTGGCGATGGCGGCCTTGCGGATTTCTTCTACCGATACACCGTCAATCTCAACGGCGGACAGCGCTTCGACATCGGCAGGGTTGGCCACAACCACAGCCTTGGCAGCAGCAGCAGCCAGTGCCAGGAAGGTCGGATCCTTGGCAACGAAGTCGGTTTCGCAGTTCACTTCCACCAGCGCGCCAACACCACCTTCGATGCAGGAACCGATGATGCCTTCGGCAGCAACACGGCCGGCCATCTTGGAAGCCTTGTTACCGGACTTGATGCGCAGGATTTCTTCGGCCTTGGCTAGATCACCCTCGGCCTCAACCAGTGCCTTCTTGCATTCCATCATGCCCAGACCAGTCGCTGCGCGCAGGTCGCCAACCATCTTTGCGGTAATTTCCGCCATGACTTACTCCTTCAAAAGTATACGGTTACGTCTCATCAGGGTTCGAAAAAAGGGGCTTGCGCCCCTTTTTCGCGTTGCCCTTTAGCTTATTCAGCGGCAGCTGGTTCAGCAGCAACGATTTCCTGCAGCGACTGGGCGCGGCCTTCCAGTACGGCGTCGGCGATGCCGCGAGCGTACAGACGGATGGCACGGCTGGAGTCATCGTTACCTGGGATTACGTAGTCGATGCCTTCTGGCGAGTTATTGGTATCAACAACACCGATAACCGGGATGCCCAGCTTCTTGGCTTCAACAACGGCACCTTTCTGGTAGCCGGTGTCGATTACGAAGATCGCGTCTGGCAGGCCCTTCATGTCCTTGATACCACCCAGCGAACGCTCCAGCTTTTCAACTTCGCGCTGCATGTCCAGCAGCTCTTTCTTGTTGAAGCCGGAATCGCCAGCCAGTTCCAGGGCAGCGCGCTTGTCTTCCAGGCGCTTGATGGACTGCTTAACGGTCTTGTAGTTGGTCAGCATACCGCCCAACCAGCGGTGATCCACGAATGGCGCGCCTGCACGGGACGCTTCTTCACGGACGATCTCACGCGCCTGACGCTTGGTACCCACAAACAGCACGTTGCCTTTGTTAGCAGTCAAACGACGCACATAGTCCTGGGCGCCAACGAACAGTGGCAGAGTCTTTTCCAGGTTGATGATGTGAATCTTGTTACGGCTGCCGAAAATGTACTGAGCCATTTTCGGGTTCCAGAAACGGGTTTGGTGGCCGAAGTGAACGCCGGCCTCAAGCATTTGACGCATGGTCACATTGTTGGACATTTAAATCTCCTAAAGGGTTATGCCTCCATCCGTACAGACAACCTTGCGTACAAGGCACCCTTTGGTACGGATGTGCGTGATATCCCCCAGACATTGAGGGAACTCGCAATTGTAGCATTGCCGTGACGGAGGGTTCAAGCCGTCAGCCGCTCAAAATTCGCCGTCCGGGTTTTTCAGGCGCCGGATGCGGCGGCGGCGCAAACGCAACACGATCAGCGTCGGCAGGAAGCCGAGGAAAAACAGCAGAATGCCGGCGCGAATCAGGCTGTCCTGCACCACCGCCAACATCAGCACCACGTACAGCCACGCAATCACAATCAGATACATATCAAACGACCGTTTGAAAAAAAGCCAATAGTGTGTCAAGAATAGCGCATTCCCGCCCTCAGGAGCCGCCCGATCATGCACACCCGTTTCACCGAGACCTTTGGCGTCCAGCTCCCCCTGCTCTGCCCCGGCATGAGCTATATCGCCACCCCGGAACTGGTCGCCGCCACCAGCAACGCCGGCGGCCTGGGCATCCTCGCCACCGGCCCGCTCACCCCAGAGCAGACGCGCAGCGCCATCCGCCGCATCCGCAGCCTGACCGACAAACCGTTCGGCATCGGCTGCACCCTGATGATGCCCGGCGCCAGGGATAACGCTGAAGTGGCGCTGCAGGAGCAGGTACCGGTGATCAATTTCTCGCTCGGCAAGGGCGACTGGATCGTCAAGCGCGCCAGCAGCTATGGCGGCAAGGTCATCGCCACCGTGGTCACCGAGAAGCATGCCATTTCCGCAGAGAAGATCGGCGTCGACGCCCTACTGGTCACCGGCCATGAGGCAGCCGCCCACGGCGGTGAAGTCACCTCGCTGGTACTGATTCCGGCCATCCGCAAGGTCAGCTCGCTGCCCATCATCGCCGCCGGCGGCTTTGGCACCGGCCAAGGGCTGATCGCGGCACTGGCACTGGGCGCCGACGCCATTGCCATGGGTAGCCGCCTCGCCATGACCCAGGAAAGCCCGGTACACCACACCACCAAGGACATGATTCGCCAGCGCAGCGTCGGCGACACCATCTACTCGCGCAATTTCGACGGCCTGTGGTGCCGGGTGATGGACACCCCGACCGCGCGCAAGCTGACCCGCAAGCCGCTGAGCCTGCTGGTGGCCGGCTGGCGCGCACTGGGCACGGCGCGCCGCATGAAACTGCCACTCGGCAAGACGGTACTGGGCGGCATGCTGACGCAGCCACAGAACCTGCGCCAACTGGCACAATTCGGCGCCGCCACCGAATCGATCCGACTGGCGATCGAGGATGGCGATCATCAGCGCGGGGTACAGCTGATCGGCCAGGTGCAGGGCCTGCTCGACGACATCCCCACCGTCAGCGAACTGTTCCAGCGCCTGGTGAGCGAAGCACGCGCCACGCGCGACAAGCTGCCCAGCTGAATACCCCCCGGGCGCAGCCGCCGCTGCGCCCCCCCCCCCCCCCCCTCCGCCAGACAACCCCCACTTGCCGACAAGGCGCAGAGTCGCTATCATTTGATAATGATTCTTGTTTAGTAAAAATTGGATGTGGACCACGTGCCGGCAGACGCCCTAGCACAGCACCGCACGCACGTTGGCCGCAACGCCGCAAGCATCCGCCCGCACAACGACAAGGCAAGCCCGGCGCCCCGTCCCGGCACCGGCACCGGCACCGGCAGGCAAACAGCCTGCCATGCGGCCAGCGCAAGTCCGGATCACCTCAACCCGGCAATCAACTTAGGAGCAGCCAATGCCAGATCTCGCCTACCAGATTGAGCGACTACAGGTTCGCCGCGGCAACGACAGCCTGCTCGATTGCCAACAACTGTACATTCCGGCCCACCGCGTCACCGCCGTCATTGCCGCCCACACCCCGGAACACAGCCTGCTGCTGCAGGCGCTGGCCGGCGCGCACGGCCGGCAGCAGGGCAGCCTGTTTGGCCAGCCGCTACCAGCAGGCTGCCACGATGCCCGCATTGCCGGGCTGGCGCCCGCCGCCACCAATCCGCGGCAACGGCTATTTGATTACGTACTGCAAGGCCGCCTGCCGACCTCGCGCTGGCTGCAGCGACCGTCGGCACTGGATCGTGACACCGCCACCCTGGCCTTGCGACTGGTGGCACTGGAGGCGCAAGCCGGACAACGACTGGACAGCCTGAGCCCCAGCGAACAGCAACTGGCGCGCATCGCCCGCAGCCTGGCCCAGCCGGCGCCGGTATTGCTGCTGGATCAATGGACCGCACACCTCTCCGTACATCAACAACTGCTGCTGATGCAGCGACTGGCGCGGCTGGCGCCGACCGGGCGCACCATCGTGTGCCCCCTGCCCGAACACAGCCCTGCCGCCAGTCACGCGCAGTGGCTGGTCCTGCTGGCCGGCGGCCGCCTACTGGGGCAAGGCAGCCCGGCACAACTGCAGCCGGCCGCAAACGGACACCAGCCACGCCATTCAGCGCCTTTCGCCAGCCAGCGCGACCGCCAGCACCCGGCCGCGTCCTGGCCATCCCGCCTCGCCGCCTGAAATGCGCGACCCGGTTTCACCAAACGCACCGAGGGCATAGAATCGCCACATCCGTTTCCAGCCCAGCCGCCATGACACTCCATTTACCCGCCGTTGCCGACCCTAGCCTGCCCACCCGCTGGTGCCTGTTTGATGGCCAGCAAGTCTGGCTCGATGCCGGCGCCTTTCCCGCGCAACGCCCGGCGCACAGCAGCAATCCGCACTTCATCGGCCACAACGGCCAATTCAACCTGTTCAGCGCCGAGTTGATCGGCGCGGCACCGCCACAGTGGCAGGCCCACACCCTGCGCCAGGCGTTGCAAGGCCTCCCGGCCGATGCGGTACCGCTACTGGCCCGTGCCGCACAGTTGCGGCGCTTCGAGCACAGCCACCGCTTTTGCGGCGCCTGCGCCCAGCCGCTGCAAGCGCACCGGCACGATCACGGCCGCGGCTGCCCGTCCTGTGGCGAGCTGTACTACCCGCGCCTGTCTCCGGCGATGATGGTGGCGGTCACCCGTGGCCGCGAAATCCTGCTCGCCCGCGGCCCGCACTTCAGTCCCGGCCTGTACAGCGCCCTCGCCGGCTTCGTCGAGCCGGGCGAAACGCTGGAAGCCTGTGTCGAGCGCGAAACGGCGGAAGAGGTCGGCATCCGGATCCGGCAGCTGCAGTATATCGGCTCGCAATCCTGGCCGTTCCCGCACTCGCTGATGCTGGCTTTCACCGCCGAATATGCCGCCGGAGAGATCACGCCGCAGCCGGGCGAGATCGAAGCTGCCGACTGGTTTGATATCGACCACCTGCCGCCAACCCCGGCCGGACACTCCATCGCACACTGGCTGATCAAGCACACCGTCGAGCAGCTGCGCCGCCGCAAACACTGAGCCGGGCTGCGGCAAGACCACCACATCCTGTGGCCAACCTTGGCCGCAACAACAAGACGGAACGTGACAAAAATGCCGGCCAGCCCGTAAAGTCCTTGCACAAAGTGGCGGTGATTACGATAAAGATTCTAAAGAATCACAATTGCATTTAATATCGACCACACCAAAACGCGGCACACACCGTATGCGCCGCACACCCGACATCACCTACAAAAAATACTCTGCAAGGACAAAATCATGGGGAAACTAAAACTGGCACAGCGCCTGGCGCTGGGCTTCGGTGCCGTCATCACCCTGCTGGTGCTCGGCTCGGCCTTTACCCTGTTCCGCCTCGGCGGCATTCAGGAGCGGGTATCGGAACTGGTGGAATACCGCATCCCGGTGATCCAGAACTCCCGCTCGCTGAGCGCGGCCCTGCTGTCGGTCACCAACGCGGCACGCACCATCCTGCTGGAAAGCGATGACAAGCTGGTCGAGGAAAAACTCGACATCCTGAAGAAATCGGCAGCCAAGGCGCAGCTGGAATTCAAGGAAATGCAGACGCTGGCCAAGGACCCGAAAGAGGTGGAACTGGTCAGCAAGATCGACAAGTCGATGAAGGAATTCAACGTCCTGGTAGACAAGCTGCTGCCGATGATCGTGCGCCAGAAATGGGACGCCTCGATCATCGTCTCGGAAAAACTGGAACCGCAGGAGCGCCTGCTCAGCATGCAGCTGGACAAACTGATCGCCTACCACACCCAGGTGATGGAAGAGCAGAAAGCGTCCACCACCAGCACGCTGAAGGAAACCATGCTGGCGGCGATCATCGCCATCATTGCCAGCGTCGGCGCCAGCATCATGGTGGCACTGCTGATTGCCCGCTCGCTGACGCGCCAGATTGGCGGCGAACCGGATTACGCCGCGGAAGTGATGAAGGAGATCGCGCACGGCAACCTCGGCATCAGCGTCAAGATCGGCAAGGGCGACAACAGCTCGCTGCTGTACAACCTGTCGCGCATGACCAGCGAACTGAACGGCGCCCTGCGCACCGTCGAGCGTAGCGTGCAGGAAAGCAGCGCCGCCTCGGATGAACTGCGCAACACCATGCAGCGCCTGGTAAGCCGCTCCGAAGAACAGAACCGTGCCGCCGACGAGATGGCCAGCGTGATCCAGCAGATGGCCGTCGGCGTGCAGGAACTGCACCACAGCGCCGGCAGCGCCGAAAGCGCGGCCCGCACCGCCAGCGGCGATGCCCGCCAGGGCGTGGAAGTGATCCAGGGCGCGGTACGCGAAATGGACGCCATCAGCACCCTGATCAAGTCCACCGCCGGCAGCATCCACGAGCTGGGCCGCCAGTCGCAGACCATCGACAACATCGTGTCGGTCATCCGCGACGTCGCCGACCAGACCAACCTGCTGGCGCTGAACGCCACCATCGAGGCCGCCCGCGCCGGCGAACAGGGCCGCGGCTTTGCCGTGGTCGCCGACGAGGTGCGCAAGCTGGCCGAACGCACCACCAAGGCCACCGGCGAAATCGCCGAGATGATCGGCGCCATCCGCGTCAGCTCGCAACAGGCGGTGGAAGCGATGAACCAGTCGGTGGAACGCGCCCACACCAGCGCGGCACAGGGCCAGCGCGCCGGCGAATCGATTGTCGCGATCCAGAACGGCACCGAGACCGTCGGCCAGAGCGTACTGTCGATCGCCAGCTCGCTGTCCGACCAGGCCCGCTCCGGCGAGCAGGTGTCGCGCGAAGTGCAGCGCATTACCGCCATCGCCCAGCGCAACCGCGAGGCCGCCGACGAGGCCGTCTCCGCCGCCGCGCGCATGAGCGAACTGACCGAGGAGATCCGGCAGAGCTTCAGCCGCTTCCACACCGCCTGAGGTTGGCCGCAAGGCAAGCTCCAACCCCAAGGAAAGCCGCTGCCAAGCGGCTTTCCTGTCTGCGGTAGCGACCAGCACGGCAGCTGCGCCGGCAAGAATCGGAGAACAGACACCAGCCGAGGAGACCGGCCAAGCAGCAAGGGGCAAGGCCCACAACAGCAAGATGGCAAACGACCGCCACAGTGCGACCTCCCGTTCAGACCACACAGCGGAAAGGACACAGCAATGAACACATGGCGCAACAGTCTTGTGACCCTGGCCCTGCTGGGCAGCGCCGCGCATGCCATGGCGGCCGACGACGTGATCCTGACCGTAACCCGCAACGCCGGGCAAGCACACCACTTCACGCTGCAACAGCTTGCCGCGCTGCCGCAAGCCAGCATCACCACCTCCACGCCGTGGACCACCGGCAAGCACCACTATCGCGGCGTCGCGATCAGCACCCTGCTCCAGCAGTTGCGGATCACGCCGCAAGCGCTCAAGGTTCACGCGCTGAATGACTTCTGGGCCAGGATACCCACCGCCGTGGCGCTGCAATACCAGGCAATCCTGGCCACCCACGTCGATGGCCAGCCGATGAGCCGCCGCAACAAGGGCCCGTTGTGGATCATCCTGCCGTTGAGCGAACACCCCGAGCTCAACCAGGAGAAATACCACAACTACATGGTGTGGCAGGCCAGAACCATAGAAGCCGAATGAATCATGGGCAAAGTCAGGTTCCTCCTCTTCGCAGCCGTCATGTGCACCTTCCTCGCGGTGACCGCCTGGTCGACGTGGAACTATGAGCGCACCTTCCGCACCGTCACCACCTATACCCAGACTTCAGCTTGGGCGCTGGCGCAGCTGGAAATCGACGCCTACCGCCTGCAGGAAACGCTGAAGCTGTACCAGACCGGCCACGCCGACAGCAAGCAGCTCAGCCTCAGCTATGACATCGCATGGAACCGCATGGACGTGTTCCTGACCGGCGAGGCCACCAGGGCGATCCGCCAGCGCTTTGCCGCCGAGGAGCTGGTGCGCCGTATTCTCGACGTGCTGCAACGCCACGAGCGCGCGATCTCCGCCCCCTCCCCGAGCGACCCGACGCTGGCGCAGATGAGCCAGGAGCTGGACGCACTGATTCCGCGGCTGCGCGACATCATGGTGCAGAATTTCACCGGTCCCAATGCACTGCAGGAAACCCACCTGCTGGACGAGGCCAAGATCCGCAACTTTGCCGCCATCGGCATCCTGCTGCTGTTCAGCCTCATCATGCTGGCGCTGCTGTTCCGCGAGTCGAAAAAACAGCACTTCCTGGCCTGGAACGACGTGCTGACACAGCTGCCCAACCGCGCCGCGTTCATGCACCAGCTGGCGCAACTGACCGCGGCGCCGGAGGCGCAGGTGGTGCTGTGCCTGGTCGACCTCAGCCGCTTCAAGGAGGTCAACGACAGCTTCGGCCACGCCGCCGGCGACCAGCTGCTGGCGCAGATCGCCGAGCTGCTGCAGCAGCACCGGAACGAGGAGGTCTACCTGGCGCGCATCGGCAGCGACGAATTTGCGCTGGTGATATTCGGCAACATGTCCGGCTACAGCTGGTTCGCCTACTCCCGCAAGATCTACAACCAGCTCGAACGGCTACTGCACAGCGAAGACCCGGCCCACCGCGTGAAGCTGAACATGGGCATCAGCCAGTACCCGCAGCACGCCAGTTCGGTGGAAGAGATGGTGCTGTTTGCCGACTTGGCACTGCTGAGCGCCAAGCAGGACAAGCAGCTGCACTACCAGGTATTCAACCGCTTCATGCTCGACCAGTACCAGCGCAAGCGGCTGCTGGCCGGTCACCTGCAGGAGCTGCTGGCCGAGCCGCAGAACACCGAGCTGTACCTGTGCTACCAGCCGATCATCAACATCAGCCAGCCGCAGCAGCTGGGGGTAGAGCTGCTGATCCGCTGGAACCACCCCAGGCTGAATTTCATCAACCCGCCGGACATCATCCAGATCGCCGAGGAAAACGGGCTCGGTGAAAAGCTGGGCGAGTGGCTGTTCCGCCGCATGCGCCATGATATCGCCCGCTTCCCGGCCGACACCCTGCGCCACATCCACTTCTCGATCAACCTCAGCAGCTCGATCTTCAACCAGAACCTGGTCAACCGCGTCAGCGACTGGCTGCAGGGTGGCCCGCTGCCCGCCAGCCAGCTGATCCTGGAGCTGACGGAAAACATCGCGCTGGAAGACGTGCAGCTCAGCCGCAAGATCTTTACCCAGCTGAAGGAAAAGCAGATCCGCATCGCGCTGGACGATTTCGGCACCGGCTGGTCGTCGTTTTCCTACCTGAAGGACCTCAGTTTCGACAAGCTCAAGATCGACAAGTCGTTCATCAAGCATCTGGACCGGGACAAGCGGCTACCGCTGTTCGTGCAGGCGATTACCGACCTGTCGCACCAGCTGGGCATTTCCGTGGTCGCCGAAGGCGTGGAGACCGAGAGCGAGCTGCGCAAGATCCTCGAAATCGGCGCCAACGAGATCCAGGGCTACTATTACTCGCGGCCGCTCAGCGCCGACGCCTTCCTCGATTACGCCCGGCACTACCTCGCCAGCAACGTGCGCGAAACCCGGACCAGGACCGACCTCGCCTGACACGCGGCCGTAGCCATGAAAAAACCCGCCGGCAGGCGGGTTTTTTCATGCTGCACCATCTCAGGCTCAGGCGCTGGCCGGTACCGCGGCCAGTACCACCTGCAGCAACTGCCACGCCTTGCCGACCGAGGCCACCTCCACCCGCTCGCCCGGCGCATGCGCGCCACGGATATTGGGGCCGAACGACACCATGTCCATCTGCGGGTACTTGGCGCCGATGATGCCGCACTCCAGCCCGGCATGGATCACCTGCACGCCGGAATCGGCGCCGAACTGCTGGCGATACACCTGCTGGAACAGCGCCAGCAGCGGCGAGGCCGGATTCGGCGCCCAGCCCGGGTAGCCGCCCTCGGTTTCCACCTCGAAACCGGCCAGTTGGAACAGGCCGACGATCTCGCTGGCCAGATTCTGGAAACCGCTGTCCAGCAGCGAACGCACCATCAGGTTGGTGAACACCTTACCGTCGGCAATGCTGATCACCCCCAGATTATTGGACGTTTCCACCACGCCGCCGACGCGCTGGCTCATGCGCTTCACCCCGTGCGGTGCCGCGTGCAGCGCGCGGAAGATCGCCTGCTGGTCGGCTGGCGCCAGCACCTCGCTGGCGCTGGCAAGGTTGGCCGCAATGCTCACCCCTTCGTCGACGCCGGACAGTTCGAAGCGCATCAGCGCCTGGAACGCATCCAGCCGCGCCGCCAGCTTGTCGCCGTCGGCGGCCGGATAGGCAACCACGGCAAAGGCCTCGCGTGCCAGCGCATTGCGCGCGGTACCGCCATTGAACGACGCCACGCGCAGATCGGTAACCGTTTCCAGCTCGCGCAGCAGGCGGATCAGCACCTTGTTGGCATTGCCGCGGCCAAGGTGGATATCGGCGCCGGAGTGACCGCCGACCAGCCCGGCCACCGTCAGCTGGCGCACCTCAAAGCCCGCCGGCAACGGCTGCGGCTGATAGCTGCGCCGTGCGTTGACATCGATGCCGCCGGCACAGCCCATGTAGAACTCGCCCCACTCCTCGGTATCGATATTGATCAGCATCCGGCCCTGCAACAGCCCCGGCTCCAGCCCCAGCGCGCCGCCCATGCCGGCCTCTTCATCCAGCGTCATCAGCACTTCCACCGGGCCGTGCGCGATGTCGTCGCTGGCCAGCACCGCCAGCCCCAGCGCCACACCGATGCCGTTGTCGGCCCCCAGCGTGGTGTTTTCCGCGATCAGCCAGCCGTCCTTCAGCACCGGACGGATCGGGTCATTGAAGAAGTCGTGCACGGTGCCGGTATTGGCCTGGCACACCATGTCGAGGTGGCCCTGCAGTACCACGCCGACACGGTCTTCCATGCCCGGCGTCGCCGCCTTGCGCACGATCAGGTTGCCGGCCTTGTCCACCACCGTCTCCAGACCGCGCAGTTCCGCCCAGCCTTTCAGATAGTCGCGCAGCGCCGCTTCATGTTTGGAAGGACGAGGAATGTCACACAGAGTCTGAAAGTGTTCCCACACGATGGTAGGTTCGAGGGCTGCAATATTCACCACAACAAGGCGCTCCTTTATTCCGCCGGCGGAGACATTTCATGCCAATAATTCCGCCAAAATAATCACAGGGTGACTCGTGATCACCCTTTTTGTAGACAATCAACTTTACCACGCCCCCGGCGGGGCGTCTTGAATGCAAGCGTTTCGCGTTAGCGGTGACAGCGGCCAATCCGCCGTCAAAACGCGAGTGATTGATTACAATCACGAATCTGCTTGGCACAAAAACAACGCCCCACGCCGGTATCGTCACAGCTTATGCCCTGGCGCAGCCACGCGGAATACCGCCGCAGGTGCCGGCGGGATGACGGCTTGCGGCCAACCTTGTCTCAACGTAATTTTATTACCGCTGTAGCCACTTAATTACAACGCCATTCCGTACCATAATTACAGACACTCAATAACGGAGAGCAACACCATGACCCGCCGCACCAAGATTGTCGCCACCCTCGGCCCCGCCTCCAGCGATCCGGCAACCCTGGAACGCCTGCTGCAGGCCGGCGTCAACGTCGTCCGCCTCAACTTCTCGCACGGCAGCGCGCAAGACCACATCGACCGTGCCGCGCTGGTGCGCAGCACCGCGGAACGACTGGGCGTGCCGGTGGCGATCATGGTAGACCTGCAGGGCCCGAAAATCCGCGTCGGCAAGTTCGCCAACGGCAAGACCACGCTCACCAACGGCCAGCCCTTCATCCTCGACGCCGACTGCGAGCTGGGCGACGACCAGCGCGTCGGCCTCGACTACAAGGAGCTGCCCAACGACGTCGCCAGCGGCGTGGTGCTGCTGCTCGACGACGGCCGCATCGTGCTGACCGTGGAAAAGGTGCTCGGCAACCAGATCCACACCCGCGTCAAGGTCGGCGGCGTGCTGTCCAACAACAAGGGCATCAACCGCCAGGGCGGCGGCCTGACCGCGCCGGCGCTGACCGGCAAGGACATCGACGACATCAAGACCGCGGCACAGCTGGAAGCCGACTACGTGGCGGTATCCTTCCCGAAAAGCAGCGCCGACCTGTACATGGCGCGCACACTGGTGCACGCCGCCGGCAGCCAGGCACGCATCATCGCCAAGATCGAGCGCTGCGAAGCGATCGCCAACCTCGACGACCTGATCGATTCCGCCGACGGCATCATGGTGGCGCGCGGCGACCTGGCGGTGGAAGTCGGCGACGCCGCGGTGCCGGCGCTGCAGAAGCGTATGATCCGCCTCGCGCGCGAGCGCAACAAGCTGACCATCACCGCCACCCAGATGATGGAATCGATGATCAGCAGCCCGGTGCCGACCCGCGCCGAGGTCTCCGATGTCGCCAACGCGGTGCTGGACGGCACCGACGCGGTGATGCTGTCGGCGGAAACCGCCGCCGGCCAGTATCCGGTGGAGACGGTGGAGTCGATGTCGCGCGTCTGCCTGGAGGCAGAAACCTCGTCCGACTACCAGCTGGAGCGCGCCTTCCTCAACCGCGAATTCAGCCGCGTCGACCAGTCCATCGCCATGGCCGCGCTGTTCACCGCCAACCACCTGCCGGTGCGCGCGCTGGTGGCGCTGACGCAGACCGGCTCCACCGCACTGTGGATGAGCCGCGTCAATTGCGGCGTGCCGATCTACGCGCTGACGCCGGAGGTGGGCACCTATCGCCGCCTGGCGCTGTACCGCGACGTGTTCCCGATGCTGCTGCCCACCGCCGCCGACTCGAAAAAACTGCTCGCCGCCGCCGAGCGCAAGCTGATCGACCAGGGCCGCGTCGAACAGGGCGACATCCTGGTGGTCACCGTCGGCGACAGCGTCGGCCTGATGGGCAGCACCAACACCCTGAAAATCATCAAGGCCGGCGAAGGCCGCTAAGAACCTGTTCAAAGTCTCGCGAGCTAGAGCGAGACAAGGCGAAAATGCCTGAGGAAGCGGAGTTGACATGGGGTCAATGAGCATCCGAAGGCGTTTTCAACGC
>Ga0073934_10003313_pt1 | contig 30094 bp, 29 predicted proteins | sample LarsenN4metaG_FD_76834 | JGI IMG/M metagenome (GOLD analysis project Ga0073934, IMG submission 76834) | Hot spring sediment bacterial and archeal communities from British Columbia, Canada, to study Microbial Dark Matter (Phase II) - Larsen... ... | reverse complement strand
AGCCGACGTGGTCGTAGTGGGCGCCGATAACGATGAGATCCCCGCGCCGATCCGGATCGGCGCCGGTGCGCTGAGCCAGCACGTTGCAGTACTGCGTCCCAAAGGATTGCCGGTAATCGCCTCCGCTGCCCGCCGGTGACAGTCCCAGTCGCTTCAGTTCGGAGACCAGGTACGCCGCGGCCGCCTGTCCCCCGCGGGCGCCGGCCTGGCGTCCTTCCAGCGTGTCAGACGCCAGGAAGGACGCATGACGCTTGAGATCGCGAAGATCAATTCTGTCCAGCCAGTCGGTCGGCGGTTCAGCCGCACAGACCGGTTGGAGTGTCCGTCCGCCCAGGAGGATGCACAACAGCAGCCAGGATGGTCTCGACATGATGCGCTCTCGCTGCGGGGCTCCTACAACGGATCGGCCGCATCCGGACTGAACGGAGAGCGCAGGCGGCCAAAACCGGTTTGCAGCGACTGTAACCGAGACCACCCTACATCCGCTAGATCCCCTGCAATCTGCGGCTAAACTCCACGGATTGAATCAGCCGTCTCGCCTGGACCACGGTTCCTCAGCCGGTTCTCGAAGGCGTTTGGTCAAATCCGCTTGTCACGTCTCCTGCCGCGTGGGAAACTACTCGGGCAGAGTATCCGACACAACGTGGTCCCACGGCGACCGTCCGTGAGGGAGCGGAGTATGCGCTGGCCGTCCGTCGTTCTGTTCGCCTGGATTGCTTGCGGCGCCGTCATGACAGCCGAGGCCCAGGGGCTGGTCTTGCGGCTTCCTGCCGATGGCACGTGGGTCCGCTATGAGGGGACCTTCACGCAGACGGAAGTGCGTCCCAATTCCGCCCTGGGGAAGCTGGAGATCCCTGCCTGGCGCGAACAGGTGACGCTGAAGTCCGTCGGCGCCACCATGGCCGAATTCCGCGGTGAAATGGTTCCCTGCCGCTGGCTGGAGATCAAGGTGGAGCGGGGCCGCGAGAGTGAAGGCAAGATCGACGTCGGCCTCACGGGAATGGAATTGTACAAGGTCTTGGTTCCCGAACCGGCGGTGATGGAAGATCCCGTCATCGAACCGGGCGTTCCTGTCGGCTATCTCCCCATCATCAAAGGGGCGAGGCAAATCGGTCAGGGAGAGCTGAAGCCGCTTGCCGAGCCGGCCCTGAAACTGTATCCCTTGGCGCTGCTCTTTGCGTATTGTCGCGATCTGCGGGTCGAGGAGCAGAACGTGGACCCCATGATCGGACTGGGCGCCGTCTCTGCCCGCAAAATGGTGGGGACCACAACCATCGAGCGCACGACGAGTCGCACTCAGCTCGATGCGCAAATCTGGGTCAGCAGCGACGTTCCCTTTGGTGTCGCCGCTTGGACCGCAAAAATCACCCGCTCGATCAAGGATGCCCAGCAGTCCCGCGAGGACTTTCGGGCCATCACAGAAGTGGTCGTTGATCTGAAGGCCCGGGAAAGCGGGACTGACGCACAAAGCGAAGTCCCGTTCGAGTAACGTACGACCATACGCAGTGCGGCATCGAGCGTGCGGCGTCCGGTTCCGGCTCCCCCCGATGTCGTCCTTGAGGGACCGCTGGGGCTGTTCTATAATCAGGCCGCCAGCGGTCTGAACCTGCGCGCCGGCGTTGGTCGTCGGCTCGCAGCCCTCTGGTGGGGAACCCTCCCCGATCGTTTCGTCTGCCAAGGAGTATGGAGAACGTGGCTCCAGTTCGCGTTGCAATTAACGGATTCGGCCGCATCGGTCGCGTGGCGTTTCGCGCCATGGCGGCCCGATCCAGTGAATTCGAGATCGTCGCCATCAATGACCTCGGCAAGCCGGATGCTCTCGCCACGCTGCTCAAGTACGACAGTGTCCAGGGCCGTTTCCCGGGGACCGTTTCGGCCGATGGGGACAATCTCGTCGTCAACGGCAAGAAGGTCAAAGTCTGTGCGGAGAAGGATCCCCGCAATCTGCCGTGGAAGGATCTCGGCGTCGAGATCGCGCTGGAATCCACCGGCTTCTTCACCGCACGGGCGAAGGACGGCAAGCCGGGCTACGACAGCCACATCGAAGCCGGCGCCCGCAAGGTGATCCTGTCGGCTCCGGCCAAGGACAAACCCGACCTGACCTGCGTGATGGGGGTCAACGATTCGGAGCTGAAGCCCGAGCACAAGACCATCTCCAACGCCAGTTGCACCACCAACTGTCTGGCGCCGGTGGCCAAGGTGCTGCAGGAGAAGTTTGGCATCGTTCGCGGACTGATGACCACCTGCCACGCCTACACCAACGACCAGCGCGTGTCCGACCAGTTGCACGACAACATCTACCGGTCCCGCGCGGCGGCGATCAACATCATTCCCACGACCACCGGCGCGGCGAAAGCGGTCGGTGAGGTGTTGCCCGCCCTGAACGGCAAGTTGACGGGGATCTCGCTCCGCGTTCCGGTCCCCTGCGGCAGCATCGTCGACCTGGTCGCCGAGCTGGAGAAAGACGTGACCGTCGAGGACATCAACGGCGCCGTCAAGGCCGCCGCGGAAGGCCCGCTGAAGGGGATCCTCGAATACTGCACCGACCCGATCGTGTCCAGCGACATCATCGGCAATCCGCACAGCTCGATCTTCCATGCCGAATGGACCATGGTCATGCAGAAGCGGATGGTCAAGATCCTCAGTTGGTACGACAATGAGTTCGGTTACTCCAACCGGACTGCCGACCTGATCGCCAGGGTGGCGAAGCTCAGCTAAGTGGCCAGAATCGTGGGCTGTGAGCCAGCATGAGTCACCCCGGTTGCCCCGCGCAGCCGGGGTGACGTTGCTACCGAGCCCGGAGCGCGACCGACGGCGTGAGCGAAGTCCTGGATGCCGTCGCTCGCGCTCCGGGCCGTGAACGGTGCAACCTCGCCCGCCTTGGAGAATCGTGATCGCCATGCCCAGCCGACCGCTGCCGATGACACCTCCGGTGATCGCGCCGTCGATTCTCAAGGTCGATTACGCCGGTCTCGGAGCGGAAGTCCGCCGGCTGGAAGCCGCCGGAGCCGCGGTGTTGCATTGGGACGTGATGGATGGTCATTTCGTACCCAATCTGTCGTACGGGGCCATGCTGATTGAGAAGATCCGACCGCGGACCGACCTGTTCTTTGACGCTCATCTGATGATTGCCGACCCGGCGAAATACCTCGACGACTACATCCGAGCCGGATGCGACGCGATCACCGTGCACATCGAGGCCGTGCCCGAGCCCGCCGGCCTGCTCAGGCGGATCCGGGAGGCCGGGTTGAAGGCGGGGCTGGCACTCAATCCCCAAACGTCGATCCAGCGCGTGCGGTCCGCCCTCCCGGACTGTGACCTGATCCTGGTGATGAGCGTGCAGCCAGGCTTTGGAGGGCAGAAGTTCAAGCCGGAGGTGTTGCCCAAAGTCCGCGAGCTGCGGGAACTGGTTCCGGCGGAAACCGTCCTCTCGATCGACGGTGGCATCGGTCCGGACACCATTGCCGAAGCCGCCGCGGCCGGGGCCACCTGGTTCGTCGCCGGCAGTTCCATTTTCGATCAGGACGACTACACGGCGGCGATGCGGCAACTGGAATCGCTGGCTGCGGCGCATGTCTCAAGAAACTGACGTTACACGAAGGGTGGCGGATGAGCGTTGGTCCGAACTCCGACAACGACAGCGAAGGCGCCGCGCAGAAGAAGCGTGGCGTCCCGGAAGGGCTGTGGATCCGCTGCGACGCCTGCAAGAACACCGTGTTCCGGATGCAGGTGGAGAAGAATCTGTACCTGTGCCCGGACTGTGATCACCACTTCTACGTTCCCGGCGCCGTCCGCATCCGGCAACTGCTCGATGAAGACAGCTTCGAGGAGTGGTGGCCGGACCTGTCGCCCGTCGATCCGCTGGGTTTCGTGGACTCCCGGCCGTACAAGGATCGGTTGGTGGCCGAACAGAAACGGACTGGACTCCGTGAAGCCTGCATGGTGGGCCGCGGCTACATGCGCGGCCGACCGATCGTGTTGGGGCTGACCGACTCCGGATTCATCATGGGCAGCATGGGGTCGGTCGTCGGCGAAAAGCTGACCCGCGCGATTGAAAAGGCAACCGAATTGAAGCTGCCGCTGGTGATCGTCTCCGGCTCCGGCGGCGGCGCCCGCATGCATGAGGGGATCATTTCACTGATGCAGATGGGCAAGGTGTCCGCGGCGCTGGCCCGGTATCGCCATAGCGGCGGATTGTTCATCTCCGTGCTGACGAACCCCACCATGGGGGGCGTTGCAGCCAGCTTTGCCTCTCTGGGGGACATCATTCTGGCCGAGCCGAAGGCCCTGATCGGCTTCGCCGGCCCGCGGGTGGTGAAGGCAACCGTCAAGGTGGAGCTTCCACCGGGTTTTCAGACCAGTGAATTCCTGCTGGAGCACGGTTTCATCGACCGCATCGTCCCTCGCCCGCAACTCCGCAGCGAAGTCGCCCGGCTGATCGACTACTGCAACGTGTGATCCCCCGCCGCCCCCACGGCAGCGTTTGCGGGGGGTAGGCCGCGGTGAATGGCCTCGGATGGTCTCGGAGCGAGCTTGGGACCCGAGGCCAAGTGGGGGGCGACGAGTTGGAGACCGATACGGCGAGGTTTCCGTCCGCGGAATGCTGGTCACGGAGGGGGCGAGATCATGCTGCCCGTGGCGAGCTCGCGGACGCAGCTGTGGTAAAATCCTGATTCACGTGAGAGTCGGGGACGGCATCGTTTTTGGTCTGCGCTGCGGACGGCGATGGACTGCGGGGAGTTGTGCAGGGCGCGGGGTCACATGGCGCTCGTGGAGCCGTTGCAGGATGTGCCTGTTAGGGCCTGGCACTGGATGGAGCACCGGCGGTGACCACCGAGGGATGATGGCTATCGTGAACTACTGGCCCGGCTCGATCCAGCGGCCCCGCAAGCCGCCCTGCGGACGCGGGGACGGACGACTTGCGTCGCTCGCCTGCAGACGATGTGCGGCAGGCGGTGATCTGGTTCGACGTCCTGACGAAGCTGGGATCTAGGTCAGCTTTCGCTCCCGAATCCAGTCCGTGTGGAACGTCTGACCGCGGGGAGTGTCGGTCCGCTCGTAAGTGTGAGCGCCGAAGTAGTCGCGCTGGGCTTGCAGCAGGTTCGCCGGCAACCGGGCGTTGCGGTAGCCGTCGTAGTAGCTCAGGGCCGCGCTGAACACGGGGATTGGCAGCCCCAACTGGACGGCCGTGCTAACCACCCGACGCCAACTGGGCTGGGCCTTCTCGACGGCGGCCTTGAAGAAGTCGTCGAGAAGCAGGTTTTCGAGGTTCGGATTCTTGTCGAACGCCGCCTTAATGTCCCCCAGGAAGCGGCTGCGGATGATGCAGCCCCCGCGCCACAGCAGGGCGATGTTGCCGTTGTTCAGCTTCCAGCCGAACTCCTTGGCGGCGGCGTCGAGCTGCACGTAACCCTGCGCGTAACTGCATAGTTTCGAGGCGTACAGCGCCTGCCGGACGTCCTCGATGAACTGCTGCTTGTCGCCGGTGTACGTCTCGCTCTTCGGTCCCGTGAGCACCCTGGAAGCCCGCACGCGCTCGTCCTTCTGGGCCGACAGGCAGCGGGCATACACGGCTTCGGTGATGAGGGTTGTCGGCACGCCGAGGTCCAGCGCGTGCTGGCTCATCCACTTGCCGGTCCCCTTCTGCTGGGCCGTGTCGAGGATCTGATCGACGAGGTACCCGCCGGTCTTCTCGTCCTTCACCGTGAAGATGTCGCGGGTGATCTCGATGAGGTAGCTTTCGAGCTCCCCCTCATTCCACGATTTGAAGACCCGATACAGCTCCTCATTCGTCAATCCGAGGGCATGCTTGAGGATGAAGTACGCCTCGCAGATGAGCTGCATGTCGCCGTATTCGATGCCGTTGTGCACCATCTTCACGTAGTGCCCCGCGCCGGCTTCGCCGACCCAGTCGCAACAGGGAACGTCGTTGTTCGGACCGACTTTGGCGGAGATCGCCTGGAACACATCCTTGACGAACGGCCAGGCCTCGTGGTGTCCGCCCGGCATGATGCTGGGGCCTTTGAGCGCCCCCTCTTCACCGCCGGAAACGCCCGTGCCGATGAACCGGAACCCGGCCTTCTTCAGGTCTTCGTGCCGGCGGTTGGTGTCGCGGAAGTCGGAATTCCCGCCGTCGATGATGATGTCCCCTGGGGACAACAGGGGCTTGAGCTGGTCGATAACGGCATCCACGGGCGCGCCGGCCTTGACCATGATCATTACCCGCCGCGGGGCCTTCAGGCTGGCGACGAAGTCCTTCAGCTCGTGATAACCCCGGATGCGGTCCGCCGTGCCGGGATGCACCTTGTCGGCCGGCTCAGAGGTCAGGCCGCCGACGAACTCATCGGTCGTCGCCGTCGTGCGGTTGTAGACCCCGACGGAAAACCCGTGGTTGGCCATATTGAGGACCAGGTTCTGACCCATGACGGCCAGGCCAATGAGACCAATGTCGTGTTGAGGCATGACGTTACGCATCCTGAGGGCGAGTGGCCTTGTTTCGTGACCGGCCTGATTTTAGTCAGAGAGAGCACACAAGGCGAGCCGGCAGCCACTTGATCGCCGCTTCCGACTGTTGGGCATTGACAGTAGCAAGAGCGGACGACAGACCACCACTCGGCAGCCTGTCGTGTCCAGGTCACACCAGGTGGAAGAACTGCGGTAGACGGGAAATCCATCGCGTGCGTTCTGCGCGGTGTCCCTCCTTGAGGAAACCCAGCGATTCGCGACTCACGGGCGAAAACGGCTTCCTGCACGGCCCAGCATCGCTGAGATTCGCTACGCCGATTCCGACTCCATCGCCGGAACGCCGTCGAGTGCGGGGCGGCGAGGGACGACGCGGCGCGGAGGAGCGCGGAACAGCCGGACCAAAGTCCATGCGACCAACATCCCGACGCTGCAACCAGCAGCGTCGGCAAGCCAGTCGTAGATATCCGCCGTGCGGCCGACGAAGGGTTGCGTCAGCTCATCGACCCACGCCCACAACAGGATGGCGAGGGATGCCCACACGAACTGTCCGCGTCGGGTGGTGCGAAGCAACAGTCCCGTCGCAACCAGAAAGCCGAGTCCGGCGTAACCGGCGAAATGCAGCAGCTTGTCATTGTTGTCCCGTGTGAGGCCCCGCATGTCGAGCGGTACGTGCGTGCCGATGAACATCGCCGTGATGTAGACGCCGCACGCAAACAGCCACAGCAGTTTGCGCGAACTGAGCGATTTCCGCCGGGCGGTTAACGTCATCGCACCATCCGTGTAGAGTCGGTCAATCCTTCAGCGAATACGGCGTCTTCAGGCGGTGTTCCGGATGCTTCTCCAGGTACGCCGTCACGCGGTCGGTCCGGCCGATGGCAACCGGCAGGAAGTCGAGCGCCTGCTGGATCCGTTCGTCCGGTTCGGCGCAGCTGAATCGCAGAAAGCCGCCGCCCGCTTCGCCGAAGCATTCGCCGCCGAGACAAGCCACGCCGAACTTATCGTCGGCCCCTTCGAGCAAATACAGCGCCAGGCCGTGGCTGGTGATGCCGAGCCGGTTACAGATCGGCTTGACGTTGGGAAACACGTAAAACGTCGCCGTGGGGGCCAGCGTCTTGAAGCCGTCCAGCTTGTTCAGTCCCGCGGTGAGGAGTTCGACCTTGCGGCGGAACTTCTGCATCGTGGCGTCGCGCTCGGCCTGATCGCGCTCGAGCGCGGCTTTGCCCGCGAGCTGCACCAAAGGCGGCGTGCACGAGAGCGTGGTGTTGATCATCTTGCCGATGGCCTCGGCCACTTCGGCCCCGGCGACGGCGAAACCCAGCCGCCAGCCGCTCATGCTGTACGACTTGCTGAAGGTGTACGCGGCGACGCACTGGTCGAGCATCCCCGGCTGGGCCAGCAGCGAGTCGTGCTTTCCCTGCCAGACCATGTGACAGTACGGCTCGTCGCTGAACACAGCGACATTCGTGCCGCGGACGAGGTTGGCGATGGCCTTGTAATCCTCGACGGTCATCACGCCACCGGTGGGGTTGTGGGGCGAGTTGAGGAAGATGGCCTTGGGCGAGGGATCGGTTTTGAGGAACTGCTCGATGTCCGACAACTGCGGGCGGAAGCCGTTGGTCTGCTTGAGGGACGCCAGCACCGCGCGGCCGCCGCGGCGGGCGATGTTGGGGATGTACGTCGGGAAGTAGGGGCTGAAGACGAGCACGCCGTCGCCCGGATTGACGAACGCTTCACAGAAGAACTGCTCAAAGACTTTCGCGCCGGGGCCGACGACCACGTTCTTCGCCTCGGCGGGGATGCCGAACTCGTCGCGGACGAATTTCGCCGCCGCTTCCCGAAACACGGGCAACCCCGGCGACGGGCAGTAGTGCGACTGGTTGTCCTTGATGGCGTCGATGCCCGTGGACTTCGCGGAGGCGGTGCTTTCGAACGGGCTGTCGCCGATTTCGAGCTCGACGACGTCCTTGCCGGCCGCCTTCAATTGCTTGGCGACGGCGAGCACGCTGAAGGCGGTCTCGACGGTGAGGGATTTGGCAAAGTCGCTGAGAGGAAGGGGCATGGAAGCGATCTCTGGGAAAATGATTGTGTTTGGTCACGCAAGGCGCGAAGCCCAGGGGCTGCAATCCCTGGGCTTCCACGTTTGATGAGGAGCGCTACCGCGTCGAAATCGCCTGCTGCAGCGGACGCAGCACCTGGTCGATGACGTACTTCTCGACGAGCGATTCGCTGGTTTCGCGAAGTTGCTTGAGCGTCGCCTCGTACGACGTGTTGGTCTCCAGGCTGCCGTACTGCCGGACGGTGAAGTACACGCTGATCTGGTCCTCGGGGTATTCGCCGCGGCGGACCTGGTAGGCGTTGGTGCGGGTTTCGATCATCAGGCGGGCCTGCCGGCGGCAGGCGTCGTCGAGGCTGATCGTCATCGACGGCTCGAAGCTGAGCACCTGGGCGCCGGGGATCTCGACCAGGCTTTCCAGCGCGGGGCCGGCCCCCAACGCCTCGGCGACGAGGGCGTCGTGGTTGCCGCGGTAGGTGAAGTCGAAGCCCAGCATGTAATCGAGGGCCTCGCAGTCGAGCGGGCTGACCGACAGCATGTACGGGACGAGCTCCAGCAGCAGGGCGTGCTGGGCGAAGGCATCGTCGACCGCGCCGGGATTAACGTGTCCGCTGCAGATCCGCCGGGGTTCGAGGGAGACCCACCGCTGGTGTCCCAGGTCCTTGTCCTCCTCGAGGACAAAATCCCCATTCTCCCGGGTGTAAAAATTCCGCATGGAGGGGTACTGTTTCTGAATCCGTTCGAAGAATCCGAGAACGGTCTCGCGGGCGGCGGGGAGCTGCATCTCCGTGTTCAGGTTCATGTTGATGTAGAAATCATCCGCCAGCGACGCGTACGGATTCATTGACGCTTCCTCAGTAAGTATGAGACGGCGGAAAACCCCGGCGTCCCGCGGCACCAATCACTCCCACCGTCCGCAACGAGGCGCAACCCACGGCCACTGCCTGACAGCCGGGCTGTCCGACACTCGGGGCCGGTGGCTCGCCCTCCCCCGGCAGGCATTCTATAGGGGACCGAGGATGAAACAAAGACTGGCCTCCCGCACGCAGACGAAAACGGGCAAGGCACTTACGACGGCTGATGCCTGGACCGTGTGGCGCAGCCCCGTGGGTTGGACCGGATTGCTGGTCGGAACGGACGGCCTGCGACGGGTGTTGATCGGCTATCCAACGGCGTCGGCGCTCGAAACGGCGATCCAAGGCGAGAACGGTTCGGTCACCCGCTCGAACGGCCGGACGGAACTGTGCGAGCGGATCGAAGCGTACTTCCAGGGAGAAGCTGTCAGCTTCACGGATGTCCCCCTGGCGGCGAACTGGTCGACGCCGTTCCAGCGGGCCGTCGTGCAGGCGCTGCGGAAAGTTCCGTACGGCGGGACAACGACGTATGCCGAACTGGCGGCCCGAGTCGGCCACCCCGGCGCCGCCCGCGCGGTGGGCCAGGTGATGGCGACGAACCCCGTGCCGATCGTCGTGCCCTGTCACCGCGTGCTGGCCAGCGGCGGCAAACTTGGCGGCTTCTCTGCGCCGACCGGGCTGACGCTGAAGCAGTGGCTGCTCGATCTGGAATCACAATCAACGACCTCGTCTCCGCGCAAGCCGCGCTGAATGTCGCTTGCGGGTTCGCATCCGACTTCCTCAACACATCCGAAGGACTCCCCATGACGACCAGCGACTACCTGTTCCCGAACCGTCTCACGCGGCGCGATTTTCTGCAGTGGTCCGGTGCGGCCGCCGCTGGGATGGCGCTGGCTTCGACCGCACGGGCTGCGGAATCCGTGAAGCTCGGCAATCGGGCGTTCACATATCAACTGGTGGAAGGCTGGGGTCAGTTGCCCGCGGGGATGAGTTACGGCCTCGGTTGCGCGATCGTCGTCGATTCCCAGGACCGGGTCTACGTCACCAGTCGGTCCGAGAACCCGTGCGTCGCCGTGTTCGACAAGGACGGGCAACTGCTGGAAACCTGGAGCAAGGACTTCGCTGAGAACGTCGGCTACACCACCAGGCAGGTCAAGGACACGGCCCACGGCCTGTATTGGAGCCGCGAGGGGAACGACGAGTTCTTCTACTTCACCGAGAACAAGCCCGGCAGCCGGGTGTACAAAACCGACCTCAAGGGGAAGGTGCTGTACACGCTGGGGAATGTCGAGCAGGAAGGTTCCATATCGCAGAAGTTCGACTTCGCCAGTCCCACCGATGTCGCGGTCGCGCCGAACGGGGACATTTACATCGTCGACGGCTACGGCAGCCAGCTTGTGCACCGCTTCGACAAGAACTTCAAGCACCTCCAAACGATCGGCGGACGGGGGAAGGAGCACGGCAAGTTCAACATCTGCCACGGCGTGTGGGTCAGCACGCTCAAGGGGGAGCCGGAGGTCTACATCGCCGACCGGGCCAATAACCGGATCGAAATCTATTCGCCGGAGCTGGAGTATCGGCGGACGATCGAAGGGGTCCGTCTGCCGTGCTGCTTCTACCAGCACGCCGACCACATCTACGTCCCCGAACTGGGAGCGCGGGTGTCTGTGATCGATAAAAACGACCAGATCGTCGCCCGGCTGGGGGACGGCCAGGGAATCAACCCGGCGGACATCAAAGAGCACCCGGAAGCGTTCGCCAAGCCGCACGCACTGACGCTCGACTCCCGCGGTGACCTGTACGTGCTGGAATGGCTGGACTTCGGCCGGCCGCGGAAGTTTCGGCACATGCCGGCGTAGTCGCGACGGTGATGCAGAGTCGGGGTACCGTCTCTCGCGGCGTCGCTGGGTCTGGCACAACTTGTAAACTTGCAAGCAGGCGGTTCGGACCGCTTCATTTTTGGCCGCCAGCGGGATATAAATGCGGGGCTATCCGCGCGGATCCGCGGGAGCGTGACCATACTCCGCAGGAACTGACAGCGCCATTATGACTGCGACGGGAAAACTGGCCCTCGAAGACGGAACCGTCTACGCCGGAACGGCTTTCGGCGCCGCTGGGGAAGTCTTTGGCGAGGTTGTGTTCAACACCAGCATGACGGGCTATCAGGAAATCCTGACCGATCCGTCCTACTGCGGCCAAATTGTGACCATGACCTACCCGCAGATCGGCAATTACGGCGTCAACGACGTCGATGTCGAGAGCGGCAAGCTGTCGATCCGCGGGTTTCTCGTCCGCGAACTATGCCGGACCCCCAGCAATTTCCGCTCGACGCGATCGCTGGAGGATTACCTGTGGGCGGCGAACATCATCGGACTGGAAGGAATCGACACCCGGTCACTGACCCGCCGATTGCGAACCCGCGGGGCCATGACCGGCGTGCTGTCCACCGTCGATCTCGAAGATGATTCACTCCGCAGGAAGGCGCAGGGAAGTCCATCCATCGTCGGCCGCGACCTCGTCCGTGAGGTCATGCCCGCCGCGCCGTTTGAATGGACCGAGGGCCTGTCGGAATGGAGCAGCTTCGCGCCAACCGATCGGGCTGTGGATGGCGTCGAACGGCATGTCGTGGCCATTGACTACGGCATGAAGTGGAACATCCTGCGGTATCTCCGCAGCCTCGGCTGCCGGGTGACGGTCGTCCCCGGCACCGCGACGGCCGAGCAGGTGCTGTCGATGAAGCCTGACGGCGTGTTTCTATCCAACGGCCCCGGCGACCCGCGGCCGCTGGCCTACGCCACCGACACGATCAAGGGCCTGCTGGGCAAGACACCCGTGTTCGGGATTTGCCTCGGCCATCAACTGCTGGGGCTGGCCTGCGGGGCGGAGATCTTCAAGCTCAAGTTCGGCCACCGCGGGGCTAACCAGCCTGTGCTCAACAAGGACACCGGCCGAGTGGAGATCACGTCGCAGAACCACGGCTTTGCGATCTCGGCCGACCACCTGCCGGACTGCCTGGAAGTCACGCACGTCAACCTGAATGACCAGACGGTGGAGGGGCTGCGACACCGGGATGTGCCGGCGTTCAGCGTGCAGTACCACCCCGAAGCCTCCGCCGGCCCGCACGACAGCGAGTACCTGTTCCGACAGTTCGCCGAACTGATGGGCGCCCCCAAGGCGTGTGCCACGTAATCGAGCCCGTGCTTCAGGCCGGCCTCGAGATTCGTTCTTTGTCCTGACGAGGATGATACGCAATGGCAGTCGAACGGACGCTGGTGCTGTTCAAACCCGATGCCGTCGCCCGGCGGCTGTGCGGCGAGTTGCTGCGGCGGTTCGAGTCGCGGGGCCTGAAGCTGGTCGGGCTCAAGCTGCTGCAGGTCACGCCGGAACTGTCGAAGCAGCACTATGCCGAGCATGTTTCCAAGCCGTTTTACCCGCAGTTGGAGAGCTTCATCACCTCCGGCCCGGTCGTGGCACTGGCGCTCGAAGGGCCAGAAGCGATCACCGTCGTGCGGGGCATGATGGGCCCCACCAACGGTCGGCAGGCCGCTCCCGGCACGATCCGTGGCGATTTCGGTCTCAGCCGGCAGATGAACCTGGTGCACGGCAGCGACGGCCCGGAGGCCGCGGCCCGCGAGCTGGCGATCTATTTCCGTCCGGAAGAGTTGCTCAGCTACTCATTGCCGCTGGACCCGCTGACTCTTGCCGACGACGAAAAATAGCAGCGCCGACAATCCGCGCGGCGATCGGAAGCTGTTCGCCGACATCGGTCGAAGATTTGCAGACTCCAGGTTGGTGCTGTTCACCAGACGGGTGCGGTCGGCGTGCGGTGTCGCAACGAACGCATCAGCGGTTGTGTTAGAATCACCAAGTCGGGCGATCCGGCCGCTGGCGGCCCATTCGCCCTCGCGCGTGGTGATCTGTTCCGCCGCGGCACGTCGGTCGATGCAGGCGACCCGATCGCCGGCCCTTGAAGTTTTGCTGTTCCGTACGCTGAATCTCTCTTTCCGCCAGCGGCCTGGAAACGTAGGATTCTTCGGGTAACCCGCATCAACTGCACATCTGATCGTCACCCCGGAAACCTGATGTCCTGGCGTCGCCCATTGACGGGCGGCAGCGGTTCCTGTTCGGCAAGGGATGGCTTCGAGGAAACGCACATGGCACCACACCCCCCTGGCAAATGGCTGAGGCTGCCGCCGCGCGTCCGCTGGATCGGCTGGGCGGTGGTGTTGACGTTCGCCGTCTGGGGCGGCTCATCCGTCCGAGACCGGATTCTGCGGCTGACGTCAGACACCGAAACCGGTCCGCTCATCCGTTCCCGCGAAGCCGGTCTGCTGTTTCTCGTCGGCGGCGGAGAGCTGCCCGAGCGGGTGTCCCGGGAGTTCCTGGAACTGGCCGGCGGCCACGAAGCCAGGCTGGTCGTGATTCCCGGCGCGTCCGTCGATGAGCTTGAGCTCGATCGCTATCGCGAGGAATGGCGTGACCGCGGCGCGCTGGATGTGACCGTGCTGCACGCCGATTCGCGGACCGTGGCCAACGATCCCAGATTCTCCGAGCCGCTGCTGCACGCCAACGCCGTCTGGCTGGGCGGTGGACAGCAAACGTGGTTTACCGCGTGGTATCGCGGCACGCTGGTCGAGAATCGGCTGAAGGAACTGCTCGCGCGCGGTGGAGTGATCGGAGGCACGTCGGCCGGGGCGTCGGCGGTGAGCGCGGTAATGGTGGCCGGTGGACGCCGTGGTGAACCGGTTATCAGCAATGGCCTGGGGCTGCTCACCGACGCCGTCGTCGACCAGCATTTCTTCAAGCGGAATCGTCCCGGGCGATTGATGACGCTGCTGGAGCGGCACCCGGAGCTGATCGGTCTGGGGATTGATGAGGGGACAGCCGCCGTCATCGAACTCCGCTCGCAGCGGATGACGGTGGTAGGCGATTCGTATGTGATGGCGGTGGCGTCGAATGGGTCGTCGAAGTTTCCGCGGATCGAAGTGCTCAAGTCCGGCGATTCGCTGACCTTCGATCAGCTTCGCAGGCCGCCGGCGTCCGAACTTCCTGTCTGGCTGGAGGACGCCATCCTCACGGCGGAGTAACGGCGGTGAGCCGGACGGCAGTGGCTACCGGCAATTCCTGGCTTGGTCGTCACTTCGGCCCCGACGGTTGGTGCTCGCCCGGCTCGCCGCCTATACTACGGAATTGGCGAACCGAGGCAGCGGTCTGGTGTCTGCCCGGCCGACGGCCTGCGGCCCGCCCTGCCCTCCTGGACTCCCGACCGTGCCCCCAATGCAGCCCGTAGCCGACGTCAATGTCCGCGATACCGTCCCGCTGATTTCCCCCCGGTATCTCAAGCTCGAAGAGGAACTCACCGACGCGGCCCTGCGGACAATCGTTGAGTCCCGCGAGGTCGTCAAGCGGATCCTCACCGGCGACGATTCGCGCCTCATCGTCGTCGTCGGCCCGTGTTCGATTCACGATCATACGGCGGCAATCGAGTATGCGCGCAAGCTTGCGAACCTGTCCAAAGAGGTCAACGACAAGCTGTACCTGGTGATGCGGGTCTATTTCGAGAAGCCCCGCACGGTGGTCGGGTGGAAGGGGTTGATCAATGATCCGCACCTGAACGACACGTTCGATATCGCCACCGGCCTGCGGATCGCCCGTCGGATTCTGCTCGAAGTCGCCACCCTGGGATTGCCGACCGCAACCGAACTCCTCGAACCCATCACGCCCCAGTACATCGCCGACCTCGTGACGGTTGCCGCCATCGGCGCCCGCACAACGGAGAGCCCCACACACCGGCAAATGGCCTCCGGGCTGTCGATGCCGACCGGGTTCAAGAACGGCACCGACGGCAGCCTGCAGGTGGCGCTGGACGCGATGAATGCCGCCCGGCATCCGCACTGTTTCCTGGGAATCGATGCCGACGGCAAGACGTCCATCATCAACACCAAGGGGAACCCGTGGGGGTTTCTGATCGTTCGCGGCGGTCGCAGCGGACCGAACTACGACGCCGCCAGCCTCGCCGAGGCCACCGAGCTGCTCAAGAAGGCAAAACTCTCTCCCAGGCTGATGGTGGACTGCAGCCACGCCAACTCCAACAAGGACTACACGAAACAGCACATTGTCTGGGACAACTGCATCGAGCAGCGACTGGCCGGCAACGAGAACCTCATCGGGCTGATGCTCGAGAGCAACCTCAATCCCGGCAATCAGCCCCTGCCTGCCGACGTGTCGCAGCTCAAATATGGCGTCTCCATCACCGACGGCTGCATCGGTTGGGAGGAAACAGAAAAGCTCATCCGCAAGGCTCATGAGCAACTGGGGGGCGTGCCGGCGGATGCGAAGTGACCGCCGCAGGACGCTGTCAGGCCCTGGGATATCAGCCGACGATCTGGCGCAGAACCGCCGGAATCGATCCCCGCGACTTCTGTTGACCCTGCCTCCATCAGCACGTGCGGCGCGCCATGCAAAAGCTCAACATCGCCTTCTCCACTCTGGCTTGTCCCGATTGGACGTGGCGGGACCTGCTGCATTATGGGCCGGCATTCGGGTATGACGGCGTGGAGGTCCGGCTGCTGGCACGGGAAACGGACCTGCTCGCTGTGTCGGACCTGGCGCCGTCACACTGGACCGCGCGGCGGCGCGAACTCACGGATGCGAACTTCCGTGTGTGCGGATTGGCGTCGTCGGTGCGGTTTGATTATGCCGACGCGAACGAGCGTCAGCAGCAACAGGACATCGGACGGCGATACATCGACCTTGCCGTCGCGCTCGGGGCGGGGTTCATTCGCGTGTTCGGCGATTCGTTGCCGGAGACCGGACAGGGGGCCTCGCGAGCGGCCATACTGCACCAGATCGCTGAAGGGTTGCGTCAGCTTGGGGACGTCGCCCAACAGGCCGGCGTGCAGATTCTGCTGGAGACGCACGGCGATTTCTCCGCCTCCCCGCCGGCCGAGCAGGTGATGCGGCTTGCCGACCACAGCCACGTCGGCCTGGTGTGGGACACGCATCACCCCTGGCGGTTTTTCGGTGAGCCCTTGGCCGAATCGTGGGAACGTTTGCGGCCCTGGGTCCGGCATACGCACTGGAAGGACTCGGTGTTGCTGCCGGAGGGAACGGTCAAAACGGCCGAGCAACAGGCGGCGGCTCACGCCGCCGCGGCGCTGATGGTCGGGCACCGACACGCCGACTATGTGCTGTTCCTGGGAGGCGAGTTTCCCGCCCGGGAGTGCCTGAGGCTGCTCCTTGAAGGGGGCTACGCCGGCTGGCACTCGCTGGAGTGGGAGAAGATGTGGCACCCGGAGCTCCTTCCCCCGGAGGTGGCGTTGCCTCTGTTCCCGCCGAAGCTGCGGTTTCTGGCGGAGACGGTGGCGGGTTTGCGCCCATAGCCCGGAATTGGGGGGAGACGCTCCTCTCGCAGTGATTCCCTGCGCGATCCTGCGAAGGATTTCCCTCCCAGCCGGTTCAACTCGGTCAACCGCTGTGGTGATCGGTCCTGGTCCGGTGGTAGCGGTTCTACGGCGCGTACGCCCGTGCGGCGATTTGACCACCCCGTGGGAGCGCCCTATAGTCGAACTGTCGGGGGCCATTCCAGATTCGGTCCGCCGGATTCTGTGAAGTTCCCCGTTGGACTCCAGGACGGAGTTCCCGGTCCCTGCCGCTCTGAGGGGAGCGGTGGTGCGTACGGCCGGGGGGTTCGTTGGCTGGAGTTCTGCGAGGGGGGATGACATGCGTGTTTGGGGGCTCCGCCACCTGCCGGTGGCGTGTTGTCTGGCGCTGTTGGCGCTCGGGACGTGCGGGCGGCTGGCCTGGTCCGCCGATGCCGCACCATCGAAATCGGACGAGCGGATTCTGCTCCGCGAAGGGGCCGATCTCGAGCGCAGCCGCCGCTGGGTGGATGCGATCGAGCTGTACGAGAAGGCGCTCCGCGAGCATCCGAACAGCGAGCATTTGCAATACGGACTTCGGCGGGCGAAGGTGCACTTCTCCGTCGACCGCCGCTATGCCGACGCCACATTCACCGACCGGTTGCTGCCGTTGTCGCGGAGCGAGGGGTTCGCCTATCTCAGCGATCTGCTGACCAAAGTGCAGCAACAATATGTGGACACGGTGACCACGACCTCATTTGTGGCGCATGGGACCGAAAGCCTGTACCTGGCCTTGGGGAATGAGCGGTTTCTCAGCCGCAACGCGCCGCAGGCCAACGCAGACAGCATCAACCGTGTGCGGCAGACGCTGCGCGAACGCTACTGGAACCGGTCTGCGAATGGTCTCGAGGGGGCGCGGCAGATCGTGACCGAAGTTTGCGATCTGTCAGCCCGCGAACTCGGTCTGCCCGCCGGCGCTGTCGTCATGGAATACGTCTTCGGCGGCTGCAATGCGCTCGACGACTACAGCAGCTATCTCACGCCGGGCAAACTCTCCGATCTGTACAACAACATCGAGGGAGAATTCGTCGGCATCGGCATCGAGATGAAGGCCGATCTGGGCAAGGGGCTGCTGCTGGTCAATGTGTTGCCTGAAAGCCCTGCCGAAGAGGGGGGCGCTCAGCCCGGCGACCACATCACCGCCATCGACCAGGTCGACTGCCGCAACCTCACCACCGAAGAAGCCGCCGGATTGCTGCAGGGTCCGCCCGGCAGTCGCGTGCGACTCACGCTGACTGATCCACAAACCCACGAGTCGCGGACGGCGCAGCTGACCCGTCGGGCCGTGAAGGTCAAGAGCGTGCCCGTCGCCGAGATCGTCGACCACGCCAACGGCATCGGTTACGTCCAGCTCACGGGCTTCCAGAAGAACACGTCCGAGGAGCTCGACGCCGCCCTGCTGAAGCTGCATCGCGAAGGGATGAAGGCCCTGGTGCTGGACGTCCGGGGGAATCCGGGCGGGCTGCTCAACGCCGCCGTTGAGGTGCTGGATCGCTTTATCGACGACGGCGTGCTGGTGTCGACCCGCGGGCGAATGGCCGATCAAAACTGGAGCTACTCCGCCCAACGGCCGGGCACCTGGCACGTGCCACTCGTGCTGCTGGTCGATGGGGACAGTGCCTCGGCGAGCGAGGTGGTGGCGGGCGCCATCCGCGACCATCGCCGCGGACAGATCGTCGGCCGCAAGACATACGGCAAATGGTCGGTGCAGAGCATCTTACCGGGCCTCGGGGAGACGGGGCTGCGGCTGACCACCGCCAAGTTCTATTCGCCGGGCGGGTACACCTACGGCAAGATCGGCCTCGAGCCGGACGTGCCGGTGGAACCCTCCGAACCACAGCACCGCGTCGCATACCGCGGCAAGCACAAATGGGACGACGACCGAGACCTGCAATCCGGCGTGGACCTGCTGCGGCAGCAACTCGCCCGCCGGTGACGAGAGTGCTAATGAAAGTTGAGAACCGGTAACCCCGGGGCGGCCCCCCCGGGGTTTACTTTTGCCCGGAGCGTTCCGGAAAACGAGCGCCGATCGGCAATCGGCTCATCGACGTTGATGGTCAACCGGCGTTCGCTTGCGGTTTCGCAGCTTCCTGCTTTAGCCTCTTGCCTGACGCCTGAAACCTGACCACTAACGCCCCTCCCTCCATGACCGCCGGCACTCCCAACTGGCTGCAATCGGGACAAGGTTCGCTGCCCCCGCAGGCATGGAGCTTTGCGGCCGATGCGCGGCTGGCCGACGTCCGACTGGCCCGCGAGACCGGGGACGTGCTGCTCTCCGATGAATCAGGCGGGATGTACCTGATCGACCGCCGCGGCCGGGTGCAGGCCCTCACGCGGACCTCGCACGACGTCCGGCCGGTGGCGCTCGCGGACGACGGTTCCGCCGGCGCCGCAGTGCTGGATGGCACGACGCTGGCCTGGTTCGACCGCCAGTTGCAATTCCGCTGGACGCGGCCTCTGCCCGACGAAGCTGTGGGTCTGGCGATCACGTCGCACGGCACGCATGTGTTGGCCTCCCTCGCCAATGGCCGTAATGTCATTTACGACGCCGACAAAAGGCTGCTCGTCGAGTTTGAATCGCTGCGGCCGCTGCGGTTCGTGCAATTCCTGACGTGTGAGCCGGCCATCATCGCCGCCGCCGACTACGGATTCTTTGCCCGGTACTCGCTCGACGGCGACCCGGAATGGACCGAGCGACTCTGGTCCACGGTCGCCGACCTGGCCGTCACCGGCGACGGCAACGCCATCGCACTTGCGGGGCTGGCGCACGGCATCCAGATCTACGACGGCGAGGGATCTTCCAAGGGCTCGTTCGTGCTCGACGGCACGGCCCATCTGGTGTCATCCACGTTTGTGAAGAAACGCTGGGCGGCCGCCACCCTGGAAAAACAACTGATGCTGCTCGACAGCGACGGCGATCTGAGATGGATGGTCACCGCGCCGGACGACATCGCCCGGCTGCAACTGTCCCCGCTGGGAGACTGGCTGCTCGTCGGCTTCGCGACGGGACGGGTCGTCCGATTGGATTGCGCGTGAAGAAGCCCATGAGTTGCAACCCGTGGGCTTCGCGCATCACGTAAACAACTCGCTCACCAGTTCCCCGCCGCTGACGAGCTTGATGGGACGACCGTCGGCAGTGACGTACTCCTCGGACGGGTCCAGCCCCATTACTTTGCAGAACGAAACGAACAGGTCCGAGATGCCGACCGGGCGGTCACTGACGTCGATGCCGTCGGGGTCGGTTTCGCCAATCACCTGGCCGCCGCGGACGCCGCCGCCGGCGAGCACCACCGGCCAGCCCTTTGAGTAATGGTCGCGGCCGCCGTCCGCCTTGATTTTCGGCGTGCGGCCGAACTCCCCCATCCACACCACCAGCGTGTTCTCCAGCATCCCGCGCTGCTCCAGGTCGAGGACCAGCGTTGCAAGGGCGGGGTCGGCCTCGGCGCACAGGTACGGCTGGTCGCGGAAGCCGTTGTTGTGCGTGTCCCAGCCGGCGTCGTTGCGGCCGCCGTGGGAGATCACCTCGACGAAGCTCACCCCCTGCTCCACCAGCCGCCGGGCGAGCAGACAGCCCTGGCCAAAGTTCGTCCGGCCATACGCATCGCGCAGCGTCGGGGACTCGCCGTCGAGGTTGAACGTCTCCAGCCGCGGACTGAGCACGAACCGCGCGGTCCGGTCGTAGACGGATTTCTTTTCGGCCACCGCCGCAGCGGCTCCGACCGCGGAGAACTCGGCATCGAACCGGTCAGCGAGCGCCAGCCGGCGACGCAGCACGTCGTCGTCCACCACCGGCCGGACGTTCGGAGGCAGATGACCGGCCTCATCGACGTTGAACGATGAGTATTTGACGCCGATGACGCCGGCGTCGACGTCGCGGGTCTTGATCCGGGGCTTGCCGATGCGGACGAATGCCGGGAAGTCGAACTCCGGGTCTTCCCGATCGCGGGCGATAAGCGACCCGAACGTCGGATAGCGCACGGCGGGATTCGGCGGATAACCGGTCCGAACCAGCATGATGGCCCGGTCGTGCTCGGCTTCCGACGTGCGCATCGAACGGATGACGGCCAGCCGGTCGGCGATCTTGGCGGTCTCGGGCCAAAAGTCGGCGAACTGCACGCCGGGCACGGCGGTGTCGATCGCAGTGGCCGGCCCCTGGTACTTCGAGCCGATCTTGGGGCTGAACGTGTCGTACTGGCTGGGCCCGCCGTCCATCCACAAGAGGATCATGGCCTTGCCCTGCTTCCGCAGTTCCGCCGCCTGGGCCATGAGCAGATCCCGCCAGCCGAGCGAGAGCACGCCCGCGGCGGCGGTTCCAGCGGCCAGCTGTTTCAGAAACCCGCGCCGCGACCGCACGCCGTGGCGATTGACGGCGACATCAAGGATGGGGGTCAACATGGGGGATTCCTGATGATTGCCCGAATTGCAAAACCGCAAGCGTGATGGCTGGCCGTCCGGATCGCTTGCAGGCGGTTTGGCGAGTGAATTTCAGCCACCAGATCTACGTCGACTCCACATCGCCGCCGGCCAGCAGGTTCGCGACGGTCAGATCTTCGTCGATTTCCGGCCAGTGCAAACTCGTGCCGTTGCCGGCGATCTCGCAGCGCGACCGTTGCTCCGGAGTGGCCTCGCTTAACAGGGGAAACCAATCCAGCGGCGCTTGCACGACGCGGCCGTCTTCCAGCGTTACGATCAGGAACAAGTCGTCGCATTCCACGCTCACGGCCCGCGCTGACGTGGGACGGAAAGCCCGTCGAAAGGCCTTCTTAGGGGTGACCGAAGTAGTCATTCCAGGCATCCTCAAAGGCTTGTCGATGCTGTTCGACAAGCCGGCGGATTTCATTCAGTTCGTGGCCTCGAAACCCCCGATTGGCCGCCAATTGTACCGGGTTCAACCAGAACTTGGCCACGCCGTTTCCGGAGCGGACATGTATGTGTGCCGGTTCGTTCCCTTCATCACTGAAGGAATAGAACCGGTACGGCCCGACATTCATCACGGTGGGCATCGCGACGGTCCCCACGCCTCACCGCTTCGTCGTGAACTCCGCCGAGTTGATCAGGCTCCACAACAAATCCTCGAACGCGGCCCCGCGGCTACCGATGGACGAGGCGTGTTCCAGCGCGATCGTCCGTTCCTTCTCCGTTGGGCGGCGGGCCAGCACCGACAGGAATAGCCGCTCGACCGCCTTCGCGTCGTCGGCTTCCTCGGCGAGCAGCTTCGCCAGCATCGTGCCGCTCTCCGGGCGGGCGTCCACCTGCTTCTGCAACTGGTCGTTGTTCATCAGCAGCATTGCCTGCTGCAGCGTGCGGGAGACGTCCACCGCACGAGCCGACGGATCGAATCCGAACGCCTCGGACACCAGATCCCGCGTGCTCTTCGGCGGCGGCGGGAAGCGGATCTCCTTCGTCGGCTCCATCTTCGGCGGAGTGACGTTCGGCAGGGCAATCGCCGTCACCAGCGAATCGAACACCTCGTCGCCACGGAGTTTGGCGGTCGTCGCCGCGGCGAACGGCTCGTTGGCGACGGACGGCTGCGATGGCAACCGCTGCTGATAAGCCTGAGTATTCAGCACCAGGCGGAACAATCGCTTCACATCGAAACCCGAGGCCTGGAAGTCCGCCGACAAGGCGTCATGCACGTCGGTCAACACCGGTGCCACGGCCGGACCGAAGTCGTCCACCGGCTCGTAGAATCCGCGGCCCATCAGCCGGGCCCAGATGCGGTTGGTGTAGGCCTTCGCGAACCACGGGTTGTCGGCGCTGGCCACCAATTTGGCCAGTTCAGTGCGGCGTTCGACATCGCTTTTCCCCTTGTCGAACTTGGCTCCGGTGAGGAATGCCGGCGTCATCTCGGTCCCCTTTTTCGTGGGGTCTGAGACGTTGGGCATCGTGTATTCCCCCTTGCCCTTGTCCTTCACTTCGGTCTCCGCCCCTTCGTTCCAGGGGAATTTGACCGAAGCTCGGGCGAAGTACGCCGCCAACTCGTGAAACTGCTCGCGTTTCCAGTCGTCGAACGGATGGTCGTGGCACTGCGCGCAGCCCACCTGCAGGCTCATGAAGATGCGGGCCGTCTCCGTCGCCAGCCGCTGCGGATGGCCCTCATGATAGGCGACGAACGTCACCGGCGGGTTGTCCTTTACCTTGCCCGTCGCGGAGAGAATCTCCTGCACAATCTTGTCCCAGCCCGCGTTCTCGTTGAGCCGCTGGGCCAGCCAGGTCTCGAACGGCACGTAGTTGAGGAACGTCAACTCCGGCGGCGGCGTGCGAAAGGCAATCGTATCGGACCAGTAATTGGCCCAGGTTTCACCGAATTCCGGCCTCGCCAGCAATTGGTCGATGGCTTGTCCACGTTTGTTCGGCTGCGATGACGCCAGAAAGGCCTGCAGTTCTTCGGCGGTCGGTTGCCGGCCGGCGAGGTCGAGCGAGATCCGGCGCAGGAATTCTTCGTCGGTGACGACGGGCTGAAACGGCTGTCCGACCCCCTGTGCGACCAGGGCATCGAGCTGCTCGGATGTCAGGGCCGCCTGGCGAGCGTCGGGCTCTCCGGCCGCCACCGACGAGGCCAGTAAGGCAACGCACAAACCGACCGACCACATCCTGCAGAGCATTCCCAATCTCCCGGATGGAGACGCTGAAACCGCTGTCGCCAGAATGACTTCAGCGAATCTGAATATGATAAATCGACCATGATCGGGCGTCAACTTGCTGTCGAAACGAAGCCAGCCTCCAACACAATTTGGGGGGACAGGAAGGAATACGTCGAGACGTCAGCCTGAACAGCGTTCCCGGCCGCTGTCATAACTTACTCGGCGGCAGAGTCTTGTGTCAGCGGCCATTGCGAATGCTACCGGTGTTACCGCAGCTCCACAGAGATTGACATGGCCCATTTCTGTTCAAGTCTGGTTAGTTTCTCAAGTGGGACGACGGTTCAATGGGTGTGAGGTGACGCCAGAGGGTCTCGATCGCTCCACGCCCGGAACTGGTCATGAGCCAGGTGCTCCCCCTGCTGACTCCCCCCTCATGGGTGTTGATGTGGGGCCTGGCCTTCGTTCTGTACGCACTGCTCAAGGGGCTGAGCTGGATAACGCGGCGGCAGCGGCCTGCGCCGCTGTGGAGGCATGTCGCGTATCTGTTCGGCTGGCCCGGAATGGACGTCGAGGCGTTTCTGCACTTGCATGCGGGGACCATCGGTGAGCCCGCGGCTCGGGAGTGGTGCCTGGCCAGCCTGAAGCTCCTGCTCGGTGTCACGATTCTGGCCGCTCTGGTTCCGCGGACCCCCTCGTCTGATCCCTACGTCCTGGGTTGGATCGGGATGGTTGGCATCGCGTTTACGCTGCACTTCGGGCTATTTCATCTGCTGTCGTGTCTCTGGCGACAGCTTGGAGTCGCAGCCGTGCCCATCATGAGCTGGCCGATTGCGTCCCAGAGTCTCACCGAGTTCTGGGGACAGCGGTGGAATCTGGCCTTTCGGGATCTGGCTCATCGCTTTCTGTTTCGTCCGCTGCAGCGCCGCGGAATGCCCCGGCTCGGACTGCTGGCCGGTTTCCTGGCCAGCGGACTGATTCACGATGCTGTGGTTTCCTCGCCGGCTGGAAAATGTTACGGCGGACCGACGGTCTACTTCATCCTGCAAGGTGTCGGAATTCTGTTCGAACGGAGCCGCGCGGCCCGGTGGATTGGATTAGGGAGCGGGCTGCGTGGGTGGCTGTTTAGCGCGGTGGTCATCATTGGGCCGTGTGGGCTCCTGTTTCATCGACCGTTCGTGTGCGACGTGGTTTATCCCTTCCTGCAGGCACTGGGAAGCGCGCCGTGACCCCGGAACTCTCCACCGCGATTTTCTGCGCCGGGCTGGGACAGCTCTGCATCCTCGTCGCATCGGCCCTGGTGCCGCTGCGCTTGGACTGGCGCCGGACCCTGGCGACACTTCCGCCCCTGGTCCGTCAGTTGTTCTGGGTCTACGGCGGTTATGTGGTGCTGTCGATCATCGGCCTGGGGATCGTCTGCACGCGCCACAGCGAGGAACTCGCCGCTGGGACGCCGCTGGCCCGTGCCGTCTGTGCGTACGGAGCCGCCTTCTGGGGAATCCGATTGTCGCTGCAAGCGGTCCTGCAGGCTAAGCCGTACTTGACCGCGTGGTGGCTACGAGGCGGATACCACCTGCTGACGCTATTCTTCGCCGGCTTGACGGCCGTTCTCGGCTGGGCCGCAATCCACTAACCCGATCGCCGCACCGCCCCTGAGAACCACGCGCCTAGCCCTTGCGGGGAGGTCGTCGCTGCGATGACTTCACCTCCACCTTGAAGATCGGGACGATCACCAATTGGAGCAAGGTCCCGGGCGGTGTATTGGCCGGCGCCGCAGCGGCTTCCGCCTGCTGGGCCAAATCCTCCTCACCGCGCATCCGGTAGCAGCGGCTCAAACCCAACAGGGCCCGCTGATTGAACGGGCTGGGAAACAGCTGGGCCGCGCGATTGAGCGCGCCGATCGCCTCGTCGAAGCGCTCTTCCGCCTGCAGTGCCTCACCTTTGAGCAACTGGGCAATGGCCTCAAACGGTCCGGCGTGGGGGACCTGTCCGAGGTCGGCCAGGGCGTATTGGGGCAAGCCGAGCTCCAGATAACCCTCGGCGCTGGCTAATCGCCGCACAATTCGTTGTGCTTCGTAGGGGGTCATGATTGCGCCTTTCCCGACAGCCTGGCGGCCTGACTCCTGCCGTCTGACGCTGTCGCTCGAGAAGCGAGCATTTTCCATGCCGAGGCCCCAGGCCTCGCACCGTTTTTGGCCGACTCCACAGGGATTCATCACGTTACGACGACGATGCCAGCGGTTCGGTTCACGAAAACCGGTTGTCAAAATGACATTTTTCGGAAGATCGTCGCGACACGCCGGAAACCGACGGACGGCGGGCCCATTCCTTTACGCCGGAATGACCACCGTCCGCGGCCAAAAAAACCGGACATGGGACGAGGACCGAACCCGACGCGTCGAGGTCGTCAGAGCGCGGCAGCACAAATCGTCAGAAGCAGAATCCCGAGCGATGCCACAAGGCCATACGTCGCCGCCTGGGATTTCCAATAGATTCGCCACAGATACGTCTTGTCAGCGTCCCCGCGTCGTGCGCCGAGATACCACCATCGCCCCACAACCACGACCGGCAGCCCCCAGACCAGCAGGTTCCAGATGCCGGTGATCAAACCCACAATTCCGATGTAGGGATCGCCGCGCCACACGCCACGCGTCACTTCCACATTCGCGGGCAATGTGATTCCCAACGAGATCAGCGCCACAATGACGGCGAACACAATGTCGGCCGTCCGTGCCGGTGGAGGAGCGACCTCGTCGCTGACTCGCACAGCGCCAACCGATGTCGATGCGGGGAGACCGCAGCCCGGACAAACGGTCGTCTCGTCGGGAACAAGCGCACCGCACAACTGGCAGGTTGGTCCCAGAGACCTCGTTGCTGGCTCGCTCATCACAGCCCTCCCGACCCAGCATCGCAAGGGAAACTTACGGCACACGCCATTCCCGCCGACCTGGTCGGCGCTTCCGGGGCTCATCGCTGCCGTGGCCCAACATTAACTCCCAAGAGCCGTGATTCCCAAGGCGCCAAAGCACAATACGCACAGCAGAATCAGCAGCGACGCACCAATCAGCCACGGCAACACGACGGCGACGCCAATCGCCTTGAACGACGTGACCGCCAGTTGCTGATACGTCAGCGGCCGGCCCTGCATGCGGAAGAGAATGGCCTTCCCCAGCACATACGCCAACGGCAATCCGAACATCACGCCGAAGACGATCGCTCCGTCGCGGTCATGCCGGGCGATGAGCGAGATTGCCAGCACGAACGCCGACAGCACCAGTCCCCAGGCCGCGAGCCGCAGCATCAACGGTCCTTCGCGCTTCAGCCAAAAGCCGCACTTGGGGCAACAGGTCCAATCGGTGTGGACGTCGTTCCCGCAACGGGGGCATTGAAAGTCCTGAAGCGGAGTGGGGGGAGTCATGGCGAAACCTCACTTTGCCGCGAAACCGCGAGCGTCGTCACGGGGCCGCGTACTCGGCCGCCATCCGCGTGAGATCGGGCAGCGGGACAATCCCCGTGCGATACAGCGTGTTGTAGGCGCAGAACGGGATGACGTGCCCACTGGGAAGGACGTGGTGCACGCAGCATTTCATCACCCGGCGGACATCGAAGTTGTACGCGTCGAGGAACGACGTGATCGTGATGCGGAACACGTCCTCCGGGTCGAGATGCTCCGTCAGTGCCCGGGCGAAAAACTCATTCGCAATTCCTTCAGAGCCGGGGCGTGTCACCCCGGTCTTCTCTTCCGTCGAAAAGGCAAACACCGGGGCGACACGCCCCGGCTCTGACAGCGAGACCAGCGTCTCGCCGTTCCCGCAGTCCCCGCCGGCGCAGCAGCCCAATCGGCCCAGATAGCGCTCGATGAGCTGCCGGGCCCGCGGCCGGGTGAACGTGATCCCGTTCGCCAGGAGGTCCAGATTGTCCTGCGCGTTGATGAACCGCAGCAGCGGCACGACGGACCCGCCGCTGCGGTAGGCATACGTCAGTTGATGACAGTTGGGGTGCGCGCACGGCAGCGGCAGGAAATCCTCCTGCGCGAAAAGTCCGCCCGTCTGTTCGACGACCCCCCGGATGACATCGGGAAACGTGATCCGCTGCTCGAGCTCTTCGGGCAGGAAATGACGGCCGGAATACGTTGCCGGCTGGAAGCTGACGCCGGTGATCCACCGCCGTTCGAGGCCGAACTTCACGATGTCGCCGATCTCGTCCCCATTCACGCCGGTCTGCAGCGTGGTCACCAGGATCGTGCGGATGCCGGCCTGCCCCAGTTTTTCGACCGCCGTCTGCTTCAGCTTGGCCAGCGGTTCGCCGCGGAGCGCCTGGTACGTGCTGTCCCGGAGGCCGTCGAACTGCAGATAGACCTCAATCCGCTTGCGGTGCTCCGCCAGCCGGTCGATGAACCCCGGATCGTGCGCAATTCGCACGCCGTTGGTGTTGAGCATCACGATGTCGATCGGCTGCGCGACGGCGTAATCGAGCACGCGCTCAAACTCGGGATGGATCGTCGGTTCGCCGCCGGAGAGTTGCAGCACCTCGGGCCGGCCTTCGACCTCAATCAACCGCTGAATCGCCGCGGTGATCTGCTCGAACGTGAGATGGGCGCCGCCGGGCCCGCTGGACGAATAGCACAGCGGGCACTTGAGATTGCACGACTCGGTCAGCTCCACCAGGCCGATGCAAGTGTGCTGCTCGTGTTCGGTGCACAGCCCGCAGTCCAAAGGGCAACCCCTGTCGGGATCGACCCCCATCCGCCGCGGCACCTTGCCCGGGACGCTGAACTCCAGCCGGTCGTACTCGCGGGCGTCGCTGCAGACGAAGTCCTCGCGGACGCCGTGCGCAGGGCACGTCTTGCGGAAGTACACGCGACCGTCCCGGACGAGGATTTTCGCCGGCACAACGGTCATGCAGTCGGGGCAGAGCGACTGGGTGACGCCCAGAAACGTGTGATTCCGCAGCGGCAGCGGCGCGGCCATGATGCCTCAACAAGAAAGGATCCGGGATCGGACCGGCCGATCATAGCAGATTCACGCCGGCAGGCGGGCCTCCCATTCGGCGAAGAACTGCGACAGGAACTCCTCCATGAACCGATGCCGCTCTTCAGCCATCCGGCGGCCGGTTTCGGTCTGCATCCGGTCCTTGAGGAGCAGCAGCTTTTCGTAGAAGTGGTTGATCGTCGGGCCTGATTTCGATTTGTACTCCGCAAATGAGGCGTGCATCCGGGGCGGACGTTCGGGGTCGTACATCGCCCGGCCGAAGTGGCCGCCAAATGCAAACGCGCGGGCGATGCCGATTGCGCCGATCGCGTCCAGCCGGTCGGCATCCTGCACGCAGCGGCCTTCCAGAGTGGGCATATCGGTGACCACCCCGGCCCCCTTGAACGACACCCCGGCTATGATCCCGCACACCCGCTCGATCACCTCGGCATCGGCTCCTTGCCCCGTCAGCCATTCCCGTGCGGCCCGTGGCCCGGCCGTGTCGTCGCCGCCGTGGAACTTCCAGTCGGCGACGTCGTGCAGCAGTGCCGCCAGCTCGCAGAGGAACACGTCAGCCCCTTCCGCCCGGGCGATGGCTGTGGCATTGCGGCGAACGCGGTCGATGTGCCACCAGTCGTGGCCGGAACTGTCGTCCGCCAGTCGTTCGCGGACGAATGCTGCCGTAGATTCGATCAGGCTGCTTTGCACGGACATCCTCTTTCGGCCCCTGTTTTTCCGCCGACGCGGCTTGCCGGCCTTGCGGGTCCGCTAGGATAATCGGACGGGACCAAACCGACACCGCTGCGTCGCCTGTTCGCAGAAGCCGACTGGCGACGAACGTCGTTCGCCCGACACATTCCCAAGGATTTCCCCCATGAGCGCCCTGAATCGTCGTGATGTCCTCTCGCTCGCCTCCGGCGCGGCCACGGCGGCTGTCGTTGGCAGTGCCCAGGCGGACGAGCCGGCCCGGCTAAAGGGCCGCATCAACCATTCGCTCGTCAACTGGTGTTATAAGGACCACTTCCCGGACTTCGCCGCGTTCTGCCGGCAGGCGAAGGCGCTGGGCTGCAAGAGCCTCGAGCTGTGCGATCCCGAGCAGTGGCCCACGCTGAAGGAACACGGCCTGACCTGCGCCATCGCCGGCAGTCACGGCTTCGTCAAGGGGCTGAACAACCCCAAGTACTGGGACGAATGTCAGGCGAAGCTGCGGGAACGGATCGAGCAGGCCGCCGCGTTCGGCTGCCCGAGCGTGATCACGTTCACCGGGATGCGGGAGGACATTCCCGACGACGTCGGGGCGAGGAACTGCGTCACGGCGCTCAAGAACCTGGCGGGATTTGCGGAGCAGAAAAAGGTCACGCTCTGCCTGGAAATGCTCAACACCCGGGCCAGCGATCACCCCATGAAAGGGCACCCAGGCTACCAGGGAGACCACACCGACTACTGCATCGATATCCTCAAGGCGGTCGGCTCGCCACGGGTCAAGCTGCTGTTCGACATCTATCACGTGCAGATCATGGACGGAGATGTCATCCGCCGACTGCATCAGCACAAGGACTGGATCGGCCACATCCACACGGCAGGCAACCCCGGCCGCGGCGAGCTGGACAACACACAGGAGATTAACTACTCAAACTGAGCGTTCCTCACAGCGTGAGGAGTGCTTGTCGGAGTTGGTTTCTGGTGGGTTCATGGCGGATCCTGTGCGTGAGGGCCTGGATGTGGTCGTGGCGGATGGACTGACGAAGGT
>Ga0073934_10003310_pt1 | contig 30133 bp, 28 predicted proteins | sample LarsenN4metaG_FD_76834 | JGI IMG/M metagenome (GOLD analysis project Ga0073934, IMG submission 76834) | Hot spring sediment bacterial and archeal communities from British Columbia, Canada, to study Microbial Dark Matter (Phase II) - Larsen... ... | reverse complement strand
CCTGGCGGAAGAACTGGCGCCCGGCATCATCGTGAACTGCGTGGCCCCGGGGCGGATTCTGACCGAGCGGCGCCGGCGGCGGCTGGAGGACGAGGCGCGCGGCCGTGGGGTCCCGGCGGAGGAAGCCCTGCGCGAGGATGCCGCGGGGATCCCCCTGGGCCGCCTGGGTGATCCCGCGGAGGTCGCCGCGGTGGTCCTGTTTCTGGCCTCCCCGCGGGCCTCCTACCTGACCGGGCAGACGGTTATCGTGGACGGCGGGATGGTGCGGGCAGTGTGAAGCCGGCGGTCGAAGATGCCCGGATCTCCATCGAGGAAGTCGCGCCGTTCCGGCCTCGCCTGGCCTGGCTCCTCTGGGCGCTGTTTCTGCTGTGCTTTGTCACAGCCGCCGCGGCGCCGCTGCCTGCGGGCCTCTCCCGCTCCGGCGCCTACACGCTCGCGGCCTTAGGCTCGGCGCTCCTCTTCTGGGCCAGCGGCGTGCAGGATCCGTCGCTTACGGGATTACTGGTCGTCACGCTACTGGCGCTGCTGGGCGTCATGTCCTTCGCCGACGCAGTGGCGGGGTTCGGCACGGAGTTCATCTGGCTCCTCGCCGCGACGTTCATCCTGACAGCGGCGATGGCGGAGGTCGGCCTGGGGCGCCGCATCGCGCTCAGCATCCTCCACCTGGCCGGCGGACGGTCGTCCCGCGTGCTGCTGGCGCTGCTGGCGGTCATGGTCATCCTGTCCTTCATGGTCCCGACTGCGGCCGGGCGGGTTTCGATGATCGTGCCGGTGGTGCTGGGAATCATCCACGCCGCGGCGCTGGCACCCCCCTCACCGTTTGCCAAGGCGATGCTGGTCGGGACCTCCCACGCGGCGATCGTCTCGGGCATCGGTCTGGCCACGGCGGCCGGGGCGACGATCTATGCGGTCGGGGCCTTCGCCAGCCTGGCCGGGATGCGCTGGGCCTACCTGGCCTGGTTCGCCGCGTACTTCCCCCTCGTCGTCATCTTCGTCCTGGTCCTCTGGCGGATCTTGCTGCGGGTCTTCCCGCCGGAGCAGCCGGAACTGGCCGGCGGCGCCGCCTACATCCGGGCGGAACTGCGCCGGCTGGGGCCGCTCTCCACCGGCGAGCGCAAGATGGTGGCGGCCTACGTCCTCATCTTCATCCTCTGGATCTTCGGGCCGCGCTGGGGGATCACCACGTCGCAGGCGGCGACGATGGGCATGCTGCTCCTGCTGCTGCCCGGCCTGCGAGTCCTCCCCTGGGAACGCGCGGTGGAGGCCATCCGCTGGAATGTCATCATCCTGTTTGCGATCTCGCTCGCGCTGGCCGCGGCCCTGGAGCGCTCGGGAGCGGGGGCCTGGTTGACCGACCAGACTCTGAGCCTGCTGCGCCGACCCTCCCCCGGCGCGCTGGTGCTGGTGCTGGCGCCGCTGATCGTGCTGGTCCGGGTCGGCTTCGTCAATAATCTCGGGATGATCGCCGCCACTCTGCCGGTGGCGTTCACGCTGGCCCGGGGGTGGGGGTTGAACCAGGTCTGGGTGGGGATGATCGTGGTGATCACCGCGGGGCCCGGCTTTCTGCTGCCGACCCAGACCCCCACCGGCATGATTACCCTGGGCTATGAGTACTACACGATCCGGGACTACCTGCGTTCGGGCGTGCCGGCCACGATCGTGCTGCTGCTGCTCACGCTGGTCGCCGCGCTCTTGTACTGGCCGCTGCTCGGGTACCGGCCCTGAACGCGGGACCGCCCCGAGACGTTGCGCCGGGGGTGACTGATCAGGGAGGCTGGCCATGACCACGGTCAAGGACATTGTCTGGGATCACCTGGAGCATACCTTTGAAAAGGAAGCCTGGCAGCCGTCGCTGGCCGTCGCGGTGGAAGGACTCACCGCGGCGCAGGCGGCCTGGAAGCCGGCCCGGGAGCGCCACTCCATCTGGCAGATCGTGCGCCACGTCATCCACTGGAAGCGCGGCGTCCTCGCGTCGCTGGACGGCCGGCCGCTGGATTACCAGGAGCAGGAGGACGCGGATTGGCCGGAGGCGGACGGCGATGACGCCGCCTGGGACGCGGACGTGCGCGAACTCCACGGGCAGTATCAGGAGTTCCGCCGGCGCCTCGAACCGCTGGATGACGCCGCGCTGGCGCAGCTCCTCGTCCCGTATCGCGGGAAGCCCGAGTGGGCCCAACCCCTGGGGATCCGCGTGGTCCGGATGTGCACCCACGACATCTACCACGCCGGCCAGATCCGCTACCTGCGGGCGCTGCAGGGCGCGACGCGATAGCCTGCTATATAATGGCGGCGCAGCGGCTGTGCGGGTGACTCCGTCCGGAGGTCCGACGGGATGAAGATTGAAGGCGAGCATCAGGTGGCGGCGCCGCGGGAGCGGGTTTGGGCGCTGCTCCAGGACCCGGCCGTCCTCCAGCGCGCGGCTCCCGGGGTGAAAGAGCTGATCCCCGTCGGTCCCGACGCGTACCACGCGACCCTCGAACTGGCCGTGGGGCCGGTCCGCGGCGCTTTCGAGGGAACGGTCCGGGTGACCGATAAGGTTCCCCCGGAGCGTGTGACGATCATCGTGGAAGGAAGCGGGCGCCCCGGGACGGTGCAGGCCCGCGGCGACATTCAGTTGCTGGAGCAAGACGGCGGCACGCTGGTGCGGTACACGGGCGATGCGCAGGTCACCGGCGTGCTGATGAGTGTCGGCCACCGTCTCTTCGGCGGCGTGGCCAGGGAGATGGCCGGCAAGTTCTTCGGCGCCCTGGCACGCGAGCTCGATCAGGCGAGCCGCGCCTGAGATCCGGAATGGCGACCCCGACTCCGGTGCCGATCACCGTGACCGTCAACGGCGTGACCCACCGTCACGCGGTCGAACCGCGGCTGCTGCTGGTCTACTATCTCCGCGAGACGCTCGGGCTCACCGGGACCCATATCGGCTGCGACACTACCTCCTGCGGCGCCTGTACCGTGATCATGAACGGTCTGGCGGTCAAATCCTGTACGGTCCTGGCGGCGCAGGCCGACGGCGCGCAGATCCTGACGGTGGAAGGTCTCGCCCAGGACGGACAGCTCCATCCCATTCAGGAGGCGTTCTGGCAAGAGCACGGGCTCCAGTGTGGATTCTGTACGCCGGGGATGATGCTCACCGCCCTGCAGATCATCGAACGCCATCCCGATCCCAGCGACGAGCAGATCCGCCGCGGCCTGCACGGCAACCTCTGCCGCTGCACCGGCTACCTGCAGATCGTCAACGCGGTCCGCGCCGCTGCCCGCACCATGCACGGGGGATGAGTGAGTCGCCCGTGGAGAGCGGGCCGGCACCCGCGCCTCCGGCGGACGCTCTGGCCGGGCGGCTGCAGCGGAAGGAGGCGGAACTCGCCGCCCTCCGCGAGATCAGCCGCGCCAGCAGCGCCGCCCTTGACCTGGACAGCACGCTGAGCCTGATCACCCGCAAGACGGCGGACGTGACGGGGATGGACTCCTGCTCCATCTACCTGCTCGACGCCGCCGGGGAGTTCCTGGTGCTGCGCGCGACCACGGGCCTGGCTGCCGAGGCGATCGGCCAGGCGCGTCTGCGCTGGGGTGAGGGGCTGACCGGTTGGGCCGCCCGTCACGCGACCGCCGTGGCGAGCAGCGACGCCGCCCGGGATCCCCGCTTCGTCTACCTGCCGGAGACGCGCGAGTATGCGTTTCGGTCCCTGGCCGCCGTCCCGCTGATCAGCGCCGGCCGGGTCGTGGGCGCACTGAACGTCCAGACGCGGGCATGGCACGAGTACGCGCCCGATGAGCTCGAACTGCTGCACACCATCGCCGATCTGGCCGCCGGGACCATCGAGAAGGCCGTGCTCTACGACAGCATGCGGCAGCGGATCGCTGAACTCTCCACGCTGGCCGAGGTCAGCCAGACCCTGACCTCTCCTCTCTATCTCGATGACATGCTGGGAGTGATCGTCGAAATGGCCACCCGGCTGCTGCCGGCCGACCACTGCGCCGTGTTCCGCTGGGACGCTGCGGCCGACCGGTTGGTGCCGACCGCGGCGTACGGGATGACTCCTGGCCCGGAGGCCGCCGCCCTCCTACACCAGGCGGAGGAGGCAGCGCGGGAGATGAAGCCGGTCACGGCCGCCGACCTTGGGGCGCGGGGTGAGCCGCCGGCGCTGCGGGCGGTTCTGGCCGTGCCGCTCACCGTGCGCGAGCGGCGCCTGGGGGCCTTTCTCGTGGCCCGGCAGCGGCCGCATGCCTGGTCGGCGGACGAGATCAGCCGCCTCTCCACGCTGGCCCATCAGACCGCGCTGGCCATCGAGAACAGCACGCTGGTAGTCCAGGCCGCGGTCGTCCGCGAGATGCACCACCGCATGAAGAACAACCTGCAGACGGTCGCCATGCTGCTGCGGCTACAGCTGCGCGGGGACCGCCCGATCTCCGGAAGGGAGGTGTTGACGGAAACGGTCAACCGCATCCTCAGTATCGCCGCGGTCCACGAGATCCTCTCCGTGGAAGGGTTCCGCATGATCAACGCCCGGGAGCTGATTGAGCGCGTGGCCCAGATGGTGGCCGGCAACATGGCGCGCCCGCCGCTGCACGTGACCGTGGCCGTCTCCGGCGACGACCTCTTCCTGCCCTCGCAGCCGGCCACGTCGCTGGCCCTGACAGTGAACGAGCTCGTGCACAACGCTCTGGAGCACGCCTTTCCCGACCGGGCGGAGGGCCGGATTGATATCCGGCTGGGCCGGCGGGCCGGAGCGGGCGTGCTGGAGGTCCGCGACGACGGTGTCGGCCTGGCCGACGGGTATGCGACCGCCGGGGAGACACTGGGCCTGCAGATCGTGCGCGCGCTGGCCACGGAAGATCTGAAGGGCCGTCTGGACCTGCGCAGCGATGGCGGGACGCACGTGACCATCACCTTCCCGCTCGCGGGCGCATGAGCCTGCGCGTCGTCCTGGCCGACGACGAGGCCGTCATCCGCATGGGCCTGCGCACCATGCTGGAGGAGAAGGGCTACCGCGTCGTCGGCGAGGCCGGGGACGGACAGCGCGCCATTGATCTGGCGCAGATGCTGCGGCCCGACCTGGTCTTCCTGGATATCAAGATGCCGGGCCTGGACGGCTTGGCCGCGGCCGAGGTCCTGGTCGCAGAGCACCGCGTACCGGTCATCCTGCTGACCGCCTACGGCGACCGTGCGCTGATCGACCGGGCGCGCGCGGCCGGCGTGATGGCCTACCTGGTCAAGCCCTTGCGTGAGAGCGACCTGGTCCCCGCCGTCGAGATGGCGCTGGCCCGCTTCCGGGATCTGCTGGCGCTGGCCGGGGAGGTCAGCGATCTGCGGGAAGCGCTGGAGACCCGGCGCCTGGTCGAACGGGCCAAGGGCGTCCTGATGCAGCGCCTGGGCGTCTCCGAGGAGGAGGCCTACCTGCGGATCCAGCGGGCCAGCCGGGACGGACGCCGCCCCATGCGGGAGGTCGCCGCCCAGGTTCTGGCGGGTGAGAATCCCCCTTGACAAGGTAACCGATCCGCCCGCATAGTCTGGTCGAGGTCCGGTAGTCCTTACATCTGCCGCTGAGGCCGCGACGCCTTTCCGATCGGTGGAAGGCGTCGCATCGTATTTATGCTGCGGCACGGAGAGGAGTCCTCCATGCTCAACCTGAGAGGCCGCACCGTGGACGGACCGGCGCCGGGTCCGGCGGACGTGTTGGAACTGGTCCGCCGGCAGCAGATCCAGATGGTCGACCTGCGCTTCTGTGACCTGCTGGGCGGCTGGCAGCATTTCACGCTGCCCGTCGAGGAGATGGGCGAGGAGCTCTTCGTCGAGGGGATCGGGTTCGACGGTTCGAGCATCCGCGGGTTCCAGCCCATCCACGAGAGCGACATGCTCATCGTCCCCGACCCGGTCACGGCGCGCGTGGATCCCCTGGCCAAGGTCCCGACACTCATCCTGACCGGGAGCATCTGGGACCCCGTGACCCGCGAGCCGTACTCGCGGGACCCGCGGGCGGTGGCCGAGCGGGCCGAAAGCTACCTGCGCACCACCGGCATCGCCACCGCCAGCTACTGGGGCCCGGAGGCGGAATTCTTCGTCTTCGACGACGTCCGCTTCGACCAGAACCAGCGGGCCGGCTACTACTTCATCGACGCCGCGGAGGGCATCTGGAACAGCGGGCGCGAGGAGAAGCCCAACCTGGGCTACCGACCCAGGAACAAGGAGGGCTACTTCCCCGTGCCGCCCACCGACTCGCTGCAGGACTTCCGCTCGGAGGTGGTCCTGAAGCTGCGCGCGGCCGGCATCCCGGTGGAGGTCCACCACCACGAGGTCGCGACCGCCGGGCAGTGCGAGATCGACCTGCGCTTCAGCACGCTCACCGAGATGGCCGACCGCCTCCTGATGTACAAGTACATCCTGCGGGCGTACGCCCGGGAGCGCTTCAAGACCGTCACGTTCATGCCCAAACCGCTCTTCGGGGACAACGGCTCGGGGATGCACGTCCACCAGAGCCTGTGGCGGGACGAGGTCAACCTGTTCGCCGACCCGGCCGGCTATGCCGGGGTGAGCGAGCTGGCCAGGTACTACATCGGCGGGCTGCTGGCGCACTCCCCGGCGCTGCTGGCATTCTGCGCCCCGACGACGAACTCGTACCGGCGGCTCGTCCCCGGCTACGAGGCCCCGGTGAATCTGGTCTACTCGCAGCGCAACCGCAGTGCCGCCGTGCGCATCCCGGTCTATTCCACCAACCCTCGGGCGATCCGGGTCGAGTACCGGCCGCCCGACCCTACCGCCAACCCCTACCTGGCCTTTGCGGCCATGCTCCTGGCCGGACTGGATGGGATCGCCAGGAAGCTTGACCCGGGATCGCCCATGGACGTCGACCTCTACGAACTGGAACCCCATGAGGCGGCCCAGGTGCGGCAGGTCCCGGGGTCGCTCGGGGAGGTCCTGGATGCCCTGGAGGCCGATCACGACTTTCTGCTCCAGGGCGGGGTGTTTACCGAGGACCTGATTCAGACCTGGATCACACACAAACGCAAGAAGGAGATCGACCCCGTCCGCCTGCGCCCCCACCCCTGGGAGTTCTTCCTCTATTACGACGCCTAGCCGGCTCCTCTGAGGCCCCGTCCCCTCCGACCGCCCCGGTTCCGCCGCGCCGGGGCGGTCGGGGCAATTTGCTAGAATGAATGCGCGGTTTTCGTCAAGGAGGCTGTGCGCGTGCACGCAGAGATCGCCCGCATTCAATCCATGCTCGGCGGCGAAGGCTATGTCGCCGACCGGGAGATCGCCACCGCCGTCTACCTCTCCAGATCGCTGCGCAAGCCGCTGCTCATCGAGGGCGCAGCCGGCGTGGGCAAGACCGAGGTGGCCAAGGTGATGGCGCGCGCCCTGGGCACCGACCTGATCCGGTTGCAGTGCTACGAGGGGCTGGATGCCACCACGGCCCTGTACGAGTGGAACTATCAAAAGCAGTTGCTGCACATCCGCCTGACCGAGGCGAGCGATCGGACCGTGGAGCAGCGGGAGCAGGAGATCTTCAGCGAAGGGTTCCTGCTGAAGCGGCCCCTGCTGGAGGCCATCACGCGGGAATCGGCGCCGGTCCTGCTGGTGGACGAGATCGACCGCGCCGACAGCGAGTTCGAGGCGTTCCTGTTGGAGGTCCTCTCCGACTTCCAGGTGACCATCCCGGAGATCGGTACCATCCGCGCCGTGACCACGCCCTACGTCGTCCTGACGTCCAACCGCACCCGCGAACTCGGCGACGCGCTCCGGCGGCGCTGCCTTTACCTGTGGATCGACTACCCGGCCTTCGAGAAGGAACTGCAGATCGTCCTCAGCAAGGTCCCGGGCATCAACGCCGACCTGGCCGCCCAGGTGGCGGGCTTCATGCAGCTGGTGCGCCAGGCCCGTCTGGAGAAGACGCCCGGTATCGCCGAGACCATCGACTGGGGCGCGGCGCTGCTGGCGCTGCACCGCGACCATCTGGACCGCGACGTCCTCGAGGAAACCCTGGGGGTCCTCTTCAAGAGCCAGGAGGACGCCCGCGTCGTGCGCACCCAGTGGCTCGACCTGTGGCTGCGCGGGCTGGAGCGCCTGCGCGCAGAGCCGCGGCCGTGGAGCCAGGCGGTGCTGGAGCGTATTGCCGTGGAGGGGGCGCTGCGGCGGTGAGCCCGGCGCGCACCCGGTCGGGCAACCTGGCGGCCAACCTGGTGGCCTTCGTGCGTCTGCTGCGGGGCCGGGGGCTGCCGGTTGGGCCGCGTGAAGCGGCGGACGCCCTGCGGGCGCTGGCCGCAGTGGACCTGCTCGACCGGCGCGAAGTGTACCTGACGCTGCGCGCGGTGCTGGCCAACGCCCGTGAGCACTTTCTCCTCTTCGACCAGGCCTTCCGGGAGTTCTGGGGCGCGCCGGAGGACGAAGCCGCGTTTCCGGGGATGGAGCCGGACGGGCCGGCCGAAGTCCTGGAGGACGCGGAACAGGTGGTCCGCGAGTGGCTGGCGGCGGCGGAGGACCGGGAGAGCGAGGACGATTCCGCGGAGTCGCCCGGGTACAGTCCGGTCGACGTCCTCACGCGCAAGGACTTCTCCGCCCTGACCGCGGACGAACTGGACGCCATCACGGCCCTCGTCGGGCAGATCGCCCGGCGGGTGGCGACGCGGCTGAGCCGGCGGATGCGCGCGGTGCGGCGCTCGCACCTCCTCGACATGCGCCGGACGGTCCGGCACAGTCTGCGCCGCGGCGGGGAGATCATGGAGTTGCTGCGCCGCCGGCGGCGCCTGCAGAAGACGCAGGTCGTGCTGCTCTGCGACGTGAGCGGCTCGATGGACCTGTACAGCCGCTTCCTGGTGCAGTTCGTCTTCGCGCTGCAGCACGCCGTGAGCCGCGTGGAGACGTTTGTCTTCAGCACATCGCTGACCCGCGTGACGGACGCGCTCTCCGACGTCGAACTCCGCCGCGCCTTGGACCGGGTGGCGCGCACCGTCCCCAACTGGTCGGGCGGGACGAAGATCGGGGTGAGCCTCCGCCAGTTCCTCGAGGCCCACGGGCGGCGGCTGCTGGGCGACCGCACGGTGGTGATCATCATCAGCGACGGGTGGGATACCGGCGACGTGGACGTCCTGGAAGGGGCCATGCGCGAACTGAACCGGCGCAGCGCCCGGGTGATCTGGCTGAACCCGCTGCTGGGAAGCGTCGGCTATGAGCCCCTCTGCCAGGGCATGCGCGCGGCCCTGCCGCACGTGGACGTCTTCGCGTCCGCCCACAATCTGGACAGCCTGCGCCGGCTGGGACGGCACCTGGCCCTGCGCTGACGCTCAAGGGACCGGGCGATGAAGGAACTGCGGGACATCATCGAGGCGATCGACGGCGGGTGGGCGCGGGGTGAGGCGATGGCCCTGGCCACGATCGTCGCGGTCGCCGGATCGACCTACCGGCGCGAAGGGGCACACCTGGTGATCTTTGCCGACGGGCGGATGGTCGGCAACATCAGCGGCGGGTGCCTGGAGGGCGACATCGCCGTCGTCGCCGACGAGGTGATGCGCACCGGGATTCCCCGGCTGACCGCCTACGACCTGACCGCGGACGACGACCTGGTCTGGGGGCTGGGGCTGGGGTGCAACGGCAAAGTGGACGTCTTCGTGGAGCCGGTGGACCTGGAGAGTGTGGAGGCATTCTTCCTGGAGCCGATGCGGACGGCGCTGGACGCGGAGCGGCCGGTGGCGATCGCCATCGTCCTGCGGGGCACCGAGGCCGTTCCCGCCGGCACACGCCTGATCTGGGACCCGGACCATCCGGCCCACCAGCGCGATGGACGGATCACGGGGATGCGGCGGCGGCCCGGCGTATCCGGACTCCCTTTGGAGGAGCAGACCCGCCTGGAACTCGCCATGGACGCCGCGGTGCGCGAGGGGCACAGCCGGCGGACCACGCTGGCCCTGGAGAGCGGAACCCTGGACATCTTCATTGAAGTGCTGCGTCCCCCGATTCGCCTGGTCGTCGCGGGCGCCGGGCACGACGCCATTCCGGTCGTGGCGCAGGCGGCGGCGCTGGGCTGGCGCGTCCTGGTGGTGGACAAGCGGGACGTCTACCTGACCCCGGAGCGCTTCCCCGGTGCCGCGTTCCTGCCGGCGTCCTTCGGCGAGGCCGCGACGCGGATTCCGCTGGACGACCGCACCGCGGTCGTGGTCATGACCCACAACTACCTGCACGACCGGGATGTCCTGCGCGGCCTGCTCCGGCGGGGAGCACCCTGGCCCTTCTACCTGGGGATGCTCGGACCGCGGGCGCGCACGGCGAAGATGCTCGCAGAGCTGCGCGCCGAAGGGGTCGAACCGCCGCCCGAGCTGCAGGAACGCCTCTACGGTCCGGTCGGGCTGGACATCGGCAGTGAAGGACCCGAGGAGATCGCCCTGGCCGTCATCGCGGAGGTCCTGGCCGTGGACCGGGCGCGCGGCGCGGGATTCCTGCGCGACCGTCCCGGTTCCATCCACGCCCTGACCCCGTGACCGCCCTGCTCCTGGCGGCCGTCATCCTGGCCGTCTTGGTCCTGCTGGCGTACGTGTTCGACCGGCCCACCTGAGGAGCCGGGTGGTGGTGGGGGATCCGTTCATCTCGGCCCTGGTGCTGGCGGCGGGACCGAGCCGGCGCATGGGGACCCCGAAACTGGCCCTCCCGGTGGACGGCGTGCCGATGCTCCGCCGCGTCGTGGAGGCCGCGCTCCAGTCACGGTGTCGCGAGGTCGTGATCGTACTCGGTGCCCACGCGGAGGTTTACCGGCCCGTGCTGGCCGGCGCGTCCGTGCGCATCGTCGAGAACCCGGAGTACGAGCACGGTCTGGCCACGTCGATCCGGGTGGGGGTGGCGGCGCTCGCGCCCGAGAGCCGGGCGGTGGTGATTCTGCTTGCCGATCAGCCGCGGATTACCGCGGCGGCGATTGACCGTCTCATCGACACGTACGTCGTCGAAGGGAGGCGGATCGTGGCGTCGGCGTACAGCGGGACCGTCGGTGTGCCGGTGTTGTTCGACGCCGCCCTCTTCCTGGAATTGCTCACCCTGGAGGGGGACGCAGGCGCGCGCTCGGTCATCGAGGCCTATCCGCAGCAGGGCGTGGCGGTCCCGCTTCCTGACGACGCCTGGCAGGACGTGGACACGCCCGAGGACCTGGAGCGCCTCCGGCGCGCCGGGCCCTGAGCGGGTCCCCCGGGGAGAGGTCGATGTCCTGAGGGCTCTTCGGGGCGAGGGAGGTCGCTAAAAGGGCTCCCCGGTCCCTGCAGACCGGGGAGCCCCCTGTTGCGCCTTCTTAGCGTACGGTGAACGTGGTGAGCATCCCCAGGGCGACATGCGGCTTGCCCGATCCGGGGTCGGGGATGAAGCACAGCGCCACGTAATTGCCCGCGGGCAGGTTCAGGTGGAGGTAGTTGGTCTGTCCGCGGGTGAGTCCCTGTCCACCCCCCGCCGGGATGATCGGTGGCGGACCGGACGGCGGTCCGGGCTGGGAGACGAATGCCTGGAAGTCCTGCATCGTCTTGCCCGGAGCCAGGCGGACGATGGCGACCTCGTGGGGCTGGGCCCCCCGGTTGACGACGCGGTAGGTACCCCTGCCGGTGAAGCCCGGCGGGAGCGCGATGCTGAAGTCATTCAGGGTGATGTCGCCCGCCGACCGCAGACTGCCGGGCCGCGCAGCGGGGCCGGTGACCCGGAAGAAGGAGAGCATACCCTTGGCCAGATGCGGTGTGCCGTCAGGGGTCTCCACGAAACAGGCCAGCGCGTAGGTTCCCGGGGTCAGGTTGACGCTGACGCGCTGGCGACCGCCTGGGGCGATGAATCCCGGGCCGCCGACGAGCGTGACGAGAGGCAGGGCCGCCTCCGGCCCTTTCTTCAGGGCCTCCCCGAACTGCGCTGGTGTCACACCATCGTTCAACCGCGCCACCTGCGCATGATGTGGCTCCGCGCCGGCGTTGGTGAACTCAAGCGCCACGAAGCCGGCCCTGATCGTGGCCGGCACCTGGAAGGCGTAGTCGGTTCCGCGAATGAGGATCACGGGATGGGCATCTGCTGGAACGGAGGCCATCCCGAGCCCCACCAGGAGTACGGCGAGCATCAGTACCACCATCACTTGCTTCATCCTTCACCCCCTCTGCCGTGGCTCGGAACCGGCCTGGGGACGGCCCAAGTCAACTTTACAGACGATAGGGCAATGTGCCTGCCGTCGTCAAGGGTGACATTTCCGAATCAGATAGAGCGCGCAGGCCAGTGGCGACGAGTGGTCTCCGGGCCCGCGGCGTGCCGCCTACGGACGAATCACCAGAAGCGCGTCGGCGACGGGCCGCTCGCCTCCTTCGTCGGAGGGAAGATTGACCACGGTGCCGCGCACAACCAGGGTGCTGGAGCCGCCGCCATCCAGGTTCACGGCATCGGTCGCCCCCAGCGTCCGCAGGTACGTCGCCAGCTCCGGCAGGGTCATTCCCAGGCTGTGGTAAGGCTGACGGCCATCCACGACGACCAGGATGAGCCGCCCGTCGGCGAGGCGGGCGAGGGCCGTGCGGGGGTGGCGACGGTTGAGGAATGCGGTGGTGAACCGTTCTCCACCGACGTAGCGACCGTCGGCCAGCAGGCGCGGGCCACCGCCGGTGACGTGCACGACCTCCTGCCAGCGCGGATCCCCTGAGGCCGGGACAAAACGGAGCCGCAGCGCCAGCCGGTCGCCGACGCGCACCCGCTCGCGGATCCAGGCGGCGGCCCGGCCGTGGCCGGAGAGGACATAGCCGTCCGCGGGGATCAGGGAGTTGCCGCGGCCGTCGGCGATCTCCGTCACGACCTCGCCGACCACGACGGCCTCGGCGCCCAGGCCGTTGGTGCCCGTGGACGCTCCGTAGGCCCGGCGGTAGACGATGAGTTCGTCGGGGCCGCGCTGGCGGTTGATCCCGTGCACCGCGGCGGTGGCCGATCCCGTCGAGACCGCCCCGTCGAAATCCACCGTGTCGAAGAGGATCCGTCCGTCGGGGAGAATGCCGACGCAGGAGCGGCCGGGGACCGGTTCGCTGATCATTTCCCCGTCGATCATCAGGCACCCGAGCGGATCCCCGGTGAGCGCGAAGAAGCCGCCGTTCGTCGCCGCCAGCGCGCCCTCCCGCCGGGCGATCTCGCTGGTACGCTCGCGGCCGAGCACCTGCCCGCGGGCCAGCGCCGGGCGCAGCCGCAGGCCGTCCATCCCCTCGAGCAGCAGCACTGCGCTCCACACCGGACCGGGCAACTGCTCGAAGTCCCGGACGGCAAGGACCAGGAACGTGGGCAGGCCCTCGGCGCCCAGCTGGCCGGCCAGCGTTTCGGCTTCGGACCGCGTCGCGAAGTTCCCGACGCGCACCTTGTAGAACTGATCCTGCGCCTCGACCACCGCGGAGAGTCCTCGCTTGCGCATCTCGTCGGCCAGGCGGGCGGCCCGCTCCGCCTCCAGGAACGCGCCGACCTGCACGCGCCACACGGGCAGGACGCGCAGGGCCCCGCGCTTCTCCACCACCAGCGTCAGCCCGGTCCCCAGCGGGAAGGTCGCCCGCAGGGCGCTGGGCTGCTCCAGAGCCTGCAGGGCGGCCCAGACCAGACTCGCCCCCTCCGCGCGGCTCAGCGCGTCCTGCGGGCGGAGCAGCAGTGACGGCGGCTCGCGCAACAGCGGCGGCGCGGAGAGGGCGGCCACGGCGACGATGCCGCGCAGCGCCGCGGGCAGATCACCGAGGTCGCTGAAGGGGAGCGCGGCGTTGGCCATGTACGCGCTCTCGAAGGTGTGCCCCAGCGCCCGCACCGTCCAGTGGATCGCGTCCAGGCGCGTGACCGGCTCGGCCGGACGGAACTGCGCCAGGGGCGGGAAGAACCCATAGGCCTGGGCCGTCTCGATGTGCGTGGAGAGTGGGAACGCCGGCGCGACATCAGGAAAACTCGGCGGTTCTGCGCGGACCAGCGGCAGGCCCTTCGCCGCGACGAGCCAGGCGACGAAGCGCGCGCGGGAGAGCGACTCGTGCGGGCGGAATGTGCCGTCGGGAAAGACTTCGACGATCCGCCGGCTCAGCAGATCGCGGATGCGCCCCTCCGCCCAGTGTCCCTCCAGATCCGGCGGGGAGGTCTGGGCGAACACCAGTCCGGGGACCAACACGAAAAGCAGGACGGCGAGCCGTCGGGGAAGGCCGGTCATCTCCCTGCCCGGTCTGTCCTCATCGCTTCGAGTGCTCTGGAAAGAATTCTACCTCTGGTGTCGAACAGCAAGAAGGAATTTCAGATGTGGTAGCGAACGACAGTACGACGGCAAATAGTCCGTCTATCTCCTGAGCAAAGGAGGGTGGGGCGGTGGCCAAAAAGAAGGCAGCCAAGAAGAAGAAGGGAAAGTAACCCCCTTCTTCAGCAGCAGGAAGAAGGCGGCCATCGAGGTCGCCTTTTTCTTTTTGGCGCTGGACTGCGGCGTCGGTGCCCGGCGCGCCCGTTAGAAGGCATCGAGACCTGTGATGTCGCGGCCGATGATCAGCGTGTGGATGTCGTAGGTCCCTTCGTACGTGTCCACCGACTCGAGATTGCTGGCGTGGCGCAGCGCGTGGTATTCGAGGGTGATGCCGTACGCACCCAGGATCTGCCGCGCCTCACGGGCGATGCGCAGCGCGGCGCGCACATTGTTGCGCTTGGCCAGGGAGACGTGGGTATAGCGGGCGCGCCCGGCGTCCTTCAGCTGACCGAGGCGCAGCGCCAGCAGTTGCGCCTTGACCAGTTCCTGCAGCATGTCCACCAGGCGCTCCTGGATGATCTGCTTCTCCGCGATCGGCCGGCCAAACGCGACACGCTGCTGCGCGTAGGCCAGCGCCTCCTCCAGGCAGGCCATCGCCGCGCCCACGGCCCCCCAGGCGATCCCGTAGCGCGCCTGGGTCAGACACATCAGGGCCGCCTTCAACCCTACGGCCTCGGGCAGCGCGTTCTCGTCGGGTAGCCGCACGCCCTCCAGCACCAGCTCCGCCGTATCAGAGGCACGCAGGGAGGCCTTCGTCGTGATCTCGTGGGCGGAGAATCCCGGACGGTCTGTTTCGACGAGGAAGCCGCGGATCTCGCCGTCGTCATCCTTGGCCCAGATGACCGCCACCTGCGCCAGCGTTCCGTTGGTGATCCACATCTTCGTCCCGCTGAGTTCCCAATCGCCGGCATGGCGGCGCGCCCGCGTCCGCATGGCCGCGGGGTCGGAGCCGGCGCCCGGTTCGGTCAACCCGAAGCAGCCGATCGCCTCGCCGCGGGCCAGCGGCGGCAGCCAGCGCCGGCGTTGCTCCTCAGTGCCAAAGGTGTAGATGGGATACATCACCAGCGCCCCCTGCACGGAGGCCAGCGAGCGCAGCCCGGAGTCGCCGCGCTCCAGCTCCTGCATGATCAGCCCGTAGGCCACGTTGCTGACGCCGGCGGCGCCGTACTCGGTGGGGAGGTTGGCGCCCAGGAGGCCCATCTCGGCAATGGTCGGGATGAGGTGCCGGGGGAACTCGCCGCGGAGCCACCACTGTCCGATCTGCGGGATGACCTCGCGGTCCACGAAGCGCCGCACCGTGTCCCGGATCAGGCGCGCGTCGTCCGGCAGGAGCTCATCGATCTGGAAGTAGTCCTCGATGCGCGAGGCGACCTGTTTCATGGCGGTTTGATTGTAGCACCACGGAGTTGTCGCCGCGCCGGCCGGCGGCAGGAGTCCGTCGGCGGCTGGCGGAAAGCGGAACCCGTGCCGCGTCCCCGTGTCCTGCTCTTGGAGGAGATCCATCCGCAGGCGCTGGCCTGGCTGCAGGAGCGCGCGACGGTGCTGGTGGCCACGGATCTGACCGCAGCGGGGCTCCGACCTCTGGTCGCCGATGTGGACGGAATCGTTATCCGCGGGCGGGGCCGCATTACGGGCGCACTGCTGGAGCGGGCGCCGCGTTTGCGCGTGGTCGGCCGGCACGGCGTCGGTCTGGACAACGTGGACGTGGAAGCCTGCACCCGACGGGGGATCTGGGTGGTGTACACACCGCTGGCCGCGGTCGAGGCTGTCGCCGAGCATGCGGTGGGGTTGTTGCTGGCGGTGGCCCGGCATCTCGCGAGCGGTGACCGCGCCGTGCGTGCGGGCGAGTTCGACGCCGCGCGGGCCGGCCTGGTGGGTCGCAACCTGCACGGGCAGACGCTGGGGATCATCGGTCTGGGACGAATCGGCGAGCGGGTCGCCGAAATCTGCCGGGCGGCGTTCGCCATGCCGGTGGTGTTCTGCGACCTCGAACCCCGGGAGGACGCCGCCGCGCGCCTGGACGCCCGACGCCTGCCGCTGGCGGAGCTGCTGGCCGCAAGCGACATCGTGTCGGTGCACGTTCCGCTCACCCCTCAGACCCGACATCTGATCGACGCCGCGGCGTTGGCGCGGATGAGGCCGGGGGCGATCCTGGTCAACACCGCCCGCGGCGGGGTTATCGATGAAGTCGCGCTGGTAGCGGCGCTGCGGGCGGGTCGCCTCGCCGCGGGGCTGGATGTCTTCGACCACGAGCCGCTGCCAGCGGACCACCCGCTGGCGGCGCTGCCCAATGTGGTCCTGAGCCCGCACCGCGCGAGTCATACGGAGGAGGCGCTGCTGGCGATGGGGATGGTGGTGGAGGATGTGCTGCGTGTGCTGCGTGGGGACCTGCCGCGTTATCCGGCCAACCGGCCCCAGACGGAGGTGTCGCGATGAGCATCCCGGCGGACGAGGGCCCGGAGCCTAACCCCGTCAAAGTCCGGTTGCAGCAGGGACTGCCTGCGGTCGGGCACTGGCTGAGCCTGGCCTCTCCCCCCGTCGTCGAGATCATGGTGGCCGCGGGCATGGACTGGCTGATGATCGACACGGAGCACAGCCCGGCGGAAGCCGAGACCGTCGAGGACATGATCCGGGCGATGAAGGGGACGACCGTGGTGCCCCTGGTCCGGGTGGCCGGCAACGATCCCGTCTTGATCAAGAAGGCGCTGGACCGCGGCGCCCTGGGTGTGCTCGTCCCACTGGTCAGCACGCCGGAGCAGGCGGCCGCCGCCGTCGCGGCCAGCCGCTACCCTCCGGAGGGGATCCGCGGGGTGGCGGGGACCCGCGCCAGCAGATACGGTGCGGATCTCCCCCGGTACTTTGCCGGGTGGAATGAGCGGGTGCTGGTGGCCATACAGATTGAAACGCGTGCGGCCCTGGAGAACGTGGAGGCGATCGCCGCGACACCCGGAGTGGATGTCCTCTTCGTCGGTCCCAACGATCTCTCCGCGGGTCTCGGGTGCTTCCGCCAGTTCGATCACCCCGCGTTCGTGCAGGCCGTGGCGCGGGTCCTGCGGGCCGCGCGGGCAGCCGGCCGGGCGGCAGGCTACATGACCTCGGGCGCGCCCGAGGCGCTGGAGCGCATTGATCAGGGGTTCCGTTTCGTCGCCCTGGGGTCGGACGCGCGCCTTTTGGCCGGCGCCGCCACGGCCGCGTATGAGGAACTGCGCCGCCGCCTGGGGGAACGCGCCGGCGGCGCGTAGACAGCCGGCCCGCCGAGGGGAGGAATCCCCGCGCCGCCCTGCGAAATGGTAATCGTTTCCCATGACTTTCGTGCATGACGCGTAACGGGCGGACGCTGTTCAGCCCCACGATCCGGGACGTGGCCTCGCACGCCGGCGTCTCCGTCGCGACCGTCTCTCGCGTCATCAACGACAGCCCGCACAAGGTGCACCGGTCTACCCGGCGGCGCGTGCTGCGGTCGGTGTCCCGGCTCGGCTATCACCCCAACGCCGTGGCCCAGGGATTGCGCCGGGGGACGACGCGCAGCGTGGCCCTGATCGTGCCGGACATCGGCAACCCCTTCTTTCCCGCCGTGGCCCGGGGTGTCGAGGACGTGGCCCGCCGGCACGGCTTCGCCGTGATGCTGGGCAACACCGACGGTCACGCCGACCGCGAACGGGCGTACCTGGGCATCCTGCGCCAGCGGTGGGTGGACGGGCTGCTGTTCGCCGGCATCGGCGGAGAGATCCGGGACCTGCGGGCGCTGATCGCTCTGGGGATGCCGGCGGTGCTGATCGCCCGCGACGTGGCCGACGGCGCCATCGACACCGTCGTGGTGGACGGGTTCTCCGGCATGTACCTGGCGACGGCGCACCTGCTCCGCCTGGGACACCGGCGCGTGGCGTTTCTCGGCGGACCGCGGGAGGTGGCGCCGGCCCGGGAACGGCTGCGCGGCTACCGCCGCGCCCTGCGCGAGTTCCACATCCCCCTCGACCCCGGCCTGATCACCACCGGGGACTTCCGCGTGGCGGGCGGGCGCGCCGCGATGGTGCGCCTGCTGGCGCGGCGCCGCCGCTTCACGGCCGTGGCCGCCGCCAACGACCTGATGGCCATCGGCGCCCTGGAGGCGCTGCGCGCCGGCGGCTACCGCATCCCCGGCGATGTCGCCGTGGTCGGCTTCGACGATATTCCGTTCGCTGCGGTCGTCGATCCCCCGCTGACGACCGTGGCCCAGCCCGCGTTCCGCCTGGGGGCGCTGGCGATGGAGCGCCTGCTGGCCCTGATGCGCGGCGAGGCGGGCGGACCGCGCCGCCTCGTGCTGCAGCCGACCCTGGTCGTCCGCCGATCCTGCGGCGCCGACCGGTCTGCGGTCGCGGTCCCCGCGGGGGAGAGTTCGCCACGGAGGCGATGAGATGAAGGCGCTGGTGCTGGATGCGGAATGGCGGCCGCGGGACGGATACACCCCCACGGCCTGGGAGGAGGAGACCCGCACGGCGATCACCGGGAGCAGCATCTGGCACAATCCCCGGCTGGTGCTGCGCGACCTCCCCCTCCCGGGGCTGGGCCCCGGCGAGGTGCGGATTCGCCCGCGCGCCTGCGGGGTCTGCGGATCGGATGTGCACTTCGTGGAGACGGACGCCCAGGGGTACATGCTCTACCCGGGACTCACCCGGTTCCCCGTCGCCATCGGGCACGAGTTCTCCGGCGAGATCGTGGAGGTCGGCGCGGCGGTGCGGGATCTCCGCGTGGGGGACATGGTGACCTGCGAGGAGATGATCTGGTGCGGCGAGTGCATTCCCTGCCGCAACGGGTACCCCAACCAGTGCGAGCGGCTGGAGGAGATCGGCTTCACCATCCACGGCGCGCAGGCCGAGTCGATCAGCATCGGGGCCAAGTACTGCTGGAAGATCAACGAACTGGCCGAGGTGTACGGCGACCAGGGGAAGGCCTACGAGGCCGGGGCCCTCACCGAGCCCACCAGCGTCTCCTACAACGGCATGTTCACGCGCGCGGGGGGGTTCAAGCCCGGCGGCTACGTCGTCGTCTACGGCACCGGCCCCATCGGGTTTGCCGCCATCGCCCTGGCCCGCGCCGCGGGCGCCGGACGGGTCATCGCCTTCGAGGTCTCCCCGCTGCGCCGGGACCTGGCGCTGCGGGTCGGTGCGGACGCCGTCTTCGATCCCGGGGAATTGGAGCGGCAGGGCACCCGCCCGCAGGATGTGGTTCGCGACCTAACCCATGGCGCGGGCGCGGACATGCAGGTGGAGGCCGCGGGGGCGATGGCCCGCACCGTACCCGAGATGGAGGCGTCGCTGGCCATCGGCGGCAAGGTCGTGATCATCGGGCGCGCGGCGGAGCGCGCGCCCATCTACCTGGAGCACTTCCAGACCCACGCCGGGCAGATCTTCGGCGCGCAGGGGCATTCCGGCTACGGCAACTTTCCGTCCGTCATCCGCCTGATGGCGGCGCGCCGCATCGACCTGACCCCGATCATCACCAGTCGCTTCAGCCTGGACCAGGGCCTGGAGGCGCTGCGCAAAGCGACCCGGCGCGAAGACGGGAAGATCATGATTCGCTCGTAGCCTGAGGGAGAGGGGGGTGAAGCAGGGCCAGCCGGCGACTATGCCTGGTGTTGTGCAAGAGAACCAGACGCGAGGGGGGAGACGTATGAAGAAAGGGATCCTGGGTGCGCTACTGACCATCGCCCTAGTAGCCACCCTTAGCTACGCGGTTCGGCTACCGGCCGCACCCCAGCCTCTGTCCTTCTTTGTCATCGCGCACACCGGCCCCGGCGACCCCTTTTGGGCCGTCGTCAACAAGGGTGTGGGCGACGCGGGCAAGATGCTGGGGGTGAAGGCAGTCTTCCAGGGGCCGCCGTCGCGTGACATCCCGGCCCAGGTCAACATGGCCCGCGCGGCGATCAGCGCCCGGGCCGCCGGCATCGCCATCTCGGTGAGCGATCCGCCGGCGATCGGCCAGGTCATTCGGGATGCCCGCGCCAAGGGGATCCCGGTCGTGGCCATCAACGTGCAGGAGCCCGCCGACTACAAGGGCCAGCCCATCCCGTACATGGCGTACATCGGCATGAATGAGTACGAGGCCGGCAAGAACGTCGCCCGGTATCTGCTGCCCAGGATCCCGCAGGGCGCCAAGGTGCTGATCGCGATGCACGAGCCCGGACACGTCGGCCTGGAGGCACGCGCGCGGGGCATCCGGGAAGTGCTGACGGCGGAGCGGGGCGCCAAGGTGGAGACGCTGGACACCACGCAGGACCCGACCAAGTCGCTGTCGACGATGCGGGCCTTCCTCAAGGCGAACCCCGACACCAAGGCCCTGTTCACGCTGGGACCGCTGGGTGCCATCCCGGCGATCAAAATGATCCGGGAGGACAAACTGGCGGGGAAGATCGCCATGGCCTCCTTCGACATGGACGCGACGACGATCCAGGCGATCAAGGAGGGATTGGTCGAGGCTACTGTGGACCAGCAACAGTACCTGCAGGGGTTCATCTCGGTGGTGCAGCTCTATCTCCATGCCAAGTACAAGCTGGCGCCCACCGACTACAACACCGGCCGGGGTCTCGTGACGAAGGAGACCGCGGCGACCGTCGAGTCGCTGGTCAAGCAGGGGTACCGGTAGTCCCCGCGGGGGTGGGGGCAGCACTCGTCTCCACCCCCCATTACGCATAGCGGTGAGGCGCGTGGGCGGGAAGGCGATCTCAGGCGGGGCCGAAGCCAAGGCCGTGGAGGTACTTCCTGCCGCTCCCCCGGAGTGGTGGCGGCGCCTCCTGGCGATCCGTGAGTTGGGCGTGCTCATCGCGCTCATCGTCCTCATCATCATCTTCACGCTGCTCCAACCGGCCTTCCTCACCCTTGACACCTTCGGGGATATCCTGACGCAGGCCGCCGAATTGGGCGTGGCGGCCGTCGGGGTCACGTTTCTGATGATTGCGGGGGAGTTCGACCTCTCCGTCGGCTCGAACTTTGCCTTCGCCGGGGTGCTGCTCGCTCTCCTGGTGACGCAGTTCTCGGCGTCCCCCTTCCTGGCCGTGCCCGCGGCACTCCTCTTCGCCGGGGCCATCGGGTTACTGAACGGGTTGATCACGCTGGCCACCCGCATCCCATCCTTTATCACCACGCTGGGGACGATGATGATGTGGCGCGGGCTCGCCCTGGCCATCACGGGGGGCTGGCCGATCAGCATCCTCACCGCGTCCACCCTCCTCGACGTCCTGGGGGGTAAGGCGGTGTACAGAACCCTCCGCATCTCGGCGGTCTGGCTGCTGATCGTTGCCGCCGTCTTCTGGGGGCTGCTGGGCAAGACCGCGTACGGCAACTGGGTCTTTGCCACCGGCGGCAAACGCGAGGCCGCGCGCGCGCTGGGCGTGCCGGTGAACCGGGTCAAACTCATCAACTTCACCCTGGCCGGGGTGCTGGCGGGTGCGGCGGGTTTCCTGCAGTTCGGCCGGATGAACTCCATGTCGCCGGTGTGGGGGGATGCTCTGGCGCTGGAAGCCATCGCCGCCGCCGTCATCGGCGGCACGTCGCTGATGGGCGGCTCCGGGACAATCGTGGGGACCATCCTGGGCGCGATCACGATGGCCTCGATCCGGGTGGGGCTGGTCATGGTGGGCGCGCCGTCCTACTGGTACACCGCTTTCCTGGGTGTCGTCATCGTGCTCGCCGTAATTCTCAACGTGAAGCTGGAGGAGACCTTCGCATGGCGCCGGTAGCACCGCCCGCCCATCCTCTGCTGGAGGCGCGGGGCATCAGCAAAGCCTTCGGCAAGGTCCAGGCGCTGATCAACGTGGACTTCCAGGTCGGCGACCGGGAGGTCGTGGGCCTGGTGGGCGACAACGGCGCGGGCAAGTCCACGCTGATCAAGATCATCACCGGGGTCCACCCCCCCGACAGAGGCCAGCTCTTCATCGAGGGCCGGCCGGTGCACCTGGCCTCACCCAAACAGGCGCGCGCGCTCGGCATCGAGACCGTCTACCAGGATCTGGCGCTGGTGGAGCAGATGAGCATCGCCCGGAATTTCTACCTGGGCAACGAGCCGACCCGGCGTATCGGCCCGTTGCGCCTCCTCGACGGCACGACCATGCACCGGATGACCGAGCACGCGCTGCGCGAGATCGGGATCACCACGCTCCGCTCGGCGTCGCAGGACGTGGGCGTGCTCTCCGGCGGCGAGCGTCAGGCCATCGCCATCGGGCGGACGATGCACTTCGGGGCGAAACTGATCATCCTGGACGAGCCGACTTCGGCCCTGTCCATCAAGGAGACGCGCAAGGTCCTGGACTACGTCAACGAGGCGAAACGCCGCGGCCTGTCGGTCATCTTCATCACGCACAACCTCTATCACGTCTACCCGGTCTCGGATCGTATCGTCGTCCTGGATCACGGGCGGAAGGTAGGCGACTTCGCCCGCGAGGCCGTGTCCATCGACGATCTGGTGAACCTGATCACCCTCCCGCGGGAGCCGACGCGTGGTGCGCCGTGATCTCTGTCCCTGCCTGGATTCCCTGTTCGGGGATGCCCCTGCCGAGGAGGTGCTGCCGCAATTGGCGGCGCAGGGCTTCCAACGATTCGAGTTCTGGGACTGGCGGCGGCGCGACCTGGACGCACTGCGCCGGAGTGCGGGGAGGGCGGGACTGGTGCCGGTGATCTTCAGCGGCAACACCTTCGACGAGCCGCTGGTCGACCGCGGGGCCCACGGGTGGGCCCTGGCGCAACTGCGCCGGTCCCTGGAGGTCGCGGGGCGCCTCGGCGTCCGGCTGCTGACCATGCACGTCGGGTACGCCCTACCCGAGCGAGTTCGGCAGGAGCAATGGGCGGCGGCGGTAGATGGATTGCGGTCAGCCGGCGAACTCGCGGGTGCGGCGGGGGTCACCCTGGCGCTGGAACCGTTGAACTCCCGCGTGGATCATCCAGGATACTTCCTCGACACCCTGCCGGACGCGTTGCGACTGCTGGACGAGGTTAGCCACCCGGCGGTGCGCCTTCTCTTGGATGTCTATCACATGGGCGTGATGCACACCGACCTGCTGGAGTTGCTGCCGGTGGCCTTGCCGATGGCGGCGCATGTACACGTCGCCGATGTGCCGGGTCGCGGCGAACCAGGAAGCGGCACGATCCCGTGGCCCGTGCTGATGCGCCTGCTCCGGGACGGCGGGTACCGCGGTCCCCTCGGCCTGGAGTGCTGGCCCACGGGAACAGTGGGCGAGGCGCTGCGCCGCAGCGCCGAGGTGCTGGCCGCATGAAGCGCCGGTTCGGGTTGAATGGGGCGACGACCGGTACGGCGGACCTTCCTACCGATCTGCGCCTGGCCCGTGAGGCCGGATTCGGCGCGCTGGAGATTCGGGACGCCAAACTCGAAGAGTATCTGCGGCGGGGCGGCACGCTGCCCGCGCTGCGCACCGCCTTCGCCGAAGCGGGCGTAGCGCCCCTCAGTCTCAACGCCCTGGAGCGGTCCACGCTGGTCGAGGGGGGCCAGCGGGAAGCCGTCCTGGCGCGCTGCCGCACCCTCTGCGCCTGGTCGGCCGCCCTGGGGTGTCCCTACGTGATCGCGGTGCCGAGCTTCCAGGACGGCGACTTCGGTGCCGCGCGCGTGCGGGCCCTGACCGTGGCGTCGCTCCGGGCGATGGCCGGGATCGCCCGCGAGGTCGGGGTGCGCATCGGGTTTGAGTTCCTGGGCTTCCGGACCTGCTCGGTGAACACGCTGGGCGCGGCCCGTGCGATTGTCGAGGAGGTCGCGGATCCTGCGGTGGGCCTGGTGATCGACGCTTTCCACTTCTACGCGGGCGGATCCACCTGGTCCATGCTGGAGAGCCTGGACCCGCGCCTGCTTTTCGTCGTGCACCTGGATGACGCGGAGCCCGGACCGCGCGAGATCCTCACGGACGCGCAGCGCCTCCTGCCCGGGGCGGGCGTCATTCCGCTGCAGGAACTGGTGGAGCGTCTCGAGGCCCTGGGGTACCGCGGCGTCTACTCCGTGGAACTGTTCCGCCCGGAGTACTGGACCTGGGAGCCGCGCCGGCTGGCCCGGGCGGCCTGGTCCAGTCTGGGGGCGCTCCTGGCGGGGATCGAGACGGAGGAGCCGATCGCGTGAGCCTGCGCGTGGGCGTGCTGGGTGGCGGCTTCATCGGACGCATCCACGCCCTGAACCTGCGGCGGGATGAGCGCGTGGAACTGGTCGGGGTCGGCGACGTCGTCCCCGCGGCCGCGCAGCGCCTGGCCGCGGAGGTCGAGACCGTCCCGGTGGGCTCCCTGCCGGACCTGCTCGACCGGGGCGCGGAAGCCGTGTACGTCTGCACACCCAACGTGCAGCACGTCGAACCGGTGGTGACCGCCCTGGGGGCCGGCGTGCACGTCTTCTCGGAGAAACCCATGGCCACGACCCTGCGCGGGGCCTGGGAGATCCGCGAGGCCGCGCGGCAGGCCCGCGGGATCTATCAACTGGGACTGAACCGGCGGTTCGCCCGCGTCTACAAATTCGTGCGGACCCTGATCGACGAGGGCCGGCTACGGCCTCTGCTGGCGCAGATGAAACACAACCGCGGCGAACTCCAGCAGCCGCCCTGGACCGGCGACCCCGCGGTCACCGGCGGCTACCTCTACGAGACGCCGGTGCACCTGTTCGACCTGGGACGCTTCCTCTTCGGGGACGTGGAGGAGGTCAGCGGCGCCGCCCGGCAGAGCGTCTATCGGGAACTCGACGGCTTCGTGATGCTCTTTCACTTCGCCGGCGGGGTCGTCGCCAGCGTGACCTCCGTCGCACATACCTCCTGGTTCTATCCCTACGAGCGCGTGGAAGTCTACGGTCCCCACCAGACCGCGGTCACCGAAGAACTGGAACGGGCCTGGTTCAGCCCGGGCATGCGCGCGCCGGTGGAAGGGCTCGACGTCTTCCAGGTTCCCTTCGAGGAGAAGTGGGGCTACGTCGAGGAGGACCGCCGCTTCATCTCCGCCTGCGTGGGCGAGGCGCCGCCGGCGGTAACCGCGGACGACGGCTACCGCGCCACCGAACTGGTGGAGGCCGTCTACCAGGCCGCGCGCACGGGCCGGGCGGTGCGCCTGCCCCTGCCGGAGCCGTCGTGAGGTACCGCCTGGTGGTCGCCGACATCGACGGCACGCTGACCACTTCGCGGCAGCGCATCGCCGCCCGTGTGCGCCGCGCCGTGCGGGCAGCGCAGGAGCGAGGGGTCCGGGTCTGCCTGGCCACGGGCCGCGCCTGGCCGTCCGGGCGCCGCTACTTCGAGCGGCTGGGCGCAGATTCGCCGGCGATCCTCTACAACGGCGGGATGATCTACGACTTCGCCAGGAATCAGATCCTCAACCGGCGCACGCTCTCGCACCGTCAGGCGAGCCGGGTGATCGCGGTGCTGGACGCGTTTCCGGATCTGGCGGCGCACCTCTATGTCGATGACCGGATCTACGTGCGGCGGATGACAGACGTGGTGCGGGCCAACGCCCGCCACGACAACTGGTGGCCCGCGGCCGTGGGGGACTTCCGCAGGGTCCTGACGGGCGAGGTGATGAAGTTCCGGATCCTCGGCCCCCGCCGGCGCCTGCGGGCGCTGGTGCAGCGCGTCCGGCGCGCCGGTGTTGCGGCGACGTGCATCTTCTCCGCGCGGGAGTCGCTGGAGATCCTCCCGCGCGGCACCTCCAAAGGCGCGGCCGTGCGCCTGCTCACCCGGCGCCTCGGCATCCCGCTGCGGGAGGTCCTGGCGGTCGGCGATGAATTGAATGACCTGAGCATGATCGACGTGGCCGGCCTGGGGGTGGCCATGGGCAATGCGTCCCGGGAGGTGCGGCGGGCCGCTGACTACGTCGCGCCGACGAACGACCAAGATGGTCTGGCGGAGGTGATCCAGCGGTTCGTTCTGGAACCGGCAGGGTAGGCCCGGTCGGGAGACCCGCCCGGTAGATCACAAAGGGGGGAGAACGGATGCGCAGGGTGGTGTTCGTGCTGCTGGTCCTGGCGCTCCTGGTCGGTCTGGGACCGGGGGTCGGGGCGCAGCAGCGGAAGATCGTGATCTACTCCGCGCTCGACTCGGAGGTGACCACGCGTGTGGTCGCTGCGTTCACGCGGAGCACGGGAATTCCCACGGAGGTCCTGACCCTGGCTGCCGCGGGGACGCTGGCGACGCGGATCACTGCGGAGCGGGCCAGGCCGCAGGCGGACATCTTCATGGGCGGCTCCATTGACTTCCATGCCCCACTGGCCCGCGACGGCCTGCTGCTGGCCTACAGGAGCCCGGCGGCCAACGATCCGGCCATCGGCAAGGAGTTCGTGGACGCCAACGGGTTCTGGCACGGGTGGTACATCGGCGCGCTCAGCATCTTCTGGAACACCGAGCGGCTGACCGGCCGGGCGCCGGCCACGTGGGACGACCTCCTCGACGCCCGGTTCCGCGGGCAGTTCGTCATGCCCAGCCCCGTGACCACCGGCGGCGGGTTCATCTTCGTGGCCACGCAGATCTTCCGTCTCGGTGAGGACCGGGCGTGGGCCTGGCTGAAGCAACTGGCCGCCAACGCCCAGCAGTTCACCCCGACCGCGCCGGCCGGCATCGCCCTGGTCTCCCGCGGTGAGGCGATCGTGGGCATGAACTGGGGGCACGACGTGCAGGCGATGGCGCGCAACCAGGGGTTCCCCGTCGGCCTGGTCTTCCCGCCGGACACGGCGACGGAGATCGGCGGCGTCTCGATCATTCGGAACGGACCCAACCCCGACGGTGCCAGGGCCTTCGTGGACTTCCTGATGACCAGGGTGCCGCAGGACATCAACGCGCAGTTCGGGCTGCGCTACGCGGTGCGCACCGACTCCCCCAAGCCGATGGGGATGCCCGACCGTGCCACGATGAAGTTCGTCAAGTACGATCGGCAGTGGGCGATCGACAACCAGGCGCGGATCCGGCAGCGCTGGCAGACTGAGATCGGGCGGTAGGTCGAACGGGGTAGGGGCGGGCCGGCCACAGCCGCCGGTCCGCGGAGAGAACGATGGCGGTGTGGACGCGGACCCGCGGGCGGATGATGGCCGACCCGGGCCTGGTCGTCGCGTTTGCGGCGGTTGGTGCCCTGCTCGTCCTTTTCGTCCTTTATCCCGCGGTCCGCGTCCTTGCCCATCCGCGGCTGGCGGACTACCTGGCGGTGCCGCAGAACCTGCGCTGGGTCCAGGCGGCGCGCAACAGCCTGGTGATGATGCTCCTCTCCACGCTGACGGCGACGGGGATCGGGTTCCTCTATGCCCTGGCGACCAGCCGCCGCGACCTGCCGCTGCGGCGGCTCTTCCAGACGCTCAGCATCCTGCCGCTGTTCGCACCGCCCTTTATGGTCGCCTTTTCGTACATCCTCATGTTCGGCCGGCAGGGACTGGTGACGAAGACGCTGCTTGGTCTGGACGTCAACATCTTCGGCTGGCAGGGGCTGTGGCTGGTGCAGACCGTGGCCTTCTTTCCCTTCGCCGCGCTCATCATCAGTGGAGTACTGGAGCAGGTCTCCCCCACGCTGGAGTATGCCGCCCGCAACCTGGGCGCCACCGAGAGTGCGGTGATGCGGACCATCCTCTTCCCGCTGGCCCGGCCGGGGGTGGCGGGCGCCGCCCTGGTTGTGGCCATCTCGGTGCTCGCCGATTTCGGCAATGCGGTCGTCATCGCCGGCGGGTACCCGCTGCTGGCGACGGAGGCGTGGTTCCGCATCGAAGGACTGGCCGATCTCAACGGGGCGGCGGTGGTCGTGGCCCTGCTGATCGTGCCCACGTTCGCGCTCTTCGTGCTCGAACGCTACTGGGTGGCGCAGCGCGTCTACACGGCGGTGTCGGGCAAGGGGACGCGCATCGAGCAACCCGCCACCCCGCCACCGATCAAGTGGCTCCTCTTCGCCGCCTGCGCGGTGGTCGCGATCCTCGTCGCCCTGGTGTATGTGGGTGTGCTCGCGGGGAGCGTCGCCTCCGTGTGGGGGTACAAGTGGGGGCCGACCCTGGCCCACTGGCGGCTGGGACTGGCCCAGGGCGGCGCGCAGTTGCTCACCAGCGTCAAGATCGGTGCGCTCAGCGCTCTCCTGACTAGCGCCGTGGCCGTGGTGGCCGCGTTCATCGCCACGCGCGAGACCCTGCCCCTGCGCCGGGCCGTGGACTTCCTGGCCGTCCTGCCGGCGGCGCTCCCCGGAGTCTTTATCGGCGTCGGCTACCTGCTCGCGTTCAACGCGCCGCCGTTGATCCTCGCCGGCACGGCCTGGATCCTGGTCCTGGCGCTCTCGTTCTGGCACATACCCTTCGGGTATCAAGCGGCGCGGGCGCAATTGAAACAGATCGAACCGTCGATCGAGGAAGCGGCCCAGGACCTGGGGGCCTCCGGTCTGCGCGTGCTCTGGGACATCTACCTGCCGTTGCTGCGGCCCGCCTTCATGGCCTCCTTCATCGTCGCGTTCATCCGGGCCGTGACCAACCTGAGCATCGTCGTCTTCCTGGTCACGCCGCGCAACCTGGTGGCGACGTACTCCATCCTGGCCATGATCGGCGGAGGGTTCTGGGGCGCGGCGGCCGCGCTCACCACCGCGCTGCTGGCGATCACCCTGGTGAGCGTGGGGCTGGCGCGCCTGCTGTTGGGCGTCGGCCTGCGCCCCATCGGAGGGGCCTGATGCCCGAGGCCCACGTCCGCCTCCGGGGAGTTTCCAAGCACCTGGGGACGCATCTGGCCGTAGACGATGTCTCGCTGGACGTCCCGGAAGGCGCCTTCGTCACCCTGCTGGGTCCGTCCGGATGCGGAAAGACCACGACGCTGCGCATGGTCGCCGGCTTCTACCAGCCCGACCTCGGCGAGATCCGCATTCGGGAGCGGGTCGTCAATGACGTGCCGCCGCACCGGCGCAACACCGCCATGGTCTTCCAGGAGTACGCCCTCTTCCCGCACATGAGCGTGACCGAGAACGTTGGGTACGGCCTGCGCATGCGCCGCGTGCCCCGGGGGGAGGCGCGCCGGCGGATCGCCCAGGTGCTGGAGCTGGTGGGCTTGAGCGGGCAGGAGCGCAAATTCCCGCACCAGCTCTCCGGCGGGCAGCAGCAGCGCGTCGCCCTGGCCCGCGCGCTGATCGTGGAGCCGGAGGTGCTGCTCCTGGACGAGCCCCTCTCCAATCTGGACGCGAAACTGCGCGTACGCGTGCGCACGGAGATCCGCCAGCTGCAGGAGCGGCTGGGGAAGACCACGCTCTATGTCACACACGACCAGGAGGAGGCGCTGGCCATCTCCGACCAGATCGCCGTCATGCACGGCGGCCGGATCCTGCAGGTCGGCGGACCGGCCGACATCTACTTCCAGCCGGCCAGCCGGTTTGTGGCCGACTTCGTTGGTTTAGCCAACTTCATCGCCGGGGAGATCGTGGACGCGCACCACGTCAATGTCAACGGCATGCTCGTGATGGTGGCCCGCCCCATCGCCGGCCGCGGACGGGTCACCCTGGTGGTGCGCCCGGAGATGATCCGGATGGTGCCGGCGGTGCAGAATGTGGAGCCCGCACTCCAGGGCCGGGTCACCGCCACCTCCTTCCTCGGCACCGTGACCCGCTACTGGGTGGCGGCTCTGGGTGGGGAGTGGGTTGTGGATGTCCCGGCTCCGGGCCACGAGGTCCTGCGGGGAGAGGTGGCGCTGCTGCTGCCGAGCGACCGGATTCACGTCCTGGCCGAGTGAGGAGGGCAGTCATGGGAACGTGGGAACTCCCGCCGAGAGGCGGTCACATGGACAGGCGCACCGGCATCTACCTGCAGACGATGACGATGCGCGATGTCGAGGAGCGGTTGCAGACCAACGACGTGCTGATCGTGCCCCTGGGTTCTACCGAAGCCCACGGGGCGAACGCCCCGCTGGGCGAGGACATCTTCCTCGTCACGCGCATGGCCGAGGCGGTGGCCGAACGGACCGGCTGCACGGT
>Ga0073934_10003309_pt1 | contig 30134 bp, 25 predicted proteins | sample LarsenN4metaG_FD_76834 | JGI IMG/M metagenome (GOLD analysis project Ga0073934, IMG submission 76834) | Hot spring sediment bacterial and archeal communities from British Columbia, Canada, to study Microbial Dark Matter (Phase II) - Larsen... ... | reverse complement strand
CTCGAGCGGCTGCCAACACAACCGGCCAGCCAGATCACCGAACTCCTGCCGCATCACTGGCAGCCCATCACCTTGGCCTGAGTTCCGCACCAGTCGTCAAGACGGGTTCGCCGGACGCTTACAGTCAGAACCGCGAGGGCCTGGCGAACTGGAAACAGGTTCTGCAAGGCCGCGTGGCCTGGGCGGCCCAGGTGAACGCGGCCAAGGGCGAGCGGCTGGCCCGGCTGTTCGAGCGCATCGACTGGGCCTGACGAGCTACTTCTTCTCCGCCGCCGGCCCCACCACCACGCGCCGTGGGTTGACGCCGAGCTTGGGGAAGTCGAGCAGCGCCGCCTCGAACATCAGGGCCAGCGTCTGCGCGCCGGCTGCGCTGCCGCTCTCGTTGCTGGCGCGCGCCTCGAAGAGCGGCTTGCCGCTCGTGCGGTCGCGGATCAGCACGGCCACTTCGCGTTCGTAGCGGCGGTAGGTGCCGCCGTAGTAGCCCGAGACCGACCAGCGCGGCCCGATCCAGGGCCCGTAGCGCCAGTAGCCGAAGCCGCCGCGGAACCACAGCGGGTCGTCCCAGGGGCCGGCGTCGGTGCGCGTGGTGCGCGCGCCCACCTGCACCAGCACGTCGGGCTCGGCGCCCGGCGCGGCGGGCACGAAGCCGGCCTTCTCGAGCGCGGGGCGGGCGGCGGCCTCGAGCGCATCGGCCTCGGCGGCGCGCGCCGCCTGCGAGGGCAGGCGCTCGAAGGCGTAGGTGCCGGGCTGGCGGCCGCTGGGCCACTCGCCGAAGCTGGAGACGTCGCTCGCCACCTGGTTGAGCGAGGCGCAACCGGCCAGCGCCAGCGCCGCCGCGGCGAGCAGGAGGGTCTTGATGTTCATGTCGTTTCCTTCGGAGACTGGAGTGCTGCGAGGGAGATACGAGCCTCGACCTGCGGTTGGACGCAGGGATCGTCTTCGTCGAAGGCGATGTCCCCGCCGGCGTCGGGCACGCCGGTGGGTTGGAGCGTGGCGAAGGGATGCAGGTTCCGGTCGAGCAGGTGCGAGGGCACCACGTGGGCCAGCGCGCGCAGCATGTTGTCGCTGCGCCCCGGGTACTGGCGCTCCCACTCGCGCAGCATCTTCTTGACCTGCACGCGCTGCAGGTTGTCCTGGCTGCCGCACAGCGTGCACGGGATGATCGGGAAGCGCCGGTGCTCGGCCCAGCGCTCCAGATCCGTCTCGGCCACGTAGGCGAGCGGCCGGATCACCACGTGCCGGCCGTCGTCGCTCACCAGCTTGGGCGGCATGCCCTTCAGGCGTCCGCCGAAGAACATGTTCATCAGCGCGGTGACGACGATGTCGTCGCGGTGGTGGCCGAGCGCGATCTTGCTCGCGCCGAGTTCGCCGGCCACGCGGTACAGGATGCCGCGGCGCAGCCGCGAGCACAGGCTGCACATCGTCTGGCCCTCGGGGATCAGCTTCTTGACGATGCTGTAGGTGTCCTGCTGCTCGATGTGGAAGGGCACGCCGCGGCTTTGCAGGTACTCGGGCAGCACGTGCTCGGGGAAGCCGGGCTGCTTCTGGTCGAGGTTGACGGCCACGATGTCGAAGTGCACCGGCGCGCGCTCGCGCAGGGCGAGCAGGATGTCGAGCAGCGCGTAGCTGTCCTTGCCGCCCGACAGGCACACCATGACCTTGTCGCCGGCCTCGATCATGTTGAAGTCGGTGATCGCCTGGCCGACCTGGCGGTGCAGGCGCTTGCTGAGCTTGTTGGCCTCGAAGGCGGCCTTGCGGCTGGCGCTGCCGGCCGCGCCGTCAAGACGGGCCGCCTGCTGGAGGCTTGGGCCGTCGCTGATCGAGTTCATGTCGATGGTTCCTTGAGCGCCGCGCGTGCCATGAAGACCACGTCGCGCGGCATCGCGAGCAGGTGCTGGCCGCCGTCCACCAGCAGCGTGGTGCCGGTGACGGCGGGTGATTCGAGCAGGAAGCGCACCGCGCGCGCCACGTCCTCGGGCGTGGAGCTGCGACCCAGCGGCGCCATGCGGTGGGCGGCCTCGAACTCGGCCGCGTTCATCTCGGGCGAGGCGTTGCTCACGCCGGGCGCCACGCCGCACACGCGAACGCGCGGCGCCAGCGCCATCGCCAGCATGGTCGTGGCGGCGTGCAGCGCGGCCTTGCTGAGCGTGTACGAGAGGTGGTCGGGGTTGAGGTTCCAGAGCTTCTGGTCGAGAAGGTTGACCACCGCGCCGCCCGGCTCGCCCAGCGCATGCAGCGCCTGCGCGAGCAGGATCGCCGGCGCGGTGTTGGCGCGCCAGTGCCGCTCCATCGCCGTGTGCGTGAAGCTCGCCGCGTCGTCGTGTTCGAACAGCGAGGCGTTGTTGACCACCGCGTCGACGCGGCCGAAGGCCTCGATCACAGCCGGCAGCAGCGCGCGGCAGGCGGCCTCGTCGGCGAGGTCCGCGGCAAGGGCGACGGCGCGGTCGCCGGTCGAGCGGATGGCGGCCACCGTCTGCGCGGCCGCGGCCTGGGAGCTCCGGTAATGCACCGCCACCTGCCAGCCGGCCGCGGCCAGCTCGAGCGCGATCGCGCGCCCGATGCGCTGCGCACCACCGGTGACGAGGACGACGCGCTCGGGCGGAGTGGTGAGCGGATCCGGCTGTGCCGGGCCGCTCGAACCCCCTCGGGGGGCGGCCGGCAACGCCGGCCTGGGGGCGCTGTCTGTCACGCTGTTCCTACAATCCCGCGCGTGAATCCGGCGGGGCCCGCGAGTTTATCGGGGCGGCTTCGGGAGAAGCTGCTCGCGGCCCTGGCCGAGGGGGGCGGCTGGCTGCCGTTCGAGCGCTTCATGGCCATCGCGCTGTACGAGCCGGGCCTGGGCTACTACATGCGCGGCGAGCCGATCCTCGGGCGCGACTTCGTGACCGCGCCCGAACTCTCGCCGTTCTTCGGCCGTGCGCTGGCGCGCCAGGTCGATCAGGCGCTTCAGGCGCTTCAGGCGGCCGATGCCGCCAAGGTGATCGAGTTCGGCGCCGGCAGCGGTGCGCTGGCCGCTCAGGTGCTGCAGGCGCTGGGCGACCGCGTCGGCCGCTACACGATCGTCGAGCTGTCCGGCGCGCTGCGCGCGCGCCAGGCCGAGCGGCTGGCGCCCTTTGGCGACCGCGTGCGCTGGCTCGACCGGCTGCCCGATCGCATCGAGGGCGTGGTGCTCGGCAACGAGGTGCTCGACGCGATGCCCGTGGTGCTGCTGCACTGGGACGGCGAGCGCTGGCTCGAGCGCGGCGTGGTCGTCGACGAGGCCGGCCGCTTCGCCTGGCACGACCGCCCGACCGCTCTGCACCCGCCCGGCCCGGCGGCCGAGGCGCCCTGGCCGGCCGGCACGCTGACCGAGATCCACCCGCAGGCCGAGGCCTTCGTGCGCACGCTGGCCGAGCGGCTCGTGCGCGGCGCCGCCTTCTTCGTCGACTACGGCTTCCCCGAGGCCGAGTACTACCACCCGCAGCGCAGCGGCGGCACGCTGATGTGCCACCGCGCGCAGCGCGCCGACCCCGACCCGCTGGCCGACGTGGGCGACAAGGACATCACCGCGCACGTCAACTTCAGCGCCATCGCGCTGGCGGCGCAGGACGCCGGGCTGGACGTGATCGGCTACACGACGCAGGCGCACTTCCTGCTCAACTGCGGCCTGCTCGAGCTGCTGGCTGGCGCCGGCGTGCGCGAGGTGGCCCACGCGCAGAAGCTGCTCAACGAGCACGAGATGGGCGAGCTGTTCAAGGTGATCGGGCTGGCGCGCGGCATCACGCTCGACCCGATCGGCTTCGCGCGCGGCGACCGCAGCCACACGCTCTGACCGCACCCCACCCGATGCGCTGGCTGCTCGTCTTCCTGCTCGCCTGCCTGCTGTTCAACGTGCTGCAGGGCTGGCTGCGCAAGATCGGCCTCGGCCGCCTGCCCGGCGACTTCCACTTCCGCGCCGGCGGGCGCGAGTGGTTCGTGCCGTTCACGAGTTCGGTCGTCCTCACGGTTCTGATGGCGCTGCTCGGCCTCTTCTTCTGAGCGCCCCCAGGGCCGGCCCTGCCGGCCCGCCCCCCGCGGGGGTTCAAGTTGAGTGGCGAAGCCACATCAACTTGAGAGGGTGTGCACCACCGCACGGCTCCGGGGGTGCGGGGCCCGCCGCCCCGGCGCTACAGTGATCCGACGATGGGCGAAGGCTGGTATCTCGAGGGGGTGGCCGCCGACGGCTCGCACGTTGCGTACGAAATCGACGTGCTGCCTTTCGGCGTCGGGCGCGAGGCGGGCAACCAGCTCGTCGTGCCCGCGCTCGGCCTGTCGCGCCGCCATGCCGAGCTGCGCGAGGAGGCCGGCCGCCTCGTGCTGGCCGACCTCGGCAGCACCAACGGCACCTTCGTCAACCGCGAGCGCCTGTACGGGCCGCGCGTGCTGGCCGAGAACGACGTCATCCACTTCGGCAACGCCGAGTTCCGCCTCGGGCGCCTGGGCCACCCGGGCAGCGAGCCGGCCGGCAGCGCGCTGGCCGAGCACACCGTGATCGCGCCGCCCGGGCAGACGCTGTCGGGCCACTTCGTGCCGCACGAGCGGCAGTTCCTCGAGCTGCTCGGCGGCAGGGGGCTGTCGGGCGCGGTGCAGCGCATCGTCGGCGCACAGGACGGTACGCAGGACGGCGCGCGGGATGGGGCGCCCTTCGCCTACGAGCTGCTGGCGCGCGGCGCCCACCCGGCGCTGCCGGCCTCGCCGGTGCACCTGTTCAGGCTCGCCGCGCAGCTCGACCGCGAGGCCGAGCTGTCGCATGCCTTCCGCGAGCACGGGCTGCGCACGCTGGCCGGCAGGCTGGCCGGCCAGACCGTGTTCGTGAACACGCACCCCCGCGAGGCCTTCGAGGACCGCTTCCTCGCCAGCCTGGCCGCGCTGCGGCGCGACGGCGTGCGCCTGGACCTCGTCATCGAGGTGCACGAGACGGCGGTGATGGAGATCGCGCGCATGCGCGAGCTGGCCGCGCGGCTGGCCGACATGGGCGTGCGCTTCGCCTACGACGACTTCGGCGCCGGCCAGGCCCGCCTGAACGAGCTGGGCGAGGTGCCGGCGCACTTCGTCAAGTTCGACATGGCGCTCGTGCAGGGCATCGACCGGGCCAGCCCGAGCAAGCGCAAGGTGGTGAGCGACCTCGTTCGCCTGGTGCACGAACTCGGCTCGGTGGCGCTGGCCGAGGGCGTGGAGACCGAGGCCGAGGCGCGCGTCTGCCGCGACATCGGCTTCGAGCTGCTGCAGGGCTACTTCACCGGGCGGCCGGTGCCGATCGAGCAGCTCTGAGCGCCGCCGGGCGCGGCGGGCCGGCACGGCGCTGACGAGGCCCTGCTACCCTCCGCGCCCATGGATGCCCCCCTCGTCAGCGTGCTCGCCAGCGGCGTGTGCGTGCAGGTGCTGCCCCTGCCGCATTCGGCCGGCGCCAGCGTGGGCGTGTTCGTGCGCCACGGCAGCGCGCACGAGAGCCGCGCACTCAACGGCATCGGCCACGTCCTCGAGCACATGGCCTTCAAGGGCACTGCGACGCGCGACGCGCGGCGCATCAACCTCGACGCCGAGCTGCTCGGCGCCGAGGTCAACGCGCACACCGACAAGGACCACACCGCCTACTACATGCGCGGCCTGGCCGAACATGCGCCGCAGTTCCTGGCCATGCTCGGCGACATCGTGCGCGCCGCCACGCTGCCGGCCGACGAGCTGGAGCGCGAGCGCCAGGTGCTGCTGCACGAGTTCACCGAGGACGAGGACGATCCGCTTGCCACCGCGTTCAAGCTCTTCGACCGCAACTGCTTCGGCCTGCACCCGGCGGCGCAGCCGGTGATCGGCACGCGCGCCAACATCGAGCGCTTCTCGCGCGCCGAGCTGCTGGCGCACCGCGCCGCGGGCTACACCGGCTGCAACGTGGTGGTGGGCGTGGCCGGCAACGTCGAGCCCGCACGCATGCTTCACGAGGCCGAGCGCGCCTTCGGCGACATGCCGCGCGGCGAGCCCAACGTGGTGCCCGTCGCGCCCTGGGTGGGTGGCCTGCGCAGCAAGGCGCAGGACGGCTCGAGCCAGACGCACCTGGTGCTCGGCTTCCCGCTGCCCACGCTGCGCGACGACGACCCCGCCGGCCAGCTGGCCGCCGCCGTGCTCGGCGAGGGCATCAGCTCGCCGCTGCTGGACAGCCTGCGCGAGCGCAAGGCGCTGGCCTACTACACCGCCTGCTCGGCCGACGTGCTGGAGATGTGCGGCCAGTTCGTCATCGAGGCCTCGACCGCGCCCGAGCAGCTCGACGAGCTGGTGGCCGAGATCCTCGTGCTGCTGCGCCAGCAGGCCGCGCGCGTGGAGGCGGTGGACCTCGAGCGTGCCCAGCACCAGCTCGCGGTGCGCCGCCTGCACCAGCGCGAGCGGCCGATGCGCGCGCTGGAGGACGCCGCGCTCGACTGGTTCGCGCTCGGCCGCGTGCGCGGCGCCGGCGAGCGCGAGGCGCGCATGCGCGCGCTCGGTGCCGCGGATGTGCGCACCGCCTTCGAGCGCATGCTGGCGGCGCCGCTCTCGCTGGCCGTCACCGGGCAGGTGCGGCGCGGCACGCGCGAGCGTTTGTCCCGCCTCGTCGAACGGCATCTGTCCTGAGTAGACTGCGCGCCCGGGGAGTTGCCGCATGCACGACCACAGCCGCGTCCACAGCCGATTTTGGGCCGACCACACCAGCGAAGCCCTGTCCAGGCTGGACCGCTCGCGGCTCGTCGCCGTGCTGCCGGTGGCGGCCATCGAGCAACATGGCCCGCACCTGCCGATGAGCACCGACACCGCCATCGTCGACGGCATCGTGCGCGCCGCGATTCCCAAGCTGCCAGCGAGCTTCGATGAGCTGCCGGTGCTCTTCCTGCCCACCGCGCAGGTGGGCAAGAGCAACGAACATTCGCGCTACCCGGGCACGCTGACGCTGTCGATCCACACGCTGCTCGCCTACTGGGGCGACCTGGCGGCCAGCGTGGCCCGTGCCGGCGTGAGGAAGCTCGTGTTCTTCAACAGCCACGGCGGCCAGATGAACGCGATGGACATCGCCGCGCGCGACCTGCGCGAGAAGCACGGCATGCTCGTCATCGCCGCCAACTGGTACACGCTCGGCCTGCCCGAGGGGATGTTCGGCGCGCACGAGCTGGCGCACGGCATCCACGGCGGCGACGTCGAGACCTCGCTGATGATGGCGCTCACGCCCGACGACGTGCGCGAGGACCGGCGCCGGAACTTCGGCTCGCTGACCGAGACGCTCGAGCGCGAGAACCGGTACCTCTCGATCACGCCGCGCGGCAAGGTCGGCTGGCAGACGCAGGACCTGAATCCGCTCGGCGCCTGCGGCGACGCCACGCGCGCCACCGCCGAGAAGGGGCGCGCGGTGCTCGACTTCGTCTCGAGCCGCTTCGTCGAGCTGCTGCAGGAAGTGCACGCCTACGACCTGGCGCGCCTCGAGAACCCGCCGGCCTGGAGCTGAGGCAACGGGGCGGTGCGAGCGGCATGAGCGGCGTCAGCGGCATGACCGACGAGATCCCGTCCCCGCCCTCGCAGCGCGCCGCCGATCACGGCCTGCGCAGCGACATCGACTGGGCCGCCGTGGCGCGCGATCTGCACGGCCTGAACCTGATCACCGCGCCGCGCGCGCGCAAGCCGCTGTCGCGCGACTTCCACTGGTACAGCCCGATCCTGCAGGCCGAACTCGCCGGCTGCCTGGCCGACCTCGTCGTCAAGCCGAGCACCGAGGACGAGGTGCTGCGCATCGCCGCGGTGGCGGCGCGCCACCGCGTGCCGCTCACGGTGCGCGGCGGCGGCACCGGCAACTACGGCCAGTGCGTGCCGCTGGTCGGCGGCCTGGTGCTCGATGCCACCGAGATGCAGCGCGTGCTCGACATCGGCGATGGTTTCATCCGCGTGCAGGGCGGCGCCAAGCTGCACGACGTGGACCTGGCGGCGCGCGAGACCGGCCAGAGCCTGCGCATCTGGCCCAGCACCTGGCGCGTGGCCACGGTGGCCGGCTTCATCGCCGGCGGCTTCGGCGGCATCGGCTCGGCGGCGCACGGCGTGCTGCGCGACAGCGACAACCTGATCGAGTGCCGCGTCGTCACGGTGGAGCGCGAGCCGCGCGTGATCGTGCTCTCCGGCGACGAGATCCAGAAGGTGCACCACGCCTACGGCACCAACGGCATCATCACCGAGGTCACGCTGGCGCTCAGGCCGGCGGTGGACTGGGTCAACGTGATCGCGCTGTTCCCGCGCTACCGCGGCGTGCTGGACGCGGCGCTGGCCTGCCAGTCGGAGCTCGGCGGGGCCAGCGGCGTCGAGGCGGCGCTGCTGTCGGCGGTGGAGGCGCGCTTCGCGCGTTTCTACCCGACGCTCGGCACGCATTTCCCGGCCGACCGCCACGCGCTCTTCGCGCTGGTGGCGCCGGCGTCGATGGCGGCCTTCGAGCGCTGCGTGGCCGCGCACGGCGGCACCGTGTCGCTGGCGATGGACGAAGCGCAGATCGAGGCCGCCGGGCTGCTGCCGGCCTCGGAGTGCGCCTACAACCACACCACGCTGCAGGCGCTGAAGGCCGAGCCGGGCTGGACCTACCTGCAGGTGGCGTATGCGCAGCCCTTCGACCCCGGCATCGTCGAGCGCCAGCTCGCGCGCTTCGGTGACGAGGTCTACCAGCACCAGGAGTTCGCGCGCATGTTCGGCGCGCCGGCCACCTTCGCGCTGCTGCTGGTGCGCTGGCGCGGCATCGAGCGGCAGTACGAGCTGATGCGCTCGATCGAGGCCGACGGCTGCACGATCTTCAACCCGCACGTGGTGACGATCGAGGACGGCGGCATGAAGACCATCGACCCGGTGCAGATCGAGTTCAAGAAGCAGGCCGATCCGATGGGCTTGCTGAACCCGGGGAAGACGCGGGGCTGGAACGGAGGGATGTCGACGTCATGAGCATGCAGGGACAACCGCTGGCGCGCTACGCCGCGGCGCGGCGCATCGGCGACATGGTGTACTTCTCGGGCGTGATCGCGGTCGACCCGGGCACCAAGCAGGTCATCGAGCGCTTCGAGCAGCTCGACCCGGACACGCGCGCCGCGCTCGGCGAGACCGGCGAGCTCTCGATCGACGTCTACCAGGCGCCGATCCTCGTGCAGAGCTGGGTCGTGCTCGAGCGCATCCGGCACCTGGCCGAGCAGCACGGCGGCAGCATGGCCGACGTGTTCAAGCTCGTGCAGTACTTCACCGATCTGCGCGACTACCCGCTCTATGCCAAGGTGCGCCGCCTGTTCTACCCGGGCGAGCCGCCGGTCAGCACGGTGGTCGAGGTCAAGGGCATGCTGCCTTCGCCGCAGGTGCGCATCGAGGTCGAGGGCACGGCCTTCATCCCGCTGAAGGCCTGACCGACCGTGAGCGAAGCCGGCCGCACGCTCACCGTGCGCGTGGCGCGCATCACGCGCCAGGCCGAGGGCGTGCTGGCCTTCGAGCTCGTGCACCCCTGGGGCCGCGCGCTGCCCGGCTACAGCGCCGGCGCGCACATCGACGTGCACACGCCGGGTGGCTTCCTGCGCACCTACTCGCTTGCCGAGGCGCCGCCGGCCAACGGCGAGGTGCGCCGCTACCTGATCGGCGTGAAGCGCGAGCCGGCGAGCCGCGGCGGCTCGGCGGCGCTGCACGAGCGCGTGCGCGAGGGCGACCTGCTCGCCATCGGCGCGCCGCGCAACAGCTTTCCGCTCGCCGCCGGGGCGCGGCGGCACCGGCTGCTGGCGGGCGGCATCGGCGTCACGCCGCTGCTCGCGATGGCGCAGCAGCTGGCGCGCGACGGCGCGGCGTTCACGCTGGCGGTGTTCGCGCGCAGCGCGGCGCAGCTGGCTTTCGCCGACGCGGTGCGGGCGCTCGGCGCGCGGCTGCACTTCGACGACCCGGCCGCGTCCGAGAAGCTCGACCTGCGCACGCTGCTCGCCGCGCGCGCCGAGGACGAGCATCTCTACCTGTGCGGCCCGGCCGGCTTCATGCAGGCGGCGCGTGCGGCGGCCGCGCACTGGCCGGACGACGCGGTGCACGTCGAGTACTTCGCGCCGCCCGAGACCGCGAGCGGCGACAGTCTCGACGAGCCGTTCACGCTGCGTCTCGCGCGACGCGGCATCACGGTGCCGGTGGCGGCCGACCAGAGCGCCGTGTCGGCGCTGCACGACGTGGGCATCGACATCCCCACCTCCTGCGAGCAGGGCGTGTGCGGCACCTGCGTCGTGCCCTGGCTGGCCGGCGCGCCCGAGCACCGCGATTTCTGCCTCTCGGCGCTCGAGCGCAGGAGCAAACTCGCGCTGTGCTGCACGCGTTCGCGCGGCGCCACCCTCACCCTCGACCTATGAACGCCCCCGAACAGCAACTCGACCTGCAAGCCTTCTGGCGCGTGATCCCGCGCGACGCCGACCCGCAGGAGACGCGCGAATGGCTCGATGCCTTCGCCACCCTCGTGCAGCAGGAGGGCCGCGAGCGCGGCACCTACATCCTGCGCCGCCTGCTCGACGCGGCGCGCACGCTGCAGGTGCCGCTGCCCGCGGTGCTGAACACGCCCTACGTGAACACGGTGACGCTAGACCGCCAGCCGCAGTACCCGGGCGACCTCTCGGTCGAGGCGCGCCTGTCGGCCATCGTGCGCTGGAACGCGCTGGCGATGGTGGTGCGCAGCAACCAGCAGTCGGCCGAGCTGGGCGGGCACATCGCCACCTACGCGTCGATCGCCGACCTGTTCGAGGTCGGCTTCAACCACTTCTTCCGCGCCGGGCAGAGCGGCGACCTGGTGTTCTTCCAGCCACACGCCTCGCCCGGCGTGTACGCGCGCGCCTACCTGGAGGGGCGCCTGCCGCGCGAGCGCCTGCTCAACTTCCGGCAGGAGACCGACGGGCCCGGCACCGGCCTCAGCTCGTACTGCCATCCCTGGCTGATGCCCGACTTCTGGCAGTTCCCCACCGGCTCGATGGGCCTGGGCCCGCTCACCGCCATCTACCAGGCGCGCTTCATGCGCTACCTGGCCGACCGCGGGCTGCTCGACACCACCGGCCGCCGCGTCTGGGCCTTCGTCGGTGACGGCGAGATGGACGAGCCCGAGTCGCTGGCCGGCCTGTCGCTCGCGGCGCGCGAGGGGCTGGACAACCTGGTGCTCGTCGTCAACTGCAACCTGCAAAGGCTCGACGGCCCGGTGCGCGGCAACGGCTCGATCGTGCAGGAGCTCGAGGGCCTGTTCGCCGGCGCCGGCTGGAACGTGATCAAGCTGATGTGGGGCGCCGACTGGGACCCGCTCTTCGCCGCCGACCACGAGGGCGTGCTGCTCAGGCGCCTGCACGAGACGGTGGACGGCGAGTTCCAGAAGTACGCCGCCACCGACGGGCGCTTCAACCGCGAGCACTTCTTCAACAAGTACCCGGAGCTGCAGGCGCTCGTCGCGCACCTGTCCGACGACGACATCGACCGCCTGAAGCGCGGCGGCCACGACCCGGTGAAGATCCACGCCGCCTACGACGCCGCGGTCAAGCACAAGGGCCGCCCCAGCGTGATCCTGGCGCAGACCAAGAAGGGCTACGGCATGGGCCACTGGGGCCAGGGCAAGATGGGCTCGCACCAGCAGAAGAAGCTCGACGACGAGGCGCTGCTCGCGTTCCGCGACCGCTTCGCGCTGCCGCTCAAGGACGAGCAGGTGCGCGCGCTCGAGTTCTACCGGCCCGACGACGACAGCCCCGAGATGCGCTACCTGCACGCGCGGCGGCGCGCGCTCGGCGGCTACCTGCCGGCGCGCTCGTCGGCGGCGCCCCGGCTGCCGGTGCCGGCGGCCGAGGACACCGCGCGTCTCGTCGAGCGCCAGGCCCAGCGCGAGCAGAGCACGACGATGGTCTTCGTGCAGCAGCTCACGCAGCTGCTGCGCGACAAGGCGCTCGGCCGGCACGTCGTGCCCATCGTCGCCGACGAGGCGCGCACCTTCGGCATGCAGAGCCTGTTCCGCGAGGTGGCGATCTACGCCGCGCAGGGCCAGCTCTACGAGCCGGAGGACAAGGACGAACTGCTCTACTACAAGGAAAGCCGCCAGGGCCAGATCCTCGAGGAGGGCATCAACGAGGCCGGCGCCCTGGGCAGCTGGATCGCCGCGGCCACCAGCTACAGCACGCACGGCGTGCCGATGCTGCCCTTCTACATCTTCTACTCGTGCTTCGGCTTCCAACGCGTGGGCGACCTGATCTTCTGCGCCGCCGACAGCCGCGCGCGCGGCTTCCTGGTCGGCGCCACCGCGGGCCGCACCACGCTCAGCGGCGAGGGCCTGCAGCACCAGGATGGCACCAGCCTGCTCGCCGCGGCCACGGTGCCCAACTGCCGCGCCTGGGACCCGGCGTTCGGCTACGAGCTGGTGGCCATCGTCGCCCACGGCGTGAAGCGCCTGGTGGCCGAGCAGGCCGACGAGTTCTACTACCTCACGGTGATGAACGAGAACTACGCGCAGCCGGCCTGGCCGCAGGGCGTGAGCGCGGAGGACATCGTGAGCGGGCTGTACCGGCTGCCCGCGCCGGCGTCGCAGGCGGCGGCCGCGCCGCAGGTGCGCCTGGTCGGATCGGGGGCCATCCTCAACGAGGCCATCGCCGCGGCGACGCTGCTGCGCGAGCGCCACGGCATCGAGGCCGAGGTGTGGAGCGCGACGAGCTTCCCGGAGCTGGCGCGCGAGGCGCGCGAGGTGCAGCGCGACAACCGCCTGCGGCCCGCCGGCTCGAGGCGCACGAGCCGCGTCGAGCAGTGCCTGGGCGGCACGCTGCCCGTGATCGCCGCCACCGACTACGTGCGCGCCGTGCCGCAGCTGGTGGCCGAGTACGTCGGCGCGCCCTACGTCACGCTGGGCACCGACGGCTTCGGCCGCAGCGGCACGCGGCGCGACGTGCGCCGCTTCTTCGAGGTGGACCGCGAGCACATCGTGCTGGCCGCGCTCGACGCGCTCGGCCGCGAGGCCGACGCCAAAGCCGCGCTCGGCGTGCTGAATCCCGCGCCGACGGCGCTCGCGCCCTGGCTCAAGTAGGCGGGCCGCAGCGGGCCGGATGAGAGAATCGCCGGCCATGAAGATCCTCCTCACCGGCGCGGCCGGTTTCATCGGCAGCACCACCGCGCACAAGCTGCTCGCGCGCGGCGACGAGGTGGTCGGCCTGGACAACCTGAACGACTACTACTCGGTCCAGCTCAAGCTCGACCGCCTGGCGCGCCTGCAGGGCCAGCCGGGCTTCCGCTTCGTGAAGATGGACGTGGCCGACCGCGACGGCATCACCCGCCTCTTCGCCGAGGAGAAGTTCGAGCGCGTGATCCACCTCGCGGCGCAGGCCGGCGTGCGCTACTCGCTGGTCAACCCGCAGGCCTATATCGACGCCAACGTGGTCGGCTTCATGAACATCCTCGAGGGCTGCCGCCATAACAAGGTGCAGCACCTCGTCTACGCGTCGAGCTCGAGCGTCTACGGCGGCAACACGCGCATGCCCTTCTCGGTGCACGACAGCGTCGACCACCCGGTGAGCATGTACGCCGCCACCAAGAAGGCCAACGAGCTGATGGCGCACACCTACAGCCACCTGTTCGGCCTGCCGACCACGGGCCTGCGCTTCTTCACCGTCTACGGGCCCTGGGGGCGGCCGGACATGGCGCTGTTCCTGTTCACCAAGGCGATCCTCGAGGGCCGTCCGATCGACGTGTTCAACCACGGCCGCATGCAACGCGACTTCACCTACGTGGACGACATCGTCGAAGGCGTGGTGCGCGTGCTCGACAAGGTGGCGGCGCCCAACCCCGCCTACCGTGCCGAGACGCCCGACCCGGGCACCAGCAACGCGCCGTACCGCGTGTTCAACATCGGCAACCACAACCCGGTGGAACTGATGGAGTTCATCGGCTGCATCGAGCAGGCGATCGGCCGCCAGGCCGCGAAGAACATGCTGCCGCTGCAGGACGGCGACGTGCCGGCCACCTATGCCGACGTGGACGACCTGAAGGAGTGGGTCGGCTTCGCGCCGGCCACCGACATCCGCACCGGCATCGGCCGCTTCGTGGCCTGGTACCGCGACTACTACAAGACCTGAGCCCGCCGGCGCGCCAGCCCGCTAGCGCGGCGCCACCTTGGCCTCGGCCATCAGCGCCAAGAGGTGACGCACCGGCACGGCGTAGGTGATGCCGGTGGGGCTGGCGAGCGCGCTCTCGCGGCCGGCCTTGACGAGCACCATGTTGATCACGCCGACGACGCGCCCGCTCGCCTCGTCGAGCAGCGGGCCGCCGCTGTTGCCGGGGTAGGCGGTGGCGTCGAGCTGCAGCAGCTCGAAGTTGCCCTCGCGCAGCCGCGCGATGGCGCGCGGGTCCAGGTTGCCGGCGCTCGGTGCGGGCAGGGCGGCGGTGGTGATCGCGGCGACGATGCCGCGGTGCGTGACCATCGAGAAGCCGAGCGCGCCGCCGATCGGAAAGCCCATCAGCGCCACCGCCTGGCCCTCGCGCGCGCTGCCCGGCTCGTCCAGCGGCAGCGCGGGCAGCGGCGCACCGTCGATCTTGAGCAGCGCGAGGTCGCGCGTGCGCTCGGTGGCGATCACGCTCGCCAGGCGCAGCTCGGGCGCGGCGCCGCGCTGCGGCAGGTGCAGCACGGCCATGCGCGGGCCGGCATCGGCCGGCCTTGGGCCGCTTTCGGCGTTAGCGCCGCTCGGCAGCACGTGGAAGTTCGTGACGACGACGCTGCCGTCGCCGACCGCGAAGCCGCTGCCGCGAAAGCCGAAGCGCGGGCTGTCGGTCGGGTTGTAGGTGCCCACCGGCACCACGCTGGCGCGCGCGCGCTCGATCAACGCCGGCAGGTCGCCCTGCGCGCGTGCAGCCGCGCTGGTGAGCGCCGCGGCTGCGATCAGCGCGCGGCGCGTCAGCATCAGCGCAATCCCGCGAGCAGCTGGCTGACCTCGGCCTGGCCGCCGAACTTGTCGCCGAGCTTGGCCAGCTCCTCGAGTTCGCCCTTGGCCTGCTACTTGTCGCCGGCCTTGACGTAGAGCTTGGCGAGGTTCAGGCGCAGGGCGGGGTCGCGCGGGTTGCGCGCCAGGGCGTCCTTCTGCGTGCTGATGGCCTGCGGCAGCTGGTTCTCGGCGGCCAGCGCGGTGGCCCAGGTGTCGAGCAGCTGGGCGCGGCCGGGCAGGATCTGGTTGGCCTGCTCGGCCAGCTTCACCGCCCCCGGCTTGCCCTGCTGCACCATCAGCCAGGCGACGTTGTTGAGCGCGAGCGCGTTCTTCGGCTGCGCCTTCAGCACCGCGGCGTAGTGCGCCTCGGCGGCGGCCCAGTCCTTCCTGGCGATCGCCATGTCGCCGAGGTAGAAGCTGAACGCGGCGTCGTCGGGGCGCTCCTTGCGCCACTCGGCCGCGAAGCGCTCGGCCTCGGCGGCCTGGCCGGCCGCCGCATAGGTGCGGTGCAGGCGGATCGCGCCTTCGGTGTTGCGCGCCGCGGCGAGCGCGGTGCGGTGCGCCGCGATGGCCAGCGGCCAGTTCTTCTGCTGGCGCTGCACGTCGCCCTCGAGCGCATAGCCGGCCGGATTCTTCGGCTCGGCCTTCTGCAGCTCGCGCGCGATGGCCAGCGCGTCGGGGACGCGGCCCTGCGTGACGGCGATCGAGGCGAGCGCCGCCTTGGCCTGCAGCAGGCCGGGCTGCAGCGCGAGCGCCTTGTCGAGCGCGCGGCGCGCGGCGTCGAGATCCTTGGCCGCGGCATGCGCCTCGGCCAGGCGGATCTGCGCGAACGGGTTGTTGGGCTGCAGCGAGGCCAGCTTGCCGAAGGTGGACAGCGCCTGCTGCGTGTCGCCGCCGGCCAGCTGGGCGCGGCCGAGCACGTCCTGCACCGCGGCGTTGTCGGGCAGCGCGGCGGCGGCCTCCTGGGCGGCGGTGAGCGCGGCCTTGGTGTCGCCGGTGCGCAGCTGCTGCTCGACGAGCAGCACGCGCGGCTGGGCCTGTGTCGGGTTGGCCTTGACGGCGGCGGCCAGCTCCTTGGTGATCTCCTCGGGCGGCCGGCCTTCGCGCGCCGCCAGCTCGGCGAGCGCCAGGTGCGCCTGGTGGTTGCTCGGGTCGACGGCGATCAGCGCGTCGAAGCGCTTCCTCGCCTCGGCCGGCTTGCCCTGCGCGACGTCGATGCCGGCGATACCGGCGACCGCCGGGAAGTACTTCGGGTCCTTCTTGAGCGCCGCCTCGAAGGCGGTGCGGGCACCGCCCAGGTCGCGCTGCTGCTGCAGGATGCGCGCGCGCAGCAGGTCGGGCAGCGGGGCGTCGGGCGTCTTCTTCGCCAGGCCGTCCACCGCCTTGAGCGCGCCGGGGGCGTCGCCGGCACGCAGGCGCGCGGTGATCAGGGCGAGGTCGGCGCGCGTGCCCTTGTCGGTGGCGGCCACCGCCTCCAGGGCGCCGATGGCCTCGGCGGTCTGGCCGCGCGCGAGCTGGCCGAGCGCGGCGGCGGTGCGCACGCGCGGGTCGTCGGGCGCGGCGGCGGTGGCGCGCTTGAAGGCCTCGTCGGCGCGCTGCGCGTTGCCCAGCGCCAGGTGGGCCTCGCCGGCCAGCGCGAGGCTGCCGCCGTCGGCCTGGGCGCCCTCGGTCGCCGGCGCCAGCGCGTCGAGCGCCTTGGCCGGCTCGCCCATGCGCAGGTAGGTCTGCGCCAGCAGCTGGCGCGCCGGCAGCAGGCCCGGGGCGCGCTGCACGGCCTTGGCCAGGTGCGCCTCGGCCTTGACGTAGGCGCGCTGCTGGTGCTCGATGGCGCCGGCCAGCAGCAGCGCGCGCGGGTTCTCGGGCATCGCCTTGAGCAGTCTCTCGGCGATCTCCAGCGCCTCGGCGGCCTTGCCTTCGGCGAAGCGCTGCTGCGCCTGCAGGTACAGCGTCTCGACGTGGTTGGGCGAGACCTTCACCAGCTCGGCCAGCTGCGCCTTGGCCTCGTCGGCCAGGCCCTTCTCGCGCAGCACGTTGATGGTGGCCACGTGCGCCTGCACCGACTTCGGGTGGTCGGCCAGCAGCTTGCGGAAGACCGCCAGCGCGCCGTCGAGGTCGCGCCGTCCGGCCTGCAGCAGCTGGCCCTTGAGCAGCGCGGCGGCCTCGTTGCGCGGCTCGGCGGCGAGCGTGTCGTCGAGCAGCGCCAGCGCGCCGTCGAGGTCCTTCTGCGCGAGCTTCAGGCGCGCCTGCAGCAGCAGGGCGCCGGCGTAGCGCGGCTTGAGCTCGAGCGCGCGGGCGGCGAGTTCCTGGGCCTTGGCCAGGTCGTCGCTGGCGGCGTACGCGGTGGCCAGGCTCACCGCCAGGTCGGCCGCGGCGTCGTTGCCCTTGAGCGTGGTGGCGCCGAACTGCTCGATGAGCTTCTTCGCCTCGCCGCGCGCCAGCAGCGCGCGCGCCATCTCGGGGGCGAGCAGTTCGGCGTCGACGCCCAGGTCGCGCGCCTTGCCGAGCTCGACGAGCGCGGACTGCGCGTCGCCTTGCAGCAGCAGCGTCCTGCCGAGCAGCAGGCGGGCCTGCGCCGAATCGGGGTTCTTCCGCAGCGCGGTCTTGAGCTGAATGGACGCGGCGGGCAGGTCCTGCTTGTCGAGGTAGCTGCGCGCCGAGGCGATCAGCTTCTCTTCGGACTCGCCGGCGCAGCCGAGCAGCACGACGGCCAGGGCGAGGACGGAGAGCGCGCGGGCGGTGAGGCGAGGGGCCATGGATGATCCTGCGGGGTGGGTCACCGGCGCGCCGGCGGGCACGGGCGCGGGCCGGCGCAGCGAGGCGGGCGGCATCGTAGCAAGCGCGGGCCCGGCTCACATCCGCCCGGTGGGGTGTCCGGCGCGCGACGCGGGTCGACACGGCTCACTTGATGCCCAGCCGCTTCATCAGGTCGTAGAGCGTGGGCCGGCTGACGTTGAGCATCTCGGCGGCGCGCACGATGTTGCCGTTGGCGCGCGCCAGCGCGGTGACGACGGCCTCGCGTTCGGCGGCCTCGCGGATGACGCGCAGGTCCAGATCGGAGACCACGACCCCGGGCTCGGCCTCGGGCGGGCGCGGCAGGCCCAGGTCCTCGCTGCTCAGGCGGTCGCTGCCGGCCATGATGGTGGCGCGCTTGACGGCGTTGAGCAGCTCGCGCACGTTGCCCGGCCACTCGTGGCGCTCGATGGCCAGGATGGCGTCGTCGGCCAGCGTGACGTTGCTGCGCCGCTGCTCCTGCGCGAAGCGGCGCACGAAGGCCTGGGCCAGCAGCACCGCATCGCCGGCGCGCTCGCGCAGCGGCGGGATCTCGATGACGATCTCGGCGAGGCGGTAGTACAGGTCCTCGCGGAAGCGGCCGGCCTTGATCAGGCTCTTGAGGTCCTGGTGGGTGGCGCCGACCACGCGCACGTCGACCGGGATCTCCTGGCGGCCGCCCAGCCGCTCGATCGTGCGCTGCTCGAGGAAGCGCAGCAGCTTGGCCTGCAGCGGCTGCGGCAGGTCGCCGATCTCGTCGAGCATCAGGGTGCCGTTGTGGGCGGTCTCGATCTTGCCCACCGTGGTCTTGGCCGCGCCGGTGAAGGCGCCGCGCTCGTAGCCGAAGAGCTCGCTCTCGAGCAGGTTCTCGGGGATCGCCGCGCAGTTGATGGCGACGAAGCGCCCGCCGCGCTTGCTGGCCGCGTGCAGGCCCTGGGCCAGCACCTCCTTGCCGGTGCCGCTCTCGCCGAGCAGCATCACGGTGGCGTTGGACGAGGCCACGCGCTCGATGGTGCGGCTGATGCGCTGCATCTGCGCGTCGCGCGTGATGAGGCCGCCCAGCGCGTCGGCCGGCTGCAGCGACTGCAGGCGCCGGTTCTCGGCCTGCAGCTCCGCCAGGCGCAGCGCGCGCTCGATGGTCAGGCGCAGCACCTCGGGCTCGAAGGGCTTGGCCAGGAAGTCGTAGGCACCCATGCCCACCGCACGCAGCGCATGGGCCTGGCCATCCTGGCCGGTGAGCACGATGACCTTCACGTTGGGGTCCCGGTCGAGCAGCTGGCCGAGCAGCTTGAAGCCCTCGGAGGCGGAGTCGGGGTCGGGCGGCAGGCCGAGGTCCATCGTCACGACCGACGGGCGGTGGCGGCGGAACTGGGCGAGCGCGCTCTCGCGGTCGGCCGCGGTGACGGCCTCGAGCCGGTCGAGCGACCAGCGGATCTGCTTCTGCAGCGCGAGGTCGTCTTCGACGATCAGCAGCGGGTTCGGGCTGTCGGCCACGGTCAGGCTCCGTCCAGCGGCATCAGGTCGGAGCCCTGGGTGTGGTCGAAGAGCGGCAGGAAGACGTCGATCACGGTGCCTTCGCCCGGTTGACTCTGCACCTGGATGCTGCCGCCGAGCTCGCGCACGTACTGCAAGCTTTCGTAGCTGCCCACGCCCATGCCGCTCGACTTGGTGCTGGCAAAGGGCTTGAACAGCCGCGTGCGCACGAATTCTTCGGTCATCCCCGATCCCGTATCCCCGATCTCGATCTGCACCTGGCCGCTGAAGCGGAACACCTGGATCCACACGCGGCCCTGCGGCGGCGTCGCGTCGAGCGCGTTCTGCACGAGGTGGCCCAGCACGCGCTCGAGGCGGTCGTCGTGCCCGCGCGTGGCGATCGGCTCGAGCTGGCCGACCTCGAGTTCGCGGCCCTGGGCGCGCGCCAAGGCGCCCAGGCGCTCCACGATGGGCTCGAGCTCCACGCCGCGGCTGCGGCGGGGCGCCGTCTGGCCCTCGCGAAGCTGCAACATCAAGCGGCGCATCTTCTCCAGCGAGCTTTCGACCGTCAACAGCATGTCCTGCTGAAACTCGCGGTTGTCGTGCAGACGTTCCGCGTTCTTCAGCATCAGCGAAAGCTGGGTGACGATGTTCTTCAGGTCGTGCACGACGAAGGCCGACATCTTGTTGAAGGCCTCGAACTTGCGCGCCTCGAGCAGCGCCTCGGTGGCCTGCATCTGCGCGAGCTGACTGGCGGCCTGGCGGCTGGCGGTCTTGAGCAGGTCGAGCACCTCCCAGTTGACGTCGACGCGCGCGCGCGGTTCCGCCAGCATGACGAGGCCGAGCAGCTCGTTTCCGGCCAGCAGCGGGATCACGAGCCAAGCGCCGGGCTGCGCGGCGAGCCAGTCGGGCAGGGCCAGGCCCTCGTAGCGCGTGGGCGCAGACCGATACTCGTGCAGGTTCACGACCCAGGCGCGCTCGGCGAGGAAGCGGCAGAAGGGCGAGGCGGCCGGCTCCTCGGCCGCGCTGCGCGGCATGTTCCAGCGCACCGCTTGCTTGAACGCGCCGCTCGCGTCGACCCGGGTCCACAGCGCGCCGCCCGGGCTCTCGACCATGTCGGCCAGGCCGCGGATGACCGCCTGACCGACCTGCTGCGGCGAGCCGCGCGTGTCCAGCATGTCGGTGAAGCGCAGCCACTCCTCGCGGTAGTCGAAGCGGTAGCTGAAGAAGTGCTTGTCGAGGAACACGCGCAGCCTTGCGCGCAGCGAACCCGAGACGCCGAGCGCGACGAGCGCTGCCAGGGCGGCGGCCAGCAGGCTGATCTGCAGCGCCCGCCCCCAGCTGCCGCCGAAGTAGCGCACGTAGTAGCCGAGCGCCGACAGCGCCAGCAGGTAGCCGCCGGCGAGCACCAGCGCGACCGAGTGGAAGGCGGCGCGGCGCGAGACGCGCAGGCGCGCGATCCAGTCGCCGCGCTGGCGCGTGCCGACGAAGAGCATCGGCACGGCCAGCAGGTGCACGACGCTGCGCGCCGCGCGGTGATCGGCGTCGATGCCGCCGAACATGAGCGCGTGCGAGACCATGTAGACGTCGAAGGCGAACACGATGGCCAGCGCCACCGCGAGCGGCTTGACGTGCCAGCGCGCGTCGTCGCCGACGTTGCGCAGCATCTGCTCGATGAAGATCAGCCCGGCCAGCGGCAGCGCGAGCAGCGTGAACAGCAACGCGCGCGACGGGACCGCGAGGTCCTCGAGCGCATGCCACACCTGCAGCCCCGCCGCCAGCGCGACGAGCGCGGCGATCCCGATGAGGCCCGGTGGGGGGCCACGACGCGCGTCCGCCGGCCGCGTGAACCCCGACAGCTCCAGCAGCAGGCCGAACCACGCCGCGTAACGCAGCAGGTCGAGCAGCGCCGCCACCCAGGGCAGGGCGCGCTCGTTCGACAGATCCGACGCGGCCTCTGCCCCGGCCCAGGCGGCCGTGCCGAGCAGGGCGAACGCATAGAGCAGGGCCGGCCAGCGTCGTCCAGCGAGCCCGGCGGCCGCGCGCAGCGCGAGCGCACAGAGGCCCGTGTAGAGGAGCGCAGCGGCACCGTAGCCGGCGACGGCCAGTGGCATCGAGGGGGGAAACCTGGAGTTGGCGCCCGCAAGCGCGGGCCCGCGAAGAATACGGGCCGGTCGGACCGCCGGTCTCCACCGCGGTCGCGGGCCGGCCTCGACGGGCAGGCGCCGCCCGTGAAGGGCGGCACGCTCTCAGCCGCGGCTCAGCGGGCGCCCTTGCCGGTCAGCACCACGCCCACCGTCTCGAACAGCACCACGAGGTCGAGGAACAGGGTGTGGTTCTTGACGTAGTACAGGTCGTACTGGAGCTTTTCCTGCGAGTCCTCGACCGTGGCGCCGTAGGCGTAGCGCACCTGGGCCCAGCCGGTCAGGCCGGGCTTGACGCTGTGGCGCACGGCGAAGAAGGGGATCTGCTGCGTGAGCTGCTCGACGAAGTAGGGCCGCTCGGGGCGCGGACCCACCAGGCTCATCTCGCCGGACAGCACGTTGAACAGCTGCGGCAGCTCGTCGATGCGCGTGCGGCGGATGATGCGGCCCACGCGCGTGATGCGGTCGTCGTTCGCGCTCGCCCAGCGCGGCTTGCCGTCCTTCTCGGCATCGGTGCGCATGCTGCGGAACTTGTTGACGAAGAACGTGCGGCCGTTCTGGCCGACGCGTTCCTGCCGGTACAGCACCGGCCCTGGACTTTCCAGCCGGATCAGCAGGGCGGTGACGAGCATCACCGGCGCCGTCAGCACGAGCAGGATGGTCGCCGAGACGATGTCGAAGACGCGCTTGACGGCGGTGCGCAGCGTGCCCTGGTTGAAGCCGTCGCCGAAGATCAGCCAGCTCGCGTTCAGGTAGTCGATGCGGATCTGGCCGAGCGTCTTCTCGAAGTGGCTGTTGAGGTCGAAGACCTTGACGCCGCTCAGCTTGCAGTCGAGCAGCTCGCGCAGGGGCATGCTGCCCGAGCGACGCTCGGTGAGCGCGACGACGATCTCGTCGACGCCCAGGCCGGCGGCGGTTTCCCCGAGGGTGCCGCGCAGCGCGAGAACACGATCGGCCGCGACCGCGATCTCGGCCTCGTTCGGTCCGGGCACGTAGCCGACGATGTGCGCGTTGGGGTCGGCGCTCTCGAGGGTCTGCCCGACGACGCGGGCGGCCGGGCCGGCACCGTAGATCAGGATGCGCGTGCGACCGGCGGTGGAGGTACTGCGATGGGCCATGAAGACGCGGCGAAGCACAAGTGCGGAGACCCCCGCCATCACCGTGATCTGCACCGCGCCGCGGCTGTCGAGCGAGGACGGCAGCAGACCGAAGATCGCGTAGGCGAGCGGCAGCGCGACCAGCAGCACGGCCACGCCGCGCGCGCTGGCGCGGCTGAGCGACAGCCCCGACCCGGCGCCGTAAAGGCCCGACGCGCCGCTGATCAGGGCCAGGCAGGCGGCGAAGGAGACCAGCTGGCCGCCGACCATCGGGACCGCCTGGTCGAAATGCTCGACCTGGATCGCCACGGCCGCCAGGGCGAACAGCGTCACCAGGCACAGATCGAACAACATGCCGAGCAGGCTGGCACGCGGCACGTAGTGATTGAACACGCGGATCATGAGGTGGTTGCTCGATTCGGCCTGGTCTTGTAGGACAGCACTGGAGAGCGCTCCGTACCGACCACGCCGCGCCCCTCGGGATTCAGAAGGACGCGCGGCGGCTCTCTGTGAAACAGACTGTATGAACAGGCACCGAGCCGCCACAACCCCCGCGATGAGGGGTCGCCGGCCTCAGCTTGGGGATTCCGTGATGGCTGTCATGCAAGGCGTTCCAATGCCTGGGGAGTCCGTCGTAGCGCCGCCCCGCCGCGCGGCCGACTCTGCCAGCCCCGTGGATGTGGGGGATGAGCCGGCCGCGTCCACTTCGGCATGGCCGGCGACGCACAATTGGATGCAGAATGCTTCCGTGGTGGTCAGGCCCCCAGCCTTCAGGCCAGTCCGCTTCACATCCCAGGAGACCAGGGTGACCGACAAGCAACCCGCGCTGAACGGCGAACAGAGCGCCAGACGCAAGCTCGTGCGCGGCGTCTTCGGCGTGCCGGCGGCGATGGCGCTGTACAGCGGCAGCGCGCGCGCCAACTCGTCGATCCTCACCTGCATCGTCAACCGCAACAACACGCCGCAGACGCTGCCGGTCGTCACCACGCCCGACGCGATCTACTTGCGCTACCAGCTCTGGGCGTTCGTGAACGTGGCCAACGGCACGATCCGCGCCGACGACGGATACTGGCTGAAGGGCAGCGAACTCGACGCCTTCAACCGGCTCGGCAAGACCCACTGGCTGGGCACCAACTGGCAGCGCTTCGACATCGCGACCAACCGGCTCGGTGCAATGCAGAGCTTCGTTCCGGTGAGTTCGGCCGGGGCTTCGCTGAACTTCGAGCTGCGCAAGGTGGCCTATTGGGTGGCCCTGCGGGTGGACAGCGAGGGCCGCCTCGTCGGAGCGGGCGCAAGCGGCACGGGCAGCGCCGTCAACGCCTCGTGCTGGAACTCCTTCGCGATGGGGTCGCCAGCGTAACGGTGGCGCGCTACGTTCGACGGCCGGGCGTGCGCGTCGAGGCCGTCGGTGAAGGCTGGTACGCCTACAGCCCGGCTTCCGGGGAGACGCTGCGCTTGAACGTGGAGATGGCGGCCGTGCTCGAGCTGCTCGACGTGGGCGACGAGGCCGCCATCGCCGGCGTGCTGGCGGCTGACACGGGCCTGCCCGTGGCGTCGATCGCCGCTTCGCTGACCGGCATCTGGGACCAGCTGCGCGATGCCGGACTCATCCAGCGCATCACGGACGGCGCTGTCCCTTCGTGAGGCGGCGGCGCCGGCGCTGGCCGGCGCGCTGGCCGGCGAAGGCCTGTGGCTCGATCTGGGCGCGCTGCGCCTGCGCGTGCGCAGCGACAGCGCAGTCTTCGCCCGGCAGCTGCGGCAGGTCTATCCGCTCTTCGAACTCGATACCGGGGGTGGTTGGACCGACATCCAGGTCCGCATGGTGCGTGCGCGCGGCCTGCGCCGCTGGGTGGCTCCGCAGGTCTTCTTCGAAGGGGATGGCGAACGTGTGTTCGATCCCTTCCCGGGAGACAGCCCGCTGCCGCATTTCGAATGGGGCACGAACTGGCTGGTCGGGCGACGCATGAACCATCTGCTGCTGTTCCATGCCGGCGCGGTGGAGCGCGACGGCCTGGCGCTGCTCCTGCCGGCCATGCCCGGATCGGGCAAGAGCACGCTGACCGCGGCGCTCTCGCTGCGCGGCTGGCGGCTGCTGTCCGACGAGTTCGGCGCCTGGGACCCGGAACGCGGCGGTTTCGTCTCCGTGCTCAAGCCGGTGGCGCTGAAGAACGAGTCGATCGACGTGATCGAGGCGTTCGCACCCGGCGCGCCGATCGGGCCGCGCTTTCCCAAGACCCGCAAGGGCACGGTGGCCCATCTGGCCGCCGACGAGCGCGCCTGGGCGGGGCGGCACGCCGTGGCGGCACCCGGGGCGGTGATCCTGCCGCGCTGGCAAGCCGGCGCCGAGACGCAGCTCGTGCCGCTGGCGCCCGAGGACGTCTTCCCGGCGCTGGCCTTCAACGCCTTCAACTACGGCGTGCTCGGCGAAGTGGCGTTCGACGCCGCCCTGCGCCTCGCGCGCGGTTGCCCGGCCTGGCGCCTGGTCTACAGCCGGCTCGACGAGGCTGTGGCCGCGCTGGAGCGCGTCTGGTCCGGACTGGGCCGGCGCGGCGAGGCGGCCGCCGCATCCGTGCCGATGCGGGGGCTCGCCTAGTGGCGCTGCCTGAGCAGCTTCGGTTCATCGCGGCGCTCGACGACCCGCGCCCCGCGCTCGACTGGGGGCTGCCGCAGTGGCAGTTCGCCGTGCACCAAGCGCGCCGGCTGCGCCTCCTGGCGCGGCTGGCGCAGGCGCTCGATGCGCAAGGGCTGCTGCCGCACGTGCCGGAGCTGCCCCGGCGGCACCTGCAGGCCGAGATCCACCTCTCGCGCTGGCGCACCACCGCACTGCAATGGACCGTGGAGCGTGTCGGCGAATGCCTCGCGCCGCTCGGCGCGCCGTGCCTGCTGCTCAAGGGTGCTGCCTATCTCGCGCAGGGCCTGCCGAATGCGCCGGGGCGGCTGCCTTCGGATCTGGACATCATGCTGCCGCGCGAGCATCTGCAGCGCGCGGTGGAGTTGCTCCAGCAAGCCGGCTGGCAGGAGCTGGCGCTGGACGAACACGATCGCCGCTACTACGTCGAGTGGAGTCACGAGCTGCCGCCGATGCACCATCCGGTGCTGTCGTTGGAGCTGGACGTGCATCACAACATCCTGCCGACGACACGCCGCATCGGCGTCGACGCGGAGCGGCTGTTCGCCGCCAGCCGACCGCTCGGCGGCGGCCCGTGGTCGGTGCTGGCTCCCGAGGACCAGGTCCTGCACTGCGCCGCGCACCTGTTCTTCGACGCCGAGCCGCGCGATCGGGTCCGCGACCTGGTCGATTTCGTCGTGCTGCTTCGGCACTTCGGCCTGGCGGCCGGGTTCGACGCGGCCCTCGTCGGGCGCGCGACGCAACTCGGCCTGCTCGAACCGCTGTCGCTGGCCCTGCACTTCGGAGCCGAATGGCTCGACCTCGCGCTGTCGACGACGCTGCGGCGGGCCCAGGCGAGCGGCCCCCGCCTGCCCATCGTGCGGGCCCTCATGAGGCGTCTGATCCTGCCCGGTCCGCCGGGAGAGCCGCCGCCGCCGGGCCAGGGTCTGGCCGCCGTGCTGATCAAGGCCCGCTATCAGCTGGATCGCCTGCCGTTGCGACAGTTGGTGGCACACGCGCTGCGCCGGGCGCGCGGCAGAGACCACGAAGCGACCTGACCAAGAAACAGGCCCCGCATCGCGGGGCCTGCTGCCGATCGGGCGACGCGGTTCAGGCCTTGCGGCGGCGTGAGGCCCAGCCCGCTCCGAGCAGTGCCAGGCTGGTCAGCGCCAGCACGCCCGGCTCCGGGACGCTGCTGTCGAAGTTGAAGCTGGTCGTGTTCGGGCCGGCATGCATGATCTCGACCACCAGGGTCATCGAGAACGGGTTCGTCAGCGACGTCGGCGACCAGCCGGAGTCTGCGAAAGCGCCCGGGCCGGCCTGGCCGGAGAAAACCATGGCGCCCTGGCCGAACTGGACATTGGCATCGTCGACGTACATCCAGTACTTGACCGTGCCACCGGTCACGCCGCCGATCTCGCCGATCATGGCCGAGGGCGCCAGGGTGCCGTAGTTGATGTCGGTCTCGGTGAAGCTCAGGCGCAGCGTGCCGCCGGTTGAGGAGCTGTTGATCGAGTTCAGGTCGATCCCGAAGGGCCCGGCATTGGTGGCGGTACCGAAGCCGGTGCTGGCGTTCAGGCTCCAACTGCCGATCGCGCCGACCCAGGTGATGGCGCCGGCCGTGCTGTTGAAGTCAGTTGCGCCGGGGGCCATGCTGCCGTCGGTCACGGTGATGGAACTGCCGCCGGGCATCAGGTCCTCGACCTTCAGGGCCAAGGCGGCCTGAGCGGCCATCGGCAGGAAGGCGGCGAGGGCCGCGGCAGCGATCGAGGTCTTCAGGAGATTCATGTGTGATGGAGTTGGCAACGGATGTTGGATGCCCAAGAGGTAGCAACAGCGATGCCAGCCCAATGAATCAACGGCTTAGCTCAAGGCCCGACTCTGGTTGTCAGGCCCGCCGACAAGCCTCGGGACGGTGCCGCCGGGCCGACATCGCGCCCCTGGAATTGGGGGGCAAGGCGGCGTGAATATTCGTTGGACGGGGGAGGCCCCGCTTCGGCGGGGCTCGTGGGCATCGAGGTCGTGTGCCATGATTCCGGATGTGTCTGGCCTTGTGCGACCGCTGCTCTTGCGCAGTGGCCCGCGGCGCTGCCGCTGCCCCAGGAGTTCACCTCGAGATGACTCACCCTCTTCACCCTGCTGCCTTCGGCCGGATCGTCGGCGCGCTCGTGGTCACGCTCTCGCTCTTCGGCTGCACCGGGACGGGCAGCCTGCCGGCGGCCCCGGTCGCGGCCGGCGCCGCCGACTACAGCTACGTGGTCGGAGCCGGCGACACGCTCAACATCATCGTGTGGCGCAACCCCGAGCTGTCGCTGGTGGTGCCGGTGCGTCCCGACGGCAAGTTCTCGGCGCCGCTGGTCGACGAACTGGTCGCCCAGGGCAAGACCTCGACGGCGATCGCGCGCGAGCTGGAGAAGAAACTCTCCACCTACGTGCGCGACCCGGTCGTGACCGTGATCGTCACCACCTTCGTCGGGCCGTACTCGGAGCAGATCCGCGTCGTCGGCGAGGCGGCGCGGCCGCAGTTCCTGCCGTTCAAGCAGAAGATGACGCTTCTGGACGTGATGATCGCAGTGGGTGGGCTGACCGACTTCGCCGACGGCAACGGCGCCACCATCCTGCGCACGTCAGAGGGCAACAAGCAATACGCCGTCCGGCTGAAGGACCTGATCCGCCGCGGCGACGTGTCGGCCAACGTGGAGATGCGGCCGGGCGACATCCTGGTGATTCCGCAGAGCTTCTTCTGATCGCCGCGGCGCCCGGCCACCTGGCCGCGCGCCCGCGACGGCGCGCGCGGCGGCGCCCCCCGCTGCAGGTGAAATTCGCATGCAAGAGATCCTTCGTCAAGTCCTGACCGTCGCGCGGGCGATGTGGAAGTTCCGCTGGCCGGCCTTGGCCATGGCCTGGATCGTGGCCATCGTCGGCGCCGTCGTTGTCTGGCGCATGCCGGATCGCTTCGAGGCGAGCGCGCGCATCTACGTCGACACCGATTCGATCCTCAAGCCGCTGATGGCCGGTCTGGCGATCCAGCCTAATCTGGAGCAGCAGATCGGCATGCTCAGCCGCACGCTCATCAGCCGGCCGAACCTGGAGAAGCTGGTGCGCATGGCCGACCTGGATCTGAAGACTCAGTCCAAGTCCGAGCAGGACGCGATGATCGACCGCCTCCAGCGGGACATCGCCATTCGCACCGCCGGGGGCGTGAACCTCTATGCGATCTCGTTTCGCGACACCGAACCGGAGAGGGCCAAGCGCGTGGTGCAGGCCCTGGTGTCGATCTTCGTCGAGTCGGGCCTGGGCGCCAGCCGCAAGGATGCCGACTCGGCCAAGGCCTTCCTGACGGAGCAGATCAAGACCTTCGAGGCCAAGCTCGAGGAGGCCGAGGCTCGATTGAAGGAGTTCAGGCTGCGCAACATCGACCGCCAGGGTGCCGACGGCAAGGACTCGACGACGCGCCTGGCCGAGATCTCAGCTCAACTCGAGACGGCGCGCCTGCAGCTGCGCGAAGCCGAGCGTGCGCGCGACTCCGCCAAGCGCCAGCTCGCCGAAGCTCGTGGCCAGGCACCGAGCAGCGCCCTGCCCGACCTGCTCAAAGGCGGCGTCTCGGGTGGTTTGGCCGGGGCCGTCTCGACGCCCGAGATCGACGCCCGGATCGATGCGCAGCAGCGCAACCTGGACAGCCTGCTCCAGCGCTACACCGACCAGCATCCCGACGTGGTGGGCACGCGCCGGCTGATCGCCGAGCTCGAGGCGCAGAAGAAGAAGGAAGTCGAGGAGCTGCGGCGCCGCGCTGCGGCGGCGGCCGCGGCCGCGCCGCCGCCGCCTTCGAACGAGAACCTCGCCGTGCAGGAGCTCAACCGCATGCTGGCGACCGCCGAGGTCCAGGTGGCCGCGATGCAGGCGCGCGTCGACGAGTACAGCGGCCGTCTCGCCCAGGTGCGTGCGCAGCTCAAGACCGCGCCTCAGCTCGAGGCCGAGGCTGCCCAGCTCAACCGCGACTACGCGGTGACGAAGAAGAACTACGAAGACCTGGTTGCCCGTCGCCAGGCGGCGGTGATGTCCGGCGAGCTCGAAGTGGCCTCCGGCGTGGCCGAGTTCCGCCTGATCGACCCGCCGCGCGTGGCGCCCAAGGCGGTGGCACCCAACCGCCTGATGCTGTTTCCGCTGGTCCTGGCCGGTGCGCTGGCTGCCGGGCTGGCGGTGGCCTTCGCCGGCTCGCAGTTGCGCCCCACCTTCAACGATGGCGATGAACTGCGGGCCAAGACCGGCCTGCCGCTGCTCGGCATCGTCAGCGCCGTGATCTCGGACGCCGACCGCCGCCGTACGCGCGCCAGCATGCTGCGCTTTGCCACGGCGTCGGGTGGGCTGGTGGGCCTTTTCGCGGTCGGCATGGTCGCGCTGCTGGCCACCGGCCGCTACGGGGCCTAGCCGATGAGCAGCCTGATCGAACAAGCTGCGGCGCGACTCGAGCAGTTGCGCAAGGCCGGAGTCGAGATCCCGGAACGCGAGGAGCAGGCGCCGAGCGCGGCCGCGGTGCTGGCGCGGTCCGTGGGGGTCGAGGCGCCGCCACCCGCCCCGCGAGCCGAGGCCCCGAGCCAGCCCGGACTTCCCGTGGCGGCACCGCTGGTGCCTGCGGAGGCCGTTCCGGTCTCGCGCCGCGTTCAGCTCGACTTGGCGGCAATCGCCGCGACCGGCATGGTCACGCCGAACGCCCCGCGCTCGCGCCTGGCCGACCAGTACCGCGTGCTCAAGCGCCCGCTGCTGGCCAACGCCATGGGCCGCGGCGCGGCGACGATCCAGCATGCCAACCTGATCATGGTGACCAGCGCGCTGGCCGGCGAGGGCAAGAGCTTCACGTCGATCAACCTGGCCATGAGCATCGCGGCCGAGCTCGATCACACGGTCATGCTGGTCGATGCCGATGTGGCGCGGCCCTCCGTGCTGCGCATGCTCGGCCTGCCCTCCGGCGCCGGACTGCTCGAGATGCTCGAAGGGCGGGCCACGATGTCCGAGGTGCTGCTGCGCACCAACGTCGACAAGCTGTCGATCCTGCCTAGCGGCACGCCGCACCCCAAGGCCACCGAGCTGCTGGCCAGCGACGCGATGG
>Ga0073934_10003308_pt1 | contig 30137 bp, 41 predicted proteins | sample LarsenN4metaG_FD_76834 | JGI IMG/M metagenome (GOLD analysis project Ga0073934, IMG submission 76834) | Hot spring sediment bacterial and archeal communities from British Columbia, Canada, to study Microbial Dark Matter (Phase II) - Larsen... ... | reverse complement strand
GGCACGATTGGGCATGTGGATCACGGCAAGACGACGCTGACGGCGGCGTTGACGCACATTTTGGCCAAGAGGTACGGGGGCGAGGCGAAGAACTACGATCAGATTGACAACGCGCCGGAGGAAAAGGCGCGCGGCATCACGATCAACACTGCGCACGTGGAGTACCAGACCGACAAGCGCCACTACGCGCACGTGGACTGTCCGGGTCATGCCGACTACATCAAGAACATGATCACCGGGGCGGCGCAGATGGACGGGGCGATTCTGGTGGTGTCGGCCGCCGATGGGCCGATGCCGCAGACGCGCGAGCACATTTTGCTGGCGCGCCAGGTCGGGGTGCCCTACATCGTGGTGTATCTGAACAAGGCCGACATGGTCGATGACAAGGAGCTCCTGGAGCTGGTGGAGGTGGAGGTGCGGGAGCTTTTGTCCAAGTATGACTTTCCGGGTGACAAGACCCCGGTGATCGTGGGCTCGGCGCTGAAGGCGCTGGAGGGCGAGGACTCGGAGCTTGGGGTGCAGTCGGTGCTGAAGCTGGCCGAGGCGCTCGACAGCTACATTCCGACCCCCAAGCGCGAGATTGACAAGCCGTTTCTGATGCCGGTGGAGGACGTGTTCTCGATCTCGGGCCGTGGCACGGTGGTGACCGGGCGTGTGGAGCGCGGGGTGATCCGGGTGGGCGATGAGATCGAGATCGTGGGCATTCGGCCGACGCAAAAGACGGTGTGCACCGGGGTGGAGATGTTCCGAAAGCTCTTGGATGAGGGTCAGGCCGGGGACAACATCGGGGTGTTGCTGCGCGGCACCAAGCGCGAAGAGGTCGAGCGCGGGCAGGTGCTGGCCAAGCCCGGCACGATCACGCCGCACTCCAAGTTCGAGTGCGAGGTCTATGTGCTGTCCAAGGAAGAGGGCGGGCGGCACACGCCGTTTTTCAACAATTACCGGCCGCAGTTTTACTTTCGCACCACCGATGTGACCGGGGCGATCGAGCTGCCCAAGGGCACCGAGATGGTGATGCCGGGTGACAACGTGAAGATGACGGTGACCTTGATCACGCCGGTGGCGATGGAGCAGGGGCTTCGCTTTGCCATCCGCGAGGGCGGCAAGACCGTCGGCGCCGGCGTGGTGTCGAAGATCATCGAGTAGCCGACGTGCAGAGCCAGAGAATCCGCATCCGCCTAAAGGCGTTCGACTACCGGCTGATCGACCGGTCGGCGCTGGAGATCGTGGACACGGCCAAGCGCACCGGCGCGGTCGTGAGGGGCCCGGTGCCGCTGCCCACGCGCAAGCAGCGCTTCGACCTGCTGCGCTCGCCGCACGCGGACAAGACCTCGCGCGAGCAGCTGGAGATCCGCACGCACCTGCGGCTGATGGACATCATTGATCCCACCGACAAGACGGTGGACGCGCTGATGAAGCTCGACCTGCCGGCGGGCGTGGACGTGGAGATCAAGGTGCAGTAGACGGTTTTTCCGGACGTTTGACGTTTTCGCAGGTTCTGTTTTTGGGGCCGGCCAATTGCAGCCGGCGCCCGGAGCGCGGCAAGCGCCGCCGGGTCAACGAGAAGAGGACGGTATGGCTTTGGGACTGGTCGGCCGCAAGGTCGGCATGATGCGCATCTTCTCCGAGGAGGGCGACGCCCTTCCGGTGACGGTGCTCGACGTGTCCGGCAACCGGATTACGCAGATCAAGACCCCGGAGCGCGACGGCTATGCGGCGGTGCAGGTCGCCTTCGGCCACCGGCGCGCGAAGCGGGTCACCAAGGCCCTGAAGGGCCACTACGCGAAGGCGGGGGTCGAGGCCGGGCGGGTGCTGAGGGAATTCCGCGCCAGCGCCGACGATCTCGCCAGCCTGAAGGTGGGGGCGAAGCTCGGCGTCGAGCTCTTCAAGGTCGGGCAGAAGGTGGACGTCCAGGGGGTGACGATCGGCAAGGGGTTCGCCGGCGTCATCAAGCGCCACCACTTCTCCTCCAACCGCGCCACGCACGGCAACTCGCTCACCACCAACGCGCCGGGTTCGACCGGCATGCGCCAGGACCCCGGGCGCGTCTTCCCGGGCAAGCGCATGGCCGGGCATCTGGGCAACGTCAAGCGCACGGTGCAGGGTCTGACGGTGGTGCGCATTGACCCGGAACGCCAGCTGCTGCTCGTCAAGGGCTCGGTGCCGGGCCACGCCGGGCGCGACGTGATCGTGCGCCCGGCGGCGAAGGCGAAGGCGCCGGCGGGCTGAGGGACGGGCCATGGAACTGAAACTCATCACCGAGCAGGGTCCGGCCGGCACGCTCGCCGCGCGCGACGAGGTGTTCGGTCGCGAATTCAACGAGGCGCTGGTGCACCAGATCGTGGTCGCCTACGCCGCCAACGCGCGCCGCGGCACCCGCAAGCAGAAGGACCGCGGCGACGTGCGCCACTCGACGCGCAAGCCGTGGCGGCAGAAGGGCACCGGGCGCGCGCGCGCCGGCATGACCTCGAGCCCGCTGTGGCGCGGCGGCGGCAAGATCTTTCCGAACACGCCCGATGAGAACTTCGCCCACAAGGTCAACCGCAAGATGTACCGCGCGGGGATCTGCTCGATCCTGTCGCAGCTCGCGCGCGAAGACCGCCTGCGCGTGGTCGAGGACTTCCGCGTCGAGCAGCCGAAGACGAAGCTGCTCGCGCAGAAGGTGAAGGCGATGGGATTCGACGAGCTGCTCGTCATCACCGACGAGGTGGACCGCAACCTGGCGCTGTCGGCGCGCAACCTGCCGAACGTCGAGGTGATCCCGGTGCGGCAGGCGAACCCGGTGGCGCTGGTGCGCTACCCGAACGTGCTGCTGACGCGAGGCGCGGTGGCGAAACTGGAGGAGATGCTGGCATGACGGCGGCGAAGAAATACGCCCCCGAGCAGCTCATGAACGTGCTGCTCGCGCCGGTGGTGTCGGAAAAGAGCACGCGCATCGCCGACAAGCATCGCCAGTACGTGTTCCGCGTCGCCGACGGCGCGACCAAGCCCGAGATCAAGGCGGCGGTCGAGCTGCTGTTCAAGACCCGCGTGGACGACGTGCGGGTGGCGCGCGTGAAAGGCAAAGCGAAGCGCTTCGGCCGCTTCGCCGGGCGCCGGCGCAACTGGAAGAAGGCGTACGTGCGCCTGGCGGCCGGCCAGGAAATCAACTTCGGCACGATGGAGTAAGGCCGCCATGCCGCTCGTCAAGGTCAAACCAACCTCGCCCGGCCGGCGCGCGTACGTGCGGGTGCTCACCCCCGGACTGCACAAGGGCGGGCCGCACCTGCCGCTCACGAAGGCGCAGAAAAAGAGCACCGGCCGCAACAACGCCGGCCGCATCACCATGCGGCACAAGGGCGGCGGCCACAAGCAGCGCTACCGGATCGTGGACTTCCGCCGCGACAAGGACGGCATCGTGGCGCGCGTCGAGCGCCTGGAGTACGACCCGAACCGCAGCGCGCACTTGGCGCTGCTCCTCTACGCCGACGGCGAGCGCCGGTACATCGTGGCGCCGAAGGGCGTCGCGCCCGGCACCGAGCTGCTGTCGGGGTCGGAGGCGCCGATCAAGCCCGGAAACGCCATGCCGCTCAGGAACATTCCGGTCGGCACCACGGTGCATTGCGTCGAGCTGCTGCCCGGCAAGGGCGCGCAGCTCGCGCGCTCGGCGGGCGCCTCGGCGCAGCTTCTCGCGCGCGAGGGCTCGTACGCGCAATTGCGGCTGCGTTCGGGCGAGATCCGCAAGGTGCACGTGGACTGCCGCGCCACCATCGGCGAGGTCGGCAACGAGGAGCACAATCTGGAGTCGGTCGGCAAGGCCGGCCGCATGCGCTGGAGGAACGTCCGTCCGACGGTGCGCGGCGTGGCGATGAATCCGATCGACCACCCCCACGGCGGCGGCGAGGGCCGTACCGGCGAGGCCGGCCCGCCGCAGTCGCCCTGGGGCGTCAAGAGCAAGGGCTTCAAGACCCGGCGCAACAAGCGCACGCAGGCGATGATCGTGCGCGACCGGCGCCGCGCCTGAACGGAAGGATTCCATGGCTCGTTCGATCAAGAAAGGTCCGTTCGTGGACCTGCATCTGCTCAAGAAAGCCGAGGCGGCGCGCGCCAGCGGCGACAAGCGGCCGATCCGGACCTGGTCGCGGCGCTCGACCATCGTGCCGGAATTCGTCGGCCTGACGCTCGCCGTGCACAACGGCAAGCAGCACGTTCCGGTGTACGTCACCGAGAACATGGTCGGCCACAAGCTGGGCGAGTTCGCGCTGACGCGAACGTTCAAGGGCCATTCGGCCGCGGGCAAGAAGACCGAAACGCCGGTGGGCGCGCCGGCGGCGGCCGCCGCGGCGAAGAAGTAGGGAGCGGGCGATGGAGACGCGAGCGGTCCTGCGCGGCGCGCGCCTGTCGGCGCAGAAGGGGCGGCTGGTCGCCGACCTGATCCGCGGCAAGCCGGTGGACAAGGCGATCCACATCCTCACTTTTTCGCCGCAGAAGGGCGCGGCGCTGATGAAGAAGCTGCTCGAGTCGGCGATCGCCAACGCCGAGCACAACGACGGCGCCGACATTGATACGCTCAAGGTGAAGCGCGTGCATGTGGAACGCGGCACGTTCCTCAAGCGCTTCCACGCCCGCGCCAAGGGGCGCGGCACGCGGGTGCAGAAGCACACCTGCCACATCTATCTGACGGTCGGCGACTAGGGGCAAGGGACAGCCATGGGACAGAAGATCCATCCGGTGGGCTTTCGCCTGGCGGTGAACCGCAACTGGAGCTCGCGCTGGTACGCGGGCGGGCGCAACTTCGCGCCGATGCTCGCCGAGGACATCAAGGTGCGCTCGTTCCTGAAGAAGAAGCTGGCGCACGCCTCGGTGAGCCGCGTGCTGATCGAGCGCCCGGCCAAGGACGCGCGCATCACCATCTTCTCGGCGCGCCCCGGCGTGGTGATCGGCAAGAAGGGCGAGGAGATCGAGTCGCTGAAGGCGGAACTGCGGCGCCTGATGGGCGTGCAGCAGGTGCACGTCAACATCGAGGAGATCCGCAAGCCCGAGACCGACGCGCAACTCATCGCCGACTCGATCGCGCAGCAGCTGGAAAAGCGCATCATGTTCCGCCGCGCGATGAAGCGCGCGATGCAGAACGCGATGCGCCTCGGGGCGCAGGGCGTGAAAATCATGAGCTCCGGGCGGCTGAACGGGCACGAGATCGCGCGCACCGAGTGGTACCGCGAGGGGCGCGTGCCGCTGCATACGCTGCGCGCCGACATTGATTACGGCTTCGGCGAGGCGAAGACCACCTACGGCGTGATCGGCATCAAGGTGTGGGTCTACAAGGGCGAGGTGATGGGGCGCGGCGAGGCGCAGCCGGCGGCGGGCGCCGCCGCGGCGGCGCCGGGCGCGGCGCCCTCGGCGGCGCCGGAGGCCCCGGCCGAGCCGAAGAAGGCGAAGAAGCCGGCGCCGAAGCCGGGCGCGAAGCGCGCGGCGGCGCGGCCGAAGGGCGAGCGCGCCGAGAAGAAGGCGGAGGCGGGCACCGAGGAAGGCAAGGCCGAGGGCGCGGCCGAGGGCAAGGCCGCCGCGCCCAAGGCGCCGAAGACGAGCGTCAAGCGCACGCGCAAGGTCGCCAAGGACGAGTCGGGCGCACCCGGCGAGACGGGCGGGAAAGCCCCCGAGGGCGGCGAGGCCGGCGCGCAGGACAAGAAGGAGTAAGGAGGCGGCATGCTTCAACCGGCACGCACCAAGTACCGCAAGCAGCAGAAAGGGCGCAACACCGGGATCGCCACGCGCGGCAACAAGGTGGCGTTCGGCGAGTTCGGCCTGAAGGCGATCGGGCGCGGCAGGCTCACCGCGCGCCAGCTTGAGGCCGGGCGACGGGCGCTGTCGCGCCACATCAAGCGCGGCGGGCGGATCTGGATCCGCGTCTTTCCGGACAAGCCGATCTCGAAGAAGCCGGCCGAGGTGCGCATGGGCAACGGCAAGGGCAACCCGGAATACTTCGTGTGCGAGATCCAGCCCGGCAAGATCATCTACGAGATGGACGGGATCGACGCGCCGCTCGCGAAGCAGGCGTTCGCGCTCGCCGCGGCGAAGCTGCCGTTCCGCACCACGGTCGTGCAGCGCATGCTGGGCTAGGAGGTGCGATGAAGGCGAGCGAGCTGCGCGCGATGGACCTCGACGCGCTGAAAAAGGAGCTGAACGAACTGCTGCGGGCCCAGTTCGGGCTGCGCATGCAGCATGCCACGCAGCAGCTGGCCAACACCAGCCAGCTGAAGAAGGTGCGCCGCGACATCGCGCGCGTGCGCACGGTGATGAGGGAAAAGGCGGCGAAATGAACGAGACGACGGCGGCCCCGGCCGCATCCGGAAAAAACCGCAGGACGCTCATCGGGCGCGTGGTCAGCGACCGGATGCAGAAGACGGTGGTGGTGCGCGTGGACCGGCGGGTGCGGCACCCGGTGGTCGGCAAGACCATCACGCGCTCGAAGAAATACCACGCCCATGTCGAAGGCATGGAAGCGCGCGAGGGCGACCTGGTCGAGATCGCCGAGTGCCGGCCGATCTCGAAGACGAAATCGTGGACCGTGACGCGGCTGATCGCCAGGGCGCGCGCGGTCTAGAGCATTGTCGCGGGCGCGGATTCCGGGTTAAAATCCGCGCCCTTTCCCCCTTTGCGGGGCCCAAGACTGCCGCCCGTGCGGGCGGCAAGTTGGAGAGGACGAGAACCAAGCCATGATTCAGATGCAGACGTTGCTCGACGTCGCCGACAACACCGGCGCGCGCTCGGTCATGTGCATCAAGGTGCTGGGCGGCTCCAAGCGCCGCTACGCCTCGATCGGCGATGTGATCAAGGTGAGCGTCAAGGACGCGGCGCCGCGCGGGCGGGTGAAGAAGGGCGAGGTCTACGACGCCGTGGTGGTGCGCACCGCGCAAGGGGTGCGGCGCCCGGACGGCTCGCGCATCCGCTTCGATTCGAACGCGGTGGTGCTGCTCACGCCGAAGCTCGAGCCGATCGGCACGCGCATCTTCGGGCCGGTGACGCGCGAGCTGCGCAGCGAGCGCTTCATGAAGATCGTGTCGCTCGCCCCCGAGGTCCTCTGAGGGAGGCGCCGATGCAGCGCATTCGCAAGGGCGACGAGGTGGTGGTGATCACCGGGCGCGACAAGGGCAAGCGCGGCACGGTGCTGCGCCGGGTGGGTCCGGAGCATGTGGTGGTCGAGGGCGTGAACCGGGTGAAGAAGCACCAGCGTCCCAACCCGATGAAGGGCCAGACCGGCGGGATCGTGGACAAGGACATGCCGATCCACATCTCCAACGTCGCGCTCTGGAACCCGCAGACGAAGAAGGCCGACCGCGTCGGCTTCAAGGTGCTCGCCGACGGGCGCAAGGTGCGCGTGTTCAAGTCCACCGGCGAGCAGGTCGAGGCCTAGGAACGAGCGATGGCGAAGGACCAGGACAGGCAGGACAAGGACAAGGCGGCGAAGCCGCAGGCGCAGAAGGCGGCGCCGCGCAAGGCGCCGCCGCCGCGGAAGGAAACCTCGGCGGCGCCGGTCGAGACCGGGCCGTCGCAGCCGGCGCCGCCGGCGCGCCTGGCGGTGCACTACCGCGAGAAGGTGGTGCCGGAGCTGATGAAGAAGTTCGGCTACAAGACCGTGATGCAGGTGCCGCGCATCACCAAGATCACGCTCAACATGGGGGTGGGCGAGGCGGTCGGCGACCGCAAGGTGCTCGAGGCCGCGGTCGCGGACCTGACGCGCATCGCCGGGCAGAAGCCGGTGGTGACGCGTGCCCGCAAGTCCATCGCCAACTTCAAGGTGCGCGCCGGATTTCCGATCGGCTGCATGGTGACGCTGCGCGGGGCGCGCATGTACGAGTTCCTCGACCGGCTGGTCAACATCGCCATGCCGCGCATCCGCGACTTCCGCGGCGTGTCGGGGCGCGCATTCGACGGCCGCGGCAACTACAGCCTCGGCATCCGGGAGCAGATCATCTTTCCCGAGATCGAGTACGACAAGATTGATGCGATCCGGGGCATGGACATCGCCATCACCACGACGGCGAAGTCGGACGAGGAGGCGAAAGCGCTGCTCGCGGCGTTCCGCTTCCCGTTCCGGAACTGAAGGGGACGAACGCATGGCCAAGCTCGCTGTGAAGCTGCGCGATCAGAAGCGGCGCAAGACGGTGGAGAGGTTCAAGGCGAAGCGCGCCGCGCTGCTGGAAATACTCGCCGACCCGCGCGCCACCGACGAGGCGAAGCGCGAGGCGCGCGAGAAGCTGCAGAAGCTGCCGCGCGACGCCTCGCCGGTGCGCCTGCGCAACCGCTGCGCGCTCACCGGTCGGCCGCGCGGCGTCTACCGCCGCTTCGGCCTGGGGCGCAACAAGCTGCGGGAGCTCGCGCTGCGCGGTGAGGTGCCGGGCGTGATCAAGGCGAGCTGGTAGGGGGCGCCGATGGCGATGAGTGACCCGATCGCGGACATGCTCACCCGCATCCGCAACGCCCAGATGGTCGGGCATGTGGAGGTGAGCATGCCGTTCTCCAAGCTGAAGCAGGCGATCGCGCAGGTGCTGAAGGACGAGGGCTACATCGAGGATCTCGCCGTGCGCGAGGACGGGGCGCGGCGCGAGCTGCGCATCGCCCTGAAATACCACGCCGGGCGGCCGGTGATCGAGCGCCTGGAGCGCGTCTCGCGCCCCGGTCTGCGCGTGTACAGGCGCCGCGACGAGCTGCCGCGGGTCATGAACGGTCTCGGCGTGGCGATCGTCTCCACACCGCGCGGGGTGATGACCGACCGCAAGGCGCGCGCGACCGGCGTCGGCGGCGAAGTGCTCTGCATCGTCGCGTAGGGAGGCGTCCGTGTCCCGCATCGCGCGCAATCCGGTGGCCCTGCCCAAGGGCGTCGAGGTGACGCTCACGCCGGCGAAGATCACGGTCAAGGGCCCGCTCGGGGTCATCGAGCGGCCGACCGATCCCAACGTCGAGGTGAAGAAGGAAGGCGATACGCTGCAGTTCCGGGCGCTCGGCAACTCGCGCCAGGCGCGCGCGATGTCCGGCACGATGCGCGCACTGGTGGCCAACATGGTGGCCGGCGTCACCAGGGGTTTCGAGAAGCGGCTGACCCTGGTCGGGGTCGGCTACCGTGCGCAGGCGCAGGGCGACAAGCTCAACCTCTCGCTCGGCTTCTCGCATCCGGTGGTGAAGGCGATGCCCAAGGGCATCAAGGTGGCGACGCCGACCCAGACCGAGATCGTGGTGAGCGGCATAGACCGCCAGCTCGTCGGCCAGGTGGCGGCGACGATCCGCGACGTGAAGCCGCCCGAGCCGTACAAGGGCAAGGGCGTGCGCTACGCCGACGAGACCGTCGTGCTCAAGGAAACGAAGAAGAAGTAGCGGAGAGCCCATGAAGGACAAGAATCCGGCGCGGCTGCGCCGCGCGCGCCAGACCCGGCTCAAGATCCGCGAGCTCGGCGCGCTGCGCCTGACGGTGCACCGCACGAACTTCCACATCTACGCGCAGATCACGACCCCGCGCGGAGAGCGCGTGCTCGCGGCCGCTTCCAGCGCCGAGAAGGCGCTGCGCGCGATGCTGCCGAACGGCGGCAACCGCAAGGCGGCGGAGGCGGTCGGCCGGCGCATCGCCGAAAAGGCGAAGGCGGCGGGCATCGAGCGCGTGGCGTTCGACCGCTCGGGCTACCGCTACCACGGGCGCGTCAAGGCGCTCGCCGAGGCGGCGCGGGCGGGCGGCCTCAAGTTCTAGGGGATTGACGATGGCGAAACTCCAGGCCCGCATTCAACCTCAGGAAGAGCGCAGCGACGGATTGCGCGAGCGCATGGTCGCGGTCAACCGCGTCACCAAAGTGGTGAAGGGCGGACGCGTGCTCGGGTTCGCGGCGCTCACCGTGGTGGGCGACGGCGACGGCGGCATCGGCATGGGCAAGGGCAAGGCGCGCGAGGTGCCGGTGGCGGTGCAAAAGGCGATGGAAGAGGCGCGGCGCAACATGGTCAAGATCAGTCTCAAGAACGGCACGCTGCACCACGCGGTGATCGGACACCACGGTTCGGCGCGCGTGCTGATGCAGCCGGCCTCGGCCGGCACCGGCATCATCGCCGGCGGCCCGATGCGCGCGGTGTTCGAGGTGATGGGCGTCACCGACGTGCTCGCCAAGTGCTTCGGCTCGACCAACCCCTACAACGTGGTGCGCGCGACCATCAAGGGGCTGCTCGCCATGAGCACCCCGGCCGAGATCGCCGCCAAGCGCGGCAAGAAAGTCGAGGAGATCCTGACCTAGGGGCGCGCATGGCGGACAAGACGATCAGGGTGAAGCTGGTGAAGGGCCTCGCCGGATGCAAGTCCGAGCATCGCGCCACCGTGCGCGGGCTGGGCCTCAAGCGCCGGCATCAGGTGGTCGAGGTGCCGGACACGCCGGCGGTGCGCGGCATGATCAGCCGGGTCAACTACCTCGTTCGGGTGGAGGGCTGAAGCGGATGCGGCTCAATACGCTGAAACCCGCTCCGGGTGCGAAGCAGGCCCGCCACCGGGTGGGCCGCGGTGTCGGCTCGGGCTGGGGCAAGACGGCCGGGCGCGGGCACAAGGGCCAGCACGCCCGCGCCGGCGGCTACCACAAGGTGGGCTTCGAAGGCGGCCAGATGCCGCTGCACCGGCGCCTGCCCAAGCGCGGCTTCACCTCGCCGACGCGCGATGCGGTGGCCGAGGTGCGGCTCTCGGACCTGGAGGCGATGAAGGCCGAGGTGGTGGATCTGGCGGCGCTCAAGGCCGAGGGCGTGATACCGCGCCTTGCGGTCGCGGCGAAGGTGATCGCCTCGGGCGAACTCAAGCGCAAGCTCGCGCTCAAGGGCGTCGGCGCCTCCAAGGGCGCGCGCGCGGCGATCGAGGCGGCGGGCGGAACGGTGGAGCTGCCGGAAAAGCGGCCGGCGCCGGCGAAGCCGCCGAAGCAGGCGAAGGGCTAGGGTTCGTCCTTGGCGAGCGCGCTTCCCAACGTCGGCAGGACCGGGCGCTACGGCGACCTCAAGAAGAGGCTGCTGTTCCTGCTCGGGGCGCTGTTCGTCTTCCGCATCGGCGCGCACATCCCGGTGCCGGGCATTGATCCGAACGTGCTCGCGGAGCTGTTCCGCGGCCAGCAAGGCGGCATCCTCGGCATGTTCAACATGTTCTCCGGCGGGGCGCTGTCGCGCTTCACCATCTTCGCCTTGGGCATCATGCCCTACATCTCCGCCTCGATCATCATGCAGCTCATGACGGCGGTGGTGCCGCAGCTCGACCAGCTCCGGAAGGAAGGCGAGGCCGGGCGGCGCAAGATCACCCAGTACACGCGCTACGGCACGGTGTTCCTCGCGCTGTTTCAGGCGACCGGGATCTCGATCGCGCTGGAGTCGCAGCCCAACCTGGTGCTGGAGCCCGGGCTGATGTTCCGTCTCACCGCGGTGACCTCGCTCGTGACCGGCACCATGTTCCTGATGTGGCTGGGCGAGCAGGTGACCGAGCGCGGGCTCGGCAACGGCATCTCGATCATCATCTTCGCCGGCATCGCGGCGGGGCTGCCGAGCGCGATCGCCGGCACGCTGGAACTGGTGCGCACCGGCGCGATGCATCCGCTCACGGCGCTGTTCATCGCCGCCGGCGTGGTGGTGGTGACCGCGTTCGTGTGTTTCGTCGAGCGCGGGCAGAGGAAGATCCTGGTCAACTACGCCAAACGCCAGGTCGGCAACCGGCTCTACGGCGGGCAGAGCTCGCACCTGCCCTTCAAGCTCAATATGTCCGGGGTGATTCCGCCGATCTTCGCAAGTTCGCTCATCCTTTTCCCGGCGACGCTGTTGTCCTGGTTCGGCGCCTCCGAAGGCATGGTGTGGCTGAAGGATCTCGCCGGCACGCTCTCGCCCGGCCAGCCGATCTACGTGCTGCTGTACGCCGGACTGATCGTCTTCTTCTGCTTTTTCTACACCGCGCTGCAGTACAACCCGAAGGAGACCGCCGACAACCTGAAGAAGTCCGGCGCTTTCGTCCCCGGCATCCGCCCCGGGGACCAGACCGCGCGCTACCTGGAGAAAATCCTCACGCGCCTCACCCTCGCCGGCGCGGTGTACGTGACGCTCGTGTGCCTGCTGCCGGAGTTCCTGATTCTCAAGTGGAACGTGCCGTTCTACTTCGGCGGCACGTCGCTGCTCATCATCGTCGTGGTGACGATGGACTTCATGGCCCAGGTGCAGGCCTACATCATGACACACCAGTACGAAAGCCTGCTCCGGAAGGCGAACTTCAAGGGCGGGTTGAGCGCGCGCTAGCGGACCGGGGAGAGCGACATGAAGGTGATGGCATCGGTGAAGCGCATCTGCCGCAACTGCAAGGTCATCCGCCGCAAGGGGGTGGTGCGGGTGATCTGCAAGGATCCGCGCCACAAGCAGCGGCAAGGCTGATGCAGCGCGAAAAGCTTGATAAGGCGTTGACGAGACGAATATAATTATCGATTTTCCGGACGGCGACCCATGGCCCGCATCGCAGGCATCAACATCCCGAACCACCAGCACGCCGGTATCGCGCTCACCGCGATCTACGGCATCGGCCGCTCGCGCGCGCGCGCCATTTGCGCCGCCGCCGGAGTGGATCCGGCGCGCAAGATCAAGGATCTCACCGACGCCGAGATGGAGCGGCTGCGCGAAGGCGTGTCGCGCTTCACCGTCGAGGGCGAGCTGCGCCGCGAGGTGCAGATGTCCATCAAGCGGCTGATCGATCTCGGCTGCTACCGCGGCACGCGCCACCGCAAGGGGCTGCCGGTGCGCGGCCAGCGCACGCGCACCAACGCGCGCACGCGCAAGGGCCCGCGCCGCGCGGCGATCAAGCTGAACGTGCCGGCCGGAAAGGCGGCCTGAGGAGCGCGCATGGCGAGCCGCAACATCCCCAGCCAGCAACAGCTTGCGCAGACCGCCTCGGCGCGCGCGCGCAAGAAGGTCAAGAAGAACGTCTCCGAGGCGATCGCGCACATCCACGCCTCGTTCAACAACACCATCGTCACCATCACCGACCGGCAGGGCAACACGCTCGCCTGGGCAAGCTCGGGCAACGCCGGATTCAAGGGCTCGCGCAAGTCCACGCCGTTCGCCGCGCAGGTCGCCGCCGAGCGCGCGGGCCGCGCGGCCCAGGAGTTCGGCGTCAAGAACGTCGAGGTGCGCATCAAGGGTCCCGGGCCGGGCCGCGAGTCGGCGGTGCGCGCGCTCAACGCCACCGGCCTCAAGATCACCGCGATCGCCGACGTCACGCCGATCCCGCACAACGGCTGCCGCCCGCCGAAGCGGCGCCGGGTGTAGCGGACACCTCCCCAGGGAACCGTCATGGCAAGACTCATAGACGCCAAGTGCCGCCAGTGCCGCCGGGAAGGCGAGAAGCTCTTCCTCAAGGGCGAGAAGTGCTTCACCGACAAGTGCGCCGTCGAGCGCCGCGGCTACGCGCCCGGCCAGCACGGGCAGAAGTCGGGCGCGCGGCTTTCGGACTACGGCAAGCAGCTGCGCGAGAAGCAGAAGATGCGCCGCATTTACGGCGTGCTCGAGCGCCAGTTCCGCCGCATCTACGCCGAGGCCGCGCGCTCGAAGGGCGTCACCGGCGAACGGCTGATGCAGCTCCTCGAGACGCGGCTGGACAACGTCGCCTGGCGCATGGGCTTCGGCGCCTCGCGCGCGGAAGCGCGCCAGGTGGTGCGCCACAACGGCATTCTCGTCAACGGCAAGCGGGTCAACATCCCGTCCTACCAGGTGCGTCCCGGCGACGTGATCGAGGTCGCGCCGAAGGCGAAAGAGCAGCTGCGCATCAAGGCCGCCGCCGAGGCCGCCGAGTCGCGCGGCATCCCCGAGTGGCTGCAGGTGGACACCAAGGCGCTCAAGGGCACGTTCAAGTCGCTGCCGGCGCGCAGCGACCTCGGGTCGAACGTGAACGAGAGCCTGATCATCGAGCTGTACTCGAAGTAACGCGGAAACGGACCGACCGAACATGGCATTGACCGGACTTCTCAGGCCGAAGATCGTGGACGTTCAGAACCTCTCGCCCACGCACGCCCGGGTGACGATGGAGCCGTTCGAGCGCGGCTACGGCCACACCCTCGGCAACGCGCTGCGCAGGGTGCTTCTTTCCTCGATGCCGGGCTACGCGCCCACCGAGGTGCAGATCGCCGGCGTGGTGCACGAATACTCGACGCTGGACGGCGTGCGCGAGGACGTGGTGGACCTGCTGCTCAACCTCAAGGGCGTGGTCTTTCGCCTGCACAACCGCACCGAGGCGATCCTCAGCCTGAAGAAGAAGGGCGAGGGCCCGGTGACCGCGGCCGACATCGAGCCGGCGCACGACGTCGAGATCGTCAATCCGGAGCACGTCATCGCGCATCTGGCCGCCGGCGGCAAGCTCGAGATGCAGATCAAGGTCGAGGCGGGCCGCGGCTACGTGCCGGGCAACATGCGCTACATGCCGGAGGAGACCAAGGGCATCGGCCGGATCGTCATGGACGCCTCCTTCAGCCCGGTGAAGCGCGTGTCCTACTCGGTGGACTCGGCCCGCGTCGAGCAGCGCACCGACCTCGACAAGCTGATCCTCGACATCGAGACCAACGGCGCCATCGAGCCGGAGGAGGCGGTGCGCTACGCCGCGCGCATCCTCGTCGAGCAGCTGTCGGTGTTCGCGCAGCTCGAAGGCACCACCCTGCCGGCCGAGGAGAAAAAGCCGGTGGCGGTGGACCCGATCCTGCTGCGGCCGGTGGACGACCTGGAGCTCACCGTGCGCTCGGCCAACTGCCTCAAGGCCGAGAACATCTACTACATCGGCGACCTCATCCAGAGGACGGAAACCGAGCTGCTCAAGACGCCGAACCTCGGGCGCAAGTCGCTCAACGAGATCAAGGAAGTGCTCGCCTCGCGCGGCCTCACCCTCGGCATGAAGCTGGAGAACTGGCCGCCGCCCGGCCTTGAGCATCATCACAGGGCGCAGTAGCCATGCGGCACGGCCACGGACTCAGAAAGCTCAACCGCACCTCCAGCCACCGGCTGGCGATGCTGCGCAACATGGCGGTGTCGCTGCTCACGCACGAGGAGATCACCACGACGGTCCCGAAGGCGAAGGAGCTGCGCCGGGTGGTCGAGCCGATGATCACGCTCGGCAAGAAACCCTCGCTCGCCAACCGGCGCCTCGCCTGGAACCGGCTGCGCGACGAGGCCGCCGTCGCCAAGCTCTTCAAGGAGCTGGGCCCGCGCTACGCCGGGCGCAACGGCGGCTATCTGCGTATCCTCAAGGCGGGGTTCAGAAAGGGCGACAACGCGCCGATGGCGCTCGTCATGCTGATGGACCGGCCGGAGGCGAAGCCCGAGGGCGAGAAGAAGGGCGAGAAGTCCGCGGAGGAAAAGAAGGCTGCGTAGCTCCCCGCAAAGGCGCGTAAAGAAACAGGGTCGGACCCGGGTCTGACCCTGTTTTTTTATGCCGATCGCGCTTTTCACCGACTTCGGCTCGGCCGACATCTACGTCGGGCAGGTGAAGGCGGTGCTCGCGGCCGAGTCACCCGCGGTTCCGGTCATAGATCTGCTCAACGACGCGCCGGCGTTCGACGTCGAGGCGGCGGCGCACCTGCTCGCGGCGCTCGCGCCTGAGTTCCCCGCGGGGACCGTGTTCCTTGCGGTGGTGGATCCGGGGGTGGGCACCTCGCGCGGCGCGATCGTGATCGAGGCAGACGGTCGCAGTTTCGTGGGGCCCGACAACGGCCTGCTCTCGGTGCTCTATCAGCGCGCGCGGGATGCGCGCTGCCATGCGATCGTGTGGAAGCCGCAGCGGCTTACCTCGTCGTTTCACGGCCGCGATCTGTTCGCGCCGGTCGCGGCGCGCCTTGCCGCCGGTACGCTGCCCGAAGAATGGCTCGCGCCAAAGGCGACGCCGGATGTGTTGCTCGATCCCGGCCCGCTTTTCCGGGTGATTTACGTGGACCACTACGGCAACTGCGCCACCGGCATTCCCGCCGAACGCATGGACCGCCGCGCGCGGCTGGCGCTCGCAGGCCGCGAAGTGTGCTACGCGCGCGTCTTCGGCGAGGCAGAGCCGGGCGAGCCGTTCTGGTACGAAAACAGCTCGGGCCTGGTCGAGATCGCGATCGCGGGCGAAAGCGCCGCGCGCGCGCTCGGCATCGGCGTCGGCACGCCGCTCAGTCCGGCAGCACCAGGATCGCCCGGTAGTCGTTGACGTTGGTGCCGGTCGGCCCGGTCACCACCAGGTCCCCCAGCGTGGAAAAGAACCCGTAGCTGTCGTTCGAGGCGAGGAGCCGGCGCGCATCCGCGCCCTGCGCCGCGGCGCGCGCGAGGGTGTCGGGCGCGACGAACGCGCCGGCGTTGTCCTCGGTGCCGTCCAGGCCGTCGGTATCGGCGGCGAGGGCGTAGACGCCCGCAAGGCCCGCCAGTTCGATCGCGAGCGAGAGCAGAAACTCGCCGCAGCGGCCGCCGCGCCCGCCGCGGGCGCGCATGGTGACGGTGCACTCGCCCCCGGAGATGAGCGCGACCGGAGGCCTGAACGGCTCGGCGCGCGTTCGCACCTGCCGCGCGATCGCCGCCATCACCTTCGCCACCTCGCGCGCCTCGCCGGTCACCGAATCGCCGAGGATCGCCGGCCGGATGCCCGCCTCCTGGAACACCTGCGCCGCGGCCGCAAGCGAGTGCTGCGCGCTCGCGATCACCCGGTTCTCGACGCGTTCGAACAGAGGGTCGCCCGGTTTCGGGGTTTCCTCGCGCTCGCCGCGCACGCCGGCGACCAGGTGCTCGAGCACCGCGCGCGGCGGGCGGATGTCGTAGCGGTTGAGCACATCCACCGCGTCCTGAAAGGTGGTCGGATCGGGCGCGCAGGGGCCGGAGGCGATGTGCGTCGGATCGTCGCCGGTGACGTCGGAGATGATGAGCGCGAGCACGTTCGTGCGGCACGCGGCGGCAAGGCGCCCGCCCTGGATCGCCGAGAGGTGCTTGCGCACCGCGTTGATCTCCTGGATGGTGGCGCCGCAGGCGAGCAGCTCGCGCGTCACCTGCCGCAGGTCCTCCACCGAGATCCCTTCGGCGGGCAGCGCGAGCAGCGCCGAGCCGCCGCCGGAGATGAGCGCGAGCAGAAGATCGGCCGAACGCAGCGCCGTTGCCGCCGAGAGCATCTCGCGCGAGGCTTCTTCGCCGGCCCGGTCGGGCAGAGGATGCGACGCCTCATAGAAGTGGATGCGCTCGAGCGGCCGTGCGTGGCCATAGCGAGTGAGCGCGATGCCGTACAGAGGCTTGTCCGCCGGCCAGTGGCGCTCGACGGCGAGCGCCATGCCGCAGGCCGCCTTGCCGACCGCGAGCACGAGCGTCCTGCCCTCGGGCGGTGCGGGAAGGTGCGGCGGGACCACCTTGAGGGGATCGGCCGCGGCGACCGCGGCGCGAAAGCTCGCCTCCAGCAGCGCCCGCGGATTCAGCCGAAGGTCTCCTTCGCCGCCTCGCGCCCGAGCGCGTAGAGCGGCGGATAGTACTCGCGGAACGCCCGCTGGATCTCGGCCGCCGGCACGTCGGCGAAGGTGCCGCGGTCGCGCACATATTCCATGTGCCGGCGGTTGTCCTCGTCGAACGGATGGAAGATCGAATCCTCCCGGCCGTCGAACTCCAGGGGCTTGACGCGGAAGCGCTGGCACAGTTCCCGGTTGAAGGCGGGCGTGGCCTTCACCCACCGGCCTTCGAGGAAAAGCTCGGTGTAGCCGTGGTAGATGAAAAGGTCGGTGCCCATGCGCGCGCGCAGCGCCGGCGTCGTGAGGTGGTTCTTCACGTCGGCGAAGCCGACGCGCGCAGGGACGCCGGCCGCGCGCGCGCAGGCGGCAAGCAGCGCCGCCTTTCCGACGCAGAAGCCCTGTCCGGCGGCGAGGCAGTCGGAAGCCCTGAACACCGCGTCGTCCGAAAAATCGAGGAACGGGTTGTAGCGGATGCCGTCGCGCACCGCGTAGTAGAGCGCGACCGCCCGTTCGCGGTCGGTCGCGCCGCGCGCATGCTCACGGGCGAACGCGGCGACCGCGGGGTGCGCGCTGTCAATGTAGCGGCCGGACCGCAGATATTCGTTCATCGGTCGAGCTTCATCAGGCGGCGCGCCCCCTGAAAGAGCGCGCTCGACTGGACCGCCAGCGCATCCACCACCGAGAAGTGGTTCGCACCGGGCATCGGGATGTCGCCGGCGAACACGCCGCGCCAGCGCTCGCGCAGCAGCGCGTTCTGCCTCTTGAATTCCGAGCTTTCGGCCCCGCCGACGCAGGTCATGACCGGCGCGCGCGTCGCCGGCGGCAGGAACGCGGGCGAGAGCCGCAGCGCCGATTCCTCGGTCAACCGCAAATCCGGCTGCAGCCAGTCCACGTGCAGGAGCGGCCGCAGGTCGTACAGGCCGCTCACCGCGAGCCCGCCTTTCCACAGGTCCTTCGGCAGCTGCGGGTCGAACACCGGCCAGAGCGCGGCCATCATCATCGCCGTGAGGTGGCCGCCGGCGGAGTGGCCGCAGACGTAGAGCCGGTCCTGGTCCATCCCGTATTCCTCGGCGTGCAGCCACAGCCAGCGGCTTGCGCGCAGCATCTGGCGCACGATTTCCTCGATCGTCACCTTCGGGCAGAGGTCGTAGTTGACCACCGCGAGCGACACGCCCGCGTCCACCCACGCCGGCGCGAGGAAGGAAAAGTCCGACTTGTCGAGCGAGCGCCAGTAGCCGCCGTGGATGAACATGAGGCACGTGCCGTCGCCTTTGCGCGCGGGGAAGAGATCGAGCGTCTCGCCGGGCGACTCGCCGTAGCGGCGGTCGAGATAGCAGATCATGGTCGCGCGGGCGCGCTCGGAGGCCTCGGCCCAGCGGCGGAAGTATTGCGGGTGCTCGGGCACGAGCGCGCGGTTGTTGTACTCGCGCGAGTAGAACGCGGGGTCCTTCGGTTCGAAATCGACCGCCCTGCGGCGGCGGGCCGTGGCGCTCACCGGCGGGCCTCCCGCCACAGCCCGAGCGCGATCTGCGCCGGGCGGTCGGAGAAGGAAAAGAGCACGCACTCCGAGCGCGCCGAAAGGCGCACCGGCCGCCACGACGGCACGACGAAGATGTCGCGCGGCTCGAAGGCGAACGTCTCCTCCCCGATCGCGGCCGTGCCCTCGCCCTCCAGCGCGAGATAGACGGTGGCGTCGCTCGAACGGTAAGGCTCGCCGCGGAAGCCCGCCGGCAGAAGCTGCAGGAATGCGCCGATCGTGGGCATCGCCGGACCGCCGGTCGCCGGATTGATGTACTGCATCTTGAAACCGTGGCAGGGATCGGCGTCGCCGCGGCGCGCGAGGGTCGCGATCGCCTCGCGGCTGCGCTCGTAGGGGTAGCAGAACACGGGCGAAGTCCTGCCGAAGGGCGACGCCCCGTCGAGCGGGGCGAGGTTGCAGCCGTAGCGCGCCCACGCGTCGCCCTCGGGGCGCGTCACCGGCTGGACCTCCTCCGGGTAGTTCTCGGCGAAGGTGGCGTCGAAGAGATGCACGATCGGGATGTCGAGTCCGTCCATCCAGACCACCGGCTCGGTGCCGGGGTTGCCGTGGTCGTGCCAAGTCCAGGCCGGGGTGATGATGAAGTCGCCGGGATGCATGGTGACGCGCTCGCCGTCCACCGCCGTGTAGGCGCCCGAGCCCTCGACCACCAGCCGCAGCGCCGTCTGCGTGTGCCGGTGGCTGGGCGCGACCTCGCCGGGCAGGATGAGCTGGAGCCCGCAATAGAGGCTCGTCGTGATACGCGACTGCCCCCGCAGGCCGGGGTTTTCGAGCACGAGAACGCGCCGCACCGCCTCGCGGGCGCTGATGATCCGCCCGGACTCCTCGATGTAGGGCCGGATGGCGCGGTATTTCCAGAGGGCGGGCCGGCAGGGGCTTTGCGGCGCGGGAGGCACGAGCGCATGCAGCACCTCCCACAGAGGCGCGAGGTTGTCGCGGTCCATGCGCCGGTAGAACTCCTGCCGCGTCGCGCCCAAGGTGCCGCCGGCATGGGTCTCGATCACGCTCGACATCCCGATCTCCCGGAAAAGAAAACGAATTCTCGCCCGCCCTGCCTTCGGCCGCAACGAGGGCGCGGGTGGCGTTTCGAACGAGCTTTCGCCCTTTGTGGGCGGTCGCGGTGCACCTTCGCCAATGCGACAATGCCGAAAGCGGAGCCCCGCGGGGTGCGAACCCGCAGGCGATGCCGTCGCGCTGATCACGCACCGGGTATGAGGGAGGCAATGTCCGAACGGGAAGACAGGCTGGCGATCGTGGAGGTGGTCAACAACTGGGCGCTGTGGCGCGATGCCGGCGACTGGGAGCGGTTCCGCACCGTTTGGCACGAGGACGGCTGGATGACCGCGACCTGGTTTCAGGGGCCGGCGGCGAAGTTCATCGAGGTGAGCCGCGCCGGGTTCGACAAGGGCGTGAGCATCCTGCACTTTCTCGGCGGCACCAGCGTGGACCTGGCCGGCGATCGCGCGATCGCGCAGACGAAGATGACGATCAGCCAGCGCGGCCTGGTGGACGGCGTGCTCGTGGACGTGGTCTGCACCGGCCGGTTCTACGATTTCTTCGAGCGGCGCGCCGGCCGCTGGGCGATCGTGCGGCGCCAGCCGATCTATGAAAAGGACCGCATGGATCCGGTGAACCCGGCGGCGAGGCTCGTCCTCGACCCGCAGCTTCTTGCGCGCTTTCCGGATGGCTACCGCCACCTCGCTTACCTTCAGACCAAACTCGGCTTCACGATCAAGCTCGATCTGCCGCAGCTCAAGGGGCCGGTGGTCGAGGCGCTCTACGCCCACGGGCGAGCCTGGCTTTCCGGCGCGCCTTCGGCGTTTCCCGACGAACATCGCTAGAGGAGGAGAACGATGATCCGCGTGTTACTTGCGTTTGCCGCCGCGGCCGCGGCGCTCGCCGCGCCGCAGGCGCTGGCGCAGGCCTGGCCCGCCAAAGCCGTCCGGATGGTGGTCAATTTCCCGCCGGGCGGAGCGGCCGATCAACTCGCGCGCGCGCTCGCGCCGCGGTTGCAGGAGTCGCTCGGCCAGCCGTTCGTGGTCGAGAACCGCCCCGGCGCGAACGGCGCGATCGGCGCGGGCGAGGTGGCGAAGGCCGCGCCCGACGGCCACACCATTCTCATGTCCTCGGGAGGCGCGATCGCGCTCAACGGGCTCATCTACCGCAACCTCGGCTATGACCCGATGAAGGCGCTGGAGCCCGTGGCGCCGGTGGCGGTGGTCGCGGTGTTTCTCGAAGTCCGTCCGGGGATTCCGGCCAGCACGCTCGCCGAATTCATCGCCTACGCGCGCGCCAATCCGGGCAAGCTCAACTACGGCTCGCCCGGCGCCGGCAGCTCGCCCCACCTGGCCGGCGAGATGTTCAACCGCGCGGCGAAGATCCAGACCACGCACGTCGCGTACAAGGGCGCCGGCCCGGCGATGACGGACCTGCTCGGCGGGCAACTCGACTTCATGTTCGACCCCGGAATCGGCCTGCAGCACGTGAAGGCCGGAAAGCTCAAGCTCCTTGCGGTCGGCAGCCCGCGCCGGCATCCGCAGTATCCCGACGTGCCGACGGTGGCCGAAGTGCTCGGCGTCGAGTTCGACGCCGACACCGTGTTCGGAATCTACGCCCCGGCCGGCACGCCGAAGGAGATCGTCATCCGGCTCAACCAGGCGATCTCGCGCGAAATGCAATCGGGGCCGGTCGCCGAGCGGGCCCTTGCGATCGGGGCGCAGCCGCTCGTGCTCGCGCCCGAGGCGTTCGCCGCGCGCCTGAAGGCCGAGCACGAGCGCATGGCGGTGCTGGTGAAGGAGACCGGACTGAAGGCCGATTAGGACTTCAGGAACGGTGCGATTCGAGCCGCAAAAACCTGGAGCACACGACCGCCACGACCTCGGGTTGCGGCTCATCGTCCGGCGAAGCGAGAAAGAACATCACGACCTCTTCGTAAGGTGCAGCGCCGATGTTGACCGCGCGATGCGCGGCCGGCGTCGGCGCATCCCACTCGGCCATGCCGGCTCGCACCGCGACTTCCACCGGCGCACGTCCGTCGAGGAACTCGATGCGCAGCCGCTCGCCCGATACCACCACGGTGTGCCGCCAGCATGGATCCACATGCCAGGGAGTGGCCTCGCCGGGCGCGAGCAACCGGCGGCGCACGGCGATTCGACGGCGGTCCATCACTGCACGCGCGCCGGCGCGGGATGTGCGCCGGTGCTCCGGCGCGCGCGCGTCCCGCGCGCAATCGGCTGCTGCGCGCGTCCCTCAAATTCGGGCCGCCGCTGGAGGAACATCACCGCTCCCTGCCATGGCGTGCGCGGCGCGCTGCCGGAACAGGCCTGCCAGCGGGCTCATCGGCTGGCGCGCGCTGCGCTCGGCGGCAAGCGCCCGTGCCAACGGCCCCATGCCGGCGCGTAGAGCGGCTTCGAGCAGCGTGAGGTCCATCAGGTCGCGCTGCGCGTGGCTGCCGCCGAAGCGATGCGCATGGCCGCGCAGCGCGCGCAGCAAGCGCACCGTTTCCTCGTAGCGCTCCTCGCCGAAGGCCTGGATCGCGCGCGCGGCGTCGAGCCCCACTTCGCGCGCGAAGGCCGCGGTGTCGCCGGTGCCGCGCGCCTGCGCCCGCAGCGACTCCAGCACCGCGCGCTGCGCCGTCGGCCGGCCGGCGCCGACGAAGGCCATCATCGCGTGCCAGTCGTTGAACGCGTAGTTGCCGGCGCCGGCGATCGGCGCCCAGCCGTCGGCCACGGTCTCCCAGCGGCTGCCGACATCCACGCCGCGCAAGTGCAGCCGCCACAGGAGCGCCGTGGCGTCAATCATGTCCAGCACGACTGTGGAGCGCGCACCGTGGATCGGACCGTCGAACAGGCGCAGCACCTCGTCGATCTCGCCGCGGTCTAGGTGATAGAGCGCCAGATGCCACCAGTTGTGCACGGCGAAGAAGCTCTCGCGCGACCACGCGTCGGTGTCGGCGCGCAGCCAGGCGATGCCGTCGGCGGTGCGGTTCTGCATCTCCATCACGTGCGCGACCGCGTGCCAGCCCCAGCCGTCACGCCGCTCGCGCTCGACGCTCTCGCGCCCGTACCTCTCGGCGGCGGTGTAGTCACCGCACTCTTCCAGGCCGAACGCGTACATGCCGAGCAGAGCGTGGTAGCCGGGCAGCGAGGCGCTCCATGCCGGCAGCGCGCGCGCGATGCGATCGCGCAGCTGGCGCGACTCGCCGGTGAAGAAGTCAATCTGATGACCGGCTTGCAAGGCCAGGGCGTCACGCGGGTAGGAGGCGGTCACGTCTTCCAACGCGCGGCCGGCGGCGCGCCATTGGCCGTCGAGCACCAGGCGGATCGCCCGCAGGTGCCCGCGTTCGCGTTCGTTGACGGGCAGGTTTTCGGCGGCCGTGAGGCACTGGCGCGCGACCGGCAACGCGGCCGGCTCGGTGCCGAGCAGGTGCAGCCACGCTTTCAGCGCATGCGCGATCGTCATTTCCGGCGCGGCGGCAAGCGCGCGGTCCGCGCTCGCCGCCGGGTCGCCGATGAAGCAGCGCAGCTCGTGGCACGCCTGTTCGAACGCGGCGAGCGCCGCGGGGTTCGCGCCGCTCACGGCGTAATCGAAGCTGTCTTTCATCGTCATGTTTCGCTCCTCGCGCGGTTTGATGGATGCGCAGTATCGAGGCGACGCCGCGCTGCGCCCATGGCGGAGGCGCCGGGACTTTGTGCCGAGGCGCCGCGGCAGCGCGTGGTCGCGGCGGCGCGGTCACTCTGGTGCGCCGGCAGGCTTGCGTGCACCGCCGCACACCACCCTCAATCGCGCGACCGCGATTCGAGGCGCGACTTGCGCATCGCCGGACGAGTTCTGCATACTCGGGCGGCTGCACGAGTCTCTCGGGCGCATCGCGGCGATGGTGGCCGGGCCGGCGGCGGGAGCCGCGACGCGAGGCTTGGCCGCCGCCGCGCTTTGCCCCATACGTCCTTTGCCGAATGGACGCACTTTCCGACCTGCTGCGGGTGCTGCGCTTCTCCGGTGGCGTGTTCCTGGAGGCGACCTTTCGCGCGCCCTGGTGCGTCCATTCGCAGGTGAGCAGTGACGATCTGGCCCCCGGTACCGCGCGCGACGCCAGCCTGATCGCCTTCCACTACATCCTGGAGGGCGGGTTCGACGTGAGCCTTCGCGGACAGCTCCCGCGCCGTTGCGCGGCGGGTGACCTCATCGTGCTCGCTCGCAACGATCGCCATCGGGTGGGCAGCGATCTCGCGTTGCCGCCGCAGCGGGCGGAAGCCTTCATTCACAAGGCGAGCGCGCAGGACCTGGCCGCACTCGATTTCGGCGACGGGCCGCCGCTTGCGCGCTTCGTCTGCGGTTATCTCGCGACCGCCGAACGCGAACACCCGTTGCTCGAATCGCTGCCGCCGCTTCTGGTCACGCCGATGCGCGGACGGCCCTGCACCGAGTGGGTGGAAACCTCCTTTCGCTATGCCGCGCGCGCCTGCGGCCGGCGCGAGGCCGGCACGCAGGAACTGCTCGCGCGTCTGTCGGAGCTGCTGTTCGTCGAGGCGGTGCGCGAGCACATCGAGCGGCTGCCGGCGGAGGCGACCGGATGGCTCGCCGCACTGCGCGATCCGCCGCTGGCGCGCGCGCTCGCGGCACTGCACACGCGCGTCGCGCACGCGTGGACGACCGACCAACTGGCGCAGGAGGCGCTGCTCTCGCGCTCGGCATTCGCCGACCGGTTCTCGCGCACGCTCGGCATGCCGCCGATGACGTATCTCACCCGCTGGCGCATGCTGCTCGCGCGGCAGAAGCTGCGCGAGTCGCGCGCTCCGATCGCCCGCATCGCCGCCGAACTCGGCTACGAGTCCGAGTCCACCTTCACGCGCGCGTTCACGCGCGAGACGGGCAAGCCGCCGGGGGAGTACCGGCGAAGCCGATAGTGGATATCCGGGCCTGCGGGCAGCGCGCCGGCCACCGCGGTGGGGTGCCGCCGCCGGCGAACAGCCTCTTCGGACGCCCTCATCAGCGCAACCGCGATGTCCCGCCCGCGATGGCGCCGAATCACCCCCGCCCGTTCCAGACCTCACGCCGCCCGGCCGCGGCGTACGTCATCCGCCGTCGCGCGCAAGGCGCAGGCCGGAGAACTGCCAGCGCGCGTCCGGTGGGAAGAAGTTGCGGTAGGTCGCCCGGATATGGCTCGAAGGCGTCGCGCACGAGCCGCCGCGCAGGACATACTGTCCGCTCATGAACTTGCCGTTGTACTCGCCGACGGCCCCGGCGGCGCGCCGAAAGGCCGGGTAAGGGCCGTAGTCGCTTCGCGTCCATTCCCAGACGTCGCCGAACGCCTGCGCGAGCGTACCCTCGGGCGCGGCGTCCTGCGGCGCAAGCGGATGCAGCGCGCCGCTTTCGAGAAAGTTTCCTTCGAGAGGCAGGCCGCGCGCCGCCACCTCCCATTCCGCCTCGGTCGGCAGCCGCGCATTCGCCCAGCGGGCGAAAGCGTCGGCTTCGTAGAAGCTCACGTGACATACGGGCGCGTGCAGGTCCAAGGGAACCTGTCCCTGCAGCGTGAACGAGAACCAGACCCCGTCCCGGCGCTGCCAGTATTCTGGCGCCTGCCAGCCGCGCGCCGTCACCGTGTCCCAGCCCGCGGAGAGCCAGTGCTCCGGCCGGCGGTAGCCGCCGTCCTCGATGAACTCGATGAAATCCCCCTGGGTGACCGGATGCGAGGCGATCTCGAACGCCTGCAGCCAGACGCGGTGGCGTGGCGTCTCGTTGTCGAAGCAGAAGCCGGGCCCGGCATGCCCGATTTCGTAGAGCCCGGCCTGGAAGCCGACCCATTTGCGCTTGCACGCCCGGACGGGCGCGAGCGGTCGCGGCTCGCGATACGCGGGTTTGAGCGGATTGCGCGAGAACAGGTGCTTCACATCCGTGAGGATCAGTTCCTGATGCTGCTGCTCATGATGCAGTCCAAGCTCGACGAGGGCGGCGCACTCGGGCGCAAGCCCGCCGGCGAGCAGCGCGAGCATCGCCTCGTCCACCCGGTCGCGGTATGCCAGTATCTCGGTCAGGCTCGGGCGCGAGAGCATGCCTCGTTCGGGTCGAGGATGCCGGTCGCCGACCGCGACGTAGTAGGAATTGAACAGAACGCGATAGGAGGGATCCACCAGGCGGTAACCGGGCTGGTGCGGCGCGAGCACGAACGTCTCGAAGAACCACGTCGTGTGCGCCAGATGCCACTTCACCGGACTTGCGTCGGGCATGGACTGGATCGCGCAGTCCTCGGCCGACAGCGGCGCGGCGAGAGCGCGCGTCGCCTGCCGGATCGCCAGGAACCGTCCGCGGCCGCTCCCATCCGGCTCGGGGCGGCTTTGCGATATCGTCGAATCGGCGGGCAGTTCCACGATCACCTCCGTTATGGTCCCGCTGGCGAACGAAGCTTCGCCGAAGGCCGATCCGCGCGTCAGGAGCGCACGGGTTTCAGCCAGGTCACCGGCCGTCCGAGCGCGCCGCCGAGCGCCTTGCCCTCGGGGTCGGCGAGCGCCGCCTCGCGCGCCCGGCGGATCGCGGCGGCCTGCTCGGCCGGATCGGCGGTGGGCGGGTTTTCCACGAGCGCGTCCAGTATCGCGAGGAAGTTGGCGCGCCCGCGCCGGTGCGTGTCGCCGTAGCCCTTGATGAGGCGCGCGCACTCGGCGATCTCCAGCGCAAGCAGCGGGCTCTTCTGCGCCGCCTCGCGCACGCGCGCGAGCCACCGCTCGATCAGCTTCTGCTCCTCTGCGTAGCGGTAGGTGTAGGGCCGCCATGGCCGCAGCCGCGCGAGCGTGCGCATCACGAGAAAACCGAGCACGCCGGAAGTCTTGACGTGCATGCCGACGTTGAAGGCGTGAAGCTTGCCGCGCCGCTCGGCCCAGGCGAGAAGCCGCGCCCCGAGCGCCGGCGGCAGCAGCGCCGCGAACTCCTCCACACCGGGCTTGAGATAGTCAATGACGATGACGGGCTCGCCTTCCTTCGCCCGCACCTCGCGGCGGATGCGCTCAAAGCGCGCGGCGCGCGTCTTCAGATCGGCCACGCGGATGATGTCCTCGTAGCACATCCACAGGGCGAGCTCGCGCGCGACCTCGGCGGCAAGCGCCGGCTCGGCGTCCAGAAACGGCTGCATGCGCTCGCGATAGAGCGCGGCGTATCGCTCGCCCTGGTACTCGCGCAGCCGCGCGATCGCGAGATCCATGATCTCGCGCAGCCCGGTCGCCCGCGCGGGCGGTGCGGGCGGCTGCGGCGCCGGCCGCGATCCGGCCGCCACCTCGAAGCCGGCGGCGAATCCGCGCAGACTCGCTTCGGCGCCGCGCCCGGAGCGGCGGATCGCCTCCTCGCAGGCCTCGCGCGAAAGCGGCAGCGCGCCGCTGCCCGCCATCGCGCCGAAGAGCACCGCGTTGATGACGGTGCCGCATTGTTCGGCGAGCGCCCGCATGTCGGCGAGCACCGCGCGCCTGGCGAGCTTGCGCGCCGCCTCGATCACGCGCGCCGAGTCGTAGCGCCCGTCGGCCATCTGCATCTTCTCCACCGTCGCATAGATGCGGTGGGTGGAGGCGATGAGCGTCGTGCGCTCCGGGCTCACGAAGCCGTTCTGCATCGCGCGCGCGGCCTCGACGAGCTCGGATGCGACCATCACGTCCACGTTGCCGGGGCTCGGCGTGAGCGAGAGCACCGGCTCGCGCCCGGCGAGTTCCTCGCGCTTCGCCGGAAAGATCTCCAGGTAATAGGTGGTCGCGCCGGTTCGCTGCGCCACCCCCGGGATCGAGGTGCTCTGCGCCGGAAAGCCCTCCTGCGTCGCCGCCTCGAACAACCAGTCGGCCATGACGCCGCCGCCCTCGCCGCCCAGCGCAGCGATCAGAATAGTGATGGGACGCTCCGGAAGACTCATCGCAGCAGGCTCCGCACGCGTTCAAGGATTCGATCGAACCAGCCGGGATTCTGGATCACCTCGGCGCGGTAGAACGACGGGCAAAGCACCGCGGCGTGCGCGTTCTCGCCGCACAGGCCGCAACCGACGCAGCCGTCAATGACGGTGGCCACCGGGTCGCGCCGCAGGGGGTCCGGATTGTCCTTGACCGTCAGTGTCGGGCAGCCCGAGAGCCGGATGCAGGAATGGTCGCCCGTGCAGGTGTCCTCGTCCACGCCGTAGCGGACGCGCACGTGCCGCTCGCCGCGGGCGAGCTTTTCGGCCACCTGCGGCCGCAGGCGCCGCTGGCGCTCGAGCTGGCATTCGCCCTCGGCGACGATGACTTTGAGGCCATCGTAGTCCGTGGTCATCGCCTCGCGGTAGGCGCGCGCCATCGCCGCGACGTCGTAGTTGTTGACCGTGCGCAGCCATTTCACGCCGAGCCCTTGGAGCGTGCACTCGATGGTGCGGTCGGCGTGCACCGCGCTCTCGCCGACGGCCCGGCGGCGGGCTTCTTCCGGCGGCGTCGAGACCACCTCCTGGGTGCCGGTCGCCGAGGCGTAGCCGTTCTTCATCACGATGAGCACCCCGTCGCCGCGGTTCATGAGGCTGGAGGCGACGCCCGAAAGCAGCCCGTTGTGCCAGAAGCCGCCGTCGCCCATCACCGCGACCGGGCGCCTCGCCTGCATCGGCGCCACCGCGGCGGCACTCGCGAGGCTCATGCCGTAGCCAAGCAGGGTGTTTCCCTGCGAGAACGGCTCGAAGGAGGCGAAGGCGTGGCAGCCGACGTCCATCGCCACGTGCGGCCGGCCGATCTCCTGCGCGACGAGCTTCATCGCCGAGAACACCGGGCGCTCGGGGCAGCCGACGCAGAATGTCGGCGGCCGCTGCGGCAACGATCCGAGCCGACCGGACGCATCGCGCCTGAGCTCCCCGACGCGCGCGAGCCAGCCCGCGCCGGCCGACGTGTCCACATGCGGCGCGTGCTCGCCGAGGAATTTCGCGAGCCCCCGCACGAGCACCTCCACCGTATAGTCACCGGCCATTTGCAGGCAGTCCTTGCCGTGCAGCTTCGCCGGGACCTCGGCGCGGCGCAGGATCGTCGCGATCTCCTGCTCGATGAATTCGGGCTGGCCTTCCTCGAGGACCAGCACCGCGCGCCTGCCGAGCGCGAACGCGGCGATTTCCTCCGGCACGAGCGGATAGACGACGTTCAGCGCAAGGATCGGAAGCCGCGCGCGGCCGAAGGCGTCGGCGAGCCCCATCACCTCCAGCGCGCGCACCAGGCTGTTGTAGAGCCCGCCCTGCACGATGAGTCCCACCGAGCCCTCCTCGGCCTCGAAAACCTCGTTCAGCCGCTGCTCGGCGATGTAACGGCGGGCGGCCGGAAGCCGCACCTCGGACTTGAGCTTTTCCTGCCGGAAGGTCGCGGGCGGGTGCGCGAGCCGGTCGTAGATGAACTCCTCGGGCGGGCCGGCGAGGCGCCGGCGCATCGAGATCCGCGGCGCGCGGTTCGCCTTCGCGCGGAAGGACCCGCGCACATGACAGGCGCGGATGCGAAGCTCCATCATCACCGGGGTGTTCGAGGCTTCCGAGAGCGCGAAGCCGTGCTCGACGAGGTTCACGATCGTCGGCAGGTTCGGCCGCGGATCGAGCAGCCACATGAGCGACTTCGCCGCAAAGGCATGGCTGCGCTCCTGCGCGACCACGCCGCCCTCGCCGTAGTCCTCGCCCAGCACGATGAGCGTGCCGCCCATGACGCCGGCGCTCGCCAGATACGACAGCGCGTCGGCGGCGACGTCGGTGCCGACGATGGACTTCCAGGTCACCGCGCCGCGGATCGGATAGTTGATCGAGGCCCCGAGCATCGCGGCGGCCGAGGCTTCGCTCGTGCAGGCCTCGACGTGCACGCCCAGCTCATCGAGGTACTCGCGCGCCTGCACCATCACGTCAAGGAGATGCGACACCGGCGCGCCCTGGTAGCCGCCGACGTAGGACACGCCGGACTGCAGCAGCGCCTTGGTGACCGCGAGGATGCCTTCGCCGTGGAAGGTCTCGCCTTCGCGCAGGCGGAGCTGTTCAATTTCGCGCGTGAACTGGCGTTCCAATGATCAGCCTCCGGACGGAAGCGAGCAGACGGTCGAGCGCGCCCGGATTCTGGATCACCTCGGCGCGGTAGAACGACGGGCAAAGCACCGCGGCGTGCGCGTTCTCGCCGCACAGGCCGCAACCGACGCAGCCGTCAATG
>Ga0073934_10003307_pt1 | contig 30141 bp, 24 predicted proteins | sample LarsenN4metaG_FD_76834 | JGI IMG/M metagenome (GOLD analysis project Ga0073934, IMG submission 76834) | Hot spring sediment bacterial and archeal communities from British Columbia, Canada, to study Microbial Dark Matter (Phase II) - Larsen... ... | reverse complement strand
GGCAAACCCACCCGGGTCACCCCCGCCGATCAGCCCGGCGTTCATCGTTATTCAATCTCCAGCGACGCCACCCTGGCTGTGCACACCTGGTCTCGTTTCGATACGCCGCCGGTAACGGACCTCGTGCGATTGCCCGGCCACGAGCGAGTAAGATGGCTGGCCGAGAACAAGCGGTTGAAAGAGAAACTGGATACGCTGGCCCGCCCGGCCAGCGAGTTCTTTCAGGTTACTACCGCCGATGGAGTGGTATTGGACGGCTGGTGTCTCAAGCCGCCCGGCCTGGACCCCGGGCGGCGATACCCCGTGCTGTTCCACGTGTACGGGGAGCCGCACGGCACCACGGTGGTGGACCAGTGGGGAGGGAGTTCGCTTTTGTGGCATTGGATGCTGGCGCAACAGGGTTACCTGGTCATGAGCGTGGACAATCGGGGCGCGGCGGCACCACGGGGGCGCGCGTGGCGCAAATGTGTCCATCGCCAAATCGGCATTTTGACGGCGGCGGACCAGGCCGCCGCAGTCCGGGCGATTGTGAAATCGCGGTCTTATGTGGACCCCAAACGAATAGCCATCTGGGGATGGAGCGGAGGTGGCACTTCTTCCCTGAACGCGATTTTTCAGTATCCGGATCTCTACCAGGCGGCCATGGCGGTGGCTGCGGTGCCCAACCAGCGTCTGTATGACACGATATACCAGGAACGTTACATGGGTCTGCCGGGTGACAACCCGGAGGGTTATCGCCTGGGGTCCCCGATCACGCACGCCCACAAGCTGCGCGGTCATTTGTTAATCGTTCACGGAACCGGAGACGATAACGTGCATTACCAGGGGGCCGAGGCACTGGTGAACGAGTTAATCGCGCACAATAAGAGATTCACCATGATGGCTTATCCTAATCGAACCCATAACATCAGCGAGGGCCCGAACACCACCCGGCACCTGTATCAGTTGCTGACCGACTTTCTGCGCGAGCACGTGCCGGCGGGCGCCACGCCGTGAGCCATTGCCCGGCGTGCTCAGGCGGGCTGGCGCCCTTCGAGAATCGCGACGTAGTCAGCGATGCCGCGCGCAGGGGGGTAAGCGGGGGTGAAACCGAGTTCGCGCGCGGCCAGGCTCATGTCTGCCTGAGTATGATTCTGATAGAAGGCTCCGTACGGGTTGTCGAAGTAGTCCGGGTCAAGTTGTGTGCCGAGGTTTCGGTTGAGCTCGCCAATGATCTCATTGAATGAGAAGGCCATGCCGGAGCCGCAGTTATAAACTGCGCTGCGCGGCGCCCCTGCCGCACGCACTGTCATGGCCACCACATCCTTGACATAGACAAAGTCGCGTTTTTGTTCGCCGTGTTTGAAGACGCGTGGACGCCGGCCCGCCTTCATCTGGGTGTAGAGCTGCCAGATCATGCTGGACATGCGGCCCTTGTGGGCCTCGCCAGGGCCATAGACATTGAAATAGCGCAGGCCGACAATGCGCCAGGAAGGGTTATGCTGGGCGCGATACCGGGCGAGGTTATCGAGTTGCACTTTGGTAAAGCCGTACACGTTGGCTGGCGCGGGGGGCTGGTCCTCCCGGTTGACGCCAGACGCCTGGCCGTAGGTCGCAGCCGAGGAGGCATAGACGACCGGTGTGAGGTTGATGGCCGCGAAGTCCAACACGCGTCGGAAACCTTCGATGTTGTCATGGGCTTGCAGCCACTGGCTGTGCTCGGTTGTGTCCGTAATAGATGCCTCATGAAAAATGACGTCGAAGCTTTGCCCTTTGAACTGAGCCTGCCAATCCAGCCGCGACACATCGGCTGCCACGAAATCGCCACGAAATCCCCGGAGGTTTCTGAAGTCGCCGGAGCGGAAGTCATCCACCACCACAATGTGGGCTTCAGGGTATTGTCGTTGGAGCGCGTGAACGAGGTTGGAGCCGATGAATCCAGCCCCGCCTGTCACCATGATATTCTGCATGGCCGGAGTCTAACAGGGGACAGAGTGCGGAGCGAGGGGGAAATCAGGGGCAGTCCTTTCCGCGCCGACCAACGAAGAGAAGTCGAGGCGCATGGGGTGGTCGTGATCGAGATGGCGGTGACAGACCTCGAAGAACTGGGTCTCAGATTGCACCCGGCGGATTTCGTGAAGGAAGCGCCCGCCGACATCCACGCCCGGGCCGAGGTGGTTCATGTAGAGCTTCATCTTCTTGACCTGACTGGCCTCCGATACGCCGGGTGGATAGACCACCTCGTAGAGGCGCCGGATGTAGTCGAGCACGTCTCGTCCCGTGGGAACAAACGGCGGGGCCCCGGCCAGCCGTTGGCGGATCTGCGTGAATATCCAAGGGTTGCGGATGGCCCCGCGACCAATCATAACGCCGTTTGAGCCGGTTTCGCGCCAGAGAGCCAGTGCCTGATCAGCGGTGAATACGTTGCCGTTGGCCAATACCGGGCAAGGCAATTCGCGGGCGGCGCGGGCAATATGCTGCGTGCTGACCGGACTGGCGAGGTGTTGACGGACGGTGCGTCCGTGGACGACAACCAGGTCAAGCCGGTGTCGGCCGAGGATGGGCAAGAGGTTGTCGAGTTCGTCCGGGGAATCGAACCCGAGGCGGGTTTTCACGGTGAGCGGAATTTGCACCGCGTCCCGTAAAGCACCGAGGATACGGTCCACTTGCGGGAGGTCGCGAAGCAATCCACCGCCGGCGCGTTTGCGATACACCACCGGCGCGGGACAACCGAGGTTGACGTCCACGCCAGCCACGGGGTGCCGCTGCAGTTCGCGGGCGGTACGAACCAAAGCGGGGATATCGTTGCCGATCATCTGGGCCAGGACAGGACGAGCCGTGGGATTCCGAGTAATCGAAGTCAGGATGTAGCGATCAAGCCGCGACACGGCGTGTACCCTGAAATACTCCGTGACATAGAGGTCAGCACCACCGTATTGAGCGATCAGTGTCCAGAACGGCAGGTCGGTCACGTCCTGCATGGGTGCCAGAGCGAGGACGGGACCGGAACGGCGCCATAGATCGCGGAAGGCGTCAACCGGTGTCACGGGGTTGGAAGCTCCTGAAACGAAACGTCCACCAGGAGGTCGCCGGCGATCTTCTCCAGTTCGCGGCGCAGCAGGAGGACGTCGCAGGTGGGGGGGATCTGAAGGCGGGCGAGGGCTTTAAAGAGGGTCTCACCTGACATGGGCGCACTGGCGCACTCGGTGGATAACTCCTCAACATTGACCCCGTAACGCGCCAGGGCGCTGGAGATCTGGCGCACGATGCCCGGCCTGTCCTGGCCAACGATCTCGAGCGTCGCCAGGCGGCAGGCCTCGGGAGCCGCGTCAGTTCGGTCGGGACGCAGCACCACGGTGAGCCCTTCGTTCTGAAGCCCACTCAAAGCAGCAGCCAGCGCTGTTGCACGATCCTCGGGAACATGGATTCGAAGGATGCCCGCGAACTCACCACCGAGGCGGCACATGCGGCTTTCCAACCAATTGCCTCCATGGCCGGCCACCAGGCTGGCTACGGATTCTACCAACCCGGGGCGATCCTTGCCGATCACGGTCATGACCCATGCGGTTTGCATGGCATTCTTTTACCCCAGGGAATGGCCGAGGCAAGCGGTACTGTCGGAGATGTTGGCCAGGTGGTGAACTTCACAGCCCTGAGGAAAACCTGATGGCTCCGGATGGCCGGTGACAGCATAAGGCCAGCGAGGGTTTTATGGACGGCAGGCGTGACTTCTAGACCGAAATAGGGCCATGAGGCTCCGGGTGGTTCAAGACGCGCTTGGTCGTTACCACGCCGATTGGTAGAGGGCCTCGAACTGGGTGGCGTTCATGGGGCGAGGGTTGAAGGAGCCGGTCCATTCACGGCTGGCGTCCTGAGCCAATTGAGGAATGGCCTCGGGAGGGATGCCGATTTCTTCCAGCCGGGCAGGCATGCGCAAGGACCGCTTCAGCTCTCGCAGGTGGTTGATGAGGGCCGCGACCGCGGTTTCGGCAGAATCCTGGACAGTTGTGAGGCGAGCAAACCAGGCAAGCTCGGCGTAGATCTGGCGTGCGGAGGTTTCCTCGGCGTTGAAGCGGACCACGTGGGGCAGCATGAGACCCACGGCCTCCCCATGGGGGATGTTAAACCGGGCCGTGAGGGGATTGGCAGCGGCATGGGCAGCTCCAAGCATACTGGCCTCGATAGCAGTTCCGGCCCAGGCGGCCGCTAACAGCATGTTGCCGCGGGCTTCGAGGTTCTCTGGGGCGCGCGTGATGGCAGGCAAGGCGTTGGCTGCGAGCGCAAAGGCTTCGCGAGCGTAAAGGTGAGAAAGCGGGTTTCGTTTCCTGGTGACGGCGCTTTCTACCGCATGAGCAATGGTGTCCATGCCTGCGCAGGCGGCCACACGAAATGGCTGAGACAGAGTGAGCCGGGGATCGAGGATGGCCACACGGGCAGCGGCCTTGGGGTCACCACAAGCCATTTTGCGGTGCGTGACTTCGTCGGTAATGAGAGCGAAGGATTGACACTCGCTGCCGGTGCCGGCAGTGGTGGGGATGGCGATCATCGGAAGCATGGGGCGGGAGGCTTTTCCCACTCCCCAGTAGTCTCGCATGCAACCTCCATTGGTCAGGAGGAAGTTGCATCCTTTGGCAGTGTCAAGGCTGCTGCCACCGCCCAGCCCGACCAGCAGGTCGGCCTGAGCATGGCGCGCCGCTTCCACACAACGGTCCACACAGGCGGTGGTGGGGTTTTCGATGACCTGATCGAAGATCGCAACGTCAAGTCCGGCCGTTTGCAGGCTGCGACGGGCACGTTCGGCGTGACCTGCCGCGCTGACGCCGGGGTCCGTGACGATGAGCACCCGGTGGCAGCCCAGCGATGCGGCTATTTCACCAAGCCGATCGAGGGTTCCCGGCCCAAAAACGAGGCGGGTTAGCGGCTGATGATCAAAGCCCTGAATCACGGCAGCCTTCCCCCCATTCGATGGCCCTGCGGCGATAAAGAAACTCAAAAAGGTTCCCCTCGTGGGGCTGATCCCATGAAACGCGCATGGTGGACACGGGTCCAAGGTTTAGCCGGTCAATGAGAGGTGACTCGATCAAGCGGCGCTGGAAGTCAGCATTTCGAGTAATGGCGGTGACGACGAGGGAAGGGCCGATTTGCTCAAGCATACGATCCTGGGGCACTTCCACCACGCTGGCGTAGGGAAAAAGGAACTCGCGATTGGCGAGTGGGTGTTGAAAGGAGTCGCAGTGGATGATAGTGGGGCGCAAAAAGGTACCGCCTTCAAAGAGCACTCGTCGAGGGCCATTCCGATATCGAGCAGTCATTTCGGTGGCTCCCGGCGTATCCAGGCCTGATTCGATGGCAGCGTCCATGGCTTCGGCCATCTTGGGATTGGCAAATCCGGAGAGGCGGGCGTCGGGGTGGTCGGCAGGCAACGGGGCGACGGGGCCGAGGCGCTGGGCAACAGCGTCGGCAATGTCTCGGGAATATCTGGGCACAACGACGGCCGAGGCGTTGATACAACTGCGCCCCCCGTTCTCAGCGATGGAGGAAACAATGATGTCAATCCATTCGGGCCAGCGGTCTATGAGGTCCTCACCAATGAGGATTTTGCTGTGCCCCGGTCCATGGATTTGAATGGCGGGATTGTTCGCATATTGAGCGGTGGTGGCCTGATCGCCGAAGACCAAGGCCCGCCCGCAGGAACGCAAGACTTCCGCCGCGCCTTCGTGGTCAGTAGGGTAAAAGCTGAAGGCTTCAGGAGGACAGCCGGCGGCGATGAAGGCCTGAATTAGGCGCCAGGGAGTCCATGGCTCCTCGCGCCCTGGTTTAAGCACGACCGGAATACCCAAAGCAATGGCCGGAAGCCAGAGCGAATTGACCCCGGGCGAGTTGCTGGGCATGACGAGGCCCAAGGAGTTCGCCACCGGGTAAAAACACACCCGACTGCCGCCCTGTTCACCGAAACCATGATCCAGCACGTCGTGGGGCAAAGCGCGGGTCAGGCCATTGAGGACGGTGGCCATGTTCACCAGGGCGTGGTGGATCTTGGCCATGTTGCGCCGCACCATGACGTGGGGCAGTCCACTGGTGGCGGATAGCGTGACCACGTAATCTTGGGCGGTCTGTTGATGTCCACGGTCTCCCAGAGGGAGGGTTCCTTGCAGAAATAACTCGCCGGCCCTGCCGCAAACTTCGAGGAGCCGCGCTGTGGTGAGGCGACGCAGGGCCTGGCGGGAATCAGCCATTCTGGGGAGGTCTTTGCGGAGGATGCCGGCATTGACCTGGCTGACCTCGGCGAGAGCGGCGCCGGTTCGGAAATCGGCCACCGTAAAGCGGTCGAGGCTGGCGTAGGGCCGGCCGCGACGCAAAGCGGGGAGGTGAGGAAGCTCGTTCATTTCAATAAACGCCCTCGATGATGGTCTTTTGCATGGCGCCGAATGGGCGGACTTCGGCAACACCGTCCCAGGCGTAGGGTTCGCGCGGGGGGCGGCGAATGGCCTCATCCCGTTCCAGAAAGCGCGGCATGAAGAACTCGCGGGTGAGTGTGGTCAGTTCGACCCGGCCCCAATGGCCATAGTCCACAAGCTGAGAGGTTTGTTCGGGCTGAACGACGCGGAGCACTGCCCGGGGCTGCGGGGCGTAATAGGTGACCGAGAAATTGTCTTCGGGGCGGAGTGGGACGCTGGCGGCCAGCCCCATGAGAGTGTTGCCGTAGGTGGGATAAAAGCCGATGCGGTTTTCGAGGACTTCCTCAACGATAAATCGTACCGTCTGAGGGGTCATGGTTGTTCCGCCACAGAAGACCCCGCGAATGCCCGCTTCGTAGAGATTGACGTGCTCGCTCAAGGCCTCGAGAAGTTTCGGCGTGGTGAAAAGGCCGGCGATGCGGCGATGTTTGAGGAGTGTGACGGCCTGCTCAACGACGTGATCCATATAGGCCCGGGCGATATCAAACTTTTTCTCGGCCAGGACCTTTTTGACCCACCGGGGATCGAGATCAATGAAGTAGCAGGGACTGCCCCGGAAGTTGGCGAGGTGTTCGATAGCCAGGCGCAAACGGCGCGGCCCCGTGGGGCCGACCATAAGCCAGGCCTGGCCGCGGGGAAAATGGCGATCCTCGATTTTGGTGCTGAATTCCTCGTAGTCCACTTTGTAGTCGTCCCATCCGATGCGTTGCTTGGGCATTCCGGTCGTGCCGCCGGTTTCAAAGATATTGTAGGGGCGGCCTTGATAGGCTTTGGGAATCCAGACTTCAGGCTGAAGGTCGCGAAGCCATTCATCCTGGAAGTGGGGGAAGCGCGCGACGAGATCATCGAAGGTTCGGATTTCGGCGCGAGGGTCCCAGCCCGCCCTGGCGGCCCAATCGAGCCAGAAAGGGCAGCCGGTCTCGGGGGAGAAATGCCAGGCGATGATCTCGCGCAAGTGGGCATCGAGTCGGTCGCGAGCGCTTTGGATGGTAGAGGGATCCATCGTCATGGGTCGAATTACTCAGGTGGGAGTGGTATCGTCAGTTGTTCTTCGGAAAGTATTTGTTGATGGTCGCCGCACTGGGCGGTGGGGTGAGCAGCGACACGATCACCATCAGGAGTGCCGAGCCCAGAACCATAAACACGACCGGCAAGTAACCGTGAATGGTGATGTTGCCAGGGGTGCGCACAAGGAGGTTGCCGAGGGCTGGAAAGATAGGCACCGGGGGCTGGCCAGGTTTAGGGGCAATGGCCTCGGTGATTTCGTAGAGGTAGAAAGTTCCAACCATGGTCAGGGTGACCCAGAGCACCGCGGCCAGGGCTCCCCATTTGTTGCTGCGCTTCCAGAAGAGAGCCGCGAGCATGACCGGGGCGAGGGCGGCAAAGCCAGAGAAAGCAAAGCGGATGGCCAGTTCAAAAATCCCGGCTTTGTCCTTCAGTTCGAGGGCGATGAGGTAGGCAACGGTGGTGACAAGGACGACGAAGATGCGGCCGGTCCAGACCTGGGCTTTTTCCCCGAAACGCTCTTTCCCGCCGTAGTAGGCGAAGATGTCCTCGGTGAACATGGTGCAGAGGGCAAGAATCTGGCTGTCGGAGGCCATGACACAGGCCATGATGGCGGCCCCGAGCACACCGGCAAGGACGGTGCTGGTGTTTTCCGTGAGCAATCGAAGAATGACATCATCTGATTCGCCGGGTTTGAGGCCAGGGAATTGTCCGGCGGCCACCAGGCCAAGGAAGACGCTGGGCAGCCAGATGAGCATGATACAGATGGGGTAGAAGATGACGGTTTTTCTAAAGGCAGAGGCTTTTTTTGCGGTCATGCACATGATGGCAATGTGCGGGAACATAATGGAGGAGAGGGGAATGAAGGTATAGCTAAAGAACTCCTCCACGGGAATGCGGGCGCGGGTGAGCAGCGGGGCGGTCTTGGGGTTGGCTGCAAGGTTCTGCACAAGAGTGTCGAAACCGCCGAGGTTTTTGCCAATGAGAATGAAAGCGGCGGTTCCGAAGCACAGGAAGAGTACGGTTTGGAAGGTGTTGACCCAGGCCGTGCCGCGCATACCCCCAAAGAAGACGTAACTCATCACGACCAGGGCCACCATGCCACCGCCAACTTCGTAGCTGACGTAGTGGCGATGCTCGAGGACCACGGCCCCATTGTGGAGGACCTCAAACATTTTTGGCTTGCCGTCGGGTCCCATGATGGTGGTCAGGGCCTCGAGAGTCTGCCCGCCCCCCATCACGCCGATGATGATGTAAGGGACCAACATGAGCGCCGTGAGGGCAAAGATCAGGGTCCCGGTGAAAGAGCATTCCCAGCGGTCTCGGAAGTACTGCACCTGGGTCATGTGCCCGTGCTGTTTGCCAAGGGCCCAAAGGCGTGTGCCAATGAAGAAAATCGTCAGGGGTATCACCAGGCCGGAAGCGGAGGCCATCAACCCGTACACACCAATGCCGCGCTGGTAGGCGAGGCCGGAGCTGCCCAGAATGGCGAAGGCGGTCATGTTGGTGCCAAAAAGAGAGAGGAGAAAAACCCAGGATCCGAGGGACCGGCTGGCCAGGAAGTAATCCTCCCCGGAGGTCTTGCCTTTACGAAAGGCGAAGATGCCAATGTAGATGACGATCGCGAGATAGAGGAAAACGACGATGGCTGGAATCATGCGTTATGGTCTTTCTCCTCAGGCCGCCGAGCTTCGCTTTTTTCCAACTGGTCGAGCTGGGTTGGCCAGGCCCAGCGAACAAGCACCCACATCAGCGCGGCTGCGAGAAGGGAATAGGCTGCGTGGTAGGCCAGACCGATGGGAAGGAATCCGCAGATCAAGGGTTCGATGCGATCCCAATTCCAGAAATCCTGATGCAGCGCGTAGATCAGAACGACCAGTGCCGCCAGGAGCCAGGGGCGCAGTGGTTTCATTGGACAATAGGAAGCGGGCTCGCCGCCTGCGTGGCCGGGGAGGTTGAGCTGCCGAAGACGAAGAGATGCGAGTTGGAGGCGATGTAAAGACGGCCGTTCGCGGCGACGGGGGTGGAATAAACCGGCGTGCCGAGGTTGCACTCACTGATGACTTTTTTCTCCCGGCTTGCGGCGAGCACAACCAGGTCTCCATCCTCATCCCCGACGTAAACCTTGCCGTCAGCGAGGAGGGTGGACCCCCACATGTGGGCCTTCATGTCGTGGGTCCAATGAAGCTTGCCCGTGTCAGCATCCAGGCAATGAACGTAACCGGAGAAATCGCCGACGAAAAGCAGGCCGGAGTCAGGATCAATGGAAACGGTGGAAATGCTGCGGTGTATGCCGCGGTAGTCCCAGATCAACTTGCTGGAGGTCACGTCGCCTTTGCCTGTGGGGTCAATGCACAACAAGCGCCCAACCCCTTCCCCATGTTCCGGGTCCTGACCGATGGCCACATAAACGCGCCCTTTGTAGAAGACAGGCGTGGCGTTGATTTCGCTGGGCCCCTCCGCTGCGGGGTACTTGATGGGTTTGCCGTCCTTCATCTTGTACTCCGGCGGGTTGCAATCGAACCACCAGATTTTCTGGAGCCAGGCAGTATCGTCGTTCTTTCGGGGATTGGCATCGAAAGCATAGAGAATGCCGTCTCCGCCGCCGAAGAAGATCTGCATTTGGCCGTTGACCACGCCCGCTCCCGGAGAACTCCACATGCCGTGGAAAAGGCGTGTGCCGATTTCGGCATCGTCTTCCCCGGCGAATTCCCCGGTGCGCTTGTGGAGGGCGATGAGGCTGGGCGCTTTGGGTGAGGGGACGTTGGAGTGAGTCCAGTCCTGCCCATTTGAAGTGCAGACATAAACAAGATCCCCAACAGGAAGAACGGCTGAATTGGAGGCATTGTGAGGGAACACGCCGAGTTCATCCATCATGCTGTACACCCAGATGATGTCGGCATCTTTGGGCCCCGGCTCGACAGGGGGCGCCGGGCGCTCGGTGGGCTTGCCGCGGTCGAGTCGAATATCTTTGACCACGTACTTGGCTTCATCCTTGAAGGGGCCATCGTTGCCGTTGGCCATGCCGTGGACATCCAGGCACATGACCTCGCAGCGGCTGGTGACGATGTAAACGAAATCGCCCTCGATGGTTGGTGAACTGAGGAGACCCAGGTTCTCCCAGTCGTTGACCTTGCCCGAGAGCAGCTTGGGGATGACGAGTTGCCAAAGGAGTTCGCCGGTCCGCTCGTCGAAGCACATGAGAATGCTCCGGTCACCCTGGTGCCTCGGGTCGCGTGGATTCTCATTATTGGTGCCAACATAAACGCGACCGCTGGCGACGGTGACGTTGCCATAGCTTTGTGAGCCGAGCTTGGCAACCCATTTGAGATTGGTGACGCTGGCCGAGTCCACCTCCTCAGTGCCAGGCTTGAACTCGACCTGGTTGTTCTTTCCCTGAGTGAAGCGCTCCGGCAGGCCCTTGATCGGGGAATACATGTTCCGGCTCGGAGAACCGCCCCATTGGGTCCAATCCTGAGCGGTGGTGACGGAGGCATGGGCCGCGAGGAGCGCGGCGGAAATAAGCATGCGGCTTTTCATGGAATAGGGGGTGAGATGTCGGACGGGTGAATCAATTTGGGGTAACCTCGATGTTGTCAAGATAGACTTTCATATCCTGGGGAGAGAAGCCGAACAGTCCCGGTGAACCACTGGTGTGGCCGGTTTTGTGAGGGACCTGGATCGTCCAGGCCGTTGGCTCCGGATCGCCTATTTTCCAGGCTTTGGCCCGGACAACGGTTGAGCCATCGGGCGCAGTGTCCACCCGGGAAATCAGCCGGTACCAGGTGTTGGCGCTCCACTTGAAATCCACCGATTCACGAAGCCTTTCGAGGTTGGAGTTGACCTCGAGCTTTTGCTCGTTGCCCTTCAAAACAACAAGATAACGCTGATTGATCACGCCGACCTCGGACATCTTGCGGCGATTGCCATCGCTCATCACGTCGGCGGCCACGGTGTAATTCCTCATGTCCGGCGTGCCGATGAAGACGATGGCGCGCTGAAAGAACTTGTTGTCCACCGTCTTGGCCAGGGCTTTGGTTCCGTTCTTGTCGCGCACATCAAACTTGAATCGTGCCCCGATCCAGGCAAGCGGCGGATAGGCAAACGAAACGTCCGGTTCCTCGGGGTGGCGCTCGGTGAGATCCAGGGTTTCAAAGTTTTCACGCAAGGGGAGATTGGGCATGACGCGGCCGCGGATGTAGCCTTTGAGTTCGCCGAGAGTCGCCTCGAAAGCACCTGCCGAAGGCACAGGGTCACTTTCGGCCTGAAGCTCGCCGGCCGGGGTAAAATGACCTTTCATGACAGATTTTACCCGAGCGGTGGGAGGAACATAAGACGTCCAGCGAAGGCGCGAAACATCCACCTCGGGCGCCACGATCAATCCGTTGGCATCAAGGATGCGGGCGTGGAAAGTGGCCTTTTCGCCGGGGTGGAGATTCACCTCGGCAGGAACGATCTGAAGCTGCGCAGGAGGGCCTGGCTGAGGCCAGGGTTCCAGGGGGGCTTCGTTGCGTTGCACCGGGCGGGGTTCCCTGGATCCGAAGCAGTAGAGCTTGCGTGTGGTTTGGAAGTAGACGCGGCCATCGCAAACGGCGGGGCTGCCAAAGCAGCGGCCGAGAACCTCCGTGTGGCTGAGAATACGCGCCTCGGTCTCGCCAGGTTGAATGATGTAGAAGGCTCCCTTGACACCGGCCTCGCCCTGGGATTCAGCTTTGCCTGCGGGGTCATCAAGGATTGGAACGTAGAGTTTGCCGTCGGCATAGAGCGGGCAGGCGTTGCGCTGTTCGATGCCAAGCTTGATTTTCCATTTCAGTCGGCCGGTGTTGACGTCCACCGAACAGAGGTCTCCTTTCTCGGCCACGACGTAGATGGTGTCACCGACCAGGATCGGCGAACTGGTCGAGGTCGAAACATCCAGAGACCACATCTCGACCTCCGAGCGTTCGATGACGACCGGGCCGGCTCCAGGGGCCGGGTTCGCCTGGGGGATTCTGAAAGCGAGCATCTGGCCAAGCTCGTAAGGGGTGCCGTAGATCGCCACGACCTTGTTGGTTTGGTGAATCAGCACGGTGGCGTTGATGCCCGCTTTGAAGAGAGGCACGCGCCAAATGGGGTCCCCAGTGCGGGCGTTGAGGCAGACCACGCTTCCATCGCCGGTGGCGGCGATCAGGACCCGCTTGCCGTTCAGCCAAAGAACCTGAGGATGCGAGTAGGAGTTGTCTTTGGGGCGATCGCCGGGTGTGGAAGCCCAGACGAGGTCACCACTGCGTTTGTCAAAGGCGTAGAACCGGTCGCTGGCCGCGCCTTGCGCACCCCAGTTGGCGGTGATGCCCCGGGTGATGACAAGGTCGCGATCCACCACCGGAGAGGCGGTGCGGCTATTGGGGAAGGTCAGTCGGCCGAAACGTTCCATAAGGTCGTGTTTCCACAGCACCTCCCCGTCCGGGGTCAGGGCGGCGAGCACGCCTTGAGTGCCTTGGAAGAAGATGTGGCCGGTCTCAGGATCCACGGTGGGACTTGAGGTGGCGTAGCGCAGATAGATGGTGTCGCTCAAATAATCGCTATAAAGGCGTTGCCAGAGTTTGCGTCCGGTCGCCGCGTCGAAGCAGGCCACCCCTTCCTGGAGATCCGGGCCCTCGCCCAGGTAACCCATCACATAAACGCGTCCGTTGGCAATGACGGGTGTGGACTGCCCGGGAAACTCCACGGACCACAGCTCGTTGCTTCCGCCCGGCGCAAACCAGTCGGGCAGACCCGTCTCGAGACAGACGCCGTTCTGCGTGGGGCCTCGCCAACTGAGCCATCCCCGGGCGGCGGCCTGGCCATCGAGGGGGGCCAGCACGGCGATCAGAGCGGCAAGAGAGAGAGAGCACCCGCATGCGGGCAGGCACGATCGTGTTTTAACAACGCTCATCATATCCACAATGCATCATCATAGTGCGATTTGGAGATTTTGCAAATTGATGTTACCTATACGTATGATTGATGCGTCCCAATTGTCGCGCGCAAGCGCGGGGCCAGGAGGCACGACCCGGCGTCGCAGCCGTTCCGCCAGGAAGCCCGGGGCCTCACGACCCGCCCGGGGGGGCAGTGCCAAGCGAACGGATGGCGCTCCACCGGCGCTCAACGGGCCGCCGCGGCTGCCTCAGTTGCTGCGGCGTGCCTGGCACGGCCTGAATCAGGCGTTTCGCCATCGTATTGCCCGCGCGGGGGTGACGCCGGACCAGTACACGGTGCTGAGGATTCTCAGTGAAAACAGCGGTGTGTGCCTCACCCAGGGCTGGCTGGTGGAGGCGATGAGCAGCGACCCCAACACCATTGCGTCGCTGCTTCGCCGCATGGAGCGGCAAGGGTGGCTCAGCCGGCTGGCGCACCCGCATGACGCTCGGGCACGGTGCCTGAAGCTTCGTCCCGCAGGCGCGGTGCTGTTTGCCCGGCTGCGGCGCGTGGCCGAAAGCCTGCAACAACGGGTTTTGGCGCCAATCCCCGCAGGCCAGCGACTGGGTTTCCTCGAGCAATTGCGTGCCGTGTCCGAGGCCTGCTGGCAGACCTCCCGACAACGCGGCGAGCGCGGGCCCATGGGGCGCAGTCAGGCGTAGGTGCGGATCCAGCGCCGCGATTTCATCTCGAAGCGGGGCAGGGAGCCGGGCTCGACGGCGCGAACGGGAATACGAAGCGCAAGAGCCGTTTGCAGGGCCTGTTGAACGTCGCGGGCCAACTTCAGAGGATGGCGGCACTGTGGAAGCGGTTCGATTTCGAGGGAAAGCTCCGGCAGCGCACCGCGGCAATCCAGGTTCACACGATACTCCGCCACGCCACCACAGCGGCGGACGATTTCCTCAACGGCCGACGGATAAACGTTGACTCCGCGGACCACCACCATGTCGTCACAGCGGCCAAGAATGCCTCCTTCGAGGGCAAGATCGTGGCGGCCGCAAGCGCATGGGCCGCGCGAACGAGCCTGGACAAGATCGCCTGTTCGGTAGCGGATGACAGGCGAGCCGACGCGATCAAGTGTGGTGAGCACCAGCTCGCCCGGCTGGCCGTGAGGCAGTGGAGCGCCAGTCTGGGCATCCACGATCTCCGCCAGGTAGGCCGACTCGATGACATGCATGGTGCCGGGGGCAACGGGACATTCGTAGGTCACGGGGCCAACCTCTGTCATGCCATAGTGGTCAAAGACCCGGGCCCGCGGCCAGCACTGGCTGAGGCGATCTCGCGTGGCGGGGATGCTGCCACCTGGCTCGCCGGCCACCACCAGGAGCCGCACGGACTCCCGGGCACGATCCAGTTTGCGGGCGAGCGCCGTTTCGCCCATGTGAAGCGCATAGGTGGGGGTGCAGCAGACGACGGTGATATTGTGCTCGCCAATCACGCGCAAGCGAGCCTCCGTGGTCATAGATCCTGCGGCAAAGACAAACCAGCCCGCCTGCATGGCGGCCTCCATCGCGGACCAGAAGCCGAGGAACGGTCCGAAGCTGAAGGCAAAGAGCAGCCGGTCCTCCGGTGTCACCCCCGCTGCATCAAAAATGACCCTCCAGTTGCCAAGCAAGCAGCGCCAGCTCTCTGGCGTGTCAAGCCAACGGAGCGGTTCGCCCGTGCTGCCGCTGGTCTGGTGGCAGCGTGTGTATTCAGCCAATGCGTGAGTCAGATTGGTGCCATAAGGCGGGTGCTTCAGTTGGTCCTGGATCAGAGCATGCTTGCGCGTCAGGGGAAAGCGGGCGGAAAAATCCTCGAGACTCGCCGGTTCGAGGGGGTCTCCCGCAGCACCCAGGCGAGCTGAATAAAAGGGGTTGCTGTCAGCCACGCGGCGGATGAGTTCCCGCAGCTTGGCCAACTGCAACCAGCGAATCTCCTGCGCCGCGGGCGGGGGGGGGCTGGCAGTCGGAGAAGGGGCCGCGGGCAGGTCGCGCTCAGTGGAATCCCAAGCTGATTCGCGCGGGGGAGTCATGGGTTTTCCGGGGGAACCACCGTGACCGTCTGGGCGGGTGGCGTGGCTGGGTGCCGGGTGGGCACCGGTTTGTAGAGGGTCACCAGGCAGCCGCCAAGGGCAGCCAGAACAATGCCGGCGATGAAGGGAAGCGGTAGTTTGCTCCAGCCGCCCGCCGGGGGATGCTGCACCAGGGAGTACAGAGCGTTGACCACGGGCGCACCGGCGAAAACAATGCTCATGACCACGGCGGGTGTCCCGCGCGCGCCAAATGCCAACAAAACGCCGAGCGCCCCGATGGCCCCGAGGATGCCGGCTACGAGCGACCACGCCATTCCTTTGCCGGGAAAGTGCCACGTTGCCCCCCGGGCCAGCAGGAGCAAAACCGGTGCGATCACGGCGGTGAAAAAATAGGCCACGCCCACGAGGAGAAACGCTTTGTAACGCCCGTTGGCCGGGTCATTCATGCCGGCCTGGCCGCTGTGGAGAAAAACCCCGTAAAGGCCCCAACAGGCCACGGTCAAAATGGAAAAAGCCAGCCAGGCCAGTCCGCCGCCGGCAGTGTGATCGGTGGTGTTCATGGTTCAAGTGGTTGTGGAATGGAAGGCCAGTGCCTGGGCCGGAGCGATCTGTATTCTCTCAGCGAGGGCGGCGGGCAGTGGCGCTGATTTTAGCGTGCCGTCAGGCTGGCGGGCAGCGCAAGCCACCTTCATCGCGCCCCGGGCCACTTCGCGTCGGTGGCCGGCGTCTCTCCGATAAAACCGGAACAAATAGCTCAGGCTTCGGGAGGATTTTCCCGCGACGAGCAGGTGAATCTCCACCTCGTCCTCGAAGCGCAGAGGCGAGGAAAAATCGCACTCGGCATGCACCCGCGGAAGACAGAGCGCGGGGTCGAGGCGGCTCAAAACCACGGAAAGACCCAGGGAGCGCAAAAACGCGTGCTCCGCCGTCTCCATGAAGCGGAAATAATTTGAGAAGTGCATGATCCCCGCCATGTCCGTTTCGGAAAACTCGACGCGGCGGGTCACGGTGATTTCGTGGGCCATGGATACAGCAAGAGGTGGGGTTCAGGCCGCCGGCGCCAGAGCGGAGGATGAAGTGCACGGTGCGCCATAGGGCAATGCTTCTGGAATGCTGGCGTATTCGGCGATCGCCCTGAACAATCGGGAGAAGTCTTTGTTGACATCGCCAGAAAGGCAATCGGTGATGTCGCCGGCCAGATCAGGCCAACGGTCGGTGACCGTGCGAAAGCTGAACCGCGGATCATAAAACGCATAGACCAGCTTGCGCATATTCTCAATGGCCTGCTGCATTGTGCGGGAGTAACTCTCAAAGACGGCGGCCGGGAAATCCCTATCGGGCCAATGCGCGGCAATGGTTTCACCGGCGAGCACGCCGCTCTTGAGCGCCAGGAGCACCCCCGACGAGAACACAGGATCGAGGAATCCAAAAGCGTCGCCGGCAAGCACCAGGCCGTCCCCAGCGCCATAGCGCGACCGATAGGAGTATTCGCTGGCCAGCCAATACTCGCCCAGCGGCCTGCCGCAGGCCAGATGCTCCTTGATCCAGAGGTTGTTTTCGATCTCGCGATGGAAGATCACGGCGGGGTCCTTGACCCCGCCACGGGTCAGATAACGCCCTTCAGCGACCACGCCCACACTGACCTGGTCGCGGTGCTGGGGTATATACCAAAACCATCCTTTGTCCGGAATGAAGGCCACCGTCGTTGCCCCTGCGTCGAGTCCACGATCGCGCTTGGCCCCCTGGTAATAAGTCCAGACCGCAACCTTGTTCAGTTGCGGGTCGCGCACGCGCCAGTTCAGTGAGGTGGCGGCGAGCGCATCGCGGCCGGTGCAGTCCACCGTGACCGGAGCGTGCCATTCCACGACCGTTCCCTGGCGGTCGCGCACCCGTACTCCAATGAGGCGCCCCCGGTCGCGAACCAGATCCTGAACCAGGGTTTCCTGAAAGACTCTGGCGCCTTTCTCCTGGGCGTTCTCGAGCAGCATTTGATCGAACTCGGAACGCAGCACCTGCCATGTTTGTGACACGTCAGCGTCGTAGCGTGTGGAGAAATAGAAAGGCTGCGACGCGTTGCCTGACGGGGAGACGAACTGCACGCTGTATTTCTTGACAAAAGCCGAGCGCCGCAAGGCTTCGATAAGCCCAAGGCGGCGGAGGGGAAAATAGGTGAACGGAATCAGGGACTCGCCGATGTGGTAGCGCGGGAACCGCTCTTTTTCAAATACCACGACCCGCATGCCCGCCTCAGCCATGATGGCGGCTGCGGCGCTCCCCGCCGGACCCGCGCCTAAAACCAATGCATCGGCGTATTCCAACTTGATCTCAGGTCTTTTCATGCGACTTCGGTTCAATAAGTCCACCGCGAGGAGGCAGGATCTCAATCACTTCGGCCAGCAAACGGCGGCGCTCATCCAGGAGCACATTGCGGCGTCCGTAAGAAAGGTCGAAATAGTTGGCCTCGAGTAACTCGGCGATGCGGGAGTCGGCGTTAATCTGGAAATAGGCCTGCGGCCAGCCCACGTAAGCCACACCTTCGAGCTGCAAAATCCGGCCGAACGGATGTTCCTCAGCAAGGATGCGGCCTTGGGCGCTGGGCGAAAACCGATCGAGGTAGATAGCGATGACCCCATACTCTACCGGGCGGAAGCGCCTGGTCTCATGCAACACAACCTCCCGCAGGTAGAGACGGCCCTCCTGGTAACGCGCCTGGACCTTGAGCCCGATGGGACATCCCACAAAGTTCTCCAGCGTCGCGGTCATGTCCCGGTTGTGCGCCAGGAGACGACGGTATGGATCGGGCATCTCTTCGGCGCCAATTCTTCGCGCTTCGGGCAACGGTCGTCCCAGACGTTGGTAGAATCGCCCTAAAACCCCGAGCCATGGCGGACACGCCGCACGGTGACTCACTACCGACGGGGAGGCAGTGGCCGGGCAGGGGTCGGCAGGGACCGTCAGGCCGATGGCGTGCCGTATCTCAGGCATAGCGGGCATCCCGGTGTTCCGGCAGAAAAAATTCATGGACCAGCCGATCCACCTGAAGAAGCCCCTCACGAGAAAGGCGAAGCCAGTCTCCTTCCCGGTGGAGAAAGTTCAGGGAGGCAAGTTTTTCTATGGGCCCGGCGAAGCGACTCAGTATGTCCACACTGAATCGGTCCAAGAACGCCTGCCGACTGACCCGCCCGAGTTTGAATTGTAGAATCAACTGCCGGATGAGCCTCTCCTCCGGGGACGGTGTCATCGCCCGGTAAATCGGCAGTCGGCCCTCTCGCAGCGCCGCGAGATAGGGCTCGAACTCGTGCTGGTTTTGAAAGTGCGTGCCGTTGACGTATGAAAAGGACGCCACCCCCAGTCCGATCAGGTCTGCTCCCTGCCAGAGGCTGTCCCGATAAATAAACCGGGTGCGGTCAGGGTCACGCACGGCGGTGTAAGCGCTGCAGATGGAATAGCCGGCGCGCTCGAGCTCCCGAAACGCCGCATCCACCCACCGCCGTTTTGTTTCCCAGCCGGCAACAGGCGCCACCAACTTCCCCGTGGCTTTCATCTCCTGATAAATCCGCGTGTTATACGGAATCTCCATTTGATAAATAGTCACGCTTTCCGGCCTGAGTTCCAGCGTTCGGTGCACGCAATCGGCCCAGTTTGCGTCGGTTTCTTCAACCATGCCGGCAATCAGGTCTATGTTGATCTGAGGGAATCCTAGCGAGCGGGCATAATCATAAGCCCGGTAGATTTCGCGGGATCGGTGGGCTCGTCCGTTGATCTCCAGGACGTGGTCGCTAAAGTTCTCCACGCCGAGGCTCAAGCGCGTAACGCCAAGCTCGCGGATGGTCTGGAGTTTGTGGTCAGTCAGCGTGCCCGGTTCACACTCGAAGGTGACCTCTTCGGCGTCGTCCCAGGACAGGAGGCGCCTCATTCCAGCGACCAGTCCCCGAAGTTGCGTCTCCGAAAGATAGGAGGGTGTCCCCCCGCCGAAATAGATAAACTGGGGCCTGCGCCCTGCAATGGAGGGGCGGGTCGCATACATCTCCATTTCACGCAGGGCCAGATTCAGGTAGGCTTGAATCGCCGAGGAATCTTTGTCGGTGTAAACCTTGAAGTAGCAGAAGTGGCAACGCTTGCGGCAGAAAGGGATGTGCAGATAAACACCCAAAGGTGTGCCGGGCTGTGGTGCGCGGTTCAAAGCCGCCTCGGCTTCAGCGATCCGTTCCGGCCTCCAGAACGAGAAGGGCGGGTAATTCGACACAAAATAATTGCCCGCCGTGGTCTCCTGGCTCACAGCCACGTTGCCGGTTGGCGCTGTCTTGTTCTCCGTCATGATTGTGCGACCGGGACGCCGCCCATCCGGCGGCCCCGGAATACTATGATCCAAGAGGTTTAATTCCGCAAATTATTACTACTTACACGTATAATTTGCGACGAAAACGATTGCGCGCAGAGTGCCGCAGCAGGCATGATGGTCATGACAATATCCCCCAGGAGCCGTTCCGGCCCCGGAGGCCGCTCCGGCCGGGGATGCCTGACGACTTGAACGATGCCACGTATGAAGACGCCTCGATCTCACCAGACTTGCCGTTGCCATTGCTGCTTGCATTCCACACCGCGTCCGCCCTCTGTCAACGGGCTGACGCGCCGTGATTTTCTTCAGGGTGTGGGGACTCTCACGGCCGGGACTCTTGCGCTGACGACGTTTGGAGCCCTGGGAGCCACGGTCTGCCCGGTGCCGACCCGGCCTGCCCGCAGGTTCAAGACCTTGACCGTTCAGCCGGTGCTGCTTTATGAGACCCCAAAACGGCGGGAAGCGACCAGTTGGCGAAACTGGGGTGGCATCCAAACCGATGCCGATGCCGCGCAGGAGGGCGCTCGCATCGCCAGGGAACTGGATCAACTCAAGAAACGTGCTGAATTCCCCTTGCAATTCCTGCCCTTGGTGTCCGCCAAGAGCGGAGAGGCTGCTGCGACGGCGCTGGCCAACAAGAGTTTTGACACACTCTTGCTCTACGCCGCCGGCGGCTGGGGCCTGGAGAAGCTTGTCACCCCGGAGCACGCCAACATCATGTTTCTGCGCCACGATCCGGGCCCGGTCTATCTCTGGTACGAGATTGTCCACCCCCGTTTCTTGCGCAAAACGGTGGATGCCTACGGGCAACCGGGCATGGATGTGTGGGACGTCGTAGTGGATAGCCAGGAAGAAGTTCTTTGGCGACTCCGCGCCCTGAGTGGTCTGAAGAATACTCTGAGTAAGAAGATCGTGGCCATCGGCGGCATGAGCGGGTGGGGCGAAGGTGGTCGTAAAGCGCCCGAGATTGCCCGCAACCTCTGGAAGCTTGAAATGGTGGACTATCCCTACAAGCAACTTGAACCCCGCCTCAAGTCGGCCATGCTGGACCCTGGACGAAGAACCCGGGCGGAGGAGGAGGCACGCCGGTTCCTTCGCCAGGGCGGGGTTTCACTCCACACCGATCGCCAATTCGTCAGCAACGCCTTTGTCCTCAATGAAGTCTTCAAGGACATCATGGACGAAGCCGACACCGACGCTATCACGGTGAACGCCTGCATGGGCACCATTATGGGCATGTCCAAAACCACGGCTTGCCTGCCCTTGAGCCTGTTGAACGACGAGGGGTATCTCGCCTTCTGCGAGTCCGACTTCGTCGTCATCCCATCGGGCATTCTGCTCCATTACATCTCGGGGAAACCCGTCTTTCTCAACGACCCGACCTATCCTCACGGCGACATCGTCACGCTGGCGCATTGCACAGCACCGCGGAAGATGGACGGCAAGAAATGCGAGCGCACCAAAGTGCTGACTCATTTCGAGTCGGATTACGGCGCGGCCCCCAAGGTGGAGATGCGCCTGGGGCAGATCACCACCAACCTGGTCCCGGATTTCGACTGCAAGAAATGGATCGGTTTTGCCGCCACCATTGTGGCCAACCCGTTCCTCGATATCTGCCGATCACAGATTGACGTCAAGATTCACGGGGATAGCGCCGCCCTCATGGAACACATGAAGGGGTTCCACTGGATGCTCTCCTATGGCAATTACCTCAAGGAAACTGGCTATGCCCTCAAGCGGGTGGGGGTGGATTTCCTGAACATCAGTGAAGCGCCTGCGCGGCGCACCACATAAACAGACCACATCATGAGAGGTGGGCGGCGCCGTCGGATGTGCGGCACCCCGGCAGCCTGCTCACTCGTCCGGATTCTGGGCGAGGCGGCTTAAGACGTTGAGGTCTTCGAGTGTGGTGGTGTCCCCCTTGACCTCGCCACCGGCAGCCACCTGCTTGAGGAGCCGCCGCATGATCTTTCCCGAGCGCGTTTTGGGCAGCGCCTCAGCGAAGCGGATGTCATCCGGTTTGGCAATGGCGCCAATTTCTCGGGCCACATGTTCACGGAGCTGCTGGCGCAATTCGGGGGAAGTTCGCACCCCTGCCCGTAGGGTGACAAACGCAACCAGGGCTTGCCCCTTGAGATCATCCGGCCTTCCCACCACCGCCGCTTCGGCCACCTTGGGATGGCTCACAAGCGCGCTTTCCACCTCTGCGGTGCCGATGCGGTGGCCGGCAACGTTGAGCACATCGTCAATCCGGCCAACAATCCAGAAATACCCATCCTCATCCTGTCGGCACCCGTCACCGGTAAAGTAGCTGCCCGGAATGTCACTCCAATAGACTTGCTGATAACGCTTGGGATCTCCCCACAGACCGCGCAACATGCTGGGCCAGGGCTTGCGAATGACCAACTTGCCACCCGTGTTGGGCGGCACACGCTGACCCTGGTCATCCACCACTTCAGGGACGATGCCGAAAAAGGGCAACGTGGCCGACCCTGGCTTGGTCGGCGTGGCTCCGGGCAGTGGTGTGATCATGATCGCGCCCGTCTCGGTCTGCCACCACGTATCCACGATCGGACAACGGCGTCCGCCGATGGTTTCGTGGTACCACATCCATGCCTCGGGATTGATGGGCTCGCCCACCGAGCCCAGCAATCGCAGCGATGACAAGTCATGCTTGCGCGGCCACTCATCGCCCCACTTCATGAACGCTCGGATTGCGGTTGGCGCGGTGTAAAGAATGGTCACGCCATATCGTTCCACGATGCTCCAGAAGCGGTCCGGCTCGGGATAATTCGGCGCTCCCTCGTACATCACCGTGGTCGCCCCGTTGGCCAGCGGCCCATACACGAGGTAACTGTGCCCGGTTACCCAACCGACATCCGCGGTGCACCAGAAAACATCCTGGTCTTTGAGATCGAACACCAGCCGGCTGGTCAACTTCGCTCCAAGCAGGTAACCGCCGGTAGTGTGAAAGATGCCTTTGGGTTTGCCCGTGGAACCACTGGTGTAAAGAATGAACAGCGGTGCCTCGCTATCCATCGGCTCACAGGGACAATCCGTTCCCACCGTTCGCATCTCCTCGTGCCACCACAGATCCCGCCCCGGCTCCATCGGAATGGCCTCCGCACCGACCCGTCGCAAAACCAGCACCTTTTCCACTGTCGTCGCCAGCAACTTGCCTTGTCCGTCTTTGAGCGACAGGGCCTCGTCAACATTGCGCTTCAAATGCACCACCCCCCCGCGTCGGTATCCCCCGTCAGCCGTGATCACCATGCGCGCTCCGGAGTCCTGGATGCGGTCCGCCACCGACTGGGCGCTGAACCCCCCGAAAACCACGGAGTGCACCACCCCAATCCGGGCGCAGGCCAGCATCGCAATGGCCGCTTCCGGAACCAGGGGTAAATAGATGATCACGCGATCGCCGCGCTGCAGCCCGTGCTTCTTCAACACATTGGCGAGGCGGCAGACCTCCCGGTAAAGCTGGCGGTAGGTGAGCACACGCTCCTCACCAATCTTCCCGTCCGCCGCCGGCTCTCCCTCCCATATAATTGCCGCTCTGTTGGCCGCTGGGCCCTCCAGGTGGCGGTCCAGACAGTTGTAACAAGCGTTCAGTTGTCCCCCGACAAACCACTTGGCAAAAGGTGCTTCCCACTGAAGCACGGTGGTCCATGGTCTGAACCAGATCAGTTCCTCTTGAGCCACTTTTCCCCAAAAGGTTTCCGGCACTTCCACGGACTCTCGATACAGGCGATGATATTCTTCAAGCGATTTGATGTGGGCCTGGCGGGCGAATTCTGGCGAAGGGGAAAACAACCGGTCCTCCTTCATCACGGAGGTGATGGCATTTTGGGAACCATTGGCGCCTGTCATAAGTAATGCTTTCGTGATGTTTAACCATCACTTTAACCCGCTTGCCCCTCGCGTCAAGTTCCCGCGGCACCCTGCCTCAGGCAGGAACTCGGCATCAGGGGACTCTCCTTCGCAGCGGAAAATGCGGCTGGCCGGCCCTCGAAACCCTTTGCTGGTGTTGTCTGAGGCGGCCTTTGCCGTGACTCTCTGTAAAAGCATTCCCCAGCCACCAGGTCACCCGCCGTATCTCCCCTCAACTGACACGTGACGAACACCACTTGTCGCCGGCCATGCCAATTTCAGGATTGCCAAACCCGGGGCGAATCCCGTTTGATGGACGAGTTGACGCTGGCCGCACCGGCTGCTTTCTCGAGCAAGCCGGCCCAAAGGCCGATTCAGACCACGCTTGAAATGAAGCCTTACCAGATGTTTGGATCGCTTACCGCCGAGTTGGCGGCGCGAATCCTCGACGACCTCCACAAAGAGCAGAAAGACCTTTACCGCACCACCATGCAGGCGGCTGCCCAATCGCTCAAGGTGCGGCCGGTTTTTCTGGAGCGCCAACCCCGTTCCGACCGGAACAAGCGCATCGCCAAAGCCCTCGGCCACCCCGACATGAACCTGGTCGCGAGCAACGCCATCAGCGCCTGGCTGATCAAAACCCAGCAAGCCATGCTCAGCGAGTTTCTTGATTCCCTGAAGATCAAACATGACAAGGGCGTGGTCGAGGATCTCCCCCCTGCAGTGGACGACGCGGCTCTCAATGCCGCTGTGGACAACCTGCTCGCCAAATACCCGCAAGAGGTGGCGACCCTTTATCTTCAAGCCTTTTACGAGATGAATGAAGTGCGCTGGCCAAATCTCGCGCTGCTTCTGCGGGACGACATTCGTCTGCAGTTGCCCATGTTGGTTTGATGGATCCAGCGCTCAACAAGGACACGCGTTGGATCACCACGGTGGCATGAAAAGACGGCGGCGACGGTTCATGGGGTGGTGGGCAATGGGGCTAGTGGCCGCGATGGTCTCTTCGGCCGCAGAAAAGCCTGTTCCACCAGCATTGCCCAAGCGGGTGGACCTTGCCGAGTTTGACCGCTTGCGCACGCAGACCAACCACGTGGTGCTGGATGTGCGAACGCCTCGGGAGTTCAAGGCCGGCCATGTGCCGGGCGCGGTGAATCTTGATTGGTATTCCGACGACTTCAGCCGCCGGGCCGGGCAACTTGACAAATCGCAGACCTATCTCGTTTACTGCGCCTCCGGGAATCGCAGCGCCCGCGCCGTCGCCCGCCTGCGCGCCCTGGGATTGACCAATGCGATCGAATACCCTGGCGCCTGGCGTGAGTGGTCGGCCTCCGGCAAGCCGGTGGAGACTCAGGTCCGGTAGCTTTTCACCACCCAGTCGCTCAAGACGCGGTCGGGCGCCTCCACAGCCTCGACGCCGATTTCAAACTCCCGCTGGCCCGTGTTCTGTGCGATCAACTTCAGCCCATATTGGTAATCTTTGAATCGAGCGGCGCAGAAGTCGCGGACCGGCTGCCCTGCCTCGACTGCCAGTTCCGCCAGGCGCCGCGCGGCTTCGGCGGTAAACTTCAAGACATATCCATGCGTCTGCTCGTAACGGCGGGCGAACTCCTCCACGAGCTGGAGGGTGACCGCCTGGGCTTCCCGGTTCTGCGTCTCCAACAACCGGGTGATACTCCCCGCTGGATCCTCCACCAGGGCCTGGTTGACGACGAAACGCTTCACAGCCGTTGAGGGCAGCTCAAACTTCAGCGGTCTGAACACGCGCTCGCACACCGTCATCAGACCCCGCGCTCCCGTCTGTTCCTCCGCCGCCCGGCGCGCCATGGCTCGCAAGCCGTCGTCCTGAAACAGCACTTCGATGCCATAGGCGGCAAAGTCCTGCTCGTATTGCCGGATGATGCTGCCCTCCGACCTTTTCAAAATCTGAAAGAGATCTTCCTCGCTCAACGGCTTGCAGACCACCCGTACTGGAAGACGCCCGATGAACTCCGGCTCGAAACCGAACTCGATGAAGTCACGCGTTTGGACATGGTCGAGCACCGCCGCATCCTCAGCGGCGGCATGCCCCTGGGCGGCAAACCCGATGACCGCCTCGCGCAAGCGCCGCCGCACAATCTTCTCCAGCCCATCAAATGCTCCGCTGACGATGAAGAGAATGTGGCGGGTGTTGATCACGCTGGCTCCCTTGCGCCCGCGCGTGATTTCCATCATCGCCTGGATTTGCCCGGCGATGTCATTGGGCGCCCGCGCCGGCACGTCGGTTTCCTCCATCAGCTTCAAGAGGTTGGTTTGTACTCCCCGGCCGCTGACATCACGTCCGCTCGCACTTGGCGCAGCGGCAATCTTGTCAATCTCGTCAATGTAGATGATCCCATATTGGGCTCGGGCCACATCGCCGTCCGCTTTGCGCACGAGGTCGCGCACAAGGTCCTCCACATCGCCTCCGACATAGCCTGTTTCGGAGAACTTGGTTGCGTCACCCTTGACAAATGGCACTCCCACCAGGTCCGCGATACTCTTGATCAGGTAGGTCTTTCCAACTCCCGTTGGCCCCAGCAGGATGATGTTCTGCTTGGTGTAGTTGGGAAGCGCTTTGCCCTCCAGTGCCAGCCGCACATGGTGGTAATGGTCGCACAGCGCCACGCTCAGCACGCGCTTGGCTTCCTCCTGCTGGATGACGAAGCGGTCCAGGTAAGCCTTCAGGTCTTTCGGTTTGTAATCGAACCGGAACTCTTCCGGCGAAAGTGGCCGGCCTGAACCCCGCTCCATGCCTGGCGAATCCGCCGAATTGGCTGGCGTGTCCCCGGGGAACTGCCGACGCATGAACTCCGCCATTTGTCTCTGGAATTCCTCGGGACTGGATAGCATAGCAAACGACGCGTTATTGCCCATGGGTTCAGCTTGCCACGATCCCTCGTAAATTGCCGCTGCAAAAACGCGAAAAAAAGCTGGCACTTCCCACGGGCACAAACTAGCCTTCCAGCTCGGTTAGACAAGTATGTCTGGCTGCCCCCGCTTGGCTGGGTAGCTCAGTTGGTAGAGCAGAGGACTGAAAATCCTTGTGTCGGCGGTTCGATTCCGCCCCCAGCCACCACTTTGACAATCAGGGAGAAAGATATCCGTCCGGCCTCAGCCGCCGCTTCTGACAATTCACGAAGCCATGTTCAGGGCTCCAGGTCAGCCGGCAATTCCTCCAGGGTGATGTCTTTGTAAGAGACCTCGGCCACAGCCCCGCCGTGAATCTGCAGGCCGATCAGACCGAATTGGGGGATGTTTGGGTCAGGTTCCCGGTAATCCACCGTTTGCAGGCCGTTCACGAAGAGCCTGATGCGCCGGCCTTCGCAACGGATTTCGTAGGCGTTCCAGTCATTGGTCTTGAGCCTCTGGCGGAGCTGATTCATGTCGGATTTGGCCAGGACTTTGTTTCGACGCGATTCATCATACAGGCATCCCCACCATTCCGGGTCGCCGAGGTCGGCCTGATAGCCCGTCATTTCGTTGGGGGGATTGGCGATTCGCTCGCTGCGCACCTGAACGCCGGCGTTGATAAAGCCTGAACGTCCGGTGAGTTTGAACTTGAGGCGAAGCACAAAATTGGTGAAGCGCCGGTCGGTGCAAAGAAACTCGTTGCGCGGCACCTGCGCGGTCAGTGAGCCTCCGACGATGGCTCCATCCCTGATGCGCCAGGTCTGATTCGTGTCGCCGTTCCATCCATGGAAGCTGTGTCCGTCAAAAAGGCTGAGCGCCGCGGTCGCTTGCGTCCACGAGGCCAGCCAGAGCACGATCGCAAGGCACGAAACTTTGAGGGCATTCATAAACATACCCGTACCCTCCCGAGCCCGAGCATGTCCAGAATGGATTTCAATCCTCCCCGACCCCTGGAGAACCGGTTCCTGGCACCAGGCCCCAATGATCGTGGACGGCGATGCTTCCGGCCCAGGCGTTTTCACGTCAGGGCTGCATTTGGTGCGCCACAGGCAGACGGACATGATGAATCCCGCGGAGCAAAAGAGTTTGTCAGGATGACTTGCCCTCCGGCACGTTAACCGGTGATGACAAGGCAATATGGTTTGTGGCGAATGGCGCTGTTGGTGTGGCTTGCTGGTTTGTCGGCTTGCGGCGTTAGGATGATGCCGGCCCAACTGGTGCCGGTTCCGATTGCGCAGGTCGTCGTGGAAGACAGCTTTTGGGGTCCGAAGATGAGGGTCTGGCGGGAAGTGACCATCCCGGATTGCCTCGGGAAGTTCGAGAAGGATGGGGCGTTGGACAATTTTGACAAAGTTCGCGAAGGACTGGGCGGCAAACATTCCGGTCCTCCGTGGTATGACGGGCTGGTTTACGAGCTGATCCGCGGGTGCGCGGATTTCCTGGCAGCGAAGCGTGACGCGAAGCTGGAGCGCCGCCTGGATGATTACATTGAGCGTATCGCCACGGCCCAGCTCCGGGACCCGGCGGGTTACCTCAACACCTACACGCAGTTGGAGCGCCCGGCGCATCGCTGGGGCCTCAATGGCGGAGACGACAACTGGCAGCACGACATATATAACGCCGGGGCCATGGTGGAGGCCGCCGTCCACTACTATCGCGCCACCGGCAAGACGCGCCTGCTGGAGTGCGCTGTTCGCCTGGCGAATCACATGGCGGATATCATGGGCCCGCCTCCGAGAAGGAATGTAGTGCCCGGCCACTCGCTGGGGGAGGAGGCCCTGGTGAAACTGTATCGGCTGTTTCTGGACGACCCTGCGTTGAAAGCCCGGATGCCCGTGCCCGTGAACGAACAACGCTATCTGGCTCTGGCTGAGTTCTGGATCGAGAACCGCGGAAACCACGAGGGACGAAAAAGTTACGGGACATACGCCCAGGACCACGCGCCGGTGCTGCAACAGGAGACCATCGAGGGCCATGCGGTGCGCGCCACTTTGCTCTGCGCGGGGCTGGTCGCAGCGGGAATCGAGAATGGCCGGTCCGATTACCTTGCCGCTGCCCGGAGACTGTGGCAGAACATGGTGCAACGCCGCATGTATATCATCGGCGGCCTCGGATCCATCGCCGGCCACGAGGGTTTCGGACCCGATTACGAACTGCCCAACAATGGGTATTTGGAGACCTGCGCGGCCATCGGCGCGGCCTTTTTTCATCACAACATGAATCTTGCGCTGAAGGAGGCGCGCTACGTGGATGAGTTGGAGCGGGCGCTCTATAACGCCGTGCTGCCGGGGGTGTCGCTCAAGGGCGACAGCTATTTCTACGAGAATCCCATTGAAGCAGGGCCAAAACGCCAGCGCTGGTCCTGGCACGGCTGTCCATGCTGTCCCCCGATGTTTCTCAAACTGATGGGGGCCCTGCCGGGCTACATCTACGCGCAAGACGCCAACGCGGTTTACGTGAATCTCTTCGTCGGGAGTCGGGCGAATCTGACGCTTGACGGCCTCAACCTCACCCTGCGGCAGACCACCCGCTATCCATGGGATGGTGCTATCACACTCGCGGTTGAACCCGATCACCCAAGAGAGTTCGCGGTGAACCTGCGTCTGCCCGCGTGGTGTGCGACGCCCACATTGCGCGTCAATGGAAGGGCAATGGCGGACCTCGCGACGGCCAGGGGCTACGCCCGAATCCAGAGAGTGTGGAAGCGTGGCGATGTCCTGGAGCTTTCCCTGCCGATGCCCGTAGAACGCATCAAGGCGAATCCCAAAGTGGAAGCGAACCTGGGGCGGGTGGCGCTTCAACGCGGGCCACTCGTCTATTGTGTGGAGGCTACGGATCACGGAGGGCAGGTGCGCCACCTTGTCCTGCCACCGCATACACCACTGGTCCCTCGACATCGTGCTGGTCTGCTCGGCGGCATCACGGTTCTGGAAGGCACTGGCCTCGCCTTGTATCGGACCGCATGGCCCGAGCAACTCTACTTGCCGGCATCGCGCGTTCCAGGCGTCACCAACATCCCGCTCCTGGCCATCCCTTATTTCGCCAACGCCAACCGGCAGCCCGGCGAAATGCAGGTTTGGATCGCGGAAACGCCGCAGCAAGCCTTGCCGCGGCTCGCCCCGACCGTGGCCTCGCTGGCCAGGGTATCCGCCTCGCATTGTTTCACCAATGACACCGTCTCGGCGCTCAACGACCAGGTCGAGCCAAGAGGCTCCGATGACAAGAGCATTCCTCGCTTCACGTGGTGGGACCACCGGGGCACGCGGGAGTGGGTGCAGTACGACTTCGACCGGCTCACCAGGGTCGGCGCCGCCGAAGTCTATTGGTGGGACGAGCGTCGCATCAATGCACACTGCCGTGTCCCGAGTTCCTGGCGCCTGCTCTTCCTGTCGGGCACTCAGTGGAAGCCGGTGGTTGGGGTGTCGTCATGGGGAACGGCAATGGATCGCTTCAACCGGGTCGAGTTTGAGGCTGTGGAAACCCGGGCGCTTCGCCTGGAGGTGGAGCTTCAAGCCGGCTGGTCCGGGGGCATCCTCGAATGGAGGGTGGAATGAGATCCTCTCTGGCAGCGTGGATTTGGTCTTTGGCTGTGATACTCGGCTGTCGGG
>Ga0073934_10003305_pt1 | contig 30149 bp, 23 predicted proteins | sample LarsenN4metaG_FD_76834 | JGI IMG/M metagenome (GOLD analysis project Ga0073934, IMG submission 76834) | Hot spring sediment bacterial and archeal communities from British Columbia, Canada, to study Microbial Dark Matter (Phase II) - Larsen... ... | reverse complement strand
TGCAAACCCACCCAGGATCGCCCAGAATAAGCTCAAAGCGAGATACTGCTTAGCGATGACCTTGTGATCGGTGGAAAAGACGTAAGTGCGCCAGAAGCCTTTTTTCTCATGATGAATTTCTTGCGTAACATTTACAGGACTAGTGCTCATGGATCACCTCCTGGAAGCAAAAAGCAGAGAGTTATGTAGCCGGCTCTACCTTTGGCTTCCCTACCCACTAGGGTTTATCTGGCCAGTTTTCCTGTACCCATTTCTGATATTCGTCGGGAGAATGCACAATTAAAGAACCTTCCATGCCGGAGTGTCCAAATCCACACAGCTCGGCGCAGGGCAGCGGGTACCGGCCGGGCTTCGTTGCCTCAAACCAGGCCTCGATGGTTCGCCCCGGCATCACATCCTGCTTGAGGCGAAGATTCGGGAGAAAGAAGCTATGAATAACGTCCTTTGATTTGAGGACCACACGTACGGTCTTGTTTACTGGAACGTGCAGTTCGTTCTCCATCTGAAGATCATCTGCGGTTCCCAATTCTCCATCCGGTCCCGGATACACGATCTCCCAATTGAACTGTTTCCCGGTAACCCCTACCTGCAGGTCGCTGGATGGTGCGTTGACCTTGATCTTGGCCCATACCTCCGAACCATGAAAATCGATCCACAGATCGAGAGCCAGCACGACCAGGGCTGGAATAAGTATCCAACTAGCTTGCGCCAGGTTATTCCCATGGACGTAGGCCGCCTTCTGGCCTTCCCGGCGGCGATACCGGATCAAAAAAACAATAATCGCCCCGTAAGTTAGGAAAAACCAGGCTCCGGTGACGTAGTAAATGAGATACATCAGGGAGTCAATATCTCCCCCGTAAGTCGAGACATTCTCTGGCAACCAACTTAACATAGTTAAAGCAATCACCTCCCTTCCTCCGATCGAGTTCCTACACGCTTTTAAAAGGTTTGTAGCCATCCTTAGACAAGGAATATCTATTCCTAGGAACTTAGGAAATGTGCAATCGATATTCCAGATCCCCCCAAACACAGTGTAAGATGCTATAATATCGATAATTAAAGCTAGCGAACTAGGTGTGACGATAGGGTATGTGGGACGCCTGCGTCTGTCCTAGAATCTTACGATATCCGCAGAAACCCAGTATTTGTGGGGTAGATCAGGTAATGTCTGCGATTAAGACAAAAGACAGGTACTTACCCGGTCCATCCTCACAAGGGTAGATTTTTTGTAGGAGCGTCAGTACGTCCTCCACCCTGTCCCTTCCCCGATCCGGCTTATACCAAGAGGTATCCTCGAAAGTTCCCATTTAGCCGTAAAAAGGTGATGGAAGTCTGCATTAGGATACAATTAACATCAGGAAAATTCTTCGATGGATGAGTTGTACTGAAGATAGTCGGGCTCTACTATAGTTGGTCAGGTCACCGATTCCCCGACCTGGCTTTTTCTCTTCTTTTTTGACCCCTTACAAACTTTATCGACAGGCTGGCTTCGTTATGACCATTTGTTACAATTCCGAAATGATCTATTTACATCTCCCTCCTACCTTATTCTTAGCGTAACCCGAAAGGATTCCCCCCTAACAAAAAGTTGAAAAGTTTGCTGAATTTCACGAGCTCCTTACGCCGGATTAGCGCAGGAAGGTTACGGAACGCCTGGAGGACTTCCTTGAAAGGCACGATTGATCTCTTTTCCGAGGGCGGGTTCTCCTTCGAGGAGGACCCGCCCTGGAGTGGGAACCGGCTATGTCCCAACTCTCCCCTTCCCTGCGAGGGAAGGGGAGTAGGAGGAGTTAGGTCCAAAAAAGATATACCTGAAAGTGAGGGACAGGGGAAGCGCCTCATACTCTCCCTGATGTATCTTGATTCATGATGAGGGCTCGCTGTGAGGACGGTGTAGTAATACAGGTATGGAGGCCCCCCGTAATACCTTATCGGCTACGCTTCCTATAAGCAAACGGGTTAAGCCGCCCCACCCATGCGTCTCCATACCGATGAGATCGAATCCATGTTTCTCTGCTTCTTCGAGGATCGCGACAGCGGGGTGATGATGGGTCACAACCTTTGTTTGAACTTCAAGCGACTGCGCCCGCAACCTTTCCGCCACCCTATCGAGGTAGGCCTGGGCTTCCGCCTGCAGTTGCTCCCGCCTCTGCTGATCCACACTGAACGAATACTTAGTAGGCGGGTAACTGGTGGGTATCAGCGGATCGATGACCCGGAGCAACGTGTAATCAGCTTGCATCAAAGTACTGAGTACCACGGCATGCCCTAAGACTTGTTCGGCAAGGGCTGATCCATCCAATGGGATCAACACATGCCGGAAGATTTGCTCCTGGCTAAGATCTGGCACCTTTTCTGGTGATTCCGGTGGCCGCACTAACAGAATAGGCTTCTCAGCCCTTCGCACGAGTTTATCTGCGACGCTCCCAAGCCAGAAGCGAGAGAATGGACCCCGGCCATGGGTGGCCATCACCACCCAATCTACACCTGTAGCGGTTGCATGTTCGTTAATTGCCTTGGCGACCTGTCCGACCTTGCCGTCCAACACTATGGAGTTAACAGGGACATCTGGGCCCATCGCCAGGCGTTTGACCACCTGATCGAGGTACGCGCGCTCTTGCTCCTTAAGCCGGGCTTCTAGCGGCTCGTCAAGGATTGCTCTGCCGTCGACGTATCTGACTGAAAAGGGCACGTGGACGTATACTAACTGGAGCGCTGCGCCGGCTCGGAGCGCAATGCCTCGTGCTATTGGCAGCGCATGTTCCGCGAACGCTGAACCGTCGAGGGGTACAAGGATAGATGGATACATACTAGTCTCCTCACTTTCAGTAAGCAGTAATACCTATTTGCATTTCATGAGGTCATTCTACGTCCTCTCGTAGGGGTAGGCTTCAAACCCGCTCCTGCTTTATGAAACACAAATTGATAAGCAGCTTGTTTCCTGCTTTCCGCTTTCTGCGGTCTAGGGGTCCTCGCGTTGAACCCTTGTATTAATAGACATTCCCAGGAGCATTCACCAGATTATGGATCCCACACCATGTCGGCGTGGGCTAGATCAGGCACGCGAGCATCCTAGGATCCATTTATCTCATAGATTAAAGCATTATGCTGCGATCTCCTTACACAGCCTGTGATCCCCGACCATAAGGGACGCAGTGAACCCCTTATGGCTCTTTCTGCTACCCTCCGCTTTTTCGCTTATAATCGCTAGATAAACCTCCTCGCAAGCCGTATGCCAGACTTCAAAACTTGATAGCAGACGGAGGTTAAGGGGCGCGGGAGAAGGGGGAACTAGATGGGAAAAGATATGGTAACTGTCCTAAAATCTTACGGTATCACTGAAAGCCCTTGCTTATCGGTGGTATCTGGCAGTGTCAGAAATTAAGACAAAAGACAGCGACCGGACGTTTTGCTTCCCATCCGGACTTTCTATCGGTCTTCAGTTGATTAAAAAGTTCCAGCGAAATTCCGTAGCCAGACTCCCATGATGTAAGCCAGAGCTGCGGCACAACCGCCGATAAGGAGCGTTTCCAGGCCTGAAAAGAAAAGCGGGCGATCCAGCACCCATCCTTTGAGCACCCCAATCAGAAAAAATGATAACCCTGTTGCACAAGTGCTCATGAAAAAGACCTCTTGCGCGGTCAGGTGCATCGTCAGCAGAAACGGCAAGAGCGGAATCATACCGGCGAGGAAGAATCCGACAAATGTGATCGTCCCTGCCTTGAGGGGTGTTGGACCTTCAAGTTGAAGTCCTAGTTCCTCGGTGAGCATCGTGTCGACCCACCGTTTGCGGTCCTGGGTAATGATCTGAACAATTTCGTCGAGGACAGATCCCTCAAAGCCTTTGCGGGAGAAAATCTGCCGTATCTCTTCACGCTCTCCCTCCGGTATCTCGTCGATATGCTTTTCTTCCCTTCGGCGTGCCTGCTCCGTCCGCTCTTTATCGCTCTTGGCCCGCTGGTAGTTACTGACGGCCATGCTAAAGCCATCCGCCAACAAGTTGGCCAGACCGAGTACGATAGCCACCCCATGAGGAAGGTTTGCACCAACTACGCCCGATACAACAGCGAACGTCGTGACACACCCATCGATAGCGCCCAAAACTGCATCGCCCAAATAGCTATGTTTCTTTTTGGCCGCCAATCGCTGTGCTATAGCTTCGGGCACATGCTCCGCTTCGAGTTCTTTGAGACGGCGGTTAAAGTTCATGCTTTCATGTTCAGGTAAGAGATTTAAAAGAAATTTCTACAAGGAACTTAAGGCATAGCCTCCTAGATATCAATCTAATTTGAACTACGCCATATTTCCAGACGATAAGTTGAAAACCGATCCATTAAATTCTGTAAGCAGAGCAACCTGTCGCCGGCTCAGCTCAGAAGACGCCTCATCAGGCGACGCTTGACCAGCTCGACGAGCAGCAGGTAAGTACTCGTTACACCGATAAGAAAGAGAAAGTAGGCGCCTGGCAGAGGGGTGAAGCCGAGCGGGATGGCCAGGGGGGTGAATGGGAGCAGGATGCCAACGAGGACGACCAGGAGGGCGGTACTCATCAGGGGGAGACTGGGTCGACTCCGCAACGGGTTACCGGCTGTTCGGATGATAAAGAGCACCAGGGTCTGGGTGGCCAACGACTCGACAAACCAGCCCGTATGAAAGAGCGGCTCAGAGGCGTGGAAGAGCTTTAGCAGCGCGAAAAATGTCAGAAAATCATAAATGGAACTGATCGGGCCGATGAACACCATAAAGTCGCGGATGATGGAGATATTCCAGCGCCGAGGTTTGTGGATAAAGGTAGGATCGACGTTGTCGGTTGGGATGGTCACCTGGGCCAGGTCGTAGAGAAAGTTGTTGAGTAAGATCTGCGTCGGCAGCATGGGTAGAAACGGCAAGAACAGGGAGGCTCCTGCCATACTGAACATGTTTCCGAAGTTGGAGCTGGTGCCCATCAGCAGATACTTCATCACATTGCCGAAGGCCTTACGCCCTTCGATGATGCCACTGTGCAAGACTTGTAAACCACGCTCAAGCAGGATGATATCCGCAGCGTCCTTGGCAACGTCTACCCCGGTAGCGACCGATATGCCGACATCGGCGGCATAAAGGGAGGGAGCGTCGTTGATACCATCCCCGAGAAAACCTACCACGTGGCCGCGACGCTTCAGTGCGAGGATAATCCGGTTTTTCTGAGCTGGCGACACACGTGCAAACACCGTGATCTGTTCAGCCACGTGGGCGAGCGCTGGGTCGCTCATCCGATCAAGTTCCTCTCCCAGTACGACGCGACCTGTTTCCAATCCGACCTGTGAGCAGATATACCGGGCAACCCGTTCATTATCTCCGGTCAGAATCTTTACCTTCACGCCATCTTGGTGGAGCGCCTGCAAGGCTTCAGGGATTCCCTCCAGGGGTGGGTCGAAAAATGTCACAAAACCCACGAGCACCAGATCCATCTCGTCGGCCACACGATAGACCTCTTTGGGTAGCACAGGCCGATAGGCGACCGCTAGCACGCGATATCCCCTGGCGCTGAGCTCTTGATAAATGGCTTCACACCTCGCCCGCGCCTCCCTGTCTAATGGATGCTGTTGTCCATCTACCTCATAGGTGGCACAGAGGTCTAACAGGCCCTCGGGCGCGCCCTTCGTAACCAACAAGCACTCGCTATCCATCTCAACCACAATGGAGAGCCGCCGCCGCTCGAAATCGAAAGGAATTTCATCGCGCTTGCGATACCTTCCCACATCCGGGTGGCCATGCTGCAAGATGGCTGCATCGAGAGGGTTCGTATTTCCCTTCCGCAGGATGGCTGCATCGAGAGGATGCTTGACCCCTGTCTCGTAAAAACTGTTGAGGTAAGCAAGCAGAAAGACCTTCTCGGTTGGATTTCCAAGCGGGTCAAGATGTCGATCAAGAACCATCTCCCCGCTGGTCAAGGTACCCGTCTTGTCGCTGCAGAGCACGTCGATGCTACCAAAGTTTTGAATTGCAGACAAATGCTTCACGATGACCTTCTGTCGTGCCATATGAATGGCACCTTGGGTGAGAGTGACCGTCGTGATCATGGGCAAGAACTCTGGGGTTAACCCCACGGCTAACGCGACCGCGAAGAGTAGGGATTCGAGCAGATCGCGCTGCAGCGCAATGCTGACCAGGAATACGAAGAGCACCAGGAAGAAGACGGTCTGCATGATCAAGAAACCGAATTGCCGGGTACCACGTTCGAACTCAGTTTCCGGTGGCCGAACCGCAAGGTGCGCTGCGATGTCGCCGAAGGCAGTGGTCTGGCCAGTCGAAATAACCAGGGCAGTGGCCATCCCACTTACAACCGAGGTGCCCAGGAACACCATGTTGCGCGCCTCGGCCGGAGACTGTGGCTCCGATTTAAGGTCGATCGCATCCTTCTCAACCGGCAGCGATTCCCCAGTGAGAGCAGCCTGCTGGATATGGAGGTCTCGGGCTTGAAGCAAGCGCGCGTCGGCGGGTACCATATCTCCCGCCGTCAGGCGGATGATATCGCCTGGAACTAACTCACGACGGGGCAGCTCGATCCAGTTCCCATCGCGGAGAACAGTGGCTGTGGGTGCTACGCGCTCACGGAGCCGCTCGGCGGCGCGCTGGGAGCGATAGGTTTGAATGAAGTTGAGGACGATGCTCAGTAGCACCATAACGACGATGATGGATGCGTTGACGAGCTCACCGAGGAGGGCAGAGACCAGGCTGGCGATTAGCAGAATGATAATCAGGGGGTTCACAAAGAGGCGCAATATTTGTAAAACGATAGAGGTACGTCGTGCCGGAACCGGCTCGTTCGGACCAACCTCATCTAGGCGTCGACCTGCCTCCTGGCTGGTCAGACCCCGCTCAGAAGTATGTAGCTGTTCAAAGAGGGTTGCTAGAGAAACTTGCTTCATGACCGTCTCCCTCGTAGCTTTTCAAAGAAACCCAAACGCCTCATACCAGAACTTCTTTTAAAGGTCGTCTAGGGGTATGCTCTGTCTCCGATTTCGCATATCCCAACCGGAAGGGTTGTTGCGGAAACCTATCTGCCACTGGGATGAGCTTCGCCAGCTCGGCCCTAATTTCTGCAATCTGTACAATCTGGCTCATAGGCTGCAAGCTGATCCCAAGTGCAGCCGCGGTTAAGTAGATTCTTTCAAAAACTTGACCAACCTTGACCTGGGTCTTTCTATCGTTCCCCTTCGAACTGAGAAGACCCAGAACCGGTGAGCTCATCAGCACTTCGGAGTCTGTTTTGGCTACGACTTTCCCAAAGTTTACGTGGGATACGGCTAATTGCGCCAATTTGGCCAATAGCCACGGTGTGCCAAAAACACCCTGCCCGATCCAATAACCCAGTTCTTCACGAAAAGCGGGGTCGGCAAACTGTGTGGCATCGGCCCGCGTGATCAGATCATCGACCTTTCGTTTGATCTCGGGATCGTTGGTCAAATACAGATAAATATCTTCTTCAACGCAGCAGTCCTGAAGGCGTTGCTGATAATATTGGGAGATAGGTCTCGATGTGTAGAATTGATGGTTGGTGTGCCGAACCGGGATGGCATCGAACAACTCTGGTCCCCTAAAAGGGGATGGTTTTCCTTGGGGCATAAATTTAACCCTGGCTACCAGTTCTTCCCTGTCGGAATCAGGGAAGTAATTGACCTCATGGCCGTAGCCAAAATGCTCAGCGGCGATCAATAAGTTCTCCAACGCGCACCCCACGCTCATATGTAACTCTCGCTGGTCCGGGTCCGCCACCTTCAACCATCGGGTCTTGTCTACGAAAACCCGAATTTCATCTCCGTCCACTGAAAATATCCACGGCTGTGTGTTATGGCTGGAGGGAGCCAGAATAGCGTACCGGACCAGGAAGCGCAATTTTTCTGTTGCGTCCCTATTATGAGGGAAGTCCTGCTCATCGATTTGCCAGGGTGTCACTTTAGGATGATAATTTTCCATTTTTTCGATCTCCTTTTTCTAAAAAGTGCAATCTCCCAAGTTTAGATGCACAGAAGATGTTAAAGCCCAGCCCAATAGCATCTGAATTGAAGTTGTTATCTGCCATTTTTAGGCTCCTTTTTGAATCTAAACTGACTCTGCTCTCATGGGTTTATCTATACAAAACCCGTGCCTCCTACTAATTCCAGATCATATATAGAAAAGGTAGGGGCGGGGTTATCCCCGCCCCCTGTATCTCAACATGGAAAGGATATGAACGAGGCTGTTGCTGAGGCTTTGATGGTCCCTGACCAATCCTAGGGTCTAGATTAACGCCATCTTTGACGAATTCAAGGCTGTTAGCCCGGTTTTCTTGCAGAAATTCGAATTGAAGGGATATGCTCCATCGTTAGGGATTTGTGCGCTGGTAAATCCTGAATACTTATAACCTTTAGCCGATAGAAAGAAGTTGACGAACAACTCGGAAACTCCCTGCGCCTTAACAGGAAGGGGGCTTGTTTCGGGGGCCTTATTTTTTATCTATACGCGTGATTCCCCCTTCCGCGATGTAAGGGGAAGGGAGCTAGGGCAACGGCAGCCTGTGCCAGAGGAGGGATTGGCGACACCAGCTTCTCCCTGGTCATACTTCCTACAGGAGATCCTTCCTTGTCCATCAAACGAACGGTCTCCCTTTCGAGGGATTCGAACAGTACAATATTGTGCGCCTTGCGGATCGTGTCGGCAAATGATTGGTCGTGGAAAGCGGAACGCGCTTCGTCGAAAATGATGTCAAAGGCGATTACCGCGGCACCTGCTCTCACCAAATTGTCAACGGGGCGGGCATGGAGGGCACGAGGCTATTTCTCGGGATCGTTAGGCAAGTTGAGCTGGGCAGCACAGACCTTGCCTATGCTGACGACCACAGCATCAGAAGATCGGAACTTAGGTAATGGGGTCAATCTGGGACGAAGTTGCTTGACATCTGTAGATGGGGTTTTATATATGTAAGGAGGTTTGGAACTACGATTGAAATGATCCCATGAAGATTCTGATCTTTGAGCGTACCTGATTGTAGTCCATCCTTAACCCAGTCCAATCATAGTTCGAGACCCCCGTTTCTCTCTTTTTGAAGTAACTGGAACTTTTAAATTTAAGGTGAAACCCGATGAAATCTTCTAAAATTTTAATCGTCGATGATAACAAAGAGATGGCGGCCACCCTTTCCCTCCTCTTCGAAAGTAGCGGTTACACGACCACCGTAGCCTTATCCGGAAATGATGCCCTTGAGGTTATCAAGGATCCGAATGATATCGGTCTGGCCCTGGTGGATCTTATGATGCCGTTGCTCGACGGAATCACCCTCATGGAGAGGATCAAAGAAGCGAGTCCGGACACAACCGTCATCATCATGACCGGATACGGAACCATCCAGACAGCCGTGGAAGCGATAAAGCGAGGGGCCGATGACTATATCCTGAAGCCGTTCGATGAGGATATGATCTTGAAGAAGGCGAGTCGGGCTATGGAAATGTATGAGCTCAAGAAGAAAGTGGTCCAGCTTCAGGATCTGGTCGATAACGCATCTGGGTTCGAGGAACCGATTGCGGCCTCAAGGAAGATGCGAGAGGTCCTGGATAAGGTGCTTGCGGCTTCCCGATCAGATGTCCCTGTATTACTCATCGGTGAGACGGGGACTGGCAAGGAGGTTCTGGCAAGGGCGATCCATCGCAAGAGCCGAAGGCGGGATAAACCGTTCGTTCCGGTCAATTGTGGAGCGCTTCCGAAGGAGCTGATCGAGAGCGAACTTTTTGGATACAAGAAAGGAGCGTTTACGGGGGCACTGCACGATCATAAGGGCCTTTTTGTATCGGCCACGGGAGGGACTCTCTTTCTGGACGAGATCAGCGAGATGCCTAAGGAGGCACAGGTTAAGTTGCTTCGGGTGCTTCAGGATGGTAAAGTACGAGCCCTTGGGGATACTCGGGAAGTAGCGGTAGATGCACGAATCATATCGGCCTCTAATCGGCCTGTGGAAGAGCTTAAAGGTCAGTGGCTTCGCGAAGACCTGTATTACCGGATATCGACGTTGACGACCCCGATACCACCGCTGCGGGAGAGGCGAGAAGATATCCCGCTGCTCGTCGAGAGGTTTCTGAGAAAATACGGAGAGAAGTACGGACGTAAGTTAAGAATAGAAAAGGAAGCGCTCGGTCTCCTGATGGGTTATCCATTTCCTGGGAACGTGCGGGAGCTTGAACATATCATCGAAGGGATCGTAGCTACCGCCAATGAGAGGAAGAGCCTAACGGTGCAGGATATTAAATCCATGCTGGGGGGGGCTTATTCAGAAGGGACATTGGGACACACCAAGGTTGCTAGCCTCTATCATGCCTCAACGCTCTCCCTGGCGCAGCTTGAGAAGTTTGCTATCGAGCAAGCCTTAAGGGTGTCGAAAGGAAAGAAATCCAAGGCGGCCGAGATATTGGGTATCTCGCGGGACTCACTTTACAGGAAGATGAAGCAGTATGGCATTTCTACCTGACCTTACGACTTCATAGGATAACCACAGAGACAAATGAGGGGCGCATGAAACGACGAACCGCTTTCCATCTCAACAAAAACCTTTGCCGCGCCGCTTTTGAGAACACAGACGTTGCGCTTTCTGTATTGGATTCCGATCTCACTCTCCTGGAGGTGAACCGTCAGGCATGCAAGTTGTATGGCTACACCCGGGAAGAGCTGCTTGGGCGAAAGGTAAATACTCTGTTTCCACCTGAAATTGCGGACCAGATCTCTCCGTTTCATCAATCCCTGCTTGAAAAGCAGGAGATCCGTTTTGAAATAGAAGCCTTAAGAAAAGATGGGGTCAGAGTCCCTGTATCGATTGTAGCGAATATAATGGATACGCCGGAAGGGAAGCGTATTCTCCTTTCTTCACGGAGTCTCACGGAGGAGAAACAAGCGGAGGAAGAATTACGTAGAAACGAACAACATCTGAGAAATATCCTCAACAGTCTGCTTGCGTTCGTCGGCGTGCTGACACCTGATGGAATACTCATCGAGGCCAATCGGACCGCATTGGAAGCGGCTTCGCTAAGGCCGGAGGATGTGATAGGAAAACCCTTTGAAGAAACCTACTGGTGGTCTTACTCACCGTCTATCCAAGCACAACTTCGAGCCGCGATCCAGCGTGCCACCCAGGGCAAGATGTCGCGCTATGATGTTCAAGTACGCCTCGGGGAAGATCGTTTTATCACCGTCGATTTCGCCCTCGTTCCGGAGTTTGACACTGCGGGGCAAGTTAGCCACTTGATTGCCTCGGCAGTAGATATCACCGAGCGCAAGCGGACGGAGGAGATACTCAAGCAGAGCGAGGAGATCGCCCAAGCCATTGTAGATACTAGTGTCGATGGGATCCTTACCATCGACGAGCGGGGAACTATTGCGTCGTTCAATAAGGCCGCAGAGCGGATATTCGGTTACCTGGCCGACGAGGTGATTGGCAGCAACGTGTCGATACTGATGCCGTCGCCCTATCGTGAAGAGCACGATAAATACCTGGCGAATTACCTGAAAACGGGTGAGAAAAAGATTATCGGTATCGGTCGTGAGGTCGTGGGGCGGCGCAAGGATGGGACGATATTTCCAATCGATCTTGCCGTAAGCGAAGTGCGCCTGGGCGACCGGCGGATGTTCACCGGAATCGTCCGCGACATTACCGAGCGCAAGCGGGCAGAAGAGCAATTACGTGAGCAAGCTGCCCTGCTTAACCAGGCACAAGATGCCATCCTTGTCCGAGACTTAGAACACTGCATCCTCTTCTGGAATAAAGGTGCCGAGCGCATCTATGGCTGGACGGCAGAGGATGTTATCGGCAAGAATATCCAAAAGCTTCTGTACAAAGGAGATTTATCTCAATTTGAAGAAGCTCACCAAACCTTGATGGAGAAGGGGGAGTGGAGGGGCGAGCTGCACCAGGTAACGAAAGATGGCAAGGAGATTATTGTTGAAGGCCATTGGGTATCGGTGCACGATGATAGGGGCAAACCTAAATCCGTCCTCGTCATCAACACGGACATCACAGAGAAGAAAAAACTCGAAGCACAGTTCCTTCGTGCACAGCGGATGGAGAGCCTTGGCACGTTGGCAGGGGGGATTGCCCACGATCTCAACAACGTGCTGGCGCCTATCCTTATGGCTATTAAACTCCTGCAACAGAAGTTCGCCGATGAGCAAAGTCAACGCTTGCTTGCGACTCTTCGAGCCAGTGCAGAACGTGGGGCAGGGATCATCAATCAATTGCTGTCGTTTGCCAGGGGAGCCGAAGGGGAACATACAACGCTTCAACCTAGGCATCTGATTAAGGAAATGGAGAAGGTTCTGAAGGAAACCCTGCCAAAATTGATCCAAATCCAAACTTCCGTGCCAGAAGATTTATGGTTCATCAACGGCGATACGACCCAGCTCTATCAAGTGCTGATGAATCTCTGCGTCAATGCCCGCGATGCCATGTCTAATGGGGGCAAGCTGACAATTGAGGCTGAAAACATATACCTTGATGCAAGCTATGCCCGCATGCACCTTGAGGCCCGACCCGGCCCATTTGTCCTCATCACAGTGGCAGATACTGGGGTCGGTATCCCGGCTCCTATCCTAGATAAAATTTTCGAGCCTTTCTTCACGACCAAAGAACATGGCCAGGGGACAGGTCTGGGACTGTCCACGACATTGGGGATCGTGAAAGGCCACGGCGGATTTATCAATGTCTATAGCGAAGTCGGGAAAGGAACCCAGTTCAAGATCTATCTTCCTGCCATCGAAACCATGCAGACAAAGCAAGCAAAGGAGGAACATGCCGAGCTGCCCGTCGGACATGGGGAGTTGATCTTAGTCGTGGATGATGAGGTGCCTATCCAGGAGATTACCAGAGAGACCCTTGAAACCTATGGCTACACGGTGCTGACGGCGAGCGACGGTACAGAAGCCGTAGCCCTATATGCTGAGAATAAAGAGAGGATCCAGGTGGTACTCATGGACATGATGATGCCGTACATGGACGGTCCCGCAGCCATTCGTGCGCTGCAAAAGCTTAACCCCCAGGTCAAAATTATCGCTGCCAGCGGACTGAAGATGAACGGTAAATCAGCCGAAGCTGCTAGCGCAGGCGTAAAAACATTTTTGTCGAAGCCGTACACGGCAGAGAAGCTATTGAAAACGCTTGCGGAGATCCTCAGGTAGAGCCGGGCTATGCTCCCGCTTCTGCTAACTTTGGTAAGCCCCGGAGGGGCGGCCTGTTTCTAGTAAAAATGTTCCCTCCCCTTTCCTATAGCTCCGGAGGGGCGACCTGTCTGCAAACAGGCTGCCCCTCTGGGGCTAGGTTAATAAAAAGAACTTCGATTTGCTATAAACAGATCGCCCCTCCGGGGCTTTTGTAATTCAATAAAATCCATACTAGGGTAATAGGCAGATAGGAACCAACAGGAAGGGTACTGTAGGCGAAAGGGAGGGATTCTCCAGGGAATCAGGGAGGCACGTACCGTTTTAGCCATCTGGAAAGGAGATATCCTGAAAGGGTTAAGAGTCCGGTGATCCCTGCAGCCAACAGGAGGGTGTACCAGGGGATGCCCTCCTGCCAGTTTACGGTGCGGAGATTTCCCACGGCCCAGGTCATTAGAGTCGTTGCCGGCAGATCCCCTACAGCCGTGCCCAGAAGATAGGCGCGTAAGCGTAAACGCGTCGCTCCGGCTATCAAATTAAACGCCTGGTAAGGGATAACAGGGACAAGGCGGGCGAAAGCTACGGACCAGGGACTCATCCCAGAAACCCAGTCGATATGCCGGGAAGCCCAGCCTGGGAGGAGTTGTTTCAAGCTCTTCGGTCCGATAAACCATCCCAGAAAATACCCCAGCAAAGCCGAAGCTATAATCCCTCCCACATTCACAGCGATGCCGGCTTTCACGCCTAAAATTAAGGCGTTTACGATGATTATAACGACCACGCTGATAAAAGCCTGGGTCGCCAGGAGAAACAAACCGATAAACAACCACGGCGCATCTTTCCGGTCACCCAGATGATCCAGCAGATCGAGGAGGTTACGAACGGTCAAATCCTCAGGCAGAAAAGAATGGACCAGGATAAATAGCCCTATCAAGATCCCTGCCACTCCCAAAACCCGCAAGAGACTTCTCCGAACGGATGCCTTTCGAACATGACGCCTATCCACCTGTCCGGGATGGATTTGGGGTGTATCTGTAGAAAAAGGCCGATCTTCTTTCAAATCTTCCATCTCCCTACCACGGATCTAGAAAGCGCTCTTTGAAGAGAAGTTTAATCCTTTCAACACACCTTATAAGATCCTACTTAAAGGATTCCTAGTCAATGGAAATCTGCGACTTTATTGGATTTTAACCCTGCGGGTCGAGAATAAGCTGGTCGAGGAGCAGATTTTGTTTGACAAGGAAGCCTCCGGGAATATAACTCAAGTAAGATGGGACAGTTGCATGAAACTCCTAGATCCGAGAACCTAGAAATGAGAAACCAGACTTTTTTAAGAAACTGAGTTTCTCTTAAGAGGAGGGCATTGCATGGATATGAGATGGACGCGAAGACAGTTCTTAGTGGGGGTCGGGCTGGCCGCCAGCGCCGTTCACGCCATGGACCCTTTTGATCCTTCCCAGGTTTCTGCTGCAGATGAACGCAAAGGGTTATTCGAGCTAAAGCAAGTAGCGGATGGCGTATACGCAGCTATCGCCAGGGCTCAGTATAAGGTTAATTGTAACGCGGCGGTTATCGTGAATGAGGATGGGGTCGTCGTGGTCGACGCCCATTCCAAGCCGTCAGCCGCCCGATCGCTCCTGCAGGGGATCCGGGAAATTACCCCTATGCCGGTCCGCAAACTCATTAATACTCATTTTCACTGGGATCACTGGCAAGGGAATCAGGTATACCCCGAGGCTTTTCCGAATACCGAGATCGTTACCTCCCATGTCACCCTGGACAACCTGACCCGGCCCAATGCGGGGCTTGGTGGCGTTCCTTATATCGAGAAGCAGCTCAAGGATCTCCCTCAAGAAATCGCGAAGTTAAAAGAGGAGCTGCGCCAGGCCTCCAACCCCGAAACCAAAGCTCGCCTGGAATCCGACCTCCAACAGGCCGAAGCCTATCTGTTGGAGCTCAAAGAGCTTAAGCCGACGCTCCCAACGGTTAGTTTCGCAAACGCCGTGACCCTCTACGAAAAAGGACGAGAGATCCAGTTGCTGTTTTTAGGCCGTGCCCACACTTCCGGGGACGTGTTTATCTACTTACCCAAGGAAAAGATCCTGGTGACCGGAGATTGCATCATCGACTGGTTGCCCTTTCTGAACGACGGCTATCCGGAGGAATGGGTCCAGACCTTGAATGAAGTTGAAAAGCTGGATTTCACTCATATGATCCTGGGGCACGGAGAGGTAGCCCCTAAGGATCATCTGAAATTCTTTCGGGGATATTTGATAGACCTCATCGCCGCCGTAAAGAAGGCAGCCGGCGAGGGAGCTACCCTCGATGAAATGAAAAAATGGGTGGCCGATCAACTGGCTCCGCAGTACGAACAACCCATGTCCAAATATCCCCAGCGCCATTATCGAGATCGCATCGGCGGCAACATCGAAGCCGTCTATCAGAAGGTCATCCAAAAGGCATAATCCTAGCTTTTGAAAGGGCTATGATAGTTCAAAAGGGGATAGTGAGGGGTATGATACTGAAAGGAAAGGTGGCCCTGGTCACCGGAGGGGCCAAACGGGTGGGTCGATTCATCGCGGTGAGGCTTGCGGAAGAGGGGATGGACGTGATCGTCAATTACCGAAAGAGCCAGGAAGAAGCTGTAGAAACGGTACGGGCCGTCTCGGAAAGGGGGGTCCGCGGCCTTGCGCTTCAGGGGGATATCACCAAACCGGCAGATTGTGATCAACTGATCCGGCTGTCTATGGCTGAATTTGGAAAGATCGATGTGCTGGTTAATAACGCCTCGGAGTTTCTTAAGACACCTTTCAACGAACTTTTTCTAAATCGGGAGCGCTACGAGGCTATCTTGGATCAGCTCGTCTCCGTCCATATGAAAGGGCCCCTCTATCTGGCGGGAAAAATAGGAATGGATATGAAACAGAGGGGATGGGGCCGGATCATCAATCTGACGGACCGCTGCACCATCAAAGGCACGGCTTATAAAGATTATGCCCCTTATCTGGTCAGCAAGTACGGGCTTTACGGGATTACCCAGGTTCTTGCCGAAGAACTGGCACCGGAAGTCTTAGTCAATGCCATTGCTCCGGGGCTCGTCATTCCCTCGGAACAGCTTTCTCCCGAGGAAATCCGGCAGATCAGGGAAAAACTCCCGTTAAACCGGGAGGTCACCCCTGGAGAAATTGCAGAAGACGTGGTCCATCTGATTAAGTCTAGCGCAAAAACGGGGAGTACGATTCTGGTAGACGCCGGAGCGGGGGTTCACACGTTCTAGCCACGAGGAGGAAGGATGAAGGAGGGGGGATCCGCGATCCACGATCCTTGATCCTTCCTCCTTCATGTATGTACAGGGTCGTTCAGCAAGTGAATTTTATTTACGGCCATCGGTTGCTTAATTACAACGGCAAATGTTCCCAACTGCACGGGCATAACGGGGTCGCCGAGATAGAGTTACGTTCGGATAAACTGGACTCCCTCGGCATGGTCTATGATTTTGATGAGGTTGAGAAAACTATGGGGTCCTGGATCCGTGAGGCCTTCGACCATAAAATGCTTTTGAATAAAATGGATCCGCTGGTCGACGTATTTAAGAACCTTGGGGAGCCCGTCTACCTTTTTGAGGATAATCCGACCGCAGAAGTCATCGCCCGGGAGATCTTCCTCCGGGCTAAATCTCAAGGACTTCCCGTATTTGAAGTTCGGGTATGGGAAACGCCGGGTTCGTTGGCGGCTTACGGTGAATAAAATCCCCCCTGCTCTCCCTTTCCCAAAGGGGGAAAAGGGGGCAGGGGGGATTTTTCCTTAACTTAAATGAGAAGAATTGCTGTTCTGGCAAGTGGCGGTATCGACAGCACGGTTTTGGCCTTCAAGCTCGCCCAGGAAGGCCATCAGATCTACCTGGTCTTCGTCAGGGCCGGCCACCCCTGGGAAGAGGCGGAGCTCAGCGCCCTGGGAAAAATCTTAAAAGCGATGGACGAACGGCATCCCGGAAATCCTTACAACCTCTACGGTCCCAAGGTCCTGCTCCTGCCTATGGAGGATGTTTATCGCCGGGAGGACTGGAGCTTGAGCGGGAAGAATGTTCCGGATGACCGGGCTCCGGACGCTGCCGTGGAAATCTTGGGCCGGAATATCGTCCTTCTTTCTAAGACGGCCATCTACTGCGCCCTGGAAGGGATCCCCGCTATGGCCATCGGCTCGTTGGCCGGCAACCCTTTTCCAGATGCGAGCCCTGAGTTTTTTAAACTGGGCTCGGCCTGGTTTAACATGGGATTAAGAACGAAGTTAGAGGTCCTGGCCCCGTTTCGTGACCTGTCCAAAGACCGGGTCATTAAAATAGGGGTGGAGCTGGGAATCCCCCTCGAATTTACCTTGACTTGCAATAACCCCCAGCAAATCTCCTCAGATGCGTGGATTCACTGCGGCCATTGTAATAAATGTGCGGAGCGGGCCCGCGGATTTGAGAAGGCCGGCGTGGAAGATAAAACCCTCTATCAGCGACGTGAAGGAGAGGCTTATGAATCCAGATAAAAAACCGGAAGTCGGTAAAGTTTTTTTGTGCGTGAATGAAAGTTGTGGTTGGATGGGGGGAACCGAGAAATTGAGGGGTTCTGCGGCTTCCTCATCGGAAGAGGTTCATCTTCCCATCTGCCCGATCTGCGGCTCTAAAGTTGAAACTATCCGCCTTCCCAAGGGGGAGGCAAAGTGAGGGGTCGCGGGCCCCTTGAGGAGGTAGAGACCGATCTCCGTCCTGGCCATGGACCCTGCGGGGGCCTGGGACTCAAATAAATTTTGTTGACATTCCTGGGAAAAAAGGTCACAACGTTATTTAGATCCGGCGTCAAACCGTAACGATGGAAACCAGGGAGAACCCCCTTTCCGAGAAGTTCCGTGAGAGGTGGGGAAACCCTATGGGAGGTGAATTCTTATGAAGATGTATCTGGCGGGCCAATGGATAGATAAATCAGAAAAAGTTGAAGTGCGCAACCCCTACGACAACTCGGTCATAGATACCGTTCCTAAAGCAGATCTGGCCGACGTGGATCGGGCTCTCCAAGGCGCAGTCCAGGGCGCTAAAGTCATGGCGCGTCTCCCCGGGTATGAGCGCTATCGTATCCTTCGCAAGGCGGCGGATATGCTTGAGGCGCAGACCGAGGAGTTTGCCCGAACGATCACCTTGGAAGAAGGGAAGATTATCGCCGAGGGGCGTTTTGAAGTCAGCCGGGCGGTGCAGACCCTGAGCCTCTCCGCGGAGGAGGCCAAGCGTATTCACGGGGAGACGGTTCCCTTCGACGGGGCTCCGGGAGGGGCCGGGAAGCTCGGTTTCACCCTCCGAGTGCCCTGCGGAGTGGTGGTGGCCATCAGCCCCTTTAACTTTCCGTTGAATCTCGTCTGCCATAAAGTTGGACCCGCCCTGGCCGCGGGCAATGCGGTGGTCATAAAACCGGCTACAGATACGCCGCTGTCGGCCCTTAAACTAACGCAACTTCTGCTGGAAGCCGGCGTGCCGGAGGAAGCCATTGCCTGCATAACCGGACCCGGTGGGGAAATTGGGGATGCCCTCTGCGCAGATCGGAGGGTGCGTAAGATCACCTTCACCGGGAGCCGCGATATCGGGGAGCGCATCTGCCACGTGGCCGGGATTAAGAAGGTCACCATGGAGCTGGGTAGCAACTCTCCCGTCATCATCATGCCCGATGCAGATCTGGAAAGGGTCGCCGCAGCCGTAGTGGCCACGGGATACTCCAACGCCGGGCAGGTCTGTATTTCTACCCAGCGGGTGATCACCAACAACAAAGTCTACGCAGATTTTCTCGATGTGCTCAAACCTCAGGTCGAAGCCCTGACCACAGGAAATCCCCTGGATGAGAAAACCAAGGTGGGTCCCATGGTCCGCGAACGAGATGCCGTACGGGTTGAGGAGTGGATCCGGGAGGCCGTCCAGGGGGGCGCTCGCTTGGTGACGGGCGGACAACGACGAGGGGCCATTTATGCGCCCACGGTCGTCGCGGATGTAAAGCCCGATATGCGCATCTCCTGTGATGAAATCTTTGGACCGGCGGTGGCCGTAACCCGGTTCGATGACATCGATGAAGCCATCGCCCTGGCCAACGATAGCATCTATGGCCTGGCGGCAGGAATTTTTACGGAGAACCTGGAGTGGGCCATGAAGTTCGCCCGGGAAGTTCAATCGGGTAATCTCATGATCAATTGGGGCCCCCAGTGGCGCGCGGACCTGATGCCTTACGGAGGACTTAAGGAAAGCGGTTTCGGTAAGGAAGGGCCTCGCTACGCGGTAGAAGAGATGACCGAACTGAAGTTGGTCTGCTTCCATTTAAAAAGCTAATCCCATGTGCCTGGCGGGGGTGAAAACCCCCGCAACGCCCTAAGGGGAGTGTGTATGCAGATTGCTAACATGATTAAAAAATATAAAGATCTTCTTCTGGCCATCCTGTTTATTTTGAACCTCATTGCCTGGGGAATAGATCGCCTGGGCGGCCTGGGCGGAAGATTCGTGACAGCCGAAAACATCGTCTATGAGAGCGGTCCCCCGGGAACGCTCGCCCCGGGCCTACGCATCGGTTATGAGCGCAAAGAGTTTAAAGTCGGCGGCCTGTATGTCTTGAAGTATATGGGAAAGCAGGCGGACGGGTCCCACCTGTTTGCTATCGGCCTTTAAACCCAGTTTGGGCTCCCTTCGAGGATAGATTCACGTAGAAATGAGGGCGCTAGCGCGTCTCGTAGAGAAAGGGTCTTATGAAAATTCATTCCGGCAGGTTCAACCTTCTCATTTTAATCTTCTCCATGACGGTTGTCGGATTCGGCTGCGGGGTGCCCGCTCATAAACCTCAACAGGCCGGCCAGGATGAAATGATTACCAGGAAGGTTCTGGCAAAACTCAAAGAGGTTCCTCTCAGAGCCCCCCCGCAGGATTATCTGAGGGCAAGCACCCAGATGGGAATGGTCCATTTGGAAGGTGTGGTGGAGAGTCGATTCATACGGGATATGGCCGTTGAACTGGCAAAGGGCGTCGATGGGGTGAAAGGAGTTACGGAGAACATTCGGATCGAGGAGGGGTTACAAGGAGGAAGATAAAGAAACACAAACCCCCAAGGAGGGCTGCTATGGGTAAAGAGGAACGGGAACCCCGGAGTTCCGATCGGAAAGGGTCCGCTTCGAGTCCGGCGAAGCGATTAACCCGACGAGACTGGTTAAAGATCGCCGGAGGATGGGGGACTGCAGCGCTCATGGAAGGTCTTGAAAGGTCGCTGCGCTCCAGGACCTTTGCCGCTGAAAATCCCATCAAGCTAGGGCATCTTACCCCTCGCACCGGCTTTGCGGGTCAACTGGGGGCCTATGCGGTCCTCGGCGCGCAGTTGGCCGTCGAGGAAGCCAACGCCAGAGGAGGGGTTCTGGGGAGACCCATCGAGGTTGTTTATGAAGATTCCGTAAATCCAGGCACCGCCGTTCAAAAAGCCCGAAAGCTCATCGAAAAAGATAAAGTGCAGGCCCTGGTCGGGGAGATCCTCAGCGCCTCCACCATGGCCATCAGCGATGTGGCTCAGGAAGCCGGCATCCTCTTTATAAGTACGGGCTCCCATTCCGATGAAGTCCGGGGAATTCGCTGCCACCGCTATAACTTCAACGTAGATGCCAGCAATACCATGTACGTGAACGCCCTTGGGCGGTGGCTTGTCCAACATCACAAAATCGTTAAGTGGTACTTTCTGACGGGGGATTTTGCCGCCGGAAACGACGCCTACCGGGTTTCTAAAAGGTTTCTCCTGGATCACGGCGGAACCGAGCTTGGAAATGACCTGGTCCCTACCAATACCCCGGATTATAGCCCCTATCTCCTCAAGTTGAAGTCCATCCGGCCAGATCTCGTGTTTCTAAGCCTGGGAGGCAGTGATCAGACCACTTTTCTGAAACAATATAAGGAATTCGGGCTGTCTTTTGAGGTCGCCGGAGCTATCGCCGATGTGGCTCAGTTCTGGGCTTTAGGTCCGGACGCCCTGACCGGGGTCTGGCCTCTCCCCTGGTACCACGGCATTGAGGCCCCTGCCGCTAAGGAATTTACCGAACGATTTATAAAAAGGTTCGGGAAACCTCCTGAGGATCATGCCTGGTCGGATTATATCGCCGTCGGGATGGTCCTGGAAAGCATGGAAAAAACAGGAAGCACCCAAAGCCGGGATCTGGTCAAATTCCTGGAGAGCGAAGCTGAATTTGAAATTTATAAGGGGCGGCCCGGCAAGTTTCGCGAGTGGGACCACCAACTGATGCAGCCGGTGTACGTGCTGAAACCAAAGAAAAAAGAGCAGATGAATGATGAATGGGATATTTTTGACGTCCTGGAAGAGGCGCCGGGAAGGGAGGAGTCCCTGGAGGTTATTATGGTGAAAAAAGAGGAAAGTGGATGTCGCTTAGAACCTCTGTAAGGGTGGATGTATCCGCGACGTGGCCTCCTGGAGGTAGAAAGGCGGTCAACTCCTGCCTGTGAGCCTCCCTAAGCGAGCGGCGGATTCCGAAGGTCCGCATCCCGCTCGTTACCAGGGATATCGCAATTCTTCTTTTTAGGTAAGACCTTATTTTCTCGCCCCCAGGTGGCGCCTCAAAGGTATTAAATTAGAGATGAGAACGTCACGAACGTGGCATTACGAGGAGTAAAGCCGGGAAATGAGGAGGTAGCCATGGAGGTCTGGATATATACCCTGGCCAGCGTCGTTTTGGTCAGCGTCATGTCTTTGGCTGGGCTCGCTGTTCTCTTACTAAGCAGGACTCGCCTCAAGGAGATATCGTTCTTTCTCATCAGCTTTGCGGTGGGGGGGTTAGTGGGAGATGCCTTCATCCACCTTCTCCCTGCGTCCTTTGAAAAGCTGGGCCTCCACTTAACGACCTCTCTGTATGCGGTCTCCGGGATGCTGCTCTTCTTCATACTGGAAAAGTTTATCCGCTGGAGGCACTGCCATATTCCTACCTCTGAAACACATTTACATCCTATCGTGGCCATGAATTTAATCGGCGATGGCGTCCACAATTTAATCGACGGGATAGTTATCGGAGCCAGTTACGCGGCAAGTATTCCCATCGGGATCAGCACGACCCTGGCCGTCCTTCTCCATGAAATCCCCCAAGAGATAGGGGATTTTGGGGTCCTTCTCCATGGGGGGCTCTCCATCAAGAAGGCGATCCTCTTCAATTTTCTATCCGCGCTGGCCGCCGTTTTGGGCGCCGGGATCTCCTTGTTTATGGAGGCCCACTTCCAGCAGGTGGCCGCCGTTTTGTTGCCCATCACAGCCGGCGGCTTCTTGTATATTGCAGGATCGGACCTGATCCCAGAACTCCACCATGAGGTCCGGCTATCCACCTCTTTGTGGCAGTTTGTCTTAATCCTGCTCGGAGTTGGAATCATGGCTTCGTTAGTCTTGTTGGAATAGATGTATTTATCCCCTGCGGGAACCCCCCGTGGCTGCGATGGAATTCTTCGGCGGGTGGAAAAAAATCCTTTGCTAAATTCCCTGAAATCTCTTAAATTTTATATTGGAAACTTTAGAAACTTATATGGTTTTCAATAAAACGACCCGAATACTCCGGGTGCTCCGCTTTCCTGGTCACTTTTTAAAATAAGCGGATGAGAAGTCAAAACAGTTTAAATTTTTTAACCGTAAAGGAGGCCCAAATGGCAAGTGGAACTGACATTAAGCAACGCATCTTGGAGAAGGCCCTGGATCAGTTCCTCCAGTTCGGTTTTACCAAGGTCACGATGGATGAGTTGGCAGCCGAACTGGGGATGAGCAAAAAAACCCTTTACAAGTGGTTCCCCACTAAAGAGAGCCTTCTGCAGGCGGTCGTTGAAATGAAGCACGAAGAAATCCAGAACGGGATAGATGGGATTCTTCTTAACGAGGGGATGGATTTTGTAGAAAAACTTAAACGGTACATGGCCTTCCTTGGAGAACAACTGTCAAAATATAGAGCCCCTTTCATGCGTGATATTCAGCGAAATGCCCCGGAAATCTGGAAGCAGATGGAGGATTTCCGGCGTGAGAAAGTGCTCTCCGACTTCGGGAAACTCCTGGACGAGGGAGTACAAAAACAGGTGCTTAGAGGCGATTGCGATCAACAGCTCGTCATCCTCATGTATCTGAGCTCGATTCAAGGCCTCATTAATCCGGAGGTTCTTTCTCAACTCTCCTTTTCGGCCACGGAGGTTTTTGAAACCATCACGAAAGTCCTCTTCGAAGGCATATTGACCGACAAGGCAAGGGCCAAATATCGCGTAGGGCGACCCGCATCCTTCAGGACAAGAAAGGAAACGCCCGGCTTGAGATCGTAGTCGCCGGGTTTTTCCTCACCCTGTCCCTTCTAACCCCTCGTCGACATCTCGATACAAAAACCCTTGACAGATTCTTCAAAAGGTATTACTTAAGAAACTTAGGAAACTTATTTAGTTTTTATGGATTAAAGTCTCGTAAATGGGATCGGAAGAGGAAGCGGCGCGGCTGCTTTTTTTTTAACCCGGTTTGGAAACTAAAAATACTTCTAAAGTTTCTGGATAAACTCAAGATTAAAACCAAGGTCTCTGCCTGGGACGCTTGGTCCTGTTAAAGGGACCGGAGGTCTCTTCCCCAGGAAGACCCGTTTCGTAGAGGCGCCCCCGATGCGCCCCTCCTTCGCGGGTTGGGACATCCTGGATCGGTCTGAGATTTAACGGGGCTAAGGCCGTTTTTACAGCCCAGGCGGGAATGGGAGTCCGTTATGGTAAAGTCCATTTATTTTCGCAGTATCTGTCTGATAGTTCTTCTTTTCAGCACCCTGCTGTTCGCCGCTGCCTGTGGTCGATCAGAACCGGTACCCACCAGGGAGGCGAACCCGATGGCATCTGCGGAACCGCGTCCTGTAGAGGTCACGATCGCCGAAGCTATTTCGCAGCAAGTGCCTGTGTTTATCCAGGTGACGGGGAGTTTCGTCGCGGACGAGTCGTCCGATGTCACCCCACAGACCTCCGGGCAGGTGATGGCGACGCCTATCGAGGTCGGGGCCTTCGTCGATCAGGGCGAGGTGGTGGCGCGCCTGGACGATCGTGACGCGAAGCTACGCCTTCAACAGGCGCGGGCCGTCGAGCAACAAGCTGCAGCCGCCGTGCGGCAGGCGGAATCGAAGCTTGGCCTCAAGACAGGGAAACGCTTCGACGCGGCCGCGGTTCCAGAAGTCCAATCGGCTCGTGCAGCTTACGAATCCGCACAGGCCGAGGCCAAGCTCGCGGAAACCAACGCCCGGCGCTACACGAAGCTTTTCGAGCCGGGTTACGTGTCGCAGAGCGCTTATGACCAGGCGCTCACCCAAGCCGAGACCGCGCGGGCTAAGGCAGATGCCGCGCGCCAGCAATACGAGGCCGCTCTGAACGCGGCGCAGCAGAGCCACCAGGGCATCGCGGTGGCGCAGGCATCCCTGGAAGAGGCCCGGGCGCAGGTCGCCATGGCCCAGAAGGCCGTCGAAGATACGGTCATTCGGGCCCCTTTCTCCGGGTATGTCAGCGCCCGGCATATCGCCATCGGGGAGTCGGTCACCCCGGCGTCGAAGATCGTGACCATCCAGCGCATTCGCCCGATCAAGCTGCAGGTGCAGGTCTCCGAAGCTGAAGCGGCGCGGGTACAGATGGGTATGCCGGTCTCGACGCGCGTGGCCGCCTACCCTGACAGGGAATTCCATGGGACCGTCACCGCCATCAATCCGGCGATAGACCCCGCCTCACGGGCGATGACGGTGGAAGTTAAGATCGATAACTCCGATAATACGCTTCGTCCCGGCATGTTCGCCACGGCGCGCATCGTGCAGCCGACCGGTGAGCGGGCCGTTTTCCTTCCGAGCGCTGCCCTGCTCACAGACGCGAGCACGAACTCAGCACGGGTCTTCGTCCTCGAGGGCAATACGGCGCGGGTGCGGGTGGTGCAACCCGGTGAACGGGAAGGCGACAAGGTGCGTATCCTGTCGGGCTTATCGGAAGGCGAGACGGTTGCCACCGGCAATCTGGCGCAGCTTTACGACGGCGCAATCGTCCAGTATCCCTCATCGGCGGGCGAGGTGTCCGGAATCGGCAACCTGGCCCAGCTTGACGCTGCGAGAGCGCCCTACAAACCCTGAACGGAATCTTTAATCGGTATAGGATCATGGACTGAGTCCTGCGGGATAAACCTGGTACCCGCGCAGGGGTGACCCCCGGACGTCCCTACGAACCGGGGGTCTTCACAGCGCGGGCTCTTAGAGGATAACGGGTCATTATGAACAAGTTAGCTGAAATATGCGTTCGTCGGCCTGTCTTTGCCACCATGCTGATTTTGGCTCTGACGGTCATCGGCGTGTTTGCTTTCTTCAACCTGGGGGTCGACCTTTTCCCCAAGGTCGATCTTCCGACGGTCATCGTGACGGTGACCAACCCTGGCGCATCCCCCCAGGAGGTCGAAACGGAGATCACGGACAAAATCGAAGGGGCGGTCAATACTATCAGCAGCATCGATGAGCTTCGCTCGACATCGGTTGAAGGGGTCTCGCAAGTTATCATCACCTTTCTCTTGGAGAAGGATGTAGATGTAGCCGTGCAAGAGGTCCGCGACAAAGTGAGCCTTATCGTTCCGGATCTGCCGGAAACGGCGGAGCAACCGGTGGTACAGAAATTGGATCCTGGAGCCACGCCCGTTTTGCGAATCGCGGTCTCCGCACCGCGGCCTCTCCGCGAGGTGACGTATATCGCCGACAAGCAGATCAAAGAGCGAATTGAAAGCATCAGCGGCGTCGGCCAGGTCCAAATCGTGGGCGGTAGCCAGCGCGAGATCCACGTTCTGGTTGATCCGGACCGGATGCGGGCCTTTAATGTAACGGTCGCGGATGTGGCCAACGCCGTACGTCAGCAGAATATGGAGCTACCGGGGGGACGCGTGGATGAAGGGGCCCGCGAGGTAACGGTGCGAACCTTGGGCCGTATCACGGACCTGGCGGACTTTAACGACCTGGCTATCGCCACGCGGGGTTCTTACGTGGTTAAACTGAGCGACATCGGCCGCGTCGAGGATAGCTCGGAAGAACAGCGCACGGAGGCGCGTTTGAATGGGCAGCCCGCCGTGACGCTGGTCGTCTCCAAGCAGTCGGGTCAGAACACCGTTGCCGTGGCAGATGCCGTAAAACAGCGCCTGGCGGAAATTACGTCGACCCTGCCGTCAGACGTTCGCACCGAAATCATCGGCGATCAGTCCATCTTCATCAAGGCGGCGCTGGAATCTATCGAAACGCACCTGATCGAAGGCGGCATCCTGGCCTCCGTCGTCGTCTTCATCTTTCTCTGGAGCTTTCGTTCGACCCTCATTTCGGCCATTGCGATCCCGACTTCGATCATTGCCACCTTCGGGCTAATGGCGGCCATGGGCTACACCTTGAACCAGATCACCATGCTGGCGCTGACCTTGATGGTGGGAATTGTGATCGACGACGCCATCGTGGTGCTGGAAAACATCTACCGCTTCATGGAGGAGAAGCGCATGACCCCATTTCAGGCGGCCATCGAAGGCACGCGCGAGATCGGGCTGGCGGTCCTGGCGACGACCCTCTCCCTGCTGGCCGTTTTCTTACCCGTGGGGTTTATGGGCGGTATCGTGGGCCGTTTTATGTCTTCGTTCGGTCTGACGGCATCGTTCGCCATCGCGGTCTCGCTGCTTGTTTCCTTCACCCTGACCCCAATGCTTTCGGCGCGACTCCTCAAGCGCAAAGAGGAGGATGCGCATCCAGAACGGGGTTCAAAGGGGTCAAGGTTCTATCGTTTAATAGACCGTGCGTACACCTGGATGCTCCGGTGGAGCCTGGCGCACCGCTGGGCGATCGTACTGATCTGCGTGCTGATCGTTGCCAGCATCGTCCCCCTCTTCATGGGGGTCGGAGCCAACTTTTTACCTGTGGACGATCAGTCCCAGTTTGGGATCTCCGTGCGCACGCCGGAGGGTTCCACCTTGGCGGCTACTTCCACCATCGTCGAGCGTATAGCGGCAGATGTGCGGCAGTTGCCCGGCGTCACGGATACCCTGACGACGATCGGTGAAGGTCAGCAGCAGCTCGTCAACAGCGCCTCTATCTACGTCAGGCTGACGCCGATTGAAGAGCGCGCCTTGACGCAGCAGCAGTTGATGGTGCGCGCCCGCGAGCTTTTAGAGAAATATCCGAAGGCGCTTCGCACGAGCGTTCAACCGGTATCGGCCATCTCCGGCGGTAGCGCCCGAAATGCCGATGTCCAGTACGTGATGAAGGGTCCCGATCTGGAGAAATTGAGGAAGTATTCGGAAGACCTTCTGGCCAGGATGAAATCGATCCCGGACGTTGTCGATGTGGATTCCTCCTTTGTGATCGGAAAACCCGAATTGTGGGTGGTCATAGACCGGGCCCGGGCCGCAGATCTGGGGGTCCGCGTCGCCGATATCTCCCAGGCCTTGAACACGCTGGTCGCAGGGCAAGAGGTCTCGACCTTCAACACCGGTACCGATCAATACAACGTAACCGTGCGCGCAACGGGCAAGTCCCGCGCGAGCGCCGAGGGTTTGAAACGCATGATCGTCTCTTCCACCAAGTTGGGTTGGGTAAGCTTAGACCGGGTGGTGCGCATCGAAGAGGGCACGGGACCGTCGGCCATCGACCGCCTGAACCGCGAGCGCCAAATCACCCTATCGGCCAACGTTAAGCCGGGCGGATCGCAAAGCGCCGTCGTTGAACAGATGAATCGGTTCGTCAAGGAGATGCAGATGGAACCGGGCTATACCGCGGATTTGACCGGAACCTCCAAGGAGCTCGGACGCACCGGCTACTACTTCATGCTGGCCTTCCTCCTCTCGTTCATCTTCATGTACATGGTGTTGGCAGCGCAGTTCGAGTCGTTCCTCCATCCGGTGACCATCCTGCTGACGTTGCCTCTGGCCATCCCGTTCGGCATCCTCTCCCTGCTGGTGATGGGGCAGACGGTGAATATTTTCTCCGGCCTGGGGCTGCTGCTGCTCTTTGGCATCGTAAAGAAGAACGCCATCTTGCAAATAGACCATACCATCGGACTGCGTGCGCGGGGCCTGTCCCGTTATGACGCGATCCTTCAGGCCAATCGCGATCGCCTCCGCCCCATTCTTATGACCACCCTTTCGCTGGTCGCCGGGATGCTGCCGCTGGTCCTCTCCACGGGGCCGGGATCCGGCACCAACCGATCGATCGGGGTGCTGGTCGTCGGGGGTCAGTCCCTTTGCCTGCTGATCACCCTGCTCGCCGTGCCGGTCTTCTACACCCTTTTTGAGGACTTTTTGGAATTGCCCTTATGGTCCTATATCGGCGACCGATACCGGAGGGCCAGGACCGGTCTGGGCGGTCACCTCTCTGAAGCACGCTCGGCTTTATGGGCGGCTTTCTCTCGTAAATCGAAAGCGGAGAGGCCTGTTTAAGATGGTTTAGTCCCTTTGGGAAAAAGAAAGGTATTGCTTTTTTGGCTTTTTATCTCATAATGTAAAGAGTACAGAGGGACACCTATTTCAAATCTCAAAAATCGGGCCTGATCGTAAGTTAAGCGCGGTTAGGCATCAAAAAGTTTTAGGGAAGCTATACCTGGTCATAGGAAATTTCTTAACCTGGTCTTTATCCAAAACGAAAACCTTCCTCTTATCAAACCGGAAGGAAAAGATGCGGGGATTCATGGGGTACCTGATTTGATTGTTGAGATCCTATCTCCCTATAACGTTAAGTATGATACCGAGACCAAGTATCGTTTTTATGAACAGTATGGGGTGAAGGAGTACCGGGTCGTAGACCCGATGGATAAGCAGTTCGATTTTTACACGTTGGATCAAGGGGAGTACAAAGCCATAACCCCTATCCGTGGGGTCTTTCCATCGAAGGTACTGGAGGGATTTGAGATCCCCGTGGAAGCGTTTTGGCAAGGATTGTAAGCTTACGGCTTAACCTGGCACGTACGGAGGGGACAGGGTGGGGGGACCTCTCCCATAGTCAAAATTAAATAAACGGCCCAGGACCGGTTTCAGCCGTCAGGCCAGGGTCTTTTGGAGCCTTCTCGATGCCAGCCACAGGGTCGTTATGCCCAAGACGACCAGGGCGACCATTTGTGGCCACAGGATGCTCAACCCCACCCCCTTGAGGAAGACGCCCCGGATGATCACCAGGAAGTACCGCAGCGGATTCAAGTAAGTGATCCCTTGAACGACGTTCGGCATGTTGGCGATGGGGAATATGAATCCCGACAAGAGCACCGCGGGGGAAAAGAATAAGAAGGTGCTGAGCATCGCCTGCTGTTGGGTCTGGCTGATCGTCGAGATCAAAAGACCCAACCCCAAGGTGGTCATCAGGTAGAGGGTCGCCGCGAAGAAGAGCAGGAGCAGACTGCCACGGATCGGCACCTCAAACCAGAACACGCCGATCAAGGTAATCATGATCACGTCGGCAAAGCCGATGAGGGCAAAAGGCAGGGTTTTCCCGAGGATGAATTCCGTCGACGTAATCGGAGTGACCATCATCTGTTCCATCGTGCCCATCTCCTTTTCACGTACAATGGCCATGCTGGTCAGCATCAAAGTGACGAGCATCACGATCATGGCGATCACGCCGGGCACGTAGAAATTACGACTCTCCAGATTTTCGTTGAACCAGGCCCGCGTCTGCATTTCCACCCGCCCGGGCTCCTGGGCAGCATCTCCCAGGATTTCCTGCGAGAACTGTCGGGCGATCCGGGTACTGTAATCCAGCACGATCCTGGCCGTGTTGGAGTCGGTTCCGTCCACGATCACCTGGAGTTGGGTCGTCCTTCCTGCCTGCAGATCCGCTCCGAAGCCTTTGTTCATGCGGAGGACGGCCTGTACCTGACTCCGGTCGACCAGCTCCCGAACGCGGTCTTCGTCGTGGACGTATTCGACTATCTCGAAGTATCCTGATTTGATAAAACGGCCCACGAGCTCGCGGCT
>Ga0073934_10003304_pt1 | contig 30175 bp, 39 predicted proteins | sample LarsenN4metaG_FD_76834 | JGI IMG/M metagenome (GOLD analysis project Ga0073934, IMG submission 76834) | Hot spring sediment bacterial and archeal communities from British Columbia, Canada, to study Microbial Dark Matter (Phase II) - Larsen... ... | reverse complement strand
GCTCAAAGGTGTGGTGGAGCAGCATCGAGAGCATGTCGCCATCGATCTGTATATGCTTCGAGGGCTTTCCGACCAAGCCGATCTCATGTTCCGGATTCATGCGGCGGAATTGCGCGAGACCCAAGAGTTTCTCATGGATTTGAAGAGCAGCCAATTCGGGAAACATCTCAAAACGGTCGGGATCATGCACGGGCTCACCAAAAAACCGAATTATGTTCCGGGATTCCCGGATCAGATGAAGGCTGACTTAAAGACGACGAGCGAGCCGGGTCCGAAGCCGTATGCTATCGTGATACCGGTCCGTAAGTCGGCTGAGTGGTGGGGATTGGGCCAAGAAAAGCGGGCGGCGATGATGCAGGAACATACAGAAGCGACGCTGCCTTATCTCAAAACAGTCAAGCGGAAGCTTTATCACTCCAGCGGGCTGGACGATCTGGACTTCATCACATATTTCGAAACGTCCAAGCTGGAGGACTTTCACGGCTTGGTGTTGTCGCTCGAAACAGTGCAGGAATTTCACTATACGCGGAGATTCGGAAATCCGACCATACTTGGGACGATGAAATCGTTGGACGAGGTCGTAGAACTGTTGGCGCAGTAAGCTGAACCACTGAGGTCCGATCATGGCGACGGGCGAGCTCCTTTACGAAGGGAAGGCGAAGAAGATCTTTTCGACGGGAAATCCGGATCAGGTCGTGCAGTACTTCAAGGATGATGCGACAGCCTTCAATGCACAGAAACGCGGCACCATCGTCGAAAAAGGCATCATCAACAACAAGGTCTCCGAGCGGCTTTTCCAACTCTTGGAACAAAACGGGATACGGACACACTTTGTGGAGCGGTTGAATGACCGGGAAATGCTCACGAAGAGAGTCAGAATCGTGCCCGTCGAGGTCGTCGTGCGGAACATCGTGGCGGGTAGTTTGGCCAAACGGCTTGGGCTGAAAGAAGGGAACCGGATCGACCCGGCGGTCGTCGAGTTTTACTACAAGAACGATGCTCTTGGCGATCCGCTGGTCAATGATGATCACCTACGGCTGATGAACGTGGCGACACCGGGCGTTTTGCGTGAACTGCGGGAGCTAGGTCATGCCGTGAACAAGATCCTCAAGCCGTTCTTCGCCGAGCGGAAGATGCAGCTCGTCGATTTCAAGCTCGAGTTCGGCGTGTTTCACAATAAGCTGGTCTTGGCGGACGAAATTTCTCCCGACACCTGTCGGTTCTGGGATATGGCGACCGGTGAGTCGATGGATAAGGATCGGTTTCGAAAGGATATGGGAAAGATCGAAGAGGCGTATCAAGAGGTGTTGAAGCGGGTGTGCGGGTGAGAAGAGGACTGCGGGATCGTCCTCATGACTCGGGCAACGCGCATGCGGGATTGATGGGATTGTGATCAAAGCGGGCGATGCTCGTTGCATGCGCGCAGTTGAAGACAACCCCGCCATCCCCTTCAAGAAAGTAAGGGCTGGAGAAGAGGAAGATGCTGCGGGCGTATTTGAATTATGGCTTGATCGCATCGGTGGTCATTTGGGCGGCCATCGTGGGCATGATGGCCTATCGGTTGAACGAGTCGCCCTGGCGGTGGGCGTTCGTCGCCTTGGTGTTTTGCGGCGGACTCACCGTCGCAGTGATCCTCTGGATCAAGAAACATGTGGATCGGTTGAATGAAGCCGAAGAAAAGCGGGAGAGCAAGTCGTGAAGGCCAAAATTCATGTCACGTTGAAGCCGGGCATTTTGGATCCACAGGGCAAAGCGATTGAGCATGCGCTGGACACGCTGGGGTTTAAGAACGCGGCGAATGTGCGCGTCGGCAAGTACCTGGAGCTGGATCTCGATCAAAACGATATGGGAAAGGCTGCGGCTGAGGTCAAACGCATGTGCGAAAAACTATTGGCGAATACCATCATTGAAGAGTACCGGTACGAACTGGGCTAGGAGCGGATAGCGAATGGCGTATGGCACAAACTTCTGATTGTCTGATCTCATGCTATACGCCATCGACCATACGCTCTTTTGAGGATCTATGAACATCGGTGTCGTGGTGTTCCCAGGCAGTAATTGCGATCACGATTGTCGGTACGTGTTTCGTGACGTGCTCGGGCAGAACGTGACGATGGTGTGGCATAAGGAGACCTCTTTGGCCGGATTGGATGCGGTGATCCTGCCGGGTGGATTTTCGTACGGCGACTATCTTCGCACCGGGGCGATTGCGCGGTTTTCTCCGGTCATGCAAGCAGTCAAGCAGTTTGCCGCCGATGGAGGAATGGTGCTTGGGATCTGTAATGGATTCCAGATTTTGCTGGAAGCGGGTTTATTGCCCGGCGCCATGTTGCGCAATAAGTCGCTGCACTTCATCTGCCGCGAAACTTACGTCAAGGTGGAGAACGCTGCGACGCCGTTTACGAATGCCTGCAGGTCGGGACAGGTGCTCAAAATCCCAATCGCTCATGCCGATGGAAACTATTACACCGATCCCGTGACATTAGCCGCTCTTCAAGCCAATGCACAGATCGTCTTCCGCTATTGCACGGCCGATGGGAAGGTGACGCCGGAAGCTTGTCCGAACGGCTCGCTCGATAACATTGCCGGTATCCGCAATGTCGAAGGCAATGTGCTGGGCATGATGCCGCATCCGGAGCGCTGCGCGGAGGCGATGCTGGGGAATGAAGACGGGTGCTCTGTCTTTCAATCGTTGATCGCCTCTTTGGACGGAAAGAAGTTGGCAGGTGTGCGGTGAACGCCCCTAATGACGATCTGGCCGAGATCGCTCTCCAGAGAGGATTGAAGACCAGGAAGTGGTCGCGGTAAAGTATTGCGTCAGTTCACGTAGCAGTCTTACATTTCTTTATAAAATGAGGAGGGTCGTGATGAGGCGTGTAGGTGCTGTATTGGTGGCGGTTGGTTTATTGACCTTTGGTTCAGGTGTCAATGTTTGGGCCGCGGCAGATGACGGCAGCAAGATCATGATAAAGAGCCCGACAAATGGCGCGAAGGTGGCGAGTGACGTCGAAGTCGTCTACGAACTCACGAAGGGTAGCCAGGCGACGCATGCCCATTGTTTCGTGGATGGAGAGTATCAGAAAGGCTGGACAGGAACGGTCAAGGGGATGTCACCCGGGACCCATGAGATCAAGGTGGTAGCGGCAAACAAGGATCATGAGACGTTAGCCGCGGAATCATCCGTGAAGGTGGAAGTGAAGTAGAATAAGCAGACGGACCCGGTGAGGCGCCAGACACGCGCCTCGCCGGTCACGTGGTACTACGCTTACGAATGTGGCATGCATATCTCGGATCTGATCTCTCAGCAGGTCGGAATGTTCCGTGGATGCTATTGTCGCTGTGACTGCTAGGGTTTGATCCAGGCCGGCATGCCGCTCATTACCAAAGATCTCATCGCTCAGCATAACCTCACGGGCGAGGAATACCAAAAAATCCTCAACATCCTGGGCCGTGAACCCAACTTCACAGAGCTCGGCATGTTCTCCGTGATGTGGTCCGAGCACTGCTCCTATAAAAGTTCTCGGGTGCACTTGAAAAAGCTGCCGACGACCGGGCCTCGTGTCGTGCAAGGGCCGGGTGAAAACGCGGGGGCGGTCGATATCGGCGATGGGCTGTGCGTGGTCTTCAAGATGGAATCGCACAATCATCCGTCGTTTATCGAGCCCTATCAAGGCGCCGCCACAGGGGTCGGTGGAATTTTGCGTGACATCTTTACCATGGGGGCGAGGCCGATTGCGCTGCTCGATTCGCTGAGGTTTGGTGAATTGCACTCGCCGAAAAATCGCCATCTCATGAAGGGAGTGGTCTCCGGCATTGCTGGTTATGGCAATTGCATGGGAGTCCCGACGGTGGGAGGCGAAATCGTCTTCAACGACATCTATTCGCTCAATCCGTTGGTCAACGTGTTCTGCCTCGGCCTGGCTCACAAGGATAAAATCTTTCGTGGTACCGCAGCGGGAGTCGGCAATCCCGTGATCTACTTCGGCTCAAAGACAGGCCGTGATGGAATTCACGGGGCCACGATGGCCTCTGATTCCTTTGATGATCAATCGGAGCAGAAGCGACCGACGGTGCAAGTCGGTGATCCCTTCACTGAGAAGTTGTTGTTGGAGGCGTGTCTTGAGTTGATGGAACGGAACCTGCTCGTCGGGATTCAAGACATGGGAGCGGCAGGGCTGACGAGTTCTTCCTGCGAAATGGCTTCCCGCGCCGGCAACGGGATCGAGTTGGATCTCACCGTGGTGCCGCGGCGCGAGCCTGGGATGACTCCGTACGAGATCATGCTGTCCGAGTCTCAAGAGCGGATGTTGATGGTGGCGAAAGCCGGTAAGGAAGACGAATGCATCGAGATTTGCCGGAAGTGGGATCTGGACGTCGCCGTGATCGGGAAAGTGACCGCCGACGGAATCTTGCGTGTCCTGGATCAAGGGAAGGTCGTTGCCGAGATTCCGGCGAAGGCATTGGCTGACGATGGCCCGCGCTATGAGCGGCCCTACCAGCCGGCATCCTATCAAGATATGCTGACGAACCTGAACTACGACGCCGTTCCCGATGTGAAAAATGCGAATGAGGCATTGCTGGCCTTGTTGGAGTCGCCGACGATCGCCAGCAAGCGGTGGGTATACGAGCAGTACGATCACATGGTGCGGACGAACACCACGGTACGGCCCGGATCCGATGCGGCGGTGGTGCGAATCAAGGGTACGAAGAAGGCTGTAGCGATGACGGTGGATTGCAACAGCCGGTACTGTCTGCTGCACCCCTATGAAGGGGCTCGTCTAGCCGTAGCCGAAGCTGCACGCAATCTCGTCTGTGCCGGCGCCGTACCGATTGGTTTGACGGATTGTCTCAATTTCGGCAATCCTGAGCGACCCGATATCATGTGGCAGTTTGTCATGGCGATCGAAGGGATGAAAGACGCCTGTGAACATTTCCAAATCCCTATCGTGAGTGGAAACGTCAGCTTTTACAATGAAACCAATGGACTCTCTATCTACCCGACACCGATGCTGGGCATGGTGGGGCTGATTGAAGACTCTGATCATACGATGACCCAGTGGTTTAAACAGGAAGGCGACGATATTATTTTGCTGGGCTCTTCTCGTGAGGATCTGGGTGGATCGGAGTATCTCAAGGTCGTTCATGCTCGCGAACAGGGATCACCGCCATACTTGAATCTGGATACGGAAAAGGCGCTGCACGATTGTCTGCTTTCGCTGATTCGTAGCGGTCTCCTCCAGTCCGCGCATGATTGCTCGGACGGTGGTCTCGCCGTCACGTTGTCTGAAAGCTGTATCTCCGGACCCGAACGGGCCATGGGTGCTATGGTAAGATTGATGAGAGGTCGACTTCGAAAAGACGCCGTTCTCTTCGGTGAAAGTCAATCGCGGGTGGTGGCCTCCGCAAAGCCGGTTCATCGACAGGCCATTCTCGATCACGCGAGGCGTTTCGGTGTCCCGGTTGAAGTGATCGGGACCGTCACCGGCGACCGGCTGACCGTATTCATGGGAGATGAGAGTGCGGCGGAACCACTGATTGATCAGCCGGTGTCTATACTGCACGATCGGTGGGCATTTTCTTTGGAACGAACCCTGAACGGAGTTTAGTCTAGTGGGCTGTTGAGGATCATGCATAAAGAACTGCCGATGGTCTCGCCCGATAAGTTTCACGATGAATGCGCCGTTTTTGGTGTCTACGGCCATGAAGAAGCCGCTAATCTGACGTACCTGGGACTGTACGCGCTGCAGCACCGCGGGCAAGAAGCATCCGGGATTGTCGCGGGAGACGGTGATCAATTCTTCATGCAAAAAGGGATGGGCTTGGTCGCCGACATTTTCCACAAATCGGTGCTGGAGAAGCTGCCGGGCCATATGGCCATCGGGCATAATCGTTACTCCACGACCGGCGGTCACGATCTGAAGAATGTCCAGCCACTGACCGTGAACTTCGCACTCGGTAACTTGGCGTTGGCGCACAACGGCAATCTCATCAATGCCCAGATGCTCCGGCACGAACTTGAGGCTTACGGGGCGATCTTCCAGTCTACATCGGACAGCGAAGTCATTATTCACCTTATCGCGCACTCGCGAGCGGGCTCCTTCCTCGCACGGGTTATCGATGCTCTGAGTCAAGTCCGAGGCGCGTTCTCAGTTGTGTTGATGACCGACAACGGGCTGATTGCCGCGCGTGATCCTTATGGGCTCAGACCGCTGTGTATCGGGCGTTTGCGCAGCAGCTGGATTGTGGCCTCCGAGACCTGTGCGTTTGACTTGCTCGATGCCGAATATGTTCGAGAGGTGGAACCTGGCGAGCTGATCGTGATCAGCGATCAAGGACTCGACAGTCACCATCCGTTTCCCAAGAAAAATCCGGCGATGTGCGTGTTTGAATATGTCTATTTTGCGAGACCGGACAGCCGCATCTTTGGGGCGAATGCCGTGTATGCCACGCGTAAGGCATTGGGGCGGCAGTTGGCCCAAGAGGCGTGGGTACCGGCGGATGTCGTTATTCCCGTTCCCGACTCGGGCGTGCCGGCGGCGCTTGGCTATTCCGAGGGGGCGGGAATCCGGTTTGAAACCGGTTTGATCCGCAATCACTATGTCGGGCGAACGTTCATTGAGCCCGAACAGTCCATTCGCCACTTCGGGGTCAAAGTCAAGCTGAATGCCGTGCCCGAAGTGTTGGATGGGAAACGGGTCGTCGTCATCGACGATTCGTTGGTTCGTGGCACGACGAGCCGTAAGATTGTGAAAATGATCCGACAGGCCGGGGCAAAAGAAGTTCACATGCGGATCAGTTCTCCACCGATCATCTCACCCTGTTTCTACGGAATCGATACTCCGACCAAAAGAGAGCTGATTGCCTCCGATCATTCGACGGAAGAGATCCGTAAGTACATCACAGCCGACAGTTTGGCGTATCTGAGTCTTGACGGCATGTTGAAATCTGCCCCCAGGACGCCCGATCAGTACTGTACGGCCTGTTTTACCGAGCGCTATCCTCTCCCGTTTACCCGTGCAGAAGAGCTTCAGCTCGGCCTGTTTGAATCAACGCGCTGAGCGATTCTGTACGGCAACATGACACTTCCAAAAAAAGACAACAAGAAAGCGCATGAGCCAAGAGGACGGCTCCGAGTGCCGGTCGACTATCCCGCTCAATTTACGGCAGATGAAGGATCCGGCCATGGAAGGGTGATGAATCTGACGCTTGCCGGAGGCGAGATCGAAAGCCATGTCCAACTTCCCATCGGAGCGCGCTTGTGTCTTCATGTGCGACCTTCTGGTGCCCGTCCTCCCCTCACAATTGCCCTGGCCATCGTCCGTTGGAAACAAGGTGATCGATTCGGGCTCGAGTTCGTCCGATTTGATGGCGGGGCCAAGGAGCAGCTCAAGGATATGCTGAATCAGCGTGAAGGCCCTACAGAAGATTGATGTCTCTCCTGTCCAGAGGTTGCCGCTCCAAAAATTGCCATGGTAGGATGCACCGGTAGCTGTAAGTAGCGGTAACGGTTGTACGATGACAACGCATATCATGGTTGAGCGCTTGTGAGGACATGATTGCTTGTGGAAGGGGAGGTGGAGATGAGACGGCTTGTCCTGGTGTTCGGGCTGCTAGTGCTGCCGGTACTGGGTACGATACCGCTTTCAGCAGCGGGATTATTCCAGGTGGGAGAGAAAGCCCCATCGTTCACCCTTACTGCCCTCACCGGCGAAACCGTGTCGCTCGAGTCCTATAAAGGTAAAGTTGTGGTGCTAGGTCTCTTTCACATCTGTGAGCCTTGTCTGATACAGGGCAGCGCCTTGCAGAAGGTTTATGAGTCAACTCAAGGCCAAAACGTGGCGGTGCTGGGGGTCAATTCGTCTGGGAATGCGAAAAAGGAGGTCGGGGAGTTCCTATCGACTTTCCCGGTCAAGGTCACCTATCCCTACCTGTTGGACCCTCACAAGACGACGGATAAACTCTACGGAGGGGGGAGATTTATTCCGAATGTCTATGTGATCGACCAAAACGGAGTGATCCGCTGGCAGCGGGTTGGAAATATGGACCTGGCTGGAGCCGACGTCATAGTTGCGGAGGTTCAGAAGTTATTGGCGGGTGAAGTGAATAAAATGTAGCGGGCCTGTTGTGAACTAACCCATTGGTCCTCGCACCCCGCCCAGGGTGGGATCCACGTAGCGGTCGAATGGGCATCAGGTTCACCACACGCCAATTATTAGAGTGTAGAGAGGGAAGAGGGGTAAGAAAGATGGACGAGATGGAGGAAGGGAAGCAGAGATTTTTAGAGATGGTTCGGGGGATTGATAAAACGGTGCAAGTCGTGATTCCCGTGACTCCGTCCAATAGCATGTTCTTAATCTCCTTGACGAAGGGATCGAACCGGAAATTCATCACTGTGCCGGAAGATGACATTATCGACTTGCCCAACGAAGTAAGCATTCAGACGAAAGTCACCAAAACGATAAAGGACGCCATCTCAGGTCTGTGATTCTCTCTGTGCCATAAGCCGTCAACGATCAACTCTACGCATCGTCTCTTGCCATGAAACAAATCTTGCCCGGCATCTGGCAATGGTCGTGGTTTTCGGATGAGAAACAGCTCAACTTCAACGGTCTGTTCCTGATGATCGGCGAGCACAAGATTCTGATTGATCCGCCTCTGATGGCCGCTGAAGCGAGAGAGCTCGTCCGGCGCCATGAGCCGATCGACTACATCATTATCACCAATCGAGACCACGTCCGTGAAGCTGCAGCCTATCAGACAGAGTTCAAATGTCAGCTGCAGGTGCCGGAAGCCGATGCCACGCAGATGGATGTGACACCGACGAAAACCTACAAAGATGGTGAACTCTTGCCCGGCGGCATTTGGGTCATCCATCTCAAAGATCAGAAGTCGCCAGGAGAAAGCGCATTGTTCATTCAACAAGGACGAGGGATCTTGATCGTAGGAGATGCGTTGATCGGCAAACCGCCGGGGGCGGTGAGCATGCTCCCCGCTGAGAAGTATACGGACATTGCGAAAGCCAAGGAGGGGCTTCGCCGTCTTCTGAAGTACGAATTCGATAGCCTTCTCGTGGGGGATGGCGTTTCCGTCTTGAATGGCGGGAAGCAGCAAGTGGAGCGGCTGCTGTCGGTGTCATGATGCTACTACGTAACGGCCTTTCTGAGGAATTAAATCGCCAAGGCAACGAGCATTTTTCCCGGGGATACTATACGGAGGCCTATGCCTGTTACGTCAAGGCCCTGGAGTGCGATCGGCTCACCGGTGACCAACGCGCACTCGTGGCGACCCTTGGCAATCTGGGGAATATCTGCGCAGTGAGCGGACGGCGGGATTCTGCGCAGGCACATTATCAAGAGGTTTTGGAGCTGCAAAAAATTCTCGGTGATGAGAAGGGGATTGGAACGACGCTGGCGAATCTGGGTAATCTACGGGCTGACGCCGGCGAATGGGATCGGGCGCGGGCGTATTATTTGGAGGCCCTCGACCTCATGGCCAAAACGCATGATGAGCCGGCTCAAGCCGTCCTGTTCTCCGACCTTGGGCTAGTCGCCCGTGAGACCGGTCAGTTTGACGAGGCGATTGAGTTGTATGAACGGTCGTTGGAGTTGATGCGTCGGTTGGGCAATCTGGGCGGTGTGGCGGACGCCTGGCGCATGATCGGCCGCACATTCTTGATGCAAAAGCGTTACGAGGAGGCGACTGCGTGTTGCCAAACCAGCCAGTCGGTCGCCGAACGGTTACGGGACGAACTTCGTGTCGGTGGCGCCCGATACCTGCTGGCTCAATGTTATGAGGAAATGGGTCGTTTGCAGGATGCAGCGGATCTCCTCGAACAGGTGGTACACATGGATCGCAAGTATCGACTGCCGAAACTTGAAGAAAACACCCAACGTTTAAAAACACTTCGCGCACGCCTCACCGATCCGAATCAGTCGCGACCTCGCCGAGGGATGCAGGCGTGACGGAGCAAGCTTCCCCAAGCTGGACCCAGCTGCGCGCCGATCTCAAACGGTCTTTCCCCCAGTTTTACGAATTGGAGCCCGACGGTCCGCTCCTCATGGATCTTGGTGGGGATGGCTGGCTCTTAGAAGTCAGGCCGGACGGGAGGGTCCTGTGCCAGTATGGGATGGCGATGGATGAGGTGATGGCACTCATGTCGGAAGGGACGCCGGAGGATTTAGGAACCGATGAAGTTGCAAAGCAAGCCAAGTACTTCCTTCAGCCGGCTGTCGGCAAATATCGGGCGCTCCTGCTGCAATCCGGGTTTGTTGAGGAGACCGAGATGACCGACGAGTTTGTGGCGATCACGTTTGCACGAGGTGCGGACCTGCAGAATCGCGCCAAGTTGGAAGATCTTCTCCGATGGTGCTGCAAACAAATTGGAAGTGCATCGTGACTCAACGGATCACGACATTCGACGAATTTCGGGATGCTGTCTCAGCTTATCGATTGCCACGAGTGTTGTTGGCCGCGCTGGAGCTGGATCTCTTTACGGCCGTCGGAAAACGATCGTGGACGATTCCCGATCTGGCCAAGGAGCTCAAGGTCAGCGAAAGAGGTCTCAGCATCCTGTGTCGTAATCTCGCGGCGGCGGGGGTCTTACAGAAAAAAGGAGTCAGTTATAAGAATAGCCGGTTGGGGGCCACGGCGCTGAATGCCGACCATCGCTCCTATCGCGGCGGCTATTTGAATCTGATCACACGTCATTGGGCGGACTGGGTACGACTGGTGGAATCTGTGCGGAGCGGCTTGCCGATCGACCATGATACTCCGGACAGTCCCGACTATCGTCGACAGTTCACATGGGCCATGCACGACAGGACCTTGGAAATTGCCCCGGCGATTGCGGCTCAGATTCCTTTAGCTCGTTCCAAGACACTGTTGGACCTCGGTGGTGGGCCAGGCACCTACGCCATGGCGTTTCTGGCAAAGAACCCCATGCTTCATGCCACTGTCTGTGATCGAGAAGCCGCTCTTGAGGTGGCCAAAGAAATCGCCAGCACTCACAAAGCGAGACGACGACTCTCTTATCTCCCGCTCGATTTTTCGAAAGACCCTATCCCAGGCACGTATGATGTCATCTGGTATTCGAATGTGCTGCACATTTATTCGCCCGGAGAGAACCGGGCTATTTTTCGCCGGGCTTTGGCGGCATTGAGGCCTGGTGGGCGCTTCATCATTCAAGACGCGTTTCTGCATGATCGCGAAGGTTTGTACCCCGCAGAGGCAAGCTTGTTTGCCGTATCGATGTTGTTGTTTACGGAAGGGGGAAACACCTACTCGGTCTCGGAGACGACAAAATGGCTGACAGAGGCCGGATTTGTCGGTGTCAGACTGCTCCTCATCAAGAAGGGAACGGAGGACTGGGAGGACGGGATTCTGGAGTCATCGGTCCCTGGTCCGCGTCTAAAAACGCCCGTCCGCCGAACACGATCAAGCAGAGATAGAAAAGCCCGCTGACTCCATTGGCCGTCATGGACACAACACTTTTAGAATCCTTTGCCAGTTCCTGAACGATCGTGGCGATGTCCATTGCCAACCCGACCGTGGCGTAGATCACGCAAACCATGGCGGCCCATCGAAGTTGAAGCCAAATCAAGACCGCAAGTGCCAGAGGCATGAGGATGAAAAAGCCGAATCTCCAAGCCATGCCCGGTCGTGAGGATACGTCGTGTTCTATCAGGAGAAATCCTGCCTCGACGATGAGCGTGCCAATCAACAGGTTCAGCAAGGCGGTTTGTTTCATCAGAAGACTATAGACCGGGAGGGAAAACATCGGCAATGGCTGTCTTGTTGCCTGCGGTTTCAGAGTGCTAACCTACTTCCACCATGGAGTCCAAGGAGCCAAACGACGGTCAGTCATCTCCGCAAGTCCGGCTATTGGTCTATGACGGAGAATGCCGGTTGTGTGTTTCCACAAAACAGAAACTCGAAGAGCTGGGGGTCGGGCAAGCAGAATCCGACGTGAGGTTCCTTGCATATCAGAGTGAAGCGGCAAAACGGATCTTAGGGCCGAATTATCGTGCTGGCCGCCCTGATATGGCGTTCTTGATTCAACCTTCTGGGGAAGTGCTTCAGGGACTCGAGGCGTTTCTTCCTCTCGCCCATAACTTACGCGGCGGGAAGCTTCTGTTGTGGTGTTTACGATTCTCTTCTGCAAAGCGACTGGCCGAATGGGGTTATCGCAGGATTGCACGCCATCGGTATCGATGGTTTGGCGTAGCCAAGTTTCCCAGTCGACAAGACTGATGCAAGTGGGGGTTTCTTCCTTTTCGAGATCCCCTCTTTGGGGGGGATCCTGCCTACAGCGAGGAATTTACCGACAACCTACCCTCTTCCAGAATGCGCTCAGCTTTTTGGAGGGTAGATATATGTCGCGCAGATCTGTCGTATTGCAGAATTGTTCCAGCCTCGTTCATGTAACTGATCAACCGCAGGACTGGGCTCCCCATGATCCTTCGAAGATTCTGCGCTGGCTATTGGCTTTCGTCCTATGTTTCTCCTTCTCTATTGGTCCGGCCTGGTGCGAAGTCGGCACAAAAGAAAAGCGGGCGATTGTGGCCGCAGGGTTCGGGTACCAAATCGGTACCGTCTCCACGATCGCGGTAAAGGTGTATGACGCTGAATCGGGCGACGTCTTGTCCGATGAAGTCTATGAACTGGCCGTCAAAGAAAGCGATGGAGCGAGATCGAGCCACGGGCCGCGCATTTTTGCCGGCGGAGTGGGACTTGGCGCTACAGATCTCTCCAATTTTGTGTTGCGGGTATACGACGCAAATACCGGTGTGTTTCAATGGGAGGGGCGACTCAATCTTGTGCAGCCTGACTGGAAAGCAGGCGGACAAGTCGTATCGACCGCGCTGCCGCGGCGAGCGACTGTGACGAGTGGACAGGTGGCTGAAGCGCCTATGGAGCAGCCGGTATTTTTACTGCGCGCAATGGACGCGGCGACCGGCATGCTTGTGTGGGAAGATGAGTTTACAACCATCCGTACACGAATTCCGCAAGTCCACCGAATCGTAGACCGAACGATCCATCCGGACAGCCTTCCGCCGGCGAGTGCCCACACCTTTAATTTCCGAATTCGTATGTATGATCCCACTGGAAGGAAAGTTCTTTGGGAAGACCAGCTATCTCAGGTGGATTCCGATGAAGGGCCCGAGCAGTCGCACCGCGATCAGGCCGATATGCTTCCCGCCTGGCCTCATGTCCCGCAGGGAGAGTCCGCAGCCGGATCGATCTAACGGCGCGAGTATCCATGACCGATCGACCGGCGAGGAAGCCGACAAAGTTACGATCGGCTTCGTTCGAAGCTCTCGAGCCACTGCCGGTGAAACTGTTCGTAAGAGACAAACAGTTTATTTTGAAGCGCGGCTGCTACCGACGACTTGGCGTGGAAAGCATTCAGCAATTCATCAACGCGGGCCATCCCCCATCGCTCAATCAAGTAACGTGTTGCCGAATTAGCCTCTAAATAGGCGACCGTCGACGTACCGGCAGGCAATGCGGCCCAAGAGCCTTCCAGATAGGTCAAGGGGATTACTGTGATGTCCCCGCTCATGACCTGATCAAGGTCTGGCCACGCATCTCCGGCCAATTGCATGGCCAGCCCTTCGTTCAGCCAGGTCGGGAGCGCCCCGCTGCTTGCTCCCAGGCGGTCGTGGAGGAGGGCGTGGACATATTCGTGACGAAGGACGCTCGCCAACCACTTCCGATCCGTGGTGGCCCCTTGTGTGGGAATCTGAATGCGTCCAAGAGTCGGGTCGTAGAGGCCATCGGCCCAAGCGGGGCTTCCGGTCGCCCCTTGAAACGAATCCTTGGTATGGAGGACCACCATGATCGGTTTCGAAGGGAAATGACTGAACTTTTGTCCAATCTCTCGATACGCTTCTTCGAGAATCTCCAGCACTGCGATCCAGGTGTTCTGGTCTTCCTCACCGTCGAACTTCACGACAAAATGAGTGCTGCTTCTCGCAGTCATGTGGGATTCAACCGACCGAGTGCGGCGAACCTTCGTTGTGACGGCGGCCAGATAGGACTGCAATCCTGGATCATGCCGCGCTCGGTTGGCAGCCTGGTCTAAATGTTGTGTCGCTTCTTCGAGTTTGTCCTGTTCTTGTAACAAGTCCGCCATAGCCAAGTGGGGAAATGGCTCCTCTGGGGCCGCCTTCATCAATTTCATCAAGAATCCTTCATTCAGTGAGCGATCTCGCTGCTCCCAGTAGGCATGGGCCAGATTCATGAGGATCACGGGATTCGACTCGTCAAGATCCGCAGCTTGCTTGAACGCTTTAATCGAAGCCAGAGTCCCATTGAGCCGTTCTTGCTGCAATCCGAGATTGTTCCATAGGATTGCGACGAAAGGCTTGGACTTTGCATCGGACAGGACGGCTGGAGGGAGTTCTTTCAGTTTCGTTTCGGCGAGCGACAAGTTATGTTTTTCGATTTCATCGCGAATGGCTTCCAGCAGGCTCTCATGCGGGGTCGCCGGTACCACGTTCTGATCGAGCACGCGAACCGATGGTGCCCCACTTTCGGGCGACCTGTTCACCGGTGGAGCGGGAGGAGGAGCGACAGGTTCGACGGTTTCTGTGAGCTGCGACGTACGGGGTGGCTGGACAGGCCGCAAGAATAGATTGTATCCAATCACCAGTACCAGACCGACTGCGAGCGGTATCAGGATATGTCTGATGTTGCGACGGTACATGTGCGTGAGATCCAGTGTAGCACCCTAGGAAAATGTGACCAAGCAATCCGGTAAAACAGGCTGCGCACTCTGACATGAGGTTTGCCTGGTTCGTTGAGCGCTGAGAAACGCTGTGCTACGATCCCTTCCCATATGCAGGCTCCCACTGGATCGAACCCGCACACGCCGTTTCAGGAGTGGCTGGACCGCATCGCGCGGCCGATCGAGTTTGCGAGCCGAGATGATTGCGCCCACCTCAGGGCCGTCACAAATCTAAGTTCATTTATCTCCTCCCAGGTCTTGTCTGCCCTTCGGCAAGAGGTGTATCCCAAGGCTATTGAAGCCCGCCTGATTTCGTTACGGGACCTCTTCATCGATTTTCAACCGGCACTCCCCTTTGATGAGCAGCGCCGACGGTTGCAGGCGGCTGCGTTGCTCATTAAGGCGCTTCGAGCCGTTGATCAACCGAAGCCTATTCGGATGAAAGATTCGCCGATGCAACCTCCATATCACTCCGAAGGGAATGGTGCCGGCCGATCCGATCTTTGGAATCTTCCAGTCCGGTTCATCAAAGGGGTCGGACCGAAGCGCACCAATGTTTTGCAACGATTGCACATCGCGACAGTGGAGGATGCGCTCTGGACCGTTCCATGGCGCTATGAGGACCGATCGGTCATGACACCGATCGGAAATCTTGTGCCGGGGATGATCGCCTCGATTTGTGGGGTGATCGAAAAATGCGAGGCGAAACGGACAAGAAATCGGCGGTTGAGTGTATTGGAAGTCGGCGTCGAAGATCAGTCTGGGCGAATGCAGGTGGTTTTCTTCAATCAACCGTATTTGGAGGAGATGCTGACGGTTGGGACTCGCGTGATGATGAGCGGTCGGGTGCTCTCAGGTCGACAAGGATGGATGGTCCCGCGAATGGATGTGACGCAATATGAAATCATCGGAGAAGATACCGAATCGACGCTGCATGTCGGTCGAATCGTTCCGATCTATCACGAGACCAAAGGATGGACCTCTCGCCAGATGCGGGTGCTGGTGAAAAATCTGTTGACGGACCATGGGATTGAACTCCTTGACCATTTGCCTGTGCCCCTCCGAGCGCGGCAGCGGCTGATCCCGATTCATGAAGCCTTCCATGATATTCATTTTCCCAAGATCGGCACCGATGTTCACCTCCTGGAGCAAGGAAAGACAGCGGCGCATCGCCGATTGGCGTTTGAAGAGTTCCTGTTGCTCCAATTAGCCTTAGCGACCAGGCATCGCTCCGTGCACGAAGAGCCGAAGGACCTACGGTTCAACCCACGGACACCCCTCTTGCAACAGCTCGGTCGTCTCTTGCCGTTTCGTCTCACGCCGGCACAGGATCGCGTCATTCGCGAAATATTTCGGGACATGATTTCGCCGCGTCCCATGAATCGTCTGGTCCAAGGCGATGTGGGATCGGGGAAAACGGCGGTCGCCTTGCATGCACTGGTGATGGCCTGTGGTTCAGGCTATCAGGCCGCGCTGATGGCACCAACGGAGATTCTAGCGGAGCAGCATTATCGAAACCTGTCCGGAATGTTGCAGGCTCTAGGGCTCCGCACGATTCTCATGCGTGGAGGAGAAAAAACCTCGGTGAAGAAGGCGCAGGCCGAAGGGCTGGTCTCGGGAAACATTCAGGTGGCAATCGGAACTCATGCCCTCATTCAACAGGGAGTAAGGTTCAAGAACCTGGGGTTGGCGGTGATCGATGAGCAACACAGGTTCGGCGTCCTGCAGCGCAAGACACTGATCGACAAGGGCTACAAGCCGGACCTTCTGGTCTTGACGGCCACGCCCATTCCCCGGACATTGGCGATGACGGTGTACGGCGACCTTGATGTATCGGTGATCGATGTCCTGCCGCCTGGACGAAAGCCGGTGCGGACATTTCTTTTCCATGAAACGCAGCGACGGCGTGCCTATCAAATTGTGCGCGATGAATTACGTGCCGAACGGCAAGCGTATGTCGTGTATCCGCTGGTGGAGGAATCGGAAAAGACCGACCTCCAGGCCGCGATTCAGGGAGCCGAACAGTTGCAGAACGGGGAATTGTCCGAATTCCGTGTCGGCCTGCTGCATGGGCGCATGAAAGCCGCCGAAAAAGAAGCAGTGATGGCCGACTTTAAGGCCGGAACGATTCACGTGTTGGTCGCGACAACGGTGATCGAAGTCGGAGTCGATGTGCCGAATGCGACGGTCATCTTGATCGAGCATGCCGAGCGGTTTGGCCTCGCGCAACTGCACCAATTGCGCGGACGGGTGGGGCGGAGCAACCAGCAATCCTACTGCCTCTTGATGGCTCAGAATCTCGGACGGGGAAGGACGCTGCTGGGAAGACGTCCAATCGGAAGTGAGGAGTCCGTGTCCTCGGCAAGAGAACGGCTGGAGGCGCTTGTTCGGTCAAACGATGGATTTGTGATTGCCGAGGATGATTTGCGAATCAGAGGCCCCGGGGAGTTCTTTGGATTGCGCCAATGGGGGATGCCGGAGTTTCGTGTGGCGAATCTGGTGCGAGATGGAGATCTGTTGCAACAGGCCAGGGAAGAGGCCTTTTCGCTGCTGAAATCTGACCCAAGATTGAAAGAACCGGCCCATCGGGGCTTGCGCGAGGCCATGCTGCGTAAATGGGAGAAAAAGCTCGAACTTGGATCGATAAGTTAGGACATCGGTGGGACTCTTTCAGCGAATAAAAGATGATCTGCGAGCCGGGATCGCCACCCTACGCCTGGGAACCGTCCATGCTGCCGGCCGTGCCTTGGAAGAGACGGAACTGCTTCGAATGAGGTTGGAGGTCCGCAAGCTCGACCAACAACTCTCCGATCTGTACAAAGATATCGGCGAACGTGCCGTCGACATGAAGGAGCGGGGCGAGATGGCGGAGCGGGTCTTGTACGACGCCGAGATCGTGCGTCTCGTCAAAGAGGTTGAGGTGCTCAAGGAATCGAGGAAGAAACTGGAAGCCGAAATGGAAGAAATTCGGAACGAGCAATGACTGCCCCGCCTCAGCGCACACTCCGATTGGCTGGTATCGATATTGGGACATTGACCTGCCGGCTCCTCATTGCTGACGTGCCTCACGGTGCTCCTCTCAGAGAACTTCGATCAGACCGGCGTATTCTCCGCTTGGGGGAGGGTGTCGATCAGACCAAACGACTGAGCCTCGCCGCGATGGATCGTGTTATCCACTGTCTGCAAGAGTGGCGGACCGTCATCAACAGTTGTCACGTCGAGGCAACCTCGGTCGTAGCGACGAGTGCTGTCCGAGACGCGGCTAATCGGGATGAGTTTCTTAAACGAGTGCAACGCGAGGCCGGGTTCGAGGTACAAATCATCACGGGGGACGAAGAGGCCCGGCGCACTCTACTCGGCATTCGTTCCGGACTTCCTCCGAGTATGGCTGACATTCTGGCGTTGGACATCGGCGGCGGGAGTATCGAGTTCATTCTGGATCGTCCAGGCCAGAAGCCCGTCATCCAGTCGATCGATATCGGAGTCGTTCGTCTTTGCGAGCGGGTGTTGCACCATGATCCTCCGACTGCCGAGGAACTCCAACAGGCACGCGAGTGGGTGACACAGGAGACGAAAGCGGCGGTTGCCAATATGGGTGACTATCGACAGGTAACATTCGTCGGCACCGCCGGCACGATTACCAGCCTCGCTGCCATGGCTCAGAAACTCCCCACCTACGACCCGGCACGTATCCATAACTACCGGCTGAGATTGGAGACGATTCGTGAATTGGAGCAGATACTGCTCAGCAGAACGAAAACCGAACGGGTCGGCTTGCCAGGCTTAGAGAAAAACCGCGAAGAAGTCATCGCCGCCGGCGCGATCATCATCCGGACGATCATGGAAACACTGGATCAGAAAGAATGTTTGGTGAGTGATTTGGGATTGAGAGAGGGAGTCCTGATTGATCTGGCGATGCAAATAGAAGATCGGCGAGCAAGGAAACACGAGTGAAGTTGCTCATGTTCAACCGGTGGACTACAATGCAACTCGTTGAGAGGAACCGCCATGGCAATTTCAAAGGTGACCCGTCGTCGAGGGAAAGAACCGAAGATTATGGTCGCTGAGCCTCTGTTGACGGTTCTTCTTGCAAAGGACAACGGCCACTATTGTGCCAAATGTCCAGAGTTGGATCTTGTGACGGAACTTTCGACCGCGGAAGCCGCGTTGGGGGATCTGATCGAAGCGATTCAAGACTACGCGAAAGAGTATCTCCGAGACCGTGATCGATATGCGGCGAGTCCTAACCGAGCTCACCATTTACCCTATATCGAAGCCATAGACGCTTGTAAGACTGAGTGGGAGTTGCGCACGTTGATCGAGATCAAGCATGGCCTCGTTCACGTATAGCGACTTCCGCGTTGTACTTAAGCGCGCAGGGTTCGAACATCTCCGATCGGAAAAACACGAAACCTGGCGAAAGTTCCTGCCGAATGGGTCGATTCTGCGCGTCCGGATCAGTCATCAGCACAAGCGCGACATTCCCAAGTGGCTCTTTCATGAAATGCTTTGACAGGCAGGGCTGACGCCCGAAGAATTTCGAGCCCTGCTCAACTCGTAATGGCCAGAGGCTGGACCAAAATCATCATCGCCGGAGCGATTAGCAGCCGAGCGATCGTTGAGGAAACTGGATCAAAGCGAATGCCTGGTGGGCAGTTTGAGGTTGAGGGAACGGGTGCTGATCGAATTGGCGTTATGTAATCGGTGAGGGGATTGACGATCACTGTCCCATTTGGAACTCGATTGATAAAGAGTGTGGGGGAAGTCAGATGGATTGGAAGGATTTCTTGGGACAGTTAGGCGAGGACTCTGAAGAGGTGAAACATCGTCTGGAGCTAAAGCAAAAACTAGAAGACCTAAGGTTACGTTTGTCTGACATTTCAGAAGCGGTTAAGGATGCCGAAATCGTGGAAGCCATTCAGGTTCAGTTTAAATTGGTTTCAGGCAGTGACTTTCTTGATGAAACAGCATGGTTGATGGATGCATTGTCATTCACCCGTGCTCCTGTTCCCTCGCATATGATTCAAGAGGTTTGGCAGGATTTCCAGAAGGCTCATGATCTACCGTATCTTTCACTTAGTGACTATCCGATTCTGGAGGGCATGGCGAATTGGTATTTTGAACACCGTCAGGACCCAGGGCGAGATGAGACGGCCATGGTCCTGCGGTCGCTCGCCTTGTATGAGTATCTCCTTGCTCATGTCCACGGTCATGAGTCCGATTCGGAATATGAGCATTTGTTTTCTGGGATTGGTCCAAGGGTTGTGGATCTCTACTGCGAACTGCGCATGTATGACAGGGCCAAGTTCTATATCCAGCTCCTGGTGATGGAACGCAAGTCTGACCGCCTTTCGGAAGAGGACTACCTTGAAGTAATGAAGGCGTATGAATTGCTGCTTATCAAGGAACGTGGCGGAGCCAGTACAACTGTTGAAAAGGAGCTTCACAAGATCAACCGCCTTTGCTGGGATACCATCTCGGCCCGTGATCGCCGGATTAATGTTGTTGAGCAGGAAAAGGCGGATCTTCTCGATAAGCTAGCACGTGGGGCTAATCCAGCATTGTTTGTCGAAGTGACGAAGCGACTATCTGGAGAATTCGGTTTGGTGTGGGAGAAGCTTCATGCAGATACTCGGCGGTTTCTCGAAATTGCTGATGTGTTCACGCAGGAGCCATTTGTGAATTCTTGGCCAGGAGGGGGAGCGACATGTGCCTATTTGGCTTTGAAGTCGGAGCTGCTGCACCGCTTTAGTCCCTGCCTTCGCGGTTCACTGTCTGAAGCTTTGAAGAAAGTGAGGGGCGATCCGATCAAGCTCCTTCTTACCTTCGGAAACGATAAAAGGAGGTTGCTTACGCAGGAAGAGCGCAAAGCCATTAAATCAGCCGTCCGTTCAGGCTTCAGTGACAGATTTGAGCTAACAGAGCATGTAAGATCAGTGATCGAGCTGCTGAAGACTCACAAGGACAATGCGCAGCACCCTGAAGGCGGGTATCCCTATCGAATTGAGCACTTCGCCATCTTTCATCAGAAGATTTGGGCCAGCGGATGGTTGAGAGGATTTCTCGCATGTGACCTTTGAAAATTTGCCAAAGTCCCAGAGGTTTCATACTTTTCAGAAGAAACCGCAAAAGGGCGGATGGGAAGACATTGTGTTGGCACGTGATCGGTATCGCTAAATCGGAGAACAGACATGAGGAAGGAAATCACAAATCGAGCGGAAATATTTTGTGGATCTCCGTTTTGATCCAGCCGAGGCAACAGTGCTTTAAATGCCATCGAACCTCATGAGCGAGCTTTCCCTCTACATCGAAAAGCACAAGTTGACCCAATCAGAAGCGGCCAAGTGACTTGGTATTACACAATCGCGGGTGTCTGATCTTGTCGGTGGGAAATGGGACAAATTCAGCCCTTGAAATGCTCATTACGCTTGAGGCGCGCCTTGGCCGCGCGATTCTCCACTTCATGCCTTACCTTTCACGGGTTCTATCTCTGCGAATAGCACCGACAGCTTTGTTTCGGTGAATTGCGCAGCGCGCCGCCGGGTTTTTCAGCAACAGCACTTTGAAGTCTTGGAGGCCGAACCGGGTAGATCTGCCCATCGTGATAGAGGCGCCCCTAAGCTTTCTCTTTGGTACTAAGTTCTCTATAATGCACGTATGAGCACGATCCACAAACAACTTGTGACCGATGAGGAGGGGCGTCCTGTCGGGGTTCTGATTCCCTATGAGGAGTGGTTGCGCATCGAACAACAGTTGGGAATAGCAACCGGAGCCAATGGGAGTGTGCAACTTCAGGGTTATGAAGGAGTCATCCACCTGGCGGAAGATCCTGTAGCCTACCAGCGCCGCTTACGGGATGAGTGGGCCTGATAGTGGCCCGCTATGTTCTCGACACCAATGTCGTTCTTTATTTTCTTGGTGGACGCCTTGCTGAACCTTTTCCCACCGGCCCTTATACCATCTCGGTGATCTCGGAGTTAGAACTCTTGGCCTATCCAGGTCTGGTCTCTTCAGAGGAACAGCGGATTCGAGCGTTCTTGGCAGATATCGCTGTGGCGGAGCTGACTCAGACAATCAAAAGTCACGCAGTGGAACTTCGGAAGCGATACAGTCTGAAGCTTCCCGATGCGATTGTTGCTGCAACAGCTTTAGCCCTTGAGGCAACTCTATTGACCAATGATCAGCGTCTGCTCGCATTAACGGAGATCCCAACTCGGATGCTTCCTATTAAGAATTCATAAGGCTCACTTTTTTGTTTGTCTGGGTTCTTGTGCGCGGTCGGTGAGCACAGGGAACTAATCAGGCTATCCTTGGCCCCTCTACGTCTGCGAATACTCCCGATAGCCCTTGTTCTCGGTGAATCAGGATGGCTTCTTGTGCCGGCCCAGAGAGGGGTGTAAGATCGGCCCGATTTACCAACACATTCGAGAACCGTTCATTTAAAATGAAACGCACACAATACCAGATTCAATCACAGACGCGTGAAACCCTCACTCGTCGTCTAGCAGAAGAACTGGAGAAGGAACCCACGATCCGGTTTGGCTATCTCTATGGATCAGTATTGGATTCTGATACCGTGCACGATGTGGATGTCGGTCTGTATCTTCGTGAGTCCGAGGCTGCAACAAACGCAGCGACTGCAGTAGATCTTTCCAATCGCCTCACCGCTCTTGTCGGGATGCCGGTGGATGTTCGCGTGCTGAATGAGGCGCCGCTGTCGTTTGTGTATCATGTTCTACGTGGGCGTCTGCTTGTCTGCCGAGATGAAGAATGTCTGACTGAGAAGCTGGAAGACGTTGCTCGGCGCTATCTCGATCTTGCACCGTTGCTCAGGCAAGGCACGAAGGATGCCTTCGCCGCATGAGCCTCAATCCGGATCTCATCCGGGCACGATGCGCTGAAATCGATTCGTCGTTGGCCCGCCTCGAAGGGTTCCGCCGTCTCTCACGGGAGCAATTTCTTTCCAATCAAGATGCTCTTGATGTGGCGTGCTATCGGTTGCTGATCGCCATTGAGTCGGCATTGGCGCTGTGCTTTCATGTCTCGGCGAAACGGTTGCATCAAGTTCCCGAGGAGTATGCCGGTTGTTTCAGTGCGCTTGAACAAGCCGGGCTGATCCCCGCGGATCTCTCAGGCCGTTTGCAGCAGATGGCGCGATTCAGAAATCTGCTCGTGCATGTGTACTGGAAGATTGATTACGGGCAGGTGTATGACATCATTGCGACACGTCTTGATGATCTCCGTTCATTCCGTGCAGCCATCGCCGGATTAGTTTAACGGTTCACGTCTTACTTCTGCGAATACCACCGATAGCCTTTGTTCTCGGTGAAGTGGGCTTTGGGTGTCCCGCCGGGTTTTTCCAGCAACAGCACTTTGAAGTCCTGGAGGCCGAACCAAGCCGGATCGGCGAGGTCGTGATAGTGGAGGCCCTGCAGCTTGGGGAGCATATCGCCTAAAGCCTGTTGCAATTCCTTCTCGGTATAGGCGCGCACGGCGAAAGGTCGGTTGATGGACTGACAGAATCGTTGGATGGTGTAGGTGGCACCGGTGCAGAGGACTTTCGTGTCAGGTTTGAGCCCTAGAAATTGCGGAAGAGAGAGATACCGTTCCTGAAAACCGACCCAGCGCACGGCTTGCCGCAGGTGGCTGTATTGGACCTCGTATTCTGTATGTCCCGGTAGTTTCACGGGGGCCGGCCATCCGTCCTCAATGCCGAACTCGGTGAGAAACGCCCGACCTCCCGGCTTGAGCACTCGCCACACCTCGGCGACGAAGCGAATGGGCCCTAAGTTAAAGATCACCGATTCAGGCGGGTTGCTTTCGATCGGCAGGCGAAGCCGTCGGATCCAATCCAGGGCTTCTTGGTGTTGGGCGGTCGCTCCGACCCCGGATGTCAGTTCTATTTTGCTTAGCTGCACCGGCGTCATGTCCGCCATGTTTTCATTGTCGATCACCAGATCGACGGACTGATCGGCAAACGGGAGTGATTCGGCATTGGCCCTGGTACCGGAGACATTCCAACCACCGGCCTTGGCTCGAAAGACTTGAAGGTTGAGGAATGGTTGAGTGATGTCGAGCGACAGGTATGTGATGCCCTGCTTTTCGAAGGGCAACAGATCCTTGCCAAGCTCCTGGGCGAGGTAGCCAAGCCCACCCCCGATCTCCAAGAGGATCTTGGGTTTGGGATTGAACCAGCCGAGCCGACGCAGTTGCCGTACGAGGAGCCGTCCGTAGGTCAAGCCGCTCAGTGCTTCGCTTGGTTCACGGAAGAGATGGGAGACGGTGGTTTCGATCAGGTCAAAATGACGGTCATCTTCTTCGCTTTGAGCAAGCTCGTGATGATGGAATTCTTCCAAATGTTCTTCGCCCTCGAACCCTTCCCGGCCCGACCAGCCTTCGCGGACCTGCTGCAGAAGGGTGTCCCACTTGGCCTTGTGCCGGTGACCACCAGGCGGTTCGGTTCCATAGTAGCAAAGGGAGTAGTTTGGTGTGGCCCATCGTTCAAGGTGCCAGGACCCCGGTTGTCCGTCCGGTCCGCAGATCTTCGTGCCATATCGTTCAACGAGCGCACCGACAGTCGTATGACCGTTCATTGCTTTGAGCATGTCCAGGCCGGTGCGGTTCAGCCGGATGAGCGGCAGGTTGTCATCAAGCGGGGCAAACCACCACTCGTCTGGGTGATGCTGATAGGCGACGAGGTCGGGAATGTGCCAGGCAAGGAGGTTCAGGGCCTCTCCAGTCAAGCTCCAGGGGTCATGGATGGCGGCAGTGGGTTTCATGGGAGCAACGCTGGATGATGAGTTTCAGCAGCCTACAGGAGCCATCGACAATCGTGCAAGATGATGATCGGTGTGTTTATAACTGAGGCGGTGTTGAGGGATCGTCAGTCACGACCAGCTGGCCTCGCATGATGGGATGGATACCGCAGTGATAGGGATAACGGCCGGCCGGCAAACCCGGCAGCATAAAGTGTCCTCCCGGTGCGACTGTTCCTGAATCGAACAGGCATGGTCGTTCTTCCTTCAGGCAGTCGCTATGGGTGACGGTATGGTGGGTTGGAGTCGGATTATCCCAGCGGATCGGGGTGCCGCTAGCCACGGTGGCGATGGCAGGAACGTAATAGGGCGACCCGTTCTCCATGAGAATCTGTGTGGCTGGGGAGAGGTCTAGGGTTGGCCCGCCCGCCGCGGCTCCAATCCCTAGGGCAATTGCCACCATGCGTGCTCGGTTCACGTCGGCGATACTCCTTAATTAAGACTGCCTGTTCATAAGAGCCGGAAATGAGGCGGAGGATTCAGCTCCCTTTATAGAGCTTTTATAATAGCATGGCATTGAGCGGGGTCGTTTGGGGAATATACTGCCATCTTTCCACCTTTGTCTGGCCAATTGCTAAGATCCTCTCCTAATGAATCCATAAGAAACGGGAAACGAGTCCATCGATGGAAATCAAGATCGGATGGTTGCAAGAGGCTGTTCGTTCATGCTAGATGGAGGCCGTTACGCCGCGCTGAAACGAAGAGGAGGAATCGGAATGGCGAACAAGAAGAAAAGAGCCGTAGCGAAAAAATCGTCACGGACGAAAAAATCTGCACCGTCTCCCAAGAAGAAGGCGGTCAAGAAAACAGTGAAAAAGCGAGCGGCTGTCAAGGCGTCCAAACCGGCCTCAAAGAAAAAGACCACCAAGAAAGCGGCTGGCAAACCCGTCAAGAAGGCTGCGCCCAAGTCCAGCCCACCGAGCGCGTCCGCAAAAAACGTCGCCGGCGAAGAGGAGGTGGCTTCGCGAAAATCCGTAGCGGCGAAACCAGCCATGCCCATGGAGCCGGACGAGGCTGATCTCGATGATGAAGACGAGATCGTCAGTGATGAGCTGGAGGTGGAGGGCGAGATCGATGAAGACGACGTCCAAGAAGAATTGGATCTCGACGCCGATGATGATCGGGACGAACTCATCGACAAATCTGACGACTTGTTGGACGACGATTACCGACACAGCTGATATCTCGTCCTTTTGCGATTGTCCCACTCCCCCGATGAGTTAGTACGTCCCGTTTGATGCAACTCATCATGGGTGGTGCGAAGGGACGTGACGTCTGAGTCGTTCATCGCTTCTACACATCGCCGCTGGAATCGGATGGTTCCAGCGGCGATGTCTTGTTACTCCTCGAACGTTCCGGCCCTCTTCATCTGCTCTACGGACAGAACCTTGCTTCACCTTTGCTATGCTGATCTCCGGAAGCGAATGTGGCCTCAAGTGGTATGTGACACTGGTGCTGGTAGGCGCCATTGTGACGTGCTCACTGGAAGCCGATGCTGCTTGCGTTATCGAGTCACCTTTGACTGGAATTGAAGCAGGCCTTGTGGTCCACCTCTCGCCCAGCTGTACGCAGGCTGAGCGGGAAGCCCATGCGGTGCGCGGCGAAGCCATTATGGATGCAATGGCGAAGGGACGTCCTGTGGATCTCTTTGGTGTGATGGTGCACGGGGATCTTATCTTCGATCGCCTCGCTGTACACGCGATGTCACACTCACCGGCACCAGCGTCGGAACTGGCAAACCAAGCGGATCGTGGCGGCGGTAACGGGCGGCGACTCGTTCGCGGGGCACTGAGCCTACGAGATTCCATGGTATTGGGCGCAGTGCGCCATCGGTCAGCTGACGGCACGCTTTGGTTTGAAGGACCTGTGAATTTTCACGGGTCTCATTTCAGGGAGGGGGTGGATCTTTCGCGATCCGTCTTTCAAGAAGCGGTCGAGCTCTCCGCTGCCACATTTGATAAAGAAGCGTATTTTGTTCAGGGCCAGTTCGCGCAGCAGATGGACTGTCGGGAGACGAAGTTCGGCCCCAGCACCAGATTTCATCGGTCCGTGTTTCGCGGTTCGGTGAATTGTACCGATGCACTCTTCGATGGCATGGCGGAGTTTCTCGAGGTGAGTTTCGAACAACCGACCACGTTTGAACGGTCCAGGTTTGGTTTGGGAACAGGATTTTCCGGGAGTCGTTTCAAGAGTCGGGTCAGTTTCAGTGAAGCCATCTTCAGCCGCGAAACGTTTTTTGGGTTTACGACCTTTGAGAGCGAAGCGGTATTTACTGATGCTCGGTTTCTGGGATCGGCTGATTTCTCACATGCTGAGTTCAGGCAACAAGATGATCTTGCCAAGGCACATTTCGATCAACCACCGCGTTTGGACCAAACAAAGCGGCTTGCAACAGCACAACCTGCCGGTCTTCTTCAAACCGGAAACGGGCAGTATGCCTTCACTGTGTTATTTCTCATCATGGCTGCCTTGCTCGTCGCCTATGCGATCAAACTCAAATGAATGAAAAGCACGCGACCATCCCCAATATATTGAATCGGGCTTGCCCGTTACCCCATAAGTTGATATAACGACGGCGTGGAATCTCAGGCCGAAGATTTTGAACAAACAGAACTCCCGTACCAGGTCCGCATCGAAAATTTCGAGGGACCACTGGACCTGCTGCTGCATCTTATCAAGAAGAATGAGATCAACATCTACGATATCCCGGTCGCGATGATTGCCCAGCAATACCTTGAATATCTGGAGGCTATGGAAGAACTCAATCTTAACGTGGCGGGGGATTTTTTGGTCATGGCGGCGACGTTGTTGCAGATCAAATCCAAAATGCTGTTGCCGGTGGACGAGACGGTCGACGACGAGGAGGAGGGGCCGGATCCACGGGAGGAGCTCGTTCGACGGTTGCTCGAATATAAGGCTTTCAAAGAGGCGGCCCGTCAGCTTGATGACCAGGAGAAGGTGTGGCGCGAGACCTTTTGGCGCGAGCGAGCGCCATCGGTTGAAGAGGTTGAAGAGGACCTTCCGCTAGAGAATGTCTCGCTGTTTGATCTTGTTGATGCGCTCAAAGAAGTGCTGGAGCGAAATCCAAGCAGCCGGCTCATCGAGATTGTTCCCGACAATCTCACGGTTCGCGAGCGGATGAACCTCATTCTAGAAACGCTGGAAGGCAAAGATTCGGTCTCGTTTGCTGCGCTGTTCGAGGGATCGGGTCATCGGATGATGGTCGTCGTGACGTTCCTGGCGTTACTTGAGTTGATGCGACTGCGAGTCGTCCGCGTGTTCCAAGCAGAAACATTCGGACCGATTCTGGTTTCACGGATGTTCTCCTTAGTGCCCGATCCAGCAGAGCTTGACGATGTCGATGTAGGATGGAGGGGAGCATGACGCCACTGACGGCGGACGTGGTTCATGATGTGTCGGAGGCCGGTGCGATGAATGGTGAACAGATGAACGGGTCGCCTCATGAGCGGAGCTTCGAGCATCACGATGATAATCAGGTGCAAAGCAAGGAGGAGCTTCAGGCGATTCTGGAAGCATTGCTCTTCGTGTCTTCCGAACCGTTGCCCCTGTCGCGCCTCGTCGCGGTGGTGGGAAACGTTCCGAAGGGTGAAGTGGAAGAGGCGCTGCGAAAGATCGGGCACGCGCTTAATCAAGAAGAGCGTGGGGTGCAACTGGCCCTTGTCGCGGGCGGGTACCGTCTTGTCACGAAGCCGGACTATGCTCCTTGGATCAAACGGCTGGACAAGGCCAAGACGGCGACGAAACTGTCCAGGTCCGCCCTGGAATCATTGGCGATCATTGCCTACAAGCAACCGCTGGTACGAGCGGAAATCGAGGAAATCCGTGGAGTGGAAACCTCCGGCGTATTGCGTACGCTCTTGGAGCGAAAACTGGTGCGGATCGTCGGTCGCAAAGAGGTTCCCGGGCGGCCCATCATGTATGGAACGACCAAATTCTTTCTCGAGCATTTCGGCTTGAGCGATCTTTCACAGCTGCCCCCACTTCGCGAATTCAAGGAGCTGGGTGAAGCAGAACAAGCACTCCTTCCAATGGATGGTGGAGAGGTTTCATCAGGGGGCGAGTCGGCTGAAACGCTCGAAATGGTTGAGGAACCCTCAGTGAATGCTGCCCCTCAGACGTCTGCCCAGCTCGACGAAATGTTGGATCCTCTCCCTATCGCTCAGTAGCCAACGAACATCCGTCTGGAATCCTGATGGTCGGCCTGGTTCCTGGCCCCCAGCTTCCAAGTCCAGACCTGTTCCTGCACATCGGTTTGCCGAGGCTGGCTAAGGTGCTGGGTTTTTCTTTGGTGGGGTACTCTTGAGGCGCTGGAGTTCGGCCTCCTGCTCGTCCACTTTTTTCCGGAGGGCCTTCATCTCTTCCTTAAAGGCCTGCAGGTCAACATCCTGCTTTCCCACTGGGGGTGCTTGAGCTGGAATCGTGTGGGGTGGTGGAGCCGGTGCTGTAACCACCGGGACAGGTTGAGTAACGGGAACGGGAGGTGGAGGAGCCGCAAGAACTCTCGCCAACAGCTGATAGTCGATGGCAAGCGACCGATCTTCAGATTTTCCAATCCAGCTTGATCGGTCGTATACGTCCGGTCGTAGTGCTGCCTCCGGCAGGAAGGTGACTTCGCGGTCGCGTAAGCCATCTGTATCGGGAAGCGGGCGTGGTTCCTTTTGGCTGGCGGTGGACTTTTTCCCCGGCCGATATCGGTATTGAGTCAACGTGAAGTGCAGCGACAAGCCGTCTGCGAATAGATAGCCGGACGTGGTTTCTCTCTGGTTGACCTTGGGCTGCTGCGAAATCTCTGGTGCAGAATAGATATGAAATCCCACCCGTTGATTGGGAGCGGCCTGAGCGAGGGCGGTGGTAATGTGGGGAGTCAGGAACGCGATATCATCCTCAGAGAAGGTGCGAATATCGTTCAGGTTCGTCGACTTCAAGGCCTTACCCAGTAGCAATAAGAGGCCGGTTTTTTCTTTCGTGTGTACTCCGCGCAAGATATCTGCGACCGTTGTCTCGGACAATTTGATGGGATGGGCGGCCTGGAATGAAGCGTCCGAGACATTCTCAAGGAACACTGTGCCGAGGGGCGCTTCGTGGATGGGTATGGAAGGTGGAGTGCCAGCGCAACCGATGGCCATGAGACCAAGACAGCTCAGTATGAAAAGGTGCAGGGCCACCCTGAAAGAAGAGCGTTGAGAGAAATCCATGATGTTGCGTTGTTGGGTAAAGTTCAAGCGACGCGTAGTGTAACAGGAACATCCGGCAAAAACAAAACGGCGTCATTCAATTTGTATCAGGCGTGTCGCTTGGCTCAAACATCGGTCGTCCTCCTGCCAATGTTCGCGAGGACGCAGTCCTGGAAAGCGTCTAAGCCGGAGCAAATATTCTCCACTACCGCCGTCCTGCTAGGGCCTCGAAGGTTTGACGCATCTGACTGGATGCTCAGGGCTCTGGAATGGGTAGGCTGTAAAGTCTGAGTGAGCGTGATCCTCACCCCGTGTCATCTAATCCAGCGGGAGTTCCCCGTCTGTAAAGACGGGGGTGAGAGCAAGGTCCTGCGGAGCAGGACGAGCCCTGCTCGTAATCAGTGAGGACCCGCCTGTAAAGGCGGGGGAATCTATTC
>Ga0073934_10003302_pt1 | contig 30195 bp, 24 predicted proteins | sample LarsenN4metaG_FD_76834 | JGI IMG/M metagenome (GOLD analysis project Ga0073934, IMG submission 76834) | Hot spring sediment bacterial and archeal communities from British Columbia, Canada, to study Microbial Dark Matter (Phase II) - Larsen... ... | reverse complement strand
GGGCGAGCGTGCCGAAGGCCGAGGTCACGTCCACCAGCGTCGCGGCCGCGCCGGCGGGGATGTTGCGACGGATATGGTGGGCGTCGTGCGTGGCGAACGCGGTGCCGGTCACGACATAGTACTCGTCCTCGGCGATGCGCGTGACCGAGAGGTCGCACTCGATGCCGCCCTTGCGGTTCAGCATCTGGGTGTAGGTTACGCGGCCCGGCGGACGGCCCACGTCGCCGGCGCAGATGATCTGCATGACCGCCTCGGCGTCGCGGCCCGCCACGGTGAACTTGGCGAAGGAGGACTGGTCGAAGAGGGCGACCGCCTCGCGGCAGGCACGATGCTCGCGCGCCACATGCGGGAACCAGTTCGCACGGCCGAAGGTATAGACGTCGGCGGGCTCCACCCCTGCCGGAGCGAACCAGTTGGGACGCTCCCATCCCGCCTTGTGGCCGAACGAGGCGCCCGCCGCCTTGAGGCGGTCGTAGAGCGGGCTGCGGCGGAAGGGGCGGGCCGCCTTCATTTCCTCGTATGGCCACGGCATCATGTAGTGGTGGGCCTGTCCCTCCAGCGCTCGGACGCGGACCTGCGCGTCGGAACGGTGGTAGGCGCCGAAGCGGCGGATGTCGGCGGCCCACAGGTCGAAGGGCGGCTCGCCCTCCAGCACCCATTCGGCCAGCGCCTTGCCCGCCCCGCCGGCCGAGGCGATCCCGAACGAGTTGAAGCCGCAGCCGACGAACACGCCCCGCGTCTCGGGCGCCTCGCCCAGCACGAACATGCCGTCCTCGGTGAAGGATTCGATGCCGTTGAACCAGCGCTTGATGCCGGTCTTCTCGAGGGCCGGAAAGCGCTTCACCGCGCCCTGCATCAGGATCTCGAACTGATCGACGTTCTCGGGCATGAGCTTGAACTCGTGCCCTTCGGGGATGGGCGAGGGGAGAAAGGGAATCGGATTGGGCTCGTAGCCGCCGAAGGCCAGACCGCCCACCTCCTCCTTGAAATAGGTCAGGTGGTCCGGATCGCGCACGGCCGGCGCATGGCGCTCCAGCCCCTCGATGCGCTCGGTCACCACGTACTGGTGATGCGAGGGCTGGACGGGCACGTTGACCCCCGCCATGCGGCCGAGCTCGCGCGACCAGATGCCGGCGCAGATCACCAGGGCCTCGCAGCGCACCTCGCCGCGCGAGGTGGAGACGCCGGTGACCGCGCCATTCTTGACGTGGATCGCGTGGACGCGCGTGTCCTCGACGATGCGGGCGCCGTGCAGGCGGGCGGCCTTGGCGAGCGCAAGGGCCAGGTCCGAGGGGTTGGCTACTCCGTCGCTGGGCAGCCAGGCGGCCGCCAGCACGTCGCCCACGTGCATGACAGGCAGCATGCGCTTGGCCTCGTCCGGGCCGATCAGATGCATTTCGAGCCCGAAGCTGCGCGCCGTGGTGGCCTGGCGCTCGTACTCGGCGATGCGGTCCGTGACGCAGGCCAGCCGCAGCGAGCCGTTCATGACCCAGCCGGTGGCCTGGCCGGTCTCGGCCTCCAGGCCATTGTAGACGGCGACGGACTGGCCCAGCAGGCGGGTGATGTTGGCGTTGTTGCGAAGCTGACCCACCGCGCCGGCTGCGTGCCATGTCGAGCCGGACGTCAGCTTGTGCTTCTCCAGCAACAGGACGTCCTTGGCCCCGCCCTTGGCGAGATGGTACGCGGTGGAGCAGCCGACGATGCCGCCGCCGATCACGACATAGCGTGCCTGATCGGGGAAGCGGTCGGCCATCGGCGAGCTCCTGGCCACGCTGGGTGCGCCGGTCGGGCGTTTGGCATGGCAATGCGGCAGATGTGTGGAACCTTGTGGAATCCTGTGGCAGTGTCAAGCTCCCTATGACCGATCACGACGGATCGCCATCGCCAGACGCGTTGATGGCGTTCGCCCATCGTTTGGCCGATGTCGCAGCGGAAGCCATCCGGCCCCTCTTCCGCACTAACCTGGCCCTGGACCGCAAGCACCAGGGGATCGATGCCACCGCCATCGTGACCCAGGCCGACCATGCGGCCGAGGAAGCCATGCGGCGGCTGATCCTGGAGACGTATCCGGACCACGGTATCCTGGGCGAGGAGCGTGGGCGCGAGAACGAGGGCGCCCGGTTGACCTGGGTGCTCGATCCCATCGACGGCACCAAGGCCTTCGTCACCGGCTTTCCCACCTGGGGCACGTTGATCGCGCTCAACGACGGCGGCCGGCCGGTGCTGGGCGTGTGCAACCAGCCCCATACCGGCGAACGGTTCGCTGGCGATGCGCGCGGCACGACCCTGAACGGGCGCCGGCTGGCCACGCGGCCCTGCCCCGCCCTGGCCGGTGCGACGCTGGCCGCGACGTCCTTCGAGATGTTCGGCGAGGGCGCCAAGCGCGAGGCGTTCGCCACCCTGTATCGGCAGGCGGGCCTGCGCCGCCTGGGCGGGGACTGCTATGCCTACTGCATGCTGGCGCACGGACTGATCGACATCGTGGTGGAGGCCGACCTGGCGCCGTGGGACATCCAGGCCCTGATCCCCATCGTGGAGGGGGCGGGCGGCGTGGTGACCGGGTGGGACGGCGGCCCGGCCGCGGCCGGGGGCTGCGTGGTCGCTTGCGGCGACCGGCGGCTGCACGCGGAAGTGCTGCCCGTCCTGCGGCGGGCGCTCTAGGGAGGAGACGATGGCGGAGACACGGCACGACGTCGTGGTCGAGCGCGACGTGGGCATGGCCATGCGCGACGGGGTGGTGCTGCGGTCCGACATCTACCGGCCCAAGGGGGGCGGACCCTATCCCGTGCTGCTGATCCGCTCGCCCTACGACAAGTCGACGTCGGAGTTCTTCTCGCTGATGCATCCGGAATGGTATGCGCGCCAGGGCCTGATCGTGGTGACCCAGGACGTACGCGGCTGCTTCGCCTCGGAGGGCCGCTTCCGGCCCTTCCACAACGAGACGGCCGACGGCGTGGACACCATCGCGGCCTGCGCGGCCCTGCCGGGCAGCAACGGCAAGGTCGGCATGTACGGCTTCTCGTACCCCGGCCTGGTGCAGCTTCTGGCGGCGACGGAGCGGCCTGCGGCGCTGGGCGCCATCGCGCCCTCGTTCACCTGCGACGGCGCCTACGAGGGGTGGACCTACAGGGGCGGCGCGCTGCAGCTCGCCTTCGTGCAGTCCTGGGCGGCCGCGCTGGCCCTGCCCGAGGTGTTCCGCCGCGGCCGGGCCGAGGACGCTCGGCCGGCGATCAAGCTGATGAACGGCATCGCGGCCGAGTACGACCACCTGCCGCTGACCGACCATCCCTCGCTGTGGCCAGCCTTCGCGCCGTTCTACTACGAGTGGCTGGCCCACCCGACGTTCGATGCCTATTGGCAGGGCATCGACATTTCCCTGCGCTACGACCGGATCGCCGTGCCGGCGCTGCACCTGGGCGGCTGGTACGACATCTTCGTGGAGGGCACGATCCGCAACTTCGCGGGCCTGAGCCAGCGGGCCGGCACGGCCGAGGCCCGCAGGGCGCAGAAGCTGGTGATCGGCCCCTGGTACCATCAGCCCTGGTCGCGCGTGACGGGCGACCTGGACTTCGGCGAGGAGGCCGCTGACCGCACCGACGAGATCGTGGTGCGCTGGTACAAGCGCTGGCTGGCCGGCGAGCGCAACGGGATCGACGAGGAGCCGGCGGCCTCGGTGTTCGTGATGGGCGAGAACCGCTGGCGCCACGCGGCCACCTTCCCCTTCCCCGGCACGAAAGCCATCGAGTTCCACCTGCACAGCGGCGGGCGGGCCAACCAGGTGGACGGCGACGGCCGGCTGGATCCCGCGGTCCCGGGCGGGGAGCCCTACGACATCTTTGCCTGCGACCCTGGCTATCCCGTACCGAGCTCAGGCGGGCGGAGCTGCTGCCCGGCCGAACTGGCGCCCATGGGTCCGCGCTGCCAGCTCGGTATCGAGGCCCGGCCCGACGTGCTGGTCTACACCGGCCCGGCGCTGGCGAAGGACCTGACGGTGATCGGGCCGGTGGACGCCGTGCTGTACGCCGCCTCCACCGCCGATGACACGGACTTCACCGTAAAGCTGGTCGACGTGCATCCCGACGGGCGGGCGATCAACCTCGTGGACGGCATCCTGCGCACGAGCTTCCGGGACGGGGCCGAGAACCCGACGCCCATCGAGCCCGACCGCGTCTACCGCTATGCCTTTCGCGTGGGCCACACGGCCAACACCTTCAAGGCGGGCCACCGCGTGCGCGTGGAGATCAGCAGCACGAACTTCCCCATGTACGAGCGCACGTTGAACCACTTCCGCCGTGCCCATGACGGCGGCTATCACGCCATGCGCACGGCCACCCAGCGCCTGTTCCACGACGCCGAGCGGCCCTCGCACGTCGTGCTGCCGGTGGTGCCCTAGGCGGTTCCCGCGACCGTCTCGGCGATCAGGTCGTCGACGACGGCGCGGAGCGATTCGACAGCGTCGGCCCCGCCGGCCAGGGCCTCGGCGTGGACGCGGCGCTGGCGGTCGGCGCTGGTGCCGCGGGCCAGGATCGTGCGGGCGTGCCCGACCTCCGCGAGGCAGCCTGCGGCCTCTGCCTCGGCGCGCACGAAGTCGATCATCTCGTCCAGCAGGTCGGCATAGGACACCAGCGCTCCCTTGCCGAAATCGATGAGGCTGCCCTCGGCTCCATAGCGCTGGGCGCGCCAGCGGTTCTCCATCAGCAGCATGGGCGGGTAGACGCGCCAACGCTGGTTGCGCAGGCGCAGCCCGTTCAGCGTGGCAAGCAGCGAGCGAAAGAGGGCGGCCACGCACACCGCGTCCTCGAGCCGCGTACAGACGTCGGTGATGCGCATCTCGAGGGTCGGAAAGCGCACAGAGGGCCGAATGTCCCACCACAGCTTGGTGCCGTCGGCGATCACGCCGGCGCCGACCAGCCGGCCCAGCATGCGCTCGAACTCGGCCCAGCTGCCATAGTGGTCGGGCAGGCCGGTGCGCGGCAGCGAGTCGAACACGGCCAGCCGGTAGGACTTGAGCCCCGTGTCCTCGCCCTGCCAGTAGGGCGAGGAGGTGGAGAGGCACAGGAGATGCGGCAGGAAGTAGGAGACCTGGCTCATCAGGTCGATGCGCTGGTCGGGATCCTCGATGCCGGCATGGACGTGCATGCCGCAGATGACCAAGCGGCGCGCCACGCCCTGCAGGTCACGGGCGATCTCGTCGTAGCGGGCGCGCGGTGTGTGCTGCTGGCGCTGCCAGGTGGCGAAGGGATGGGTCGAGGCGGCGATGGGCGCCAGGCCGAAGTCGGCGGCAATGGCCGCCACCTGGGCGCGCAGGCGGGCGAGATCGCCGCGCACGTCGGCAACGCTCGCGCATACGCCGGTGCCGACCTCGATCTGGGCACGCAGGAACTCGGTGGCGACATGGCCGCCCAGGCGTTCCTGGCAGACGGCCATCAGGCGCTCGGGCGGGTCGGTGGCCAGGTCGCGCGTGCGCCGGTCGACGAGGAGGTACTCCTCCTCGACCCCAAGCGTCAGGCTGGGCGACGCGGCGATGGCAGGCGCTCCGTTCAGTAGTGCCGGACCGTGTAGATCGTGTCGTCGGCCAGCACGGCCGCCAGGGCGCGGTGCAGGCGCTGGGCCCAGCGATGCGCGCCCTCCTCGTCGCCGATGAGATCCTGGCGCACCTCGAACTGGATGTGCGGCAGGCCGCGCGCCATGCCATGCACCGGCATGGTGTAGGCGTGGGGCGAGGCGCCGCTGTAGGGCTCGTTGTCCCCCACGCTGACGGCCGGATCGGCGGCCAGCGCGCTCAGCAGCGGCTTGGCCAGCCGGTCGTCCTTGTGCCACAGCAGGCCGACATGCCAGGGCCGGTGCTTCGCATCGAAGACCGGCGTGAAGCTGTGCATGCTGAGGATCGCCGGCACGCGGCCCTCGGCCTGGAAGCGGTCGAGCAGCGCGGCCACGGCGTCGTGGTAGGGCGTGAAGCAGGCATCCTGGCGGGCCTTGCGCTCGGCCGGGGATAGGTTCCGGTTGGCCGGCACGACGATGCGATCGCTGACCTCGGGGATCGAGGTGGGATCGTCGAAGCGGCGGTTGCAATCGATGACCAGCCGCGAGTAGCCGGCCAGCACGGCGGGCGCATCGAACCGGTCGGCCAGCCAGCGCGTCATCGCGGCGGCCCCGATATCCCAGCCGACATGCTGCGAAAGCTCGGCCTCGGTGATTCCCAGCCGATCCAGCCGGCGCGGCACGGCCTTGCTGGCATGGTCGCAGACGAAGAGAAGGCGGGCCTTGCCCGCCGGATTGACGATCTCGAAGGCCGGCGGATCGCCGGGCGACAGCAGCGGCGCCGCCGTGGGGGAGGCATCGTTCATCGGCACATGATAGCGGATGAACGGCCGGGCGCGAGCGCGCGACTGCTATAACCCGGCCGCATGGCGCGGCAGGAAGCAGCGGGCGGGGGATCGGGCTGGGCGATGGCGGTCTTGATCGCCGGCGCCGTGGCCGTGTCGGGCTCCGCCATCTTCGTGCGCGAGAGCGAGGTCGGTCCCATCGCCACCGGCGTCTATCGCATGGCGCTGGGCCTGCCGCTTCTCGTGCTGTGGCGGGCCTGGGAAGTGCGGCGCAACCCCGCGGCCGCGCGGCCGCCCGCCCGGCCGCGCGAATGGCTGGTGCTGGTCCTGTGCGGCGCCCTGTTTGCCGGCGACCTGGCCATGTGGCACCTGGCGCTGGGCCACACCCGGATCGCGAACGCGGCCTTCCTGGTCAACATGGCGCCAGCCTTCGCCGCGGTCGGCGCCTACTTCGTGCTGCAGCAGCCCATCGGCTGGCGCTTCCTGACAGGGTTGGCCGTGGCGATGGCGGGCGCCGCCCTGCTGGCGGGCCCAAGCCTCGGCCAGGGCCAGATGGCGGGCGACCTGATGGCGTTGGGCGGCGCGGGATTCTGGGGCGCCTATGTGGTGGCAGTGGCAGCGGTCCGCCGGCGCTTCACGACCTCGCAGGTCATGCTGTGGACCGCCGTGTTCGGCAGCGCGACGCTGGTACCCATCGCGCTGGCAGCCGGCGAAGTCCTGGTGCCGGCAACATTGCACGGATGGATCATCCTCCTGGGCCTGGCCCTGATCGCCCATGCGGGCGGGCAAAGCTGCATCGCCTTCGCGCTGTCGCGCGTGCCGGCGGCGCCGGCTTCGCTGATCCTGCTGGGGGTACCCATCCCCACGGTGCTGATGGCGTGGGCCATCCTGGGCGAGCAGCCTTCGTGGCACCAGGCGGTGGGCGGGGCCATCGTGCTGGCCGGCATCGGCGTCGCCCAGCGCAGCCGCGCCGGGTCGTGACGGCGCGCCGGGCTTTGCCCTGTCACGTGGCTGTGGCAGGTTCGGGCGGCAACCTGCCGGGCGCGAGCGTGTGATCCCTTCGCCTGAATCCTTCCTGCGCAGCCTGTTCGATACGGCCGTGGCGGCCGTGACCGCCGAGCGGTGCGTCGCTCGCCACCTGCCGCCACGCCCCAAGGGGCGCACCGTGGTGGTGGGCGCGGGCAAGGCGGCGGCGGCGATGGCCAAGGCCGTCGAGGATGCCTGGGACGGGCCGCTGGAGGGCGTTGTCGTGACGCCCTACGGTCATGGCGTGCCGACCCGCCGGATCCGCGTGGTGGAGGCGTCGCACCCCATCCCCGACGCGGCGGGCGCCGCGGGGGCGCAGGCCGTGCTGCGGGCCGTGCAGGGCCTGGGGCCGGACGATCTGGTGCTGGCCCTCATCTCGGGCGGTGGATCGGCCCTGCTGGCCCTGCCGGCGCCTGGCGTGGCGATGGCCGACAAGCAGGCCGTGACGCGGGCCCTGCTCCGCTCGGGCGCGCCGATCCGCGAGATCAACACGGTGCGCAAGCACCTGTCCGCCATCAAGGGCGGGCGGCTGGCGGCTGCGGCAGCGCCGGCCCGCTCGTTCGCGCTGGTCCTGTCGGACATTCCCGGCGACGACGCGGCCTTGGTGGCCTCGGGACCCACGATGCCCGACCCCACAACCTTCGCCGAGGCCGCGGCCATCCTGGCCAAGCATGGCATCGAGCCGCCCGGGTCGGTGGCGCTGCGCTTCGCCGGGGGAGACGAGACGCCCAAGCCGGGCGACCCCCGCCTGGCAGGCTGCGAGGCGGTGGTGATTGCGTGCGCCCAGGACGCCCTGGAGGCGGCGGCGGCGTTGGCCCGCTCCCGGGGCATCGCGCCGCTGATCCTGTCCGACGCCATCGAGGGCGAGGCGCGCGACGTCGCGCTGGTCCATGCCGCCATCGCCCGCCAGGCGGCTGCCCGCGGCCAGCCGGCGGCTCCGCCCTGCGTCATCCTGTCGGGCGGCGAGACGACCGTGACCGTGCGCGGCAACGGATCGGGCGGGCGCAACCGCGAGTTCCTGCTTGCCCTGGCCCTGGCCCTGGATGGGCACCCCGGCATCCATGCCATCGCCTGTGACACCGACGGGCTGGACGGCGCGAAGGATGCGGCGGGGGCGGTGGCGGGGCCGACGACGCTGGCCCGCGCTCGCGCGCTGGGCCGCGATCCGAGGGCGGACGCGGCCAGCCAGGATTCGGGCGGCCTGTTCGCCGCGCTGGGCGACGCGGTTGTGACGGGGCCGACGCGCACCAACGTCAACGATTTCCGTGCCATGCTGGTGGCCGGGCCGCGCGCGGGGGGCTGAGCGCGGCCGGGAGGGGGAGCATGCGGCGCAACCGGCAAGCCAAGATCATCGCCACGCTGGGCCCGGCCAGCAGCGCGGCCCGCACCATCCGCGCGCTTTTCGAGGCGGGCGCCGACGTGTTCCGCCTGAACATGAGCCACGGCACCCAGGACGATCAGCGCGCGCGCATCGAGGCGATCCGCATGATCGAGCGCGAGATCGGGCGGCCGATCGGCGTGCTGATCGACCTGCAGGGCCCCAAGATCCGCATCGGCACCTTCGCCGGCGGCAAGGCCGTGCTGACCGAGGGCCAGGCCCTGCGCCTGGACCTGAACGCGGCGCCCGGCGACGGCACGCGGGTGGGCCTGCCGCATCCCGAGGTGCTGCAGGTCCTGGAGCCGGGGGTCGAGCTGCTGCTGGACGACGGGCGCGTCCGCCTGCGCGTCGTCGAGGCGGCCAGGGACCACGCTGTGGCGCGGGTCGAGACGGCGGGCGTGCTGTCGGACCGCAAGGGGCTGAACCTGCCGGGCGTGCGCCTGCCGGTGGGTCCGCTGACCGACAAGGACCGGCGCGACCTGCAGTTCGGCCTGGACAACGGGGCGGACTGGGTAGCGCTGTCCTTCGTGCAGCACCCCGACGATCTCGCCGAGGCGCGCCGCCTGATCGCGGGGCGCGCCGCGCTGATGGCGAAGATCGAGAAGCCCTCGGCCGTGGAGCACCTGGCCGGCATCGTCGAGGCGTCGGACGCCCTGATGATCGCGCGCGGCGACCTTGGCGTGGAGCTGCCGCCCGAGGAGGTGCCGGGCCTGCAGAAGGAGATCGTCGGCGCCGCGAGGCGGGCCGGCAAGCCGGTGGTGGTCGCGACCCAGATGCTCGAATCGATGGTCAAGGCCCCCGCCCCCACCCGCGCCGAGGCGTCTGACGTTGCCACCGCCGCCTACGACGGCGCGGACGCCCTGATGCTGTCGGCCGAATCGGCCTCGGGCGATCATCCGGTGGCCGCGGTCGCCATGATGAACCGCATCATCGCCACCGTGGAGCGCGATCCGCGCCACCGCCGGATGCTGGACATCGTGCAGGCCGACCCGGAGCGCACCGGTGCGGACGCGATCACGGCGGCGGCCCGCCAGGTGGCGCGCACCCTGCGGGCGGCCGCCATCGTGACCTATTCGGTCAGCGGCTCGACCACGCTGCGCGCCAGCCGCGAGCGGCCCGAGGCGCCGATCATCGGGGCCACGCCCAGCCTCGCCACGGCGCGCAAGCTGACGCTGGCCTGGGGCGTCCACTCCGTCTTGACCGAGGATGCGGCGAGCTTCGACGACATGATCGTGCGCGCCCAGCGCATCGCGGTGCAGGAGGGGTTCGCACGCTCGGGGCAGCGCATCGCCATCACCGCTGGCATGCCGGTGGGCACGCCGGGCGCGACGAACACGCTGCACGTGGCGTGGATCGAGGGTGCGCCCGAGCGCCGGGTCTGAGGGGGCGTGGCGTGCGCGGCGCCTAGGTGGGCTCGCCCGCCACCTTCTCCTGCAGGTCCTCCATCCGCTTGCGGATGCCGTACATGTGCGGGTTGACCTCCAGCGCCTTGCCGAACCAGGCGATCGCGCTCTCCTCGTCCTCGATCGCGGTGTAGATCAGGCCCATGCCGGACAGGGCGCCGAAGTGGCGCGGCTCCAGCGCCAGCACGTGCTGGACGTCGGCGATCGACGCCTCGAAGCGACCCATCAGGTAGTAGAGCGTGGCGCGGCGGTTCCAGCCCTCGGCGTACTCGGGGGCGTCCTCGATGACGCGGTCGTAGATCTCGAGCGCCACGTCGAAGTCGCCCACCGACATGGCCTCGGCGCCCTGCATCATCATGAGATTGATCCTGGGGTCGGCGGTCTCGTACCAGATCGTCCAGATCTGCTGCTCGATCGCACTGGCCTCGCTGTCGTCCTGGGTGGCGAGCAGACGCTCGAATAGGGCGGGCAGGCGCGCGTCGGTCTGGTCCGCCGCTACCGGGGACGCAGCAAGCAGGAGGCCGACCAGGGCCATGCACGCGAAAGGCGCACGCATGGTGCGAGCATAGGCTCGCCCCGACCGCGGCCTCAAGGGGCCCACCAACACAAGAGCGTGAGGGATCAGCCTTCCCCCAGCGCGGCCGGACGCGGCCCGCCGGTCGCCCAATCCAGCAGTTCGACCGTATGGACCACGGGCAGGCCCGCGTGGCGTGCGATCTGCACCATGCAGCCCACGTTGCCTGCGGCCACCACGTTTGCCCGCGTGGCGGCAAGTCTGGCGGCCTTGCGCGCGCCCAGCCGATCAGCCAGCGCGGGCTGCAGGATGTTGTAGGTGCCGGCGGACCCGCAGCACAGATGGCCCTCGACCGGGTCGACGACGCGATAGCCCGCCCGGGTCAGCAGGTCGCGGGGCGGGGACGCAAGCCTCTGGCCGTGCTGCAGCGAGCACGCGGCATGATAGGCGACCGTTAGCGGCGGCGCGCTGGCGGACTCCAGGCCGAGGCTGGCCACGATCTCGCTGACATCGCGGGCGAGGGCGGCGATGCGCTGCGCGCGGGGCGCCCAGGCCGCGTCGTCGCGCAGCAGGTGGGCGTAGTCCTTCAGCATGGTGCCGCAACCGGAGGCGTTGGCCACGATGGCGTCCAGCCCGCCCGCGGTCAGGGCTTCCCATGCGGCCACGTTGCGGCGGGCGGCTGCGCGCGCCTCCTCCACCCTGCCCATGTGGTGCACCAGGGCGCCGCAGCAGCCGGCATCTGGCGCCACCACGACCTCGACGCCCAGGCGGGTCAGCAGCCGGATCGTGGCGGCGTTGATGTCGGGTGCCAGCGTGTCCTGGACGCAACCCGCCAGCAGGGCAACGCGCAGGCGGGGCGTGCCCCGCGCGGGATGAACGCCCGCACCGGCGCGCGGCGTCCGGCCCGGGGAACGGGGCAGCAGGGCGAGACCCGCGCGCAGACGCCCCGGAAGCAGCCCGGCCAGGGGCTGGACGAGGCGGCCGGCTGCGGCCAGCAGTGCGAAACGGCCGGGGTGCGGCAGGGTGTGCGCCAGCAGCCAGCGCAGCAGGCGCTCGCCCGGCGGGCGCCGGTAGGTGCGCTCGATGTGCGCGCGGGCATGGTCGACGAGGTGCATGTAGTCCACGCCCGAGGGGCAGGTCGTGACGCAGGCCAGGCACGACAGGCAGCGGTCGATGTGGCGCACGACCGTGGCAGAAGCAGGGCGGCCCTTCTCCAGCATCTCCTTGATGAGGTAGATGCGCCCGCGCGGCGAGTCGCGCTCGTCGCCCAGCAGCACGTAGGTCGGACAGGTGGCGGTGCAGAAGCCGCAATGCACGCACTTGCGCAGGATGCCCTCGGATTCCCGGATGTCGGGATCGGCGAGCTGGCCGGCGGTGAAGCTGGTCTGCACGTCAAAGCCCCGCGTGCATGCGGCCCGGGTTCAGCACGCCCTTCGGATCGAAGGCCTGCTTTACCCGGCGCGTGAGGCCGGCCAGTGACGGCGGCTCGGGGTCGAAGACGTCCAGCGTCTCGCGCAGGGCCTCGGGCGCGCGAACCAGCAGGGCGGTACCGCCCGCAGCCGCCACGGCGGCGCGCACGCGGGCCGCCTGCACCGCCGCCTCGCGGTTTGCCAGCGCGAGCCAGACCCGCGCGCCGGCCCAGTCGTAAAGGGCGCTCCCCTCGATGCCGGCCAGCAGACCCTCGACGACGCCGGCCGCGGCGGCGGGCGGCAGGCCCAGGCGCCAGACCAGACGGCCAGCCGGCTCGGCCAGCAGGGCGGCGGAGCCCACCTCGTCCCAGAGCCGGCGGGAGTTGGTGCCGTGCAACTCCTCGACAGGGCCGGCGGCCCCAACTCGCTCGCGCAGGGCGGCTGCGCGGACCAGGGTCGAGGACGGCGGCCCCTCGACACGGAGCGCGGCAACCGAGGCGCGGGCGCCGGCCACATGGGCGACACCCGAGCGCGCGGCGATGGCGGGCGGCAGGTACGCGGCCCCCGTCACGTCGAGCGGCGAGCCCACGGCCTCGCCCAGCAGCGCCACCGCGCGCCCGGCCGGCAGGCCGAAGACAAGGATCGTGCGCAGCTTCTCGGCCGCGGGCATGACCTTGACGGTGATCTCGGTCAGCACGGCCAACGTGCCATAGCTGCCGGTGAAGAGCTTGGGCAGGTCATAGCCAGTCACGTTCTTGACCACCTTGCCGCCGGCCTTCACCGCCTCGCCGCGGCCGGTGACGGCGGCGACGCCCAGCACATGGTCGCGCGCGGCGCCAGCGCGCAGCCGGCGGGGGCCCGACAGGTTGCAGCCCACGACGCCGCCCAGCGTGGGCTCGCCAGCCGCCCCCAGCGGCGCGACGGCGCAAGGCTCGAAGGCCAGTTCCTGCCCGCGCTGCGCGAGGACCCGGCGGATGTCGGAGAGCGGCGTCGCGGCGCGGGCGGTCAGCACCAGCTCGGAGGGTTCGTAGTCCACGATACCGGCGAGACGGCCCAGCGCCAGCTCATGCGGCACCTGCATGGGGCGGCCAAGCGCCCGCTTCGTGCCGCCCGAGACGACGGCCAGCGGCTCGCCCTCGGCGGCGGCCCAGGCCACCGCCTCGCGCGCCTGGGCGGCATCGGCCGGCTCGAACCGCGCCATCAGAACCGCGGCAGGTCGGGGAACCTGAGCGCGCCCTTGTGGACGTGCATGCGTCCCAGCTCGGCGCAGCGGTGCAGGACGGGAAAGACCTTGCCGGGGTTGAGCAGGCCGTCGGGATCGAAGGCGCACTTCAGGCGCTGCTGCTGGGCCAGGTCCGTCTCGTCGAACATCGTTCCCATCAGGTCGCGCTTCTCCACGCCCACGCCGTGCTCGCCCGTCAGCACGCCGCCCACGGCCACGCAAAGCCTCAGGATGTCGGCGCCGAACGCCTCGGCCTTCTCGGTCTGGCCGGGCACATTGGCATCGAAGAGGATGAGGGGGTGCAGGTTGCCATCGCCGGCATGGAAGACGTTGGCGACGCCCAGGCCGTAGTCCCGGGCCATGCGGCCGATCGCGGCCAGCACCTCGGCGATGCGGGCGCGCGGGATCGTGCCGTCCATGCAGATGTAGTCCGGCGCGATGCGTCCCACCGCGGGGAAGGCGGACTTGCGGCCCTTCCAGAAGACGAGGCGTTCGGCCTCGTCGCGGCTCTGGCGCACGGTGGTGGCGCCTGCCTCGCGCGCGATGGCGGCGACGCGGGAGGCGAGTTCGTCCACCTCCTCGGCCACGCCGTCCAGTTCGACGATCAGGATGGCGCCGGCATCGGTGGGATATCCAGGGTGGCAGAACGCCTCGGCCGCGTCGATGGCGGGCTTGTCCATCATCTCCATCCCGGCAGGGATGATGCCGGCGCCGATGACGCGGGCGACGCAGTCGGCCCCGGCCTCGCTGGTGGGGAAGCCGAGCAGCAGGGCGACGGCGAGCGGAGGGCGCGCAAGGATGCGGACCGTCACCTCGGTCACGACGCCGAGCAGACCCTCGGAGCCATTGAGGACGCCCAGCAGGTCATAGCCCGCCGTGTCGCCATGCTTGCCGCCAAGCCGCACCACCTCGCCGTCCATCAGAACGACCTGGACAGCCAGCACGTTGTTGGCCGTGACGCCGTACTTCAGGCAGTGCACGCCACCCGAGTTCTCGGCCACGTTGCCTCCGATGGTGCATGCGATCTGGCTGGAGGGATCGGGCGCGTAGTAGAAGCCCTGCGGCGAGACGGCCTCGCTGATGGCCAAGTTGGTGACGCCCGGCTGCACGACGGCGCAGCGGTTGGCCAGGTCGACCTCGAGGATACGGTTGAACTTGCCGAGCCCCAGCACGATGCCGTCGGTCAGCGGCAGCGCGCCGCCCGAGAGCCCGGTGCCGGCGCCGCGCGGCACGACCTTGACGCCTTCGGCCCTGCACAGGCGGAGCACGGCGGAAACCTGCTCCACCGTCTCGGGCAGCACGACGGCCAGGGGGATCTGCCGGTAGGCGGTGAGACCATCGGTCTCGTAGACGCGGAGCGCCTCCTCCTCCGCCACCACGCCCTCGCCGGGCACGATCGCGCGGAGCGCGGCGACGAGGGCGTCGCGCCGGGCCAGCAGGCGCTCGTCAGCGGCGGGCATGCGCATGGCGGCAAGGTGGGCCCGGCGCAGCCGGGCGTCAATCAGAGCGCGCGTTGGATGCGATCGGCCAGGCGGTTCATGCGCCAGCGCAGCGACCCCGTGACGCCGTCCAGGGCACGCGCCAGGGTTGCGCGGCCGGAGGTGATGGGTTCGTAGCCGTAGTGGCGCATGGCCTGCTGTGCGACGGCCTCGATGCGCGCGACGTACCGCCTGTCCAGCTCTTCGCGCCAGCCCTGCACCGTGCCGCGCCGAACGAAGTCGGCAGCGCCGCCGACTGCGAGGGTGCGCTGTCGCATCGCCTCGACCGAGCAGGCCTCCACATAGGCACGGCAGCGCTCTTCATCGGTCTCGAGTCCAAGCGTCCGGAACAGACCGTCGATGGTCCGCGCCGGATCCGCGCGCAGGTCCTCGAAGCGCAGAACGTGGACGTTGGGCCGGGCGGCAGCGGCCGCGCGGATCTCCTCCGCGGCCTCGCACCAGCGCGTGGCCAGCTCCAAGCTGCCGATCCCGGCCCACTTGCCGGCCCAACTGGTGCTGGCCGCACGGTAGGACGCGGCGACAGCCCGCGGATCGCGCACCAGACAGATGAAGTGGGACTTCGGGTAGAGCCGATCGATCAGCTTCCAGTTGCGCACGTTGGAAGGTGTCTTTTCCAGGACGACGCAAGCCTCGGGCTTCCTGCGCAGGATGCCGGCCAGCACGCCGTCGGCGAAGCCGCGGCAGAGAGCCAGGAACTCCTCCTCGCTGAGGACGACATGCAGGCCGGTCGCATGGTCGCGCATGCGCCGCCACTGATGGGGGAAGCTGCGCAGATAGCTGTTGAAGAGGTGCGTTTCGTTGGCGCTGGCGACAGCAGGGTGCTGGGACAGCATCTCGCGCAGCCAGGTCGTGCCGCTGCGCGCCAGCGCCATGATGAAGACCAGCGTCTTGCCCTCGATGGAGGGCAAAGCGGGCACGCTCATGCCCTGGAAGGCGTCGGCGGACTCTGCAGTCATGCTGGACAACGCGCGAGCGCCTCCCCGCGTCTCGCACCGCGACCGGCCCAATCTATAGCAGTCGGCCCGTGGAGCCCAGTCGAGGGACGTGGACGAGAACCCGTGCGCGGAGGAGCGGGATCAGAGAAGCTGCTTCACGCGCTTTGCCACACGGTTCGTGCGCCAGCGGAAGGAATCGACGGCGCGGTCCACGAAGGCGGGCACGGGCGCACGTCCCGCGGTCACGCACTCGTAGCCGAAGGCGGGCATGAGATGCCCCGCCACCGATTCGACCGTGGCGACATGACGCGGCTTCAGCTCTTCGCGCCAGCTGTCCGATCGCGCCTTGCGGATGAAGTTCTGCACGTAGGCCTGCTGAGAGCCGCGCGCCATCATGCGCTGGCGCATCGCCTCGGGCTTGCAGGCCTCGACATAGTCGTGGGCCGTGGATGCGTCGATGGGGTGGCCCAGTCCGGCGAAGACGGCGGCCAACCCCGCCTCGGGGTCGGCCAGCAGGTCCTCGTACTTCACGATCTGCACGTTGGCACGCTCCTCGCGCGCGCTGCGGGCCGCTTCGGCGACGCGGACCCAGAGCCGCGCCACTTCCATGCCGCCGATGCCGGCCCAGCGCTTCGCCCAGGTTCGGCTGGCTGCGCGGTACGAAGCGGCAACCGCCCGCGGGTCGCGGATCGTGAACACGAGGTGAGCCCGGGGATAGAGCGCGTCGATGAAGCGCCACATCCACGCGTGGTTGGGCGTCTTCTCGAGCACGATGGCGGCCTCGGGCCTGGTGCGGGCGAGGTCGGCGAAGACCCGGTCGGCGAGCAGGCGGCAGGCGTCGACGTAGCGGTCGCGGTCCATGAAGCGCGGCAAGCGCGTCTGGTAGCGGTCGTAACGCGCCCAGGTCCGCTCCAGCGAGCCCAGATAGTAGTCGAAGAGGTGTGTTTCGGGCGTGCTGACCACCTTGGGCGACTGCGACAGCAGTTCCTGCAGCCAAGTCGTTCCGCTGCGGGCGGCGCCCATGACGAAGACGAGCGAGCGCGAGTCCAGAATGGCACGGTCGGCGTTGGCGTCGGTCATGGCATCCAGGATCGGTGGCGTCGGGTTCTGGCGGAGGGCCAGCTATGAGCATGCCCTGCCGCAGTTAACAAGTGTAGATAGACAGCAACCCCGCCGCGTAGGGTTGCATCCTGCTTCGGAACCGGGGCGGCTCACGCGGTCTTCTGGAGGTGCGATGTCCGACCTGTCCTGGATGATGCTGGCGGTGGCCCTGCTCGCGGGGGTTGCCGCCAACGCGGTGCTGCTGGTGCGCGTGAACCGCAAGGTCGCCAACGTTCATCACGCCGTCCGTCGACTCCGCCTCTACGTGGAAGGGGAGTCGGTGCAGCTGTTCCAGCAGGTGCAGCACGCCGAGCGCCTGCGCGCCCTGTTGCGCCTGGACACGCCGCTGCCGATCATGCGCGGCTGGTCGGCCTCTCCCGACTTCCTCTATGTGATTGCCCGGCATGCGCTTGCCGCCAAGCCGGGGCTGGCGGTGGAGTGCGGCTCCGGCACCTCGACTCTGGTGCTGGCCCGCTGCCTGGCCTTGAACGGCTCCGGCAGGCTGTTCAGCCTGGAATCGGACGCGGGCTTCGCCGACGCGACCCGAGCCATGCTGCGCGAAGCCAAGCTGGAGGGCATCGCCACGGTCATCCATGCGCCGTTGCAGCCGACGGGGACGGGCAATGCGCAGCCCTGGTACGCGACGCGCGACCTGCCCGACGGCCCGATCGACATGCTGGTCGTCGACGGGCCGCCCGAGGACACTGCGCCGCAGGCGCGCTATCCCGCCGGCCCCGCGCTGGCCACACGGGTGCGCCCGGGCGCTTCGATCTTCCTGGACGATGCCCGCAGGCCCGACGAGCGCGCCATCGTGCGGCGCTGGCTGCAGGAGCTGCCCGGCCTGTCCCAGGGCCCGGCGCACCACTGCGAGAAGGGCTGTGTCGAACTGGTCGTCGCCAGGCGCTAGAGCCTGCCGCGCGCCCAGGCGACGAGCCCGGCCGCCCTTCGCCCGAAGGCCTGGATGGCCCGGTCCGCCATGCGCGTCAGCCGGGCACGGCCCGTCGTGACCCGCTCATAGCCGAAGACCCGCATCTCGTCGGCGGCGATGGCCTCGATGGTCTTGATCCGGCGCCGCGACAACTCGGTGCGCCAGCCCTGGGCGCTGGCGGTGCGAACGAAGCCCGCATTCGTGCCGGCCGCGACATGCCGCTGGCGCATCGCTTCGGGCTGGCAGGCACGGACATAGGCCTGGGCCGCATCGTCGTCGACGGGCAGCCCCAGCGCCTGGAACAGGTTCCGCACCGTCGTCACCGGGTCGGACAGCGCCTTCTCGTAGCCCACCAGGACGACCCTGCCGTGAACCTCGCAGGCCTCCCGGGCAGCTCGCATGCCCTGCACCCAGGTCCGGGCGACAGCGACAACACCCAGATTGGCCCAGCGCTGGGCCCAGGTTCGTGCGGCCCGGTACGACGCCGCGACGCCGCGCGGGTCGCGCACGGTGATCACGAACCACGCATCGGGGTAGAGCATCGAGATGAATCGCCAGTGCTGCAGGTGGTTGGGCGTCTTCTCCAGGATCACCTTGGCCTCGGGCCGTTTCGCCGCGACGTGGGCGAAGACGCGGTCGGTCAGGGCGCGGCAGGCCGCCAAGTAGTCCTCCAGCCCCATGAACTGGGGCAAGCCGTCCCTGCGCTTCGGGCGCCGCCACCACGCGGTGGCGGCCGAGGTCAGATACTCGTCGAACAGGTGGCTCTCATGGGCGCTGACGGTGCGGGGATCCTGGGCGATCAGTTCCTCGATCCAGGTCGTGCCGCTGCGGGGCACGCCCATGACGAAGACCAGCGTGCGACCCACGATCGGGCTCATCGCCGTCCGGCCCTTTCCCGCGCGTGCAGGGCCCGCGATTCGGCCATGTAGCCCAAGGTCTCGCGGTAGGCCCAGGCGGCATCGAAGCGCGTCCTCGCCTGGCGGGCGAGCGTGGCGGCCAGCCAGACAACAGCGTTGGCGCCCAGCCTGCGGTACAGGTAGCCGGGTATGCCGGCGACGTGCCGCGCCCGGGCGCGCGCCGTGGACAGCCGCGCCTTCAGCCTCCCGTAGCGGAAGGCGCGCTGCAGGATCCAGGGTCGCTCCATCTGGTTGGGACGGATCGTGTGCTGCACCACCGCCGTGGGCACGTGGTAGCAGCGGTGGCCAAGGCCGCCCAGGCGCACGACGAACTCCGTCTCCGCACCCATGGCATAGGTGGCCGTGCCGTCGGGCCCGGTACCAGGATCGAACCGCTGGCCGGCCAGGGCTCTGGCGCGTATGGCGAAGTTGGGCCCGAATACGCCGCCGGGCTTGATTGGCCCCGCGGGCAGCCCTTCCAGCTTGGCGTACACGACGCTGAGATGCACCCAGTCGGTGATCCAGGCCGGCGGTGGGCTGGGCCACAGGGGAACCACGGCGCCACCGAAGATGTCGCACTCGGGATGCTGCTCGGCCGCACGCACCAACTCGACCAGCCAGTCCCGGGCGGGGATGGTGTCGTCGTCGGTGAACACCACGAGCTCGCCCTTCACGTGCTCCAGCCCGGCATTGCGGGCGATGTTCATGCCGCGCCGCTCCTCGCGCAGCAGAACGAGCGGCAGCGCGGCCGCATAACGCTGCAGGAGGCCAGGCGTGCCGTCGGTCGAACCGTTGTCCACGACCACGATGCGCCACGCGGGCACCGGCACCGTCAGCCGCGTCAACGCCTCCATGAGCGGACCCAGCGTGCGCGCGCCGTTGAGCGTGGTGATGAGGATGCTGAGTTCCTGCATAAATCGATGGCGGCCCGTGGCCTGCGATCCCCTTCCGGCACGTGTCTAGCACGGCGCGGGGGCCCGGCTGCATTCCTGTCCCGTTACCCTTCTCCGGCGTGCGATCGTGGCCGCGCTCGCCTTAACGTTCCGTTCGCCCTGCCGTTGCGCTCGCCGCGCCGTCCGCGCTAGGTGTCCGGGCCACCAAGCGAGGGCAGATGGCCGCGCCCGCCCTGCACGACAGCCCAGCCATACCGACGATCACCGTCGTCGTGACCACGTTCAACCGCAGCGCCATGCTGAAGGCGTGCCTGGAGAGCGTGCTGGGCGGAACCAGGCGCCCTGACGAGTTGCTGGTGGTGGATGACGGCTCGACCGATGACACCGAGGCCGTGTGCCGGGGCTTCGGCGAGCGGATCCGCTATCTGCGCAAGACGAACGGCGGCGTGGCCCGCGCCCGCAACCTGGGTCTGGCCGAGGCCCGCGGAACCTGGATCTGGTTCGTCGACGACGACGACTTGGTGACGCCCGATGCCGTGGCGGCGATCCTGGAGCTGGCGAGCGCCCGCCCGGACGCGGACTTCGTGTTCGGCGGCTTCCGCCCCTTCGCCGAGGGCGAGCCGGCCCCCCAGCCCGAGCGCCTGCCGCCCGCCGTCGAGGGCTACGACGTGTTCCTGCTCGAGATCCTGAATGACGTCATCTGGCCGCCCACCGTGGCATCGCGCCGTGCCGCGCTCCAGGCGCTGGGCGGCTACGACACGGCCATCGTCTGGAGCGAGGACTACGACCTGATCCTGCGCCTGGCGCGGCGCTTCGCGGGCGTGCCCTTGCAGCGTATCACCCTCCTGCAGCGCCGCCACCCGGGCGTTCGCGGCCCCATCGGCCAGCAGACCGCCGAGACCCGCCGCAAGCTGCGCTGGCGCCAGGCGTGCGAGCAGATCGTCGGACGCTTCCTGGCAACGATGGGGCCGCGGGACTTCGTCTCGCCGAGCCAGCCGGAGGCGGACGAGGGCCTGCGCCTGCGCGAGGCGCACGTGCGCAGGATGGCGGTCGCCACGCGGCTGGGCCTGTTCGCCGCTGCCCGTGCCGACCTGGCCGCCGCCGGCGCCCTCATGCGGGGCACGATCACCGCGCGCGAGGCCGCATTATGCCGGCTGGCGGCCGACATGCGCTATACCGAGCACGCCCTGGTCAGGGACACGGCGCGGCTGGTGGGCTTCCTGTGGGGCGGGCCCTGGCGGGCGCGGCTGGGTCCGGTGAGGCTCGCGCTTGCGCGTGGGCTGTTCTACAGCCTGCTGGCCCATGTCCGCCTGAAGCGGTGGGCCGTTGCCGCGCATCTGGCGCTGCGCCTGGGCGCGGCGCTCGCCTCGGCCAGCCTGCTGGCCTATGCGGCGACGGGCGGCCGAACGCGCTGAACCCAGCCCGAGGCTGGCAATGCCTAGCCCTGGCGGGCCTTGAAGCGCTTGTCTTCCTTGTTGATCACGTACAGCCGCCCGCGGCGGCGCACGATCTGGCACTTCTTGTGGCGCGCCTTGGCGGAGCGCAGCGAGTTGCGGATCTTCATGGCGTCATCCAGGGCCTTAAACTTGGCGCAGCAGGGGCGCAGAGGCCCGAGGGGCGCCTTATAGGGGGCCGGCCCCCGCCGGTCAACCCTGGCCCGCCCGCGGGGCCGAACCCCGGCTGTGACGAACGGGGCCCAAGGGGCCCATGCCAGGGTGGAGGCAACGGACTAGCATCCGCGGCCCCAGCGCAGGAGGCATGCCGTGGAGTACCGCGACGACGTCTATTTCAATGCCCAGACCGAGCGCGAACTCCCCTTCACCGAGGAGGAGTTCGCACAGCGCCTGACTCGCGTGCGCAAGGCGATGGCCGCGGCCGGCATCGACTGCCTGTTCCTGACCTCGCCGGAGAGCATGTACTGGATCTCGGGCTACCGCTGCATGTGGTACCAGACCGAAAGCCCGATCGAATGGCAGGCGACCAACGGCATCGCGGTCCATGTCGACCACGACCGCTACATCCATTTCGAGACCGAGCGCGAGGCGGTGCTGACGCGCATCTTCACGGTCGACAAGGACACCCGCTACTTCCCCAAGAACAGCTACCGCGACGGCACGGCGTTCATCGCCGACGAGCTCAAGGCCGAGGGCTGGCTGAAGGGCAACGTCGGCATCGAGATGTACGCCATGCGGCCGAACCGGGCGGGCTCCGACCGCTTCCAGGCGGCCTTCGAGGCGGCCGGCGCCAAGGTGATCGACGGCAGCATGATCCTGCGCGAGGTGCGTTGGGTGAAGTCCGACGCCGAGATGGCCGTCCTGGCGGAGAGCGCCCGCATCGCCGCCGTGGGCCTGAAGCGCGCCCTGGAGGTGGTGCGGCCCGGCGTCATGGAGCTCGAGGTCCAGGGCGAGATCACGCTCGCCATGGCCAAGGCCGGCGGCGAGATGCAGGCCCAGCTCATGCCTGTGATCTCGGGCCGGAAGTCGATGGCGACCCACGCCTACACCACGCGGCGCAAGATCCAGGCGGGCGACATCGTGTGCATCGACGTGTGCGGCGTTCACAACCGCTACCACATCAATGCCGCGCGCACCTTCAGCGTGGGCGAGCCGGCCAAGGACGTGAAGGACGTCACCGACCGGGCGGCCGCCGTGATGGACGTGGTGAAGTCCTGCCTGCGCCCCAACCTGCCGGTGCGCGAGCTCAACCAGAAGGTCAAGGCGCACTACGACAAGGAGGGTCTGTGGACGAGCCGCGGCTGGATCGGCGGCTACGAGATGGGCATCGGCTTTCCCAGCGATTGGGTCGGCAACTTCGTCTACGACCCGCTCTCGGAAAAGAACGCCGACCGGGTGTTCGAGCCCAACACGGCGGTCAACCACGAGATCCAGATCTTCCTGCCGCGCCACGTCGGCCAATTCTTCATGATCGAGTCCATCCTGTTCGGGAAGGACAAGGCGACGCTCGCCACGCCGGAGATTCCCTACACGCTGAACGTGGTGGGGTGAGGGGCAGGCGACGCGCCGGGGCGTACCGACGCGGCGACAGGCCGCAACTGATGGATCGATCGGGAAAAATGGTGGGCGCGACAGGGATTGAACCTGTGACCCCTACGATGTCAACGTAGTGCTCTCCCGCTGAGCTACGCGCCCGTTCCCGCCTAGGGAAGGGTGGCCTTTACCATCGGGCGCGGGGGCTGGCAAGCCTGTGCGGACGCGCACGCATTGCCGCCTCAGGCGGCGAGCATCTTGTGGATCTCGTCCACCAGCTCGCGCAGGTGGAAAGGCTTGGACAGCACCTTGGCGTCCATGTCGGGGATGCTGCGGGCGCGCAGGGCGACCGCCGAGAAGCCGGTGATGAACATGACCTTGATGCCCGGCACGGCGCTGGAGGCGCGGCGCGCGAGTTCGAGCCCGTCCAGGCCCGGCATCACGATGTCCGCCACCAGCATGTCGAAGGCGCCTGGCGCCAGCATGGGCAGGGCCTGCCGGCCGTCCTCGACCGGGGTGACCGTGTGCCCCTGCTTGACCAGCGAGCGCGCAAGGAAGCCGCGCAGCGCATCGTCGTCTTCCGCCAACAGGATCCTGGCCATCTTGAGCCGTGTGCCGTTCCGCAGACTGTTCCGGGACATCCCCACCCTAGCCGCCTGGCGTTAACCATCGGTGAAGAGGGTCGGTCCCAGGTGACAAGACCGGTCGTATCCTCTACATGCGAAGGCAGCATGGAGCCGCCCGCCGAACGACCCGAACTGTCGCCCCCGGGCGATGCAAGGCCCGAGCCAGGGCACGTCCGCCTGCCGTCTGCCTGGTTCCGGGTGGCGCGGCCGCTGCGCCAGACCGCCGCCCTCGTCGTCGCCTCGCCGCACAGCGGCCGCACCTATCCGCCCGCCCTGCTGGCGCAGAGCCGGCTGGACCTGGCCACCCTGCGGCGGGCTGAGGACTTCATGGTGGATGCGCTGTTCGAGGCCGCGCCGGCCTGCGGCGCGCCGCTGATCGCAGCCGAGTTCCCGCGCAGCTTCCTGGATGTCAACCGCGAGCCCTACGAACTGAACCCCGAGATGTTCGACGGCCCGGTGCCGGCGCACGTCAACGCGGCGTCGCCGCGTGTGCGCATGGGCTTCGGCACGGTCCCGCAGATGGTGGCGGGCGGACGCGAGATCTATCGGGGGAAGCTCGCCTTCGCCGAGGCCGAGCGGCGCATCGCCGAAGTCCACCGTCCCTACCACCACGCCCTGGCGGTCCTGCTGGCCGAGACGCTGGCGTGCTTCGGCAGCGCCATGCTGCTGGACGCCCATTCCATGCCTTCGTCCGGCGCCGGCGCCGCCCCCGCGCCCGACATCGTGCTGGGCGATCGCTTCGGCCGCGCCTGCGACGCGCGGCTGACCGACGAGGCGGAGCGCCTGCTGCGCGGCATGGGCTATCGCGTGCGGCGCAACGACCCCTATGCCGGCGGCTTCACGACCGAGCACTACGGACGACCCGCACGCGGCGTGCATGCCCTGCAGGTCGAGATCAACCGCGCGCTCTACATGGACGAGGCGAACCTGGAGCTGATCCCGCGCGCCGCGACCGTGCAGGCCGACATGCGCCGCCTGATGGCGGGTCTTGCCGACCTGGCCGCCCCTGCGCTGGCCGCCGAGTAGCCCCGCCCCTACCAGGGCCTGCCGTCCTTGTGGGTGAAGTGGCTTTGGGCGCGCGGCTCGTCATAGCCGTCCAGGTCGATGTCGGGGTAGTGGAAGCGATCGCCCGCCGGCCGGTCGCCGATCTCCAGCAGGACGGCCGGCTTGTCCGAGCGGTTGACCAGGTGGTGGCCGTCGGGCACGCCGGCGGGGAAACCCGCGGCCATGCCGGCCTTCAGCACCTGCTCTCCCTTGTCGGTGATCAGCACGAGCTCGCCTTCCAGGATGAAGACGAACTCGTCCTCCTTCTCGTGCCAGTGGCGCTGGGCGGAGGCCGAGCCGGGCTCGAGCCGCGTCAGGTTCACGCCAAAGCTGCGCAGGCCGGTCGCGTCGCCCAGGCGGCGGCGGAAGCGGCCCTTCACCAGATCGCGGTAGGGCGCGGGGTACCCCGTGGCGTTGTCCTCGGGCACGGTCATGGGATCGAGGGCGGGCAGCGTCGTCTTGGAGGGGGCTTTGGGCATGGCGGACTCGTCGTCTGATGTTGAGGTCGCCTCCATCATGCCAGCCGGAACCGCGCGCGCAGCGCGGAAACGGTGCCTCTTGTATGCAACGGCCTCGTTGACAGGGCGCAAGAGCGAGCCCTAGCGTCCCCGCGCCGTCAGGGAGGGCCCATGACCGTCGTGACGTCGTTCCCGCGCCCCGTGCGCCACGTCGAGAACCTGTGGATCCCGCTCGCCGACGGCACGCGGCTGGCCGCCCGGATGTGGCTGCCCGAGGATGCCGAGTCGGCGCCCGTCCCCGCCGTCTTGGAGTACCTGCCCTACCGCAAGCGCGACAGCACGCGCGAACGCGACGATCTGACCCATCCCTATTTCGCCGGCCACGGCTATGCCGCAATCCGCGTGGACATGCGCGGCAACGGCGAATCCGACGGCCTGATGTTCGACGAGTACACGAAGCAGGAGCACGACGACTGCATCGAGGTGATAGACTGGCTGGCGAAGCAGCCCTGGTGCAGCGGCAGCGTCGGGATGATCGGCATCTCGTGGGGCGGCTTCAACGGGCTTCAGGTGGCGGCCCGCCGTCCCAAGCCGCTGAAGGCCGTCATCACGCTGTGCTCGACGGACGACCGCTATGCCGACGACATCCACTTCATGGGCGGCTGCCACATCAACGAGAACCTGGGCTGGGCCTCGACGATGTTCGCCTACTCCAGCCGCCCGCCGGACCCCATGCTGGTGGGCGACCGCTGGCGCGCCATGTGGATGGAGCGGCTGGATAACACGGTGCTGCTGGTCGACCGGTGGATCCGCACCCAGCGCCGCACCGACTACTGGAAGCACGGCTCGGTGTGCGAGGACTATGGCGCCATCGAGGCCGCGGTCTACGCCGTGGGCGGCTGGGGCGACGGCTACTCCAACGCCATCCCCCGCCTGCTGGCCAACCTGAAGTCGCCCAGGAAGGGCATCATCGGGCCCTGGGCGCACAAGTACCCGCACTTCGCCAACCCGTCGCCGCGCTACGGCTTCCTGCAGGACGCGATCCGCTTCTGGGACCATTTCCTGAAGGGCAGGGACACCGGGATGATGGCCGAGCCCATGTACCGGGCTTGGCTGCAGTACGACGTGCCGCCGCATCCCTACCGGCCCGAGCAGCCCGGCCGCTGGGTGGCCGAGCCCGCGTGGCCCAGTCCCAACGTGCGCGACCGGCGCCTGGCCATGAACCCCGGGCGGCTGGAGGACAAGGCCGGGCCGCCCACGCCCGTCACGACCTGCAGCCCGCAGGAGTTGGGCGTGCTGGGCGGTGAATGGTGCCCCTACGGCATCGGGCCGGACTACCCCTCGGACCAGCGCGAGGAGGACGGCAAGTCGCTGTGCTTCGACACGGCGCCGCTAGCCGAGCGACTGGAGATCCTGGGCGCGCCCGCGGTCGAGCTGGAGCTGTCGGTCGACCGGCCGCTGGCCTTCGTGGTCGTGCGCCTGAACGAGGTGGCGCCCGACGGCACCTCGACCCGCATCACCTACGGCGTGCTGAACCTCACGCACCGCGACAGCCACGAGAACCCCACGCCGCTGGAGCCTGGCAAGCGCTATCGCGTGCGCGTGCAGATGAACGACATCGCCCACGCCTTTCTGCCCGGGCGGCGCATCCGCGTGGCGCTGTCCACCACTTACTGGCCGCTGGTCTGGCCATCGCCCGAACCGGTGACGATGACCGTGGTGGCGGGCGCCAGCTCCCTGGTGCTGCCCGAGCGCAAGCCGCGCCCCGAGGACGACCGCCTGCCCGCCCTGCCGCCGGCCGAGAGCGCGAAGCCGATGGCGCGCACGGTGATCCGCACCGGTGGCGCCGCCCGGCGCGTGGAGCGCGACGCCGCGAAGGGCGAGACGACGCTGATCGTCGAGAACGACGGCGGCGTCTACCGCATCGACGATATCGACCTGGAGGTGGGGGAGTCCACGCGGCAGGCCTGGCGCATCCGCGAGAACGACCCGCTGTCGGCGCGAGGCGAGATCGCCTGGACGGTCGGGCGCAGGCGCGGCGACTGGTCGGTGCGCACCGAGACCCGCACGGTGATGAGCGTGACTAAGGACGCCTGGGTGATCGAAGCGACGATGGAAGCCTACGAGGGCGACCGCCGCGTCTTCTCGCGCACCTGGGATTCCGCGGTGCCCCGCGACCTCGCCTGAGCCGGCACCGCAGGAGGGAGCCGCCCATGACCGTGGTGAAGCGCTTCCCGCGCCGGGTGCGCGAACGGCCGACCGTCTGGATCAGGATGAAGGACGGGGCAAGGCTGGCCGCGCGCATCTGGATGCCCAGCGACGCGCGCAGGGAGCCAGTGCCCGCGATCCTGGAATACATCCCCTACCGCCGCCGCGACGCGACCGCGGTGAGCGATTCCATGACGCACCCCTACTTCGCGGGCCACGGCTATGCCTGCGTGCGCGTGGACATGCGGGGATCGGGCGATTCCGACGGCATCCTGCACGACGAGTACCTCAAGCAGGAGCACGACGACGCGTTGGAGGTCATCGCCTGGCTTGCCAGGCAGAAATGGTGCAACGGCAACGTCGGGATGATGGGCATCTCGTGGGGCGGATTCAATGCGCTCCAGGTCGCCGCCCGCCGTCCGCCCGCGCTGAAGGCCATCATCACGGTCGCCTCGACCGACGACCGTTACACCGACGACATCCACGCCATTGGCGGCTGCATCATCGACGACCAGCTGCTGTGGTCGTCTACGATGTTCGTCAACAACGCCCGGCCGCCGGACCCCACCGTGGTCGGCGACAGGTGGCGCGCCATGTGGATGGACCGCCTGGCGCACAACGACCCCTGGATCATCCAGTGGTTGGATCACCAGCGCTACGACGCCAAGTGGAAGCACGGGTCGGTGAAGGAGAACTACGCCGACATCCAGTGCGCCGTGTACGCCGTGGGCGGCTGGGCCGACGGTTACACCAACGCGATCCCGCGCCTGATGGCAGGCCTTTCGTGCCCCCGGAAGGCGCTGATCGGCCCCTGGGCCCACGCCTATCCGCACAAGGCCAATCCCGGTCCCGCCATCGGCTGGCTGCAGGATGCGCTGCGCTGGTGGGACCACTGGCTGAAGGGCAAGCAGACGGGGATCATGGACGAGCCCATGATCCGCGCCTGGATGCAGGAGAGCGTGCCGCCACGGGCGCAGTACGCCGAGCGCGCGGGCCGCTGGATCGCCGAGGCCGGATGGCCCAGCCCGCACATCGGGCCGCGCACGTACTGCCTGTCAGCCGAGGGTGCGCTCGTTCCCGGCGGCAACGGCCGCGAGGCCGCCATGACCGTCTGCTCGCCCATCGCCACGGGCAGCGCGTCCGGCGTTTGGTGCCCCTACGGCTTCGATGCCGAGATGCCCACCGACCAGCGCGAGGAGGACGGTCGCTCGCTGTGCTTCGACAGTGCGCCGCTGGCCGAGCGCACCGAGATCTTCGGCGCGCCGGTCGTGACGCTCGAGCTCGCAGCCGACAAGCCGGTGGCGATGGTGGCGGTGCGCCTGAACGAGGTGCAGCCCGACGGCGCCTCGTTGCGCGTGACCTACGGCGTGCTGAACCTGACGCACCGTGACGGGCACGAGAACCCGTCGCCGCTCGAGCCGGGCAGGCGATACCGCGTGCGGGTGCAGCTCAACGACATCGCGCACGCCTTCCCCAAGGGCAGCCGGCTGCGCGTGGCGATCTCCAGCGCCTACTACCCGCTTGCCTTTCCCATGCCGGAGCTGTTTTCGCTCACCGTGCATGCGGGCGCCTCGACGCTCGACCTGCCGGTGCGCGCGCCGCGACCCGAGGACGAGACGCTGGCGCCGTTCCTGCCCCCCGAAACCTCGCCCGCGCTCGCCATCGAGTCCATCGCGCCGGCCATGCGGTGGCGCATGGTGGAACGGGACCTCGCCACCGGACGCACCACAACGCACGTGAGGCGCAGCCGCGGCCGCTATCGCATCAAGGACGTGGACCTGCTCTACGAGTTCAAGACGCGCGAGGCGTACACGGTCCTCGACAACGATCCCACCTCCGCCCAGCAGACCGCTTGGTCGCAGGCCGAACTGGAGCGGGGCGACTGGCGGATCAAGGTCATGACCCGGCTCACTTTCGCCTGCACGCGCACGCACTTCATCGTGAACGGCACGCTGGAGGCCTTCGAGGGCGATCGCCGGGCTTACTCGCGCACCTGGGACAAGCAGGTCCCGCGCGATCTGGTTTGACGCGGGCATGCAGGTGCTGACGCGGTTTCCGCGGCGGCTGCGCGAGCGGCCCACGGTCTGGATCCCCATGCGCGACGGCGCGAAGCTGGCCGCGCGCATCTGGCTGCCCGCGGACGCCGGCAGGAATCCCGTGCCGGCGGTGCTGAACTACAACCCGTACCGCCGCCGCGACGCAACGTCCTCCCACGACGAACAGCTCTACCCCTACGTCGCGGGGCACGGCTACGCCTGTGTCCGGCTGGACATCCGGGGCACGGGCGACAGCGAGGGCGTGCTCAGGGGCGAGTACCTGCGGCAGGAGCACGAGGACGCGCTGGACGCCATCGCCTGGCTGGCGGCGCAGCCGTGGTGCACCGGCAGCGTTGGGATGATGGGCATCTCGTGGTGCGGCTTCAACGCGCTTCAGGTCGCCGCGCTCCGCCCGCCCGCGCTCAAGGCCATCGTGACGGTGGATTCCACCGACGACCGCTATGCCGACGACATCCACACGATGGGCGGGTGCATCCTGGACGACAACGTCACCTGGGCGGCCACCATGTTCGCCTGGGACGCGCGGCCGCCGGACCCGACCGTGGTGGGAGAGCGCTGGCGCGCCATGTGGATGGAACGGCTGGAGGCCAGCGAGCCGTGGCTGCTGGAGTGGCTCGCCCACCAGCGCCGCGACGGGTTCTGGAAGCACGGCTCGGTGTGCGAGGACTATGCAGCCATCCAGTGCGCCGTCTACGCCGTGGGCGGCTGGGCCGATGGCTACACCAACGCCGTGCCGCGCCTGATGGCCAACCTCGCCTGCCCGCGCCGAGGCCTGGTCGGTCCGTGGGGCCACGCCTACCCGCACGACGGCGGGCCGGGCCCCTCGATCGGCTGGCTGCAGGATCTGGTGCGCTGGTGGGACCACTGGCTGAAGGGCGTCGACACCGGGATCATGGACGAGCCCATGGTCCGCGTGTGGATGCAGGATCCGGTGCGGCCGGGTCCGTTGCAGCGGCAGATCCCCGGCCGCTGGGTGGCGGAGGAGACCTGGCCCAGCCCGCGCATCGTGCCGCGCAGCCTCGCCTTGAACGCCGAGGGAGCGCTGTCCGACAGCCCGGGGGCCGAGATCCCCCTGATCCTGCGCTCGCCGCTGACCGCCGGGCTGGAGTCGGGCCAGTGGTGCCCCTACGGCCATTCCGCGGAACTGCCCCACGACCAGCGGGCCGACGACGCGCGCGGGCTGACGTTCGACAGCCCGCCGCTGACCGAGCGCCTGGAGATCCTGGGTGCGCCGGCGGTCGAGCTCGACGTGGCCTCCGACAAGCCGGTGGCGACGCTGACGGTT
>Ga0073934_10003300_pt1 | contig 30208 bp, 27 predicted proteins | sample LarsenN4metaG_FD_76834 | JGI IMG/M metagenome (GOLD analysis project Ga0073934, IMG submission 76834) | Hot spring sediment bacterial and archeal communities from British Columbia, Canada, to study Microbial Dark Matter (Phase II) - Larsen... ... | reverse complement strand
GTCGCGGCAGCGTTTTCACGCCAATGACAATATCGCCGCCTTCATCGAACCGGGCGAGATGGAAGAACTGCTGGACGAAGTGCAGGAAAAGATGAAAGCGGTGCTGGAAAGCCTGGTCATCGACACCGACAGCGATCACAACACCCAGGACACCGCGCGCCGCGTCGCCAAGATGTACCTCAACGAAGTGTTCAAGGGCCGTTACATCACCGAGCCGCCGGTCACCGAGTTTCCCAACGCCGAGCATCTCAACGAGCTGATGATCGTCGGTCCGATCACCGTGCGCAGCGCCTGCTCGCACCATTTCTGCCCGATTCTCGGCAAGCTGTGGATCGGCGTGATGCCGAACGAACACTCCAACCTGATCGGCCTGTCCAAGTATGCGCGGCTGGCGGAATGGATCATGAGCCGCCCGCAGATCCAGGAGGAAGCCGTTATCCAGCTGGCCGATCTGCTACAAAACAAAATGAATCCGGATGGTCTCGCCATCGTGATGGAAGCCGACCACTTCTGCATGAACTGGCGCGGCGTGAAGGACATGGAATCGAAGATGATCAACAGCGTGATGCGCGGCTCGTTCCTGAAGAACCCGGACCTGCGCCGCGAATTCCTGGCGCTGCTGCCCAACAAGAAAGCCTGAGGAAACTGTCATGCTCGTTCGTCTGCTCTACGCCAGCCGCGCCGCCCAGCCCTACAGCGCGGAAGTGCTCGACAACATCCTGGCCCAGTCCCACAAGCACAATCCGGAGCGCGGCCTGACCGGCATCCTGTGCTATAGCGGCGACATCTTCATCCAGGTGCTGGAAGGCGGCCGCGCCGAGGTGTCCTCGCTGTACAACAGCATCGTGCGCGATCCGCGCCATCAGAATGTCGAGCTGCTGCACTTCGAGGAAATCCGCGAGCGCCGCTTCGCCAATTGGACCATGGGCCAGGTCAATCTGGCCAAGGTTAATCCGTCGCTGCTGCTGCGCTTTTCCGAGAAGCCGCTGCTGGATCCGTTCAGCGTGCGCGGCTCGGCGTCGATGGCGCTGCTGGAGGAGCTGATCGCCACCGCCGCCATTGTCGGACGCTGCCACTGAGCGAGCAGGCCTGCCCATAGCGGCAGGCCTTTTTTATGCACACTGGCAACAGTGCAGTGCAGCACCAATTGCCAAAATTCTGTCAAACGTGTAATACAGTAGCAATGTGCAGCCGTTTTAATCGGTGGCACCGTCCAGTAGACAATTCGGAGAAATGCCATGGCACGCTTTCATCCCAGATCCGATTTCGTACAGGTCCGCGCAGAGATGCGCAGCAATGAACTGACTGGCAAGCCGATGCCGCGCACCAGCCCCAGTGATATCCGTAATGCCAATGCCCGGCGCGAGATCGAACGCCGCCGCCTGGAACGCGAGTCGCGCGAACAATAGCCGGCAAAAAGGCGCCTGAGTCGATCAGGCGCCTTGTTTTTTGGGGTGTAGCGTCGGCTTAGCGGGTCTGGCGCCAGCCGTTGTACAACGCCAGCAGCAAGGTCAGCAGCAGGAAGGCGCCGACCCAGAACGGCATAGACTGGCCGAGGAAAGTCCAGTCGATCTGCGCGCACTCGCCGCTACCCTTGAACACCTTTTCCAGCACCTGGGTCATCGGCAGCGTTTCCAGCATGAAATCCAGTCCCGGCCCGCACGCTGGCACCTGCTCCGGCGGCAGGTGCTGCAGGTACACCTGCCACGCCGACACGCTGCCCCCCGCCACCGCCGCCACGGAGATCAGCAGCGACCACAGCTTTGCGGCCAACCTTTGCGGATTGAAGATGGCGGCCAGCAGTGCCAGGCTGCCAACGGCAATCACGCCGATGCGCTGAAAAATGCACAACGGGCAAGGCTCCAGCTCCAGCACATACTGCGCATACAGGGCATAGCCCATCGCGGCGGCACACATGACCGCAATCACGCCATACAGCTGGCGTCGCGTCAGAAAACTCATTGATGACCCCTTGGTAGTAACCATGCCGCCACGGCGGCGACACGGGAGTGAATCGGACTAGCGTCCGGACAAAAAATTCATGATCTCGTTTTTTTTGGCAAACGCATCCTTGTAGCCCAGCTCGACCAGCTCCTTGCCGTACGCCGGGTGGAACAGCAAATAGCTGGCCAGCGCCGAGCCGCGCTGTCGCATGGCACCGGCACCGCGCAACAGGAAGCGCATCGTCGCCGGGAAGCCATCGAAATGGCGGTGGGCAATGCTGTCCAGCGACACGCTTGGCGAAATATTGAACACCTCGACCCGTTTCAGCGCGGTGTTGTGATTGCGGGTGTACTCGTCCAGCAGCGACACGGTGTGGTTGACGCGCGCCAGCCGTTCCATGTCCGCTGATAGGCTGTCCATGAAGATGCTGTCCAGCAGATGACCGAAGATTTGCGCCAGGCTGGGCGCGGTCGCTTGCTGCGCATGCCGCCGTTCCGCGTGCCGCTCCTGGTGATTGACCAGATTGATCACGAACAGCCGTTCCGCACCGAGGTGCAGCGCCGGCGACAGCGGCGCCATCTGGCGGATGGCGCCATCGCAATAGTGGCGGCCGTCCACGCGAGCGGAGGGGAAAATCAGCGGAATCGCCGAGGTCGCCATCAGGTGCTCGATGCTGAGGCGCTCACGTTGGCCGCAACGCTGGTGGCGATGCCACGGCTCGAACTGCTCGCTACCCTCGAAAAAGCTTACCGACTGGCCGGTGGTGTAGCAGGACGCGGTCAGCGCCAGTGCGCGCAGCGCGCCGCTCTGGATGGCGGTCTCGACGCCTTCCAGCTGCACCGTGCGCGTCAGGTAGTGGTATAGCGGGCGGTTGTCGAGAAAGCTGGGCGGCGTGTGCACCAGCTTGCCGCCGGTCAGCAGCGAACCGCCCCACTGCAGGAAGGCCTTGATGAAGTATGGCGCGTCAACGCGATAGACATCCTCCACCCGCACCGACTGCCACATCTTCACCAGGTGCGCGGTGGTGCGACGGAAATGCTGTGCGCCGGCGGCAAGGCCGACGGCATTGATGGCACCGGCAGAGGTGCCGCTGATCACCTGGAACGGGCTGGCCGCATGGCGCGGCAGCATGCGTGCCACCGCCATCAGCACCCCGACCTGATAAGCTGCCCGCGCGCCACCGCCGGCCAGCACCAGACCCACGACAGGTTTTGTCATGTCCTGCCCCCTTGTCGAAACACGCCCGCAATCGGGCGCCAGAACGGGTGCCGCGCCGGGCGCGGCACCATTGGATTGCGCTTGTTAGCTCGCGCTTAGGCCTCGCCGGCCACCATCATTGAAGACAGCAACACCGAACCCATATGACGACTGCCGCGGCGGTCGATGTCGTCACCGATGGCGTCGATCTGCTTCAGCATGTCGCGCAGGTTGCCGGCGATGGTCAGCTCCTCCACCGGGTAGGCGATGACGCCGTTTTCGACCCAGAAGCCGCTGGCGCCGCGCGAATAGTCGCCGGTCACCATATTGATGCCCTGCCCCATCAGCTCGGTCACCAGCAGGCCGCTACCCATGCGCTGCAGCACTGCGTCCAGGCCGCCGGCCAGCGTCGGCTGAACCGTCAGGTTGTGCGGGCCGCCGGCATGGCCGGTGCTTTGCATGCCCAGCTTGCGCGCCGAGTAGCTGCCGAGGAAGTAGCCCTGCAGCACGCCGTTGTCCACCAGCCGGCGCTGGTGGGTGGCGACGCCCTCGTCGTCGCAGCAGCCACTGGCCAGGCCACGCAGCACGAACGGGTCTTCGTCGATGGTGATGATGTCGGCGCAGACCTCGGTGCCGAGCGAATCCAGCAAAAAGCTGGATTTGCGGTACAGGCTGCCGCCGCTGACCGCCTGCACCAGATGGCCGAGCAGCGAGCCGGCAATCGGCGCCTCGAATACCACCGGGTATTGCCCGGTCTTGATGCGCCGGCCGTCGAGACGGCGCACGGTGCGCTCGCCGGCGATGCGGCCAACGTTGGCCGCAGACAACAGGTCGTCGGCGCAGCGCGCGGCGCTGTACCAGTAGTCGCGCTGCATCGCGTCGGCGCTCTCGGCGATCACCGCCGCCGACAGGCTATGACGCGAGGTGGTCTGACTGCCGATGAAGCCGTGACTGTTGGCGTAGCAGTGGCGGGTGGCGTGGGTGGACACGGTGCCGCCTTCGGAATTTCGGATGCGGGCGTCCACCGCGCGCGCGGCGGCCTCGCATTCGCGCGCCAGCTCGATCGCGGTTTCTACCGGCAGATCCCACGGGTGGTAGAGGTCCAGATCGCGATCCTGCTCCGCCTTCAGCAGCAGCGCCGGATCGGCCAGCCCGGCGCAATCGTCGGCGGCGGTATAGCGGGCAATGTTCAGCGCGGCATTGACGGTATCCTGCAAGGCGACGTCGGAAAAGTCGGAGGTGCTGGCGTGGCCCTTCTTCTGGCCCAGATACAGCGTGATCGAGACGCCCTTGTCGCGGTTGTACTCGATGGTCTCCACTTCCGCCAGCCGCACTGACACGCTGTGGCCGCAGCCTTCGGAAATGTCGGCTTCCGCGGCGGTGGCACCGCCGGCGCGCGCCAGCTCCAGTATCCGGCTGGCGATGGACTCCAGCTCGGGCGAGCTGTAGGAAAAAATCTGTTCTGACATAGCAGCCTTCTTCATCTGTCAACGATAGCGCCACGGAAAGGCACGGTGATCGGCCGTGGCTTGTGCTTTTCCGGTATCATACCAGCTTGAAACCGTAACCAAGCCTTACCATGCCTGAATACCATAATGATGGCGCTGATGCGCTACCTGCCAGCAAATCGCAACGCAAACGCGACATGGATGCGCTGCAGGACATCGGCCGCGCACTGACCGAACTGCCGGCCGCCAAACTGAAGAAAATGAATCTGGACGACGGCCTGCTGGTCGCGCTGCTCGATTTCCAGAAAATCACCGCCAACGGCGCCAAGCGGCGCCAGCTGCAGTACATCGGCAAGCTGATGCGCGATATCGATCCGGAGCCGATCGAACAGCAACTGGCTGCGCTGCGTGGCGACTCCAGCGCCCACACCCGCTGGCTGCACCTGCTGGAGCGCTGGCGCGAACGGCTGGTGGAAGACGACAGCCACGTGCAGCAGCTGATCAACGACTTCCCGCAGTTGGACGTGCAGCAGCTGCGTACCATGGTGCGCAATGCCCGCAAGGAGCGCGAGGAAAACAAGCCGCCGAAGGCCAACCGCCAGTTGTTCCAGCTGCTGAAAGAGCTGATTCCGGAACAGGGCAAGCCGGCCAATAGCAGCGACGAGCAAGACGACACGCAGGACGAGTGAACATGAGCATCAAGATCGGTCTGGTTTCCATCTCTGATCGTGCCAGCCAGGGCATTTATGAAGACAAGGGCATTCCGGCGCTACTGGACTGGCTGAGTCTGGCCATCGCCACGCCGTTCAGCACCGAAACCCGGCTGATCGCCGACGAGCAGGCGCTGATCGAAGCCACGCTGCGCGAGCTGGTCGACGACGTCGGCTGCCACCTGGTGCTCACCACCGGCGGCACCGGCCCGGCGCCGCGCGATGTCACCCCGGAAGCCACGCTGGCGGTCGCCGACCGGGTGATGCCCGGCTTTGGCGAGCAAATGCGCCAGATCAGCCTCAAGTTCGTGCCGACCGCGATCCTGTCGCGGCAGGTGGGCGTGATCCGCAAGCAGAGCCTGATCCTGAACCTGCCCGGCCAGCCGAAGGCGATCCGCGAGACGCTGGAAGGCTTGCGCGACGGCGAACAGGTGGTGGTGCCCGGCATCTTTGCCGCGGTGCCCTATTGCCTGGACCTGATCGGTGCGCCATGGCTGGAAACCCGCGATGCGGTGGTCAAGGCCTTCCGTCCGAAATCCGCGGTCAAACCTGGCGCATGAGTTATTGCCCGCCACGCTGGCTGCTCGGCAGTCACCTGCAAACCATCTGGCCGGCCCTGTTTCTCAAATCGCAACCACCGACCTATCGCCGCGAGGTATGGCCGACCCCGGATGGTGGCGAGATCGCTGTCGACTATGTCGATGGTGATGCCGGTGCGCCGCTGGTGGTGCTGTTCCACGGTCTGGAAGGCAGTAGCCATAGCCACTACGCCAGCGCGCTGATGCACGCGGTCAAGGCACGCGGCTGGCGTGGCGTGGTGCCGCACTTCCGCGGCTGCGGTGGTCAGCCCAACCTGTTGCGCCGCGCCTACCATGCCGGCGATGCCGCCGAGATCGACTGGATCCTGCAGCGCCTGGCAGTTGGCAATACGGTGCTGTTTGTCGCCGGCGTGTCACTGGGCGGCAACATGCTGCTGCGTTACCTCGGCGAGCACGGCGCCCGCGCGCTGCCACAGGCGGCGGCGGCGATCTCGGCGCCGCTGGATCTGGCGGCGGCCAGCACCTGTCTCGATCGCGGCTTCGGGCGCCACGTCTACACCCGCATGTTCCTCAACACGCTGAAGCCGAAATCGCTGGCCCAGCTGGCGCAGCACCCGGACCTGTTCGATGGCGTGGCGGTGCGCAACAGCAAGACCTTTGTCGAGTTCGACAATCTGGTCACCGCCCCGCTGCACGGTTATCGCGACGTACAGGACTACTGGCGCCGCGCCAGCAGCAAGCCGCTACTGAAGGACATCGTGCGGCCAACCCTGGTACTGAATGCGCGCAACGATCCGTTTCTGCCGGTGTCGGCACTGCCCGGCAACGGCGAAGTCAGTCCGGCGGTGACGCTGGAGCAGCCGGAACACGGCGGCCACGTCGGCTTTGTCAGCGGCCGCTTCCCCGGTCACCTGCAATGGCTGCCGCAACGGCTGCTGACTTTTTTCGATCTTCACCTGCCGGGCAGTACCGGCACCGACTGAAAGACAATCCGCATGTCCGACATTCTCAACAAAATCTGTGCCACCAAATTTGAGGAAGTGGCCGCCCGCTCGGCGCAACAGTCGTTGGCCAGCGTGCGCACCGCCGCCGAGGCCAAGCGCGGCGATCGCCGCGATTTCGTGGCTGCCATCCGCAGCAAGCATCAGCAGCAGCTGGCGGCGGTGATTGCCGAGGTAAAAAAGGCCAGCCCCAGCAAGGGCGTCATTCGTGCCGATTTCGATCCGGCTGCGATCGCCCGCAGCTACGAGGCCGCCGGTGCCGCCTGCCTGTCTGTGCTGACCGATGCGCCCTACTTCCAGGGGCACGAGGACTACCTGATCGCCGCCCGCGCCGCCTGCAGCCTGCCGGTGCTGCGCAAGGATTTCATGGTCGATCCGTACCAGATCTACGAAGCGCGCGCCATCGGCGCCGACTGCATCCTGCTGATCGCGGCGGCGCTGAGCCTGTCGCAGATGCAGGATTTCGAGGCGCTGGCCCATGAGCTGGGCATGGCGGTGCTGGTGGAAGTGCACGACGCGACCGAGCTGGAAGCGGCGCTGCAACTGCGCACACCGCTGGTCGGCGTCAATAACCGCAACCTGCGCACCTTCGAGGTCAATCTCGACACCACGCTGCAATTGCTGCCGATGATCGGTAATGACCGCATCGCCGTCACCGAAAGCGGCATCGTCACCCGTGACGACGTGCAGCGCATGCGCGATCACGACGTGCATACCTTCCTGGTCGGCGAGGCCTTCATGCGCGAAAGCGACCCCGGCGCCGCATTGCAGCAGCTGTTCGCCTGAAATACAGCACGACACCAAAAACCGGCTCCACAGAGCCGGTTTTTTTATGGCGTGTTGCCCGGAGTCGGTGGTAGTGCCGATGGACGCCGTTCCCGAGACCTGGCGGTAATTGCCAGCCACGCCAGCCCTGGCGAGAACCAGGCGCGCTGTTGGTCGGTTTTTTCGAGCGCTACCGACATCTCTTTCAACGGCTGCCGTGACTTGCCGCCAACGTTGGCCGCAGACTCATGAGTTGCCGGATGGCGCGGCGGCCTCGTCCGTGCCTGCCTCTGCCCCGCCATCGGTCTCCGTTGCAGGGGCTGGCTCCTCGCCCGCCGTAACCGCCGGTGCCGCACTGGCTTGCTGCAATAGCTGCCACACTTCCTCGCGGCTACTGATCGCCTGCTCCAGCCGTTCGTTCAGCACCGCCAGCAAACGTTCCTGCTCCACGGTCCTTGCCTGCAATCCCGTTATGGTCTGTGCCTGTCGCGCGTTCTCCTGCTCTTGCTGTCGCAGGGCTCGACTGGCGGCCAGCAACTCGGCGCCGGTGCGGGCGCTATCCTGATACAGCCGCGTCAGCTCGTCCTGCTTGACGATCAGCGTCTGACCGAGGGTGCGCAGCTCGGCTTGCAGTTGTTGCACCTGCTGTTCGTGGCGGCGTTGCTCCTGATCGCGCTGATCCTTCACCGACAGGCGGTAGTGCTCCAGCGCTTCGCGCGCGTGCTGGTGCTTTTCCTCCAGTGACGCGCGGTGCGCCTGGTTCTCTGCCAGCCGTTCCTGCAAACCGATGATCTGCTGTTGCTGCTGGCCATCGCGCAGTTGCGCCGCCTGCAGTGCCAAGCTGGTAGCAGCGTGCGCCTGCTGTTCGGCCGCCAACGCCTGGCTTGCCTGCTGCAGCTGTTGCTGCTTGCTCTGCGCTTCCGCGGTGATCTGTGCCAGCTGTTCGCGACACTGCGCCAGCTGTGTGGCTGCCTCCGCCGCCATCGCGGCAATGCGCTCGTCGGCTTCTTCATGCAGCCGGGCGGCCAGCCGGCCGACCAGCTCCTGGATCGCCTCGCTGACGGCGATCTTCGCGCCGCTGCCGGCGCCCTCTTCCTCTTCCAGCTCTTTCAGGTAGCGATGAATGGTGGTCTTTGAGCCGGTGTTGCCGAGCTCGGCGCGAATGGCGTCAATCGACGGATTGCGCCCCTGTGCCAGCAGATTGTCCCTGGCGCGCAGGACTTCCGATTTGTAGATGCCGCTTCTGGCCATGTTGTGCTCCGTTGAAATTTAATACGTATTACGTACCATGATAATACATACCAATTTATAGATTAAATTTTTTAAAATACTAAAAATAAAGAGCGTGATAATCACGAATTATCACGCCTTGATATGCTCTGTCCTCAGAAATCAGCCAAAACACGTACGTTTCACTGCGGGGCCGCTCATCGTCGCCAAAATGGCCTCAAAAAATGCGTGACACCCACGGCGACCATCCGTTCTGCCCGGTTACCACCGTGGCGGCCAACCTTGGCGTGCAACCGTCGCCGGCAACGGCGGGCCACGCTGCTATAATTCGCCGCCGGCCCTGCCGGCTGCGGCAGCAAGGCCGCAACACAGACCTCCGTCCGTCATCTCCCTAAGCCGTCGCCACCATGGAAAAAATCGCCTGCTACCTCGCCGCCGCTACCCGCGACAACACGCGGCGCAGCTATGCGGCTGCCATTCGTCATTTCGAGGTGGAATGGGGTGGTTTTCTGCCGGCCACCGCCGACAACATGGCGTGCTATCTGGCGGACCATGCCGAAACGCTATCGGTGAGCACGCTGAAGCAAAGGTTGGCCGCACTGGCGCAGTGGCACCAGCAGCAGGGCTTTCCCGACCCGACCAAGGCGCCGGTGGTACGCCAGGTGCTGAAGGGCATCCGCGCGCTGCATCCGGCGCAGCAAAAACAGGCACTACCGTTGCAAATCCGGCAGCTGGAACAGCTGATTGCCTGGCTGGATGCCGGTATCGAACAGGCGGCACAGCAGCAGGATCACGCCACCCGCATGCGCTACCGCCGCGACAAGGCTCTGCTGCTGCTCGGTTTCTGGCGTGGTTTTCGTGGTGACGAACTGCTGCGACTGCAGATTGAAAACATCGAGCTTGTCGCCGGCGAAGGGATGAACTGCTTTCTGGCGCAATCGAAGAGTGACCGCCAGCTGCAGGGGCGCGTGTTCCGGGTGCCGCAGCTGTCGCGGCTATGCCCGGTCAGCGCCTACGGCGAGTGGCTGGCCGACAGCGGGCTGCGCGAGGGCGCGGTATTCCGCGGCATCAGCCGCTGGGGCGTGATCGGTGAGGACGGCCTGCACATCAACAGCCTGATTCCGCTATTGCGCCGCCTGTTTACCGCCGCCGGGCTGCCGGAGGCGGCGCGTTTCAGCGGCCACTCCTTCCGCCGCGGCTTTGCCAACTGGGCGAGCGCCAACGGCTGGGATCTCAAGACGCTGATGGCCTACGTCGGCTGGAAGGACATCCAGTCGGCGATGCGCTATATCGATGCCGCCGATCCGTTTGCGCGGCAGCGCATCGAAAACAGCCTGCCGCCGGCGCCGGCCTTGCCGCCAGTGGCGGACTGAGCCGGCGCGTTGGCAACAAAAAAGCGGACACCAAGGTGTCCGCTTTTTGCTGTGGCTGCCGTGTTGCTCAGCGCGACTTCACGAACGGCACGCCGATCGCCTTCGGCGCCACCGCCTTGCCCATGAAGCCGGCCAGCAGTACCACCGTCAACACGTACGGAATCGCCTGGATGAAGGCGTCCGGGATGCTGCCGATCAGCGGTAGCGCCGAGCCTTGCAGCCGGATCTGGATCGCGTCGGTAAAGGCGAACAGCAGGCAGCCGGAGACCGCCGCCCATGGCCGCCACTTGCCGAAGATCAGCGCCGCCAGCGCAAGATAGCCCTTGCCGGCGGTCATGTCCTGGATGAAGGCGCCGGTCTGCGCCAGCACCAGATAGGCACCGGCCACGCCGCACAGGGCGCCGCTGATGCTCTGCGCCAGATAGCGCACCAGCTTGACGTTGATGCCGGCGGCGTCGGCGGCGTGCGGGTTTTCACCCACCGCGCGCAGGCGCAGGCCAAAGCGGCTCTTGTACACCACCCAGCTCACCACCACGATCACCAGCAAGGCCAGATACACCAGGATGTTGTGGCCGAACAGCGCCTTCAATGGCGCCGAGGCGGCAATGGTGTCGGCAAACGGCAGCTCGATGCTGCGAAAACGCGCCGCGTCGTCCAACGTCGGCGTGCGGCCACCCTGCTGGAACCAGGCCAGCGCGAGCACTGGCGTCAGGCCGGACACCATCATGTTGAGCGCTACGCCGGAAATCAGCTGGTTGCCGTTATAGCCGATCGACACGATGCCGTGCAGCAAGGCCACCATCACCCCGGCGGCCATGCCGGCGGCGAGGCCGGCCCACGGCGACTGCATCATGTAGGCAACGCAGGCGGCGGCAAACGCGGCGGCCAGCATCTTGCCCTCCAGCGCCAGATCGACGATGCCGGAGCGCTCGGAAAACAGGCCGGCCAGCGCCGCCAGCACCAGCGGGGTGGCGACGCGGATGGTGGCGTCCAGCACACTGAAAAAGCTATCCATGTCAGTGTCTCCTTATCGTTTCGTCATCTGTTTGAACGCCAGCGCCAGCGGGGTCTGGAACAGGTTTTCCAGCGCGCCGCAGAACAGGATGATCAGACCCTGAGTCAGGATGATCATCTCGTGGGTGATCGCCGGTTTCTCGAAGGACAGGTCCAGACCACCCTGGGTCAGCGCGCCGAACAGCAGCGCCGACAGCAGGATGCCGAACGGGTGGTTGCGCCCCATCAGCGCCACCGCGATGCCGACAAAACCGATGCCGTTGGTGAACGCCAGGTTCATGCGGTGGGTGGAGCCGAGCAGCTCGTTGACCGCCGCGAGGCCGGCCAGCGCGCCGGAGAAGCACATCGCCACGATGATCACCTTGGACACCGGCATGCCGGCATAGCGCGCCGCTTTCTCGTTGAGACCGACGGTGCGCAGCGCATAGCCCCAGCGGCTGCGCCACACCATCAGGTAGAACACCACCAGCGAAATCAGCGCCAGGAAGAAGGTCGCGTTCAGCGGCGTCTGCGGCAATTCGATGCCAAGGTTGGCCGCAAGCTCGTGCAGCATCGGGATCCACGCCGATTCGGCGAACAGCCGCGTCGCCGGTGTCTGCGAGCCGGGCATGATCAGCTTGTCGACCAACAGCCAGGTCATCAGCGCACTGGCGATGAAGTTGAACATGATGGTGGTGACCACGATGTGGCTGCCACGCTTGGCCTGCAGGTAGCCGGGGATGAACGCCCACGCCGCGCCAAACACCATCGATGCCAGCAGCGCTAGCGGGATCACCACCCAGCCGGGCAGGAAATCCAGCCCCAGGCAGACCAGCGTCACGCCGAGGCCGGCGAGATACATCTGCCCCTCGCCGCCGATGTTGAACAGGCCGGCGTGGAACGCCGCCGCCACCGCCAGGCCGGTAAAGATGAAGCTGGTGGTGTAGAACAGCGTGTAGCCGATGCCTTCCGGATAGCCGAAGGCGCCGTTGATCATCAGTTGCAGACACTCGACCGGGTCTTCGCCGATCAGCGTAATCACCAGCCCGGACACCAACAGTGCCGCGAACAGGTTGAGTACCGGCATCAGCCACAAGGTGGCCCAGCGCGGCAGGTTACTTGGCTGGCTCATTTATGCCCCCCCATCAACAGGCCCAGTTCGGTGGCCGTGGCTTGCGCCGCCGGCAGCTCGCCACTGACGCGACCGGCGTTCATCACGATGATGCGGTCGCTGAGCGCCAAGATCTCGTCCAGTTCCACCGAAACCAGCAGCAACGCCTTGCCGGCATTGCGCAGGGCCATGAGTCGTTTGTGTATGAATTCGATGGCGCCGATGTCGACGCCCCGTGTCGGCTGGCCGATCAGCATCAGCTGCGGATCGCTGTCGATCTCGCGCGCCAGGATCACCTTCTGCTGGTTGCCGCCGGAGAACAGGCCGCTGCGGCGGAAGGCGTTGGCCGGGCGCACGTCGAACTCGCTGATGAAACGGCGGCAGCGCTCGATAATGGCCTTGCGGTTGAACAGTAGGCCGCGCTGGATCGCCGGCTGGTCGTGATAGCCGAGAATTGCATTTTCAAAGGTGGAAAAATCCTTGACCAACCCTTCGCGCGAACGGTCTTCCGGCACATGGGCGATGCCGAGGCGACGATAGGCGGCCGCCTTCGGCTCGCGCGTTGGTAGCGTGGTTAGCTCGGTGCCGTTGTAGCGCACCGAGCCGGTGCTGGCCTCACGCATGCCGGACAGGATTTCCAGCAGCTCGGACTGGCCGTTGCCGGAGACGCCGGCAATGCCGACGATCTCGCCCTCGCGCAGCTCAAAGCTGACGTCGTCCAGCAGCTTGACGCCGCGCGCGTCGGTCAGCGACAGGTTGCTCACCTGCAGCACCGTCTTGCCCGGCGTGGCCGGCGTCTTATCCAGCTGCAGGTTGACCTTGCGGCCAACCATCAGGTCGGCGAGGTCTTCCTTGCCCACTTCGGCGGTGACGACATTGCCGACGATCTCGCCGGCGCGCATCACGGTGACGGCGTCGGTGATGTCCAGCACTTCGCGCAGCTTGTGGGTGATCAGTAGCACCGTCTTGCCCTGCGCCTTGAGCAGACCGAGGATGCGGAACAGGTCGTCCGCTTCCTGCGGCGTCAGCACCGCGGTCGGTTCGTCGAGAATCAGCACGTCGGCGCCGCGGTACAGCGCCTTGAGGATTTCCACGCGCTGCTGCTCGCCCACGCCCAACTCGCCGACGATGGCGTCCGGATCGACCTGCAGGCCGTAGTCGCGGTTCAGCGTGGCCAGGTGCGCGCGGGCGGCCAGCAGGCTCTGCTTCAGCGCCACGCCCTGTTCGGCGCCGAGCACGATGTTTTCCAGCACGGTAAAGGTGTCCACCAGCATGAAGTGCTGATGCACCATGCCGATGCCGCGGGCGATGGCGTCGTGGCTGTTGCGGATGCGCACTTCCTGCCCATTCAGGCGGATGCTGCCGGAGTCGGCCTGGTAGTAGCCGTACAGGATGCTCATCAGCGTCGACTTGCCGGCCCCGTTCTCGCCGATAATGCCGTGGATGCTGCCCTTGGCGACGGCGAAGGAGATGTTCTTGTTGGCGTGGACTTCGCCAAAATACTTGTTGACGCCAGTCAGCTCGATAGCGAGTTCGGCCATATTGATTCAGCTCTCGATCAACACTCATCCCGGCATGGCCTGCAAAACGGCAGCACACGAAAGAGCGCGGCAAGCAGGAAACCTGCTTGCCGCGCGGGTCGTCCGGGATTCAGACGATTAATAACGAATGGTTACTGTACCGGGCAGCTGTTGCCAGCACGGTAGTCGACCACCTTGATCTTGCCGGCCACGATGTCTTTCTTGGCCTGGGTGATCTTGGCTTCCATGTCCTTGGAAATCAGCTTGCGGTTGTTGGCATCCACCGCCCAATCCACGCCGCCTTCCTTCAGGCCCATGGTCACCAGACCCGGCTTCCAGCTGTTGTTCTTACCGGACATCATGATGTCGTAAACGGCATTGTCAACGCGCTTCAGCATCGAGGTCAGCACGAAGCCCGGGAACAGGTGGTTCTGGTTGGAATCCACACCGATACCCAGCTTGTTCTTGTCCTTGGCCGCCTGCAGTACGCCCATGCCGGTGCCGCCGGCGGCGTGGAAGACCACGTCGACGCCACGGTCAAACTGGCTGCGTGCCAGCTCGCCGCCACGGGCCGGATCGTTGAACGCCTGCGGCGTGGTGCCGGTCATGTTGGAGACCACTTCCACCTTCTTGTTGGCCGCCTTGGCGCCCTGGGTGTAGCCGCAACCGAAGGCGCGGATCAGCGGCACGTCCATGCCGCCGATGAAGCCGACCTTCTTCGACTTGGAGGCCATGCTGGCTGCCATGCCGACAAGGTAGGAGCCTTCCTGTTCCTTGAACACGATCGACTGCACGTTGGTGCCCTTGGCCACGTCGTCCACGATGGTGAACTTCACTTTCGGGAACTCGGCGGCAACGGCCTGCACCGCCTGGGTAAAGGAGAAACCCACGGCCACGATCAGATCGACGTTGCGACGCGCCAGGTTGCGCAGCACCTGTTCTTTTTGCGCTTCGTTGGCGATCTGGGCTTCGCGGTAGGCGATGCCGGTGGCCTTCTTGAAGCGTTCGGCACCGGTGTAGGCGGCTTCGTTGAAGCTCTTGTCAAACTTGCCAGCCTGGTCGTAAACCACGGCCGGTACAAATGCCCAGCTTGCGGATGCCGTCATCAGCATGACAGCAGCGGCAATACCCCGTTTTTTGGAAATTTGCATGAGATGTTTCCCTCAATGTGCGTGTAGTTACAACGAACGGGTCATGGTAACCATAATTGGTTCGGCATGTGTGCACCATTCGTTGTGCATGTCAGCGAGCGGAGGCGCCGGTGTCAGCCGGCCGCTGCCCGATTTGCGACAGGGGCGTGATTATAAGCACAGTCACAAAAAGTTATTAGCAAAAAAACGGCCACCACGGGCAGATTACGCGCAATGCGTAAAACGGCGCAGCCGGTACGCCACATTCACAACGCCAATTGCGCGCAAAGTGTAGACAGCGCGCTGCACACCGACTGCTGGCGGATGGCGGCGCGATCGCCGTCAAAGTGTTGCGTGTACGTCAGTGGCTGCGGCAGCGCCAGCCCGGCCAGCGCAAAACAGACGGTACCGACCGGCTTGTCGGCGCTGCCGCCGTTGGGGCCGGCAATGCCGCTGACCGCCAGTGCCCAGTGGCAATCGGCCAGCCGCAGCGCACCGCTGGCCATCGCCGCCGCCACCGGCTCGCTGACCGCGCCGTGCTGCAGCAACAACTGCGGCGGCACCCCCAGCAGGCGCTGCTTGGCGTCATTGCTGTAGCTGACGATGGCCATGTCGAACCAGCCGGAACTGCCGGCGATGGCGGTAATCGCCTGCGCAATGCCGCCGCCGGTGCAGGACTCGGCGGTGGTCACCTTTTCATCACGCGCCAGCAACAGCTCGCCAAGACGGGCCGCCAGCTGTAATTCATCCATGAAAGCGCTCCTGGAAATGTCGCATCAGCCCGCTGGTGGAGGCGTCGTGGGGGGCAGAGGCCTTGCCGTCCATCTCCGCCAGCAGCTGTGCGGCCAACTGTTTGCCGTACTCCACGCCCCACTGGTCGAAGGAGTTGACCCCCCAGATCACGCCCTGCACGAACACCTTGTGCTCGTACAGCGCCAGCAGCATGCCTAGTGTATAGGGGGTGAGCTGGTCCAGCGCCAGGGTGTTGGACGGCTGGTTGCCGGGAAACAGCTTCTGCGGCAGCAGCATGTCCAGCTCGTCGCCCGGCAGGTGGGCCAGCTCGCGCAGCACCTCGGCCTCGCTCTTGCCGCGCATCAGCGCCTCGGTCTGCGCCAGGCAGTTGGCAACCAGCACCCGATGCTGGTCGCCCTGTGGGTAGTGCGAATTCAGCGGCAGGATGAAGTCGCAAGGCACCAGGCGCGTGCCCTGGTGCAACAGCTGGAAGAAGGCATGCTGACTGTTGACGCCCTCCTCGCCCCAGATTACCGGGCCGGTGTCGAAATCCAGCCGCTCGCCGCAACGACCGACGCGCTTGCCGTTGGATTCCATGTCCAGCTGCTGCAGATGCGCCGGCAGGCGGCGCAGACCGTGGTCGTAGGGCATGATGGCGTGGGTATGCGCGCCATAGAAGGTGTTGTACCAGATGCCGAGCAGCGCCAGCAGCACCGGCATGTTGCGCGCGAAAGGCGCGCTGAAGAAGTGTTCGTCCATCGCCGCGCCGCCGGCCAGAAACTGGCGGAACTGCTCCGGCCCGATCGCCAGCATCACCGGCAGCCCGATCGCCGACCACACCGAGTAGCGACCGCCGACCCAGTCCCAGAAGCCGAACATGTTGGCCGCATCGATGCCGAACGCCTGCACCGCCGGACGGTTGGTCGAAATCGCCACGAAGTGCCGCGCCACCGCCGCGTCGCCACCGGCCGCCACCAGCCAGCGGCGGGCGGCATGGGCGTTGAGCAGCGTTTCCGGGGTGGTGAACGATTTGGAGGCGATGATGAACAGCGTGGTCGCCGGCTGGCACTGTTCCAGCGTTTGCGCCAGGTGCTGGCCGTCGACATTGGAGACAAAGTGGACGTTCAGCCCCGCCTGGCAGTACGGGCGCAGCGCCTCGTGCACCATCAGCGGGCCAAGATCGGAGCCGCCGATACCGATGTTGACCACGTCGCGGATAGCATGGCCGTCGTAGCCGCGCCAGACGCCGCCGCGCACCTGCTCGGCGAAGCGGCTGCACGCTGCCAGCACTTGCTGCACCTCATCCACCACGTTGACGCCGTCCAGCAGCACGCTGCTGCCGGCAGGCTGGCGCAGCGCGGTGTGCAGCACCGCACGGCCCTCGCTGACATTGATGCGCTCGCCGTCGCGCATCCACTGCAGCCATTGCTTGAGGTTGGCCGCATCGGCCAGCTCCAGCAGCAGCTCGACGGTGCGATCGGTGATGCGGTTCTTGGAGTAGTCCAGCAGCAGGCCGTCCAGCTCCAGCGAATAGCGGTGAAAGCGCTGCGCATCCTGCTCGAACAGCTCGCGCATGTGCACATGACGGGTGGCGCGCTGGTGCTGGTGCAGTCGCGCCCACACCGGTGTGCTGTTGATCGCGGCATGGCGCTGCTGCGCCATCTGTTCGAGGAAACTGCTCATTCCGGGCATCGCCTTACACTTTGAGGAAGTGTTCGCGGTAATAGCGCAGTTCCTCGATCGATTCGAGGATGTCCGCCAGCGCTTCGTGCTTGCCCTTCTTCACCACGCCCTTGGCGATGTCCGGGCGCCAGCGCTTGCACAGCTCTTTCAGCGTCGACACGTCGAGGTTGCGGTAGTGGAAGTAGCGCTCCAGCTCCGGCATCCAGCGTGCCATGAAGCGGCGATCCTGGCCGATGGAGTTGCCGCACATCGGCGACACACCCTTGGCGATGTGTTCCTGCAGGAAGGCCAGCAGCTGCTGCTCGGCTTCGGCCTCGCTCAGCGTCGACGCCTTGACGCGGGCGGTGAGCCCGGTCTTGCCGTGAGTATTGGTGTTCCACTCGTCCATTGCGGCCAACGTTTCGTCGCTCTGGTGCACGACCAGCACCGGCGATTCGGCGACCACGTTCAGCTGGCTGTCGGTGACCACCATCGCGATTTCGATGATGCGGTCGGTGTCTGGTTCCAGCCCGGTCATTTCCATGTCCAGCCAGATGAGATGCTTGGGATCTTGCGGCATAATGCTCGTCTCTAACGAAATGCAGGCATTTTCCTTTAATAACCGCCCTTGGGCAAACCCGGCTCACCATGAATTTATTCACCTGGTCTTTCCTGTTCGCCGTGCTGCTGTCGCTGGCGCTGCGGCTCTACCTGTCGCAACGCCAGATCCGCCATGTGCAGCAGCATGCGGCCAAGGTGCCGGCTGCCTTCCGTGACCGCATCACGTTGCAGCAGCACCAGCTGGCCGCCGACTATTGCGTGGCGCGGCAGCGCCCCGGACAGTGGCAGGCGGCCGCTGACAGCGCGCTGCTGCTGGCGCTGACGCTGGGTGGCGGCCTGCAGTGGCTGTGGCAGCTGCTGGCCGAGCGCGGTCTGGGTGGCGTGTGGCAGGGCGTGGCACTGATCGGCGTGCTGGCGCTGCTCAGCAGCGTGCTCAGCCTGCCGTTCAGCCTGTATCGCACCTTCGTCACCGAGAAACGCTTCGGCTTCAACCGTACCAGCTGGCTACTCTATTTTGCCGACATGGCCAAGGGCGGTGCGCTGGCCGCCATCGTCGGCGCGCCGCTGGTCACCCTGATCCTGTGGCTGCTGCACGCCGCCGGCGACTGGGCCTGGCTGTGGGTGTGGTGCAGCTGGACCCTGTTCAGCTTGGCGATGCTGTGGGCGTACCCGACGCTGATCGCGCCGCGCTTCAACCGCTTCACGCCGCTGGCCGATCCGGCGCTGCGCCAGCGCATCGACAACCTGCTGGCGCGCACCGGCTTTCACAGTGACGGCGTGTTCGTGATGGACGGCTCGCGCCGCTCCAGCCACGGCAATGCCTACTTCACCGGCTTTGGCAAAACCAAGCGCATCGTGTTCTTCGACACCCTGCTCACCCAGCTGGACGAGGGTGAGGTGGAGGCGGTGCTGGCGCACGAGCTGGGCCACTTCAAGCACGGCCACATCCGCCAGCGCATCGCCACCACCTTCTTGCTGTCCTTCCTCAGCCTCTACCTGCTCGGCTGGCTGCTGACGCTGCCGGCGTTCTACAGCGGCCTGGGCGTTGCCGATACCGCGCCGGCACTGGGGCTGGTGCTGTTCATGCTGGCGGCGCCGGCGTACACCTTCCCGCTGACGCCGCTGTTCAGCCAGCTGTCGCGGCGCCACGAATACCAGGCCGACGACTTCGCCGCCCGCCACAGCAGCGCCAGCGAACTGATCAGCGCGCTGGTCAAGCTGTACCGTGACAATGCCAGCACACTGACGCCAGACCCGCTACACTCGCGCTTTTACGGTTCCCATCCACCGGCGAGCCTGCGCATCGCCCACCTGGAAAGGCAAGCACAATGAATCTGCAACACATGCACTGCGAGGCCCAGCACGGCCTGCACTCCCTCAGCGAACAGACCCGCGCCGAGCTGCTGGCCCACCTCGACGGTTGGGCGGTAGAGGGCATCGAACTGGTCAAGACCTTCCGTTTCGACGACTACTATCGCACCATGGCCTTCGTCAACGCGCTGGCCTTCATCGCCCACCAGCAGGACCACCACCCCGACCTGTCGGTACACTACAACCGCACCGTGGTCCGCTTCAGCACCCACGACGCCGGCGGCCTGACCCTCAACGACTTCATCTGCGCCGCCAAGACCGAAGCACTGGCGGCCGGCAAATGAAGCAGCAAGGTCAGATCATCCGCAGTTACGGCCGCCGCTTCATCGTCGAGTGCGACGGCCAGCAATACGATTGCACCACCCGTGGCAAGCGCGTCGATTACGCCTGTGGCGATCACGTCGAACTGTCGATCATCAACGGCGAACAGGCGGTGATCGAAAAGGCCTGCGAACGCAAGAGCCTGCTCTACCGCCAGGACGACTGGCGCACCAAGCTGATTGCGGCCAACGTCACCCGCATCGTGTTCGTCACCGCCGCGGTGCCCTCGCCCAACGAAGAGCTGCTCAACCGCTGCCTGCTGGCCGCCGAGGCCGCCGACATCGAGCCGATCATCCTCGTCAACAAGGGCGACCTGCCGGAAACTGCCGACTGGCTGGCCAAGCTGCAGCCGTACCGCGAACTGGGCTACACCTTGGTCACCGTCAGCGCCCTGCACGACATCAACGAGCTGCTGCCGCTAGTCAAGGGCCAGACCTCGGTTTTTGTCGGACAGTCCGGCATGGGCAAGTCGACGCTGACCAATGCACTGCTGCCCGCCGCCGAGGCGCGCGTCGGCGATATTTCCATCGCGCTGGATGCCGGCCGCCACACCACCACCCATGCCGCGCTCTACCATCTGGACGAAGACAGCCACCTCATCGATTCGCCCGGCCTGCAGGAATTCGGCCTCAGCCACCTAGCAGCCACCGAGCTTGCCGGCCTGTTTCCGGAAATGCGCCCCTATATCGGCCACTGCCGTTTCCACAACTGCACCCACCGCGCCGAGCCAAACTGCGCGATCAAGGGCGCCTGTGATGAAGGCCGCATACGCCCGACCCGACTGGCTTTGCTGCAGAAACTGACGAATCAGCTAGTTAATGCCTAACGAATAAAATTTTCGCGTAACAAGCCGTTTACATTTTCTGATGATGACCCTAATCTGTCATGAAATGACAACAAGGGGGCGCTAGCATCCCCCTCATTCCGACAAAAAGACAAGGAGTCAGCATCATGAGCAAGCGAATCGCGTTGGTTACCGGGGGCATGGGCGGTATTGGCACCGCCATCTGCAAGGCGCTGGCCGACAGCGGCCACATCGTGGCCACCACCTACAGCAAGCCGGGCAAGGATCAGGCCTGGCTGGCGGACATGAAGGGCCAGGGTTACGACTTCCACGCCTTCCAGTGTGATGTCAGCGATTTTGATTCGTGCCAGCAGGCGGTTGCCGCCATCACCGAGCAGCTTGGCCCGGTGGACGTGCTGGTCAACAACGCCGGCATCACCCGCGACGCCAGCTTCCGCAAGCTGGGCAAGGCCGATTGGGACGCGGTGATCAGCACCAACCTCGATTCCGTATTCAACGTGTGCAAGCCGGTAGTGGAATCGATGCTGGAGCGCGGTTTCGGTCGCGTGATCAACATCTCGTCGATCAACGGTCAAAAAGGCCAGTTCGGCCAGACCAACTACTCCGCCGCCAAGGCCGGCATGCACGGCTTCACCATGGCGCTGGCACAGGAAGTGGCGCGCAAGGGTGTGACCGTCAACACCATCAGCCCGGGTTACATCGGCACCGACATGGTGATGGCGGTACCGGAAGATGTGCGCAACAAGATCATCGCGCAGATCCCGGTCGGTCGTCTGGGCCAGCCGGAAGAAATCGCCGGTCTGGTCAACTACCTGGCCTCCGATCTGGCCGGTTTCATGACCGGTGCCGACTTCGCCATTAACGGCGGTCAGCACATGATGTAAGCGCGTCCGCCGCAAGGTTGGCCGCACGCAAAAAGCCGGGATGCATTCCCGGCTTTTTTGCTATGCTGCGTTCCCCTTTTTACACTGATGGAGTCCTGCCATGGCAGAACAGCTGCTGATCGCCGAAGGCTCGCGCGAGGCGCAATACCAGGCCCTGTTACCACAGGTGCTGGCACTGATCGAATCCGAGAGCGACATCGTCGCCGCCATGGCCAACTGCAGCGCCGCGATCCAGCAGACCTTCAACTGGCTGTGGACCGGCTTTTATCTGGTCAAGGACGAACAGCTGGTGCTGGGGCCGTTCCAGGGTCCGATCGCCTGCACCCGCATCCCGAAAGGCCGCGGCGTATGCGGCAGCGCCTGGGCGCAGGCACGGACGCTGATCGTGCCGGATGTGGACGCCTTCCCCGGCCATATCGCCTGCTCGTCGGCGGCGCGCTCCGAGATCGTGCTGCCGGTGTGCGATGCCGCCGGTACGGTGGTGGCGGTGCTGGACATCGACGCCAGCGAACTGGCGCAGTTCAGCGAGCTTGACCAGCGCTACCTGGAGCCGGTGTGTGCGGCGCTGGGCAGGCTGTTCAACCCGCCAGCAAACGCCTGACCTGTTCCGCCAGCTGCGCCGCCGGCATCGCGGCCAGCTGCGTCTGCTCGGCCTGCAGCCACAGCAGCAGGTGTGGCAGGCGGTGCTGTTGCAGTAGCGCCTGCTCCTGCTGTAGTTGCTGCAGGGCACTGCTGCGCTGCTGCTCGGTGGCGGTCAGTTCGGCGTGACGTTGCTGCCACTGCTGCCGTAGCGTGTCGCTGTCCGCCAGCTGCCCCTGCACCGCCGCCAGTTCTGCGGCCAACCGGCCATTCTCCTGCGCCCGCTGTGCCAGCTGCTGCTGGTTGCTGTCGCGCAGCGCCGCCAGTTGCTGGGCCAGCTGTTGCCCCTCCGCCTGCCACTGTTGCTCGCGCTGGCGCAGCAGCGTGCGCTCGTCCTCTACCTGCTGGTACAGCTGGATGCGCATGCCTTCCAGCCGCTCGTAGGCCAGTGCCTCGCGCCGCTCGCCATCCTGCTGCAATTGCTGCAGCTGCACCGCATGGCGCGCCTCCAGCGCCTCGACGCGCTGGTCGGCTGCCTGTTGCGTGGCAATGATCTGGCTGCGCGCCTGCTGCAATGCCGCCTCGCTGCTGATAGCGCGTGCCTCCTGCGCCGCCAGTGCCTGCTGCAACTGTGTGAGGTTGGCCGCCAGCTGCTGCTGCGCCTGCTCGGCGCTGTCGCAGCGCTGGCTCAGCGCCAGTTGCTGTGCGCTGGCGGCGGCCAGTTCGCGCTGCGCCTGCGCCAGCTCGGCGAACAGCCGTGCCACTTCCTGCTGCGCTTCTTCGCGCAAGCCGGCTAGATTCTGCTCCGCCTCGCCGCAAGCCTGCTGCCAGACCTGGGCGAAGGCCTGCGCCAGCGCCGGCGACCACTCCGGGTGGCGGGCACTGGTCGCCATCTTGCCGAGGAATTCCTGCCGCCACTGGCGCAGGGTGTTGTTGATGGTGGTGTTGGAGCCGGTGCCCAGCCGCGCGCGCACCTCCTGCACCGTCGGCCACACGCCGGCGCTGACCAGTTCCAGCGCCACGTCGCGCACTCGTGTATGAATATCCATGCTTGTTTACCTGCTGGCTGTCTGCCTTGTTCTGCGTCGGCACAACACGCCGATTTCTGCAGCGGTGCTTATAACACTGCCAGCCCCACCGCGGCCAGTGCCGGTTCGCACGGCAGCCACACGCTGAACACCGCACCGCCCTGCGGCTGGTTGGCGGCCTCGATCACGCCGCCACTGCGCTCCGCCAGCCCTTGGCACACCCACAGCCCGAGGCCGGTGCCGTCGTGCTTGCTGGTGAAAAACGGATCGAACAGCCGCGCCATGTCGGCCTCGGCGATGCCGCTGCCGTTGTCGGCCACGCTCAGGCGCAGTCCGGGGCGGCCGTCGCTGCCGGGCGCGTCGTGTGCCGACAGCGTCAGCACCCCGCCCTGCGGCATCGCCTGGATCGCGTTCAGGATCAGGTTGATCAGGATCTGCTGCAGCTCGAAACGGTTGGCCAGCAGCGTGGCACGGCTGTGCCACTGTTTCACCACCGCGATATTGCCGCGGTTCATCTGGTAGCCGACCAGCAACAGGCTGTCCTGGAACACCTCCTGCGGCTGCACCTGCTGCAGGTCGCCGGCGTATTCGCTCGGCCGCGCGTACTGCAGCAGCTTGGCCACGATCAGCTGGATGCGCTGTACCTGCTCGCGCATCAGGCGGATCTCCGGCAGCACCGGTGCCGCCGCCTCGCCAAGCAGCTCCTGCATCAGCTCCAGATTGCCCTGGATCACCGCCACCGGATTGTTGATCTCGTGCGCGGTACCGGCCGCCAGCTGCCCGATGGCGGCCAGTTTTTCCGACTTGAACAGCTGCTGCTGCGCGCTGAGCAGGGTATGGTTGGCCGCCGCCAGCTCACGCGTGCGCTCCGCCACCTTGTCGTCCAGCTCGCCGGCCCAGCGCAGCATGGCCTGGTTCTGCGCCTCCAGCCGCGCCAGCAGCGCGTCGAAATGCGCGGCCAGCAGGGCCAGCTCGTCCTGCTGCGGCAAGGCGCCAACGCGGGCATCCAGCCGGCCGGCGGCCACCGCGCTCATGGTCTGGCGCAGGCGTTCCACCGGGTCGATCACCGAGCGCGCAAAACGCCAGCTCACCCACGTTGCCGCCGCCATGGTGATGGCGAACAGCACGAACAGCACCGCCAGCGCCATCCACTTGGCCAGCACGAACGGCTGTTCCAGAAAACCGACGTACAGCATGCCGATACGTTGGCCGCGGCTGTCCAGCAACGGCTGGTAACCGGACACATACCAGTCGCCGATCACCCGCGCCCGGTTCAGCCACGCCTGGCCGCGGCCCAGCACCTGCTCCGACACCTCCTGCGACACACGGCTGCCGATGGCGCGCCCGCCACGGGGGTAGGTCACCGTGGTGGCGATGCGGGTGTCGTCGAGGAACAGTGTGGCCGAGCCGCGACTGCGGATCGGCAGCGAACCCTGCGGGTACACCAGATGGCGGATGCGGTCGATGAACTCGATATTGCGGTTCAGCAGCACGCCGCCGACCAGCACCAGCGGCTGCCCCGGCACCTTGGCCGCGGCGTGCAACAGCAGGCCGTTGTCACTGACGTTGCGCTTGCTCGGTCGCGCACCGGGCGTCGCCAGCAATTCGATGTGCGAGCGCGCCTGCAGCAGCGGCGACAGCGCGGCCAGCTGCGCCGGGCTGAACACGTCCAGCGTGGCGCGCTGCGTACCGCTGCTGGCGGCCAGCACCACCGCCGGCTGCGGGTAGCGCAGGCCGTGGCTGGCCGGCAGCGACGCGGCCACCACCTGCTGGCGCGCGTCCAGCAACAGCAGATAGTCCAGCCCCAGGCTGCGCGCGCGTTCGCGCAGCAGCGCGTCGGGCGAAGTTGCACGCGGCTGGCGGCGGGTATCGGCCAAGGCCTCGGAACTGGCCAGCGCCTCGATGCTGCGGCCAACGTCGCTCTGCACCCGCTCGAAATAGGTGGCCGCCACCGCCAGATCGCTGCGCACCTTGAAAACCAGCAGCTCCTCGAACGCCGCCCCGCCCCAGCCGGCCAGCAACAGCAGCAGCACCGGAAAACCGACCACCAGCGGCAGCAGCGCGAGGGTGACGAAGCGGGTGCGTACCGAACGGTTCAGCGGCTGCAGCAGGCGCCGCCACAGGCCGGCTACTCGCCCCAGGACAGGCATTTGCGCTCCAGGGTCTTGCGGGAAATGCCGAGCCGGCGCGCCGCCTCCGACTTGTTGCCGGCGCAGGCGGCCAGCACCGCGCGGATATGGCGGGTTTCGACCTGGCTCAGGCTTTCTTCCGCCGGCACCGCCCCGGCCGCCAGCTCGCCGACGGCCGGCGGCAGTCGCGTCGCCGGCAGATCCTGCGGCAGGTAGCCGAGAATCAGCGAGCGTTCGATCAGGTTTTTCAGCTCGCGCACATTGCCCGGCCAGTCGTAGGCGGCCATCGCCACCAGCAGCGCCGGCTCCACCTCCACCGGCGCCACCCCCAGCGCCGGGCTGAGCAGGTCCATGAAGTGCGCCACCAGCTCCGGCAGGTCCTCGGTGCGCTCGCGCAGCGGCGGCAGCGCCAGCTCCAGCACCTGCAGCCGGTAGTACAGGTCGGCACGGAAACGGCCGGCGGCGACCTCGTCCGCCAGCGGCTTGTTGCTGGCGGCGATCACGCGCACGTCAACCTTGATCTCCTGCTCCGAGCCGACCGGACGGATGCTGCGCTCCTCCAGTACCCGCAGCAGCTTGGCCTGGATCGCCAGCGGCAGCTCGGCCACCTCGTCCAGGAACAGCGTGCCGCCGCGCGCGTAGTAGAACAGCCCGTCGCGGCTGGCGGCGGCGCCGGTATAGGCGCCCTTGAGATGGCCGAACAGCTCGCTCTCGATCAGCTCCTGCGTGATCGCCGCGCAGTTGACCGGCACGAAGCTGGCGTTGGCGCGCGGGCTGAGCTGGTGCAGCGCGCGCGCCACCACTTCCTTGCCGGTGCCGGATTCGCCCTGGATCAGCACCGTCGACGGCATCGGCGCGAAGCGCTGCAACAGGCCGCGCAGCTCGGTGATCGCCGCCGAGTGCCCGATCAGGCCGTCGCGGCTGACCTTGCTGCGGCTGGCGTGCGACGCCACCTCGCGGCGCAGCACCCAGTTTTCCGCCTCCAGCCGCGCGCGCTCGAAGGCACGCCTGGCGGCGTTGATCAGCTGCGCCAGCGAGAACGGCTTGAGCAGGAAATCCGACGCGCCGGCGCGCAGCGCGTCGATGGCGGTTTCCACGTCGGCAAACGCGGTCATCAGGATCACTTCGCTGTTGACGCCGCGCTCGCGCAGCTGCTTCAGCCAGTTGACGCCGGAGACGCCCGGCAGCGAGATGTCGAGCACGATCAGGTCGAAGCGCTGCTGCGCCACCAGCGGCTCGGCCGCTTCCACGCTGCCGGCGGTGTGCACGCTGCCGCAGCGCGATTCCAGCGCCCGCTTGATGAAATTGACCATGCCCGGCTCGTCATCGACCACCAGCACGCTGTAGCTGTCCCATTGCTTGGCTGCCGCGTTTCCGCTTGCGGCCAACGTTTCGTCTTGCTGCAAAAGCTTGTTCCCCTTATGGACAAATTGACCCAGTCCGCGCAGCGGCGTTGCGACTATTTGTCCGTTCAAGCCAGGCTTGATTGCCGGCATTCATGATGCAAGTGCTTGTTTGTGCTGGGTATTGACAAAAACCCTACCACGGGCACGGCAAATGCTATGCCAAGGCTATTGCGCGGGCTCGCCCGCGTCAAACGCGACAACCCAAAAACAAGAGGAGAGCCATGATGGAAGTGAACCGGCGGCAGTTCTTCAAACTGAGCGCGGCGCAGATCGGCACCGCCAGCCTGGTGGGCATGGGCTTCAGCCCGAGCCAGGCGCTGGCCGAGGTGCGCCAGTACAAGCTGATGGGCGCCAGGGAGACACGCAACACCTGTACCTATTGCTCGGTCGGCTGCGGCGTGATCCTGTACAGCCTCGGCGATGGCGCGAGGAACGCCAAGTCGGAGATCTTCCACATCGAGGGCGATCCGGATCACCCGGTCAGCCGCGGCTCGCTGTGCCCGAAAGGCGCCGGCCTGCTCGACTTCATCCACAGTCCGAAGCGGCTGCAATACCCGGAAGTGCGCGAGGCCGGCAGCAGCGAGTGGAAACGCATCGGCTGGCATGACGCCATCCACCGCATCGCCCGCCACATGAAGGCCGACCGCGACGCCAACATCGTCGAGAACAATGCCGACGGCGTGCCGGTCAACCGCTGGCTGACAACTGCGATGCTGACCGCCTCCGCCGGCTCCAACGAGACCGGCATCATCACCCAGAAATTCCTGCGCAGCCTGGGCATCATCGCCACCGACGCGCAGGCGCGTGTCTGTCACGGGCCGACGGTGTCGGCGCTGGCCTCCACCTTTGGCCGCGGCGCGATGACCAACAGCTGGGTCGACATCAAGAACGCCGACTTCATCCTGGTGATGGGCGGCAACGCCGCCGAGGCGCACCCGGTCGGCTTCAAGTGGGCGATCGAGGCCAAGAAGACGCGCGGCACCAAGCTGATCGTGGTCGATCCGCGCTACAACCGCACCGCCGCGGTGTCCGACCTCTACCTGCCGATCCGCGCCGGCGCCGACATTCCCTTCCTGGGCGGCGTGATCCACTGGCTGATCGCCAACGACAAGATCCACTGGGACTACGTGAAGGCCTACACCAACGCCAGCTTCATCGTCGGCGACGGCTTTGCCTTCGAGGACGGCCTGTTCAGCGGCTACGACGAGGCCAAGGGCAAGTACGACCGCAGCAGCTGGAGCTACGCGCTGGACGAGGCCGGCAACGCCAAAACCGACCCCACGCTGCAACACCCGCGCTGCGTGTGGCAACTGATGAAGGCGCACTTCGCCCGCTACACGCCGGAAGTGGTCACCAACCTGTGTGGCACGCCGGTGGATGGTTTCCTCGAGGTGTGCAAGCAGCTGGGCGAGACCGCGCGACCGGACAAGGTCGGCACCATCCTGTACGCGCTGGGCTGGACGCAGCACACCGTCGGCGCGCAGAACATCCGCACCATGGCGATGATCCAGCTGCTGCTGGGCAATATGGGCATGCCCGGCGGTGGCGTGAACGCGCTGCGCGGCCACTCCAACATCCAGGGGCTGTCCGACCTCGGCCTGCTGTCGACCAGCCTGCCCGGCTACCTGACGCTGCCCAACGAAAAAGACCACCCCGACTTCGCCAGCTATCTCGCCAAGACCACGCCCAAGCCGCTACAACCGGGGCAGATGAACTACTGGGGCAATACACCGAAGTTCTTCGTCAGCCTGATGAAGTGGCTGTGGGGCGACAACGCGCGCCAGGACAACGACTGGGGTTACCACTGGCTGCCGAAGTGGGACAAGCTTTATGACGTGCTGCACATCGTCGAGCTGATGCACCAGGGCAAGATGAACGGCTTCATCGTGCAGGGCTTCAACCCGCTGGCATCGTTCCCCGACGCCAACAAGGTCACCGAATCGTTCTCCAAGCTGAAATACATGGTGATCATCGACCCGATCGCCACCGAAACCTCCACCTTCTGGCAGAACCACGGTGACAGTCACGACGTCGATCCGGCCAAGATCCAGACCGAGGTGTTCCGCTTGCCGTCCACCTGCTTTGCCGAGGAGGACGGCGCCATCGTCAACTCCAGCCGCTGGCTGCAGTGGCACTGGAAAGGCGCCGATGCACCGGGCGAGGCCAAGGGCGACAACGAGATCATCGGCGAGCTGTTCACCGCGCTGCGCGAGCTGTACCGCAAGGACGGCGGCAAGGTGGCGGACCCGATCCTCAACGTGGCGTGGCACTACCGCGACCCGGCGGCGCCGTCGCCGGAGGAGCTGGCAAAGGAAATGAACGGCAAGGCGCTGGCCGACCTGATGGACCCCGCCGACCCCACCAAGGTGCTGGTGAAAAAGGGCGAGCAGATCCCCGGCTTTGCCGTCCTGCAGGACGACGGCAGCACCAGCAGCGCCTGCTGGATCTTTGCCGGCTGCTGGACGCAGGCCGGCAACCAGATGGCGCGTCGCGACAACAGCGACAGCGGCCTGGGCAACACCCCCGGCTGGGCCTGGGCGTGGCCGGCCAACCGCCGCATCCTGTACAACCGCGCCAGCTGCGACCCGGCCGGCCAGCCGTGGGACGCCAAGCGCAAGCTGATCGGCTGGAACGGCGAAAAATGGAGCGGCGCCGACATCCCCGACTTCAAGGCCGATGCCGGCCCGGATTCCGGCATGAATCCGTTCATCATGAACCCGGAGGGTGTGGCGCGGCTGTTCTGCACCGACAAGCTGGCCGACGGCCCGTTCCCCGAGCACTACGAGCCGATGGAAAGCCCGATCGGCACCAACCCGCTGCACCCGAAAGTGGTCAGCAGCCCGGCGGTACGCATCTTCAAAACCGACCGCGAGCGCCTGGGCACCCATCACGACTACCCGTACGTCGGCACCACCTATCGCCTGACCGAGCACTTCCAGTTCTGGACCAAGTCGGTGCTGCTCAATGCCATCGCGCAGCCGGAGCAGTTTGTCGAGATCGGCACGGCGCTGGCCAGCGAGAAAGGCATCGCCCAGGGCGATCTGGTCAAGGTCAGTTCCAAGCGCGGCTTCATCAAGGCCAAGGCGGTGGTCACCAAGCGGCTGATGGCGCTGCAGGTCAACGGCCAGACCGTGCACCAGATCGGCATCCCGCTGCACTGGGGCTGGGAGGGCGTGGCACAGAAGGGTTACCTCACCAATGCGCTGCCGCCGGCGGTGGGCGACTGCAACACGCAGACCCCGGAATACAAGTCTTTCCTCGTCAACCTGGAAAAAGCATAAGGAGCGCCGGATATGGCATTGCAATCCCTGGACATTACCCGCCGCTCCGCCAGCCCCACGGCCAGCCCGCAAGCGCGCAAGACCATCGAGATCGCCAAGCTGATCGACGTGTCCACCTGTATCGGCTGCAAGGCCTGTCAGGTGGCGTGCTCGGAGTGGAACGACATCCGCGAGGAAGTCGGCCACAACATCGGCGTCTACGACAACCCGACCGACCTCTCCGCCGACGCGTGGACGGTGATGCGCTTCGCCGAGGAAGAGAGCAACGGCAAGCTGGAATGGCTGATCCGCAAGGATGGCTGCATGCACTGCGCCGACCCCGGCTGCCTGAAGGCCTGTCCGTCGCCGGGCGCCATCATCCAGTACAGCAACGGCATCGTCGATTTCCATCAGGAAAACTGCATCGGCTGCGGCTACTGCGTGTCCGGCTGCCCGTTCAACGTGCCGCGCATCAGCCAGAAGGACAACAAGGCCTACAAGTGCACGCT